>SKEV01000062.1_pt1 | contig 103751 bp, 99 predicted proteins | sample 4819531 | NCBI WGS metagenome assembly SKEV01 (sample SAMN11008800, study PRJNA524170) | human gut metagenome | biome: Human fecal sample; material: Feces; isolation source: fecal sample from pouch patient p9, p28 | host: Homo sapiens | place: Israel: Tel-Aviv | collected 2016-08-01 | reverse complement strand
CTCTAGGTGTTAGCTTTTCATCTACCCACTACAGTTGACAAAGAGCCATAAAAAAAGACTGTAAATTGTCTTATCAGTTATTTTTACAGTCTTTATCAATAGAGCCTTACCTGCTCCACGCAACAAGCGACCTAGGCGATTTATTTTGACACTATTTAGAAAAAAGGTGACTTGCTGGTTAGAGCAGGCAAAGCCTGTTTTAATAAAGTATTATTTAAATATCTATGATTTTGACAAATGGATTTCCTAAACCACGAGTATCCACACTTTGCGTACTTTGTTCATTCCAAAGTGAGACAATTGGATACCAACCGTTATTGGCTGAATTGTATGGGTCGTAAACATAAGTATTTCCATTTGAATAGCCTTTAAGAACAATCTCATGGCTTGTTCCCCATCCCCACGGAGAGAATTTGTCCTGTTGAACGGCAGCTACCACATGATGCCCTTCTTTAAGAGCACTTGTTAAGGCATCTGAGGAATTAAGAACAGTCGGTGTCAAGCCCCATTGACGAGAGGCAACCAAGATACCATTTCCTGTTGTTCCTTCTGTTCCTCGGTTAAATTCTACCGTATTGTTATAGAGATAGCTTGCCACTGTAGTTGGAAGCACTTCATTTCCTGTTAGAGACGAGAAGACCATGGCAAGACTGGTTGGGACGCAGCCTGTAGATGCCAAAGTGTAGTAACCATAGCGATTACCACCCCAACGACCATCACGTTGATTGTAATACGGTGTGTTGTAGTTGGTTTGTTTAACGGTGAAATCTGTTGATGTCAAGAAATACATCTGCCCATTATCAAATTGATAGGCATGAAGATGATATGTTCCTGTACCAGAATGATTAGCAACATTAATGAGACCACTAGCACTTGTTCCTGAAGTTGTCGCATCATACCACTTAATGTCATCTTGTCCATTCGTATCAGACCAAACAGCGTATTTAACCGTTCCACTTGAATAAACACCTGAAACGTTAACGCTATAGACACCTGTTCCTTTATAAGTCGTTGACACACTAGCTGTTGTTTGTTTATTATTTAAGACATACTGACCAAGATTATAACCTATTGTTTCACCATCTTTAGTTTTCACATAGACGTGAATAGTATAATCCGCTGAAAGATTGTGGTGATATTTTTCATCAACTGTAATCACAACTTTGCCATTTGACACCTTAGAACTTGTATACCAGTGAATATTTTTTTGATTAGGATCTGACCAAGCCGCAACTGACACACTAGCAACATCTTTCGAAGTTTCTGTCTCTGCAATTACTACTTGTAAAGTACCGTTAGCCTCATTATGATTCTGAACAGTTACCGTTGGCTTTGAAAGGCTTTGATTAAAGGTTAAATCAATCCCATCTGAGCCTGATAAAGCCACAAATGAATGTGTCACTTCACTTGTTCCATAGACATGGACATTATAATGACCTGTCTCAAAGTTATGATTTTTAGCATAGAACGTGTAGGTATAACTTCCGTCTGACTGTTTAGTAGCCTTATACCACTGAATATCATCTTGACCACCTTTTTCTGTCCACGTTGGCAATTGAATATCATGGATATAAACAGGGACATCAGTTACCGTTACTTTAGCTGAGGTATCACTCACTTTAGTAATACTTACCTTAACTTCTGGTTTTGGGACATCGATACTTGTTGCACTAATGATTTGCATTTGTCCTTTAACAACAGCATAGGTATGAATCAAATAAGGTCCATAATCACCTGTGTAGGTAGCGGTTGTCTTACCACTATGATCAACTTTATACCATTTAAGATCATCTTGGTTATTTTTCGTAGACCAGACCGCATGATAGACCGTTAAGTTTGTACTCACATCACTTGGCATAGTAATGTAAATCCCTTTTTCACCTAAAGAAGCTTGAACCTGTACATCTCCATATTGATAATCTGCTGTGAATCGTGTCCCAAGTAACCCTGTTAAGTTATTTGTCACACGACTATTACCGTACACATGAACGTTGTAAGTCCCTGCTTCTAAGTTGTGAGTCGCTTCACTAAAGATAACATAATAAGAGCCATCAGCGGCTTTTGTTGCCTTATACCACTGAATATCATCTTGACCACCTTTTTCTGTCCACGTTGGTATTTGAATACTATCAATGTAAACTGGGACATCGGTTACCGTCACTTTATAAGTTGTAGCACTTTCCTTGGTGATTGTTGCTTTAGCGCTTGGCTTTGGAACATCAATCGATGTCGCACTCAAGCAAACCATTTGCCCTTTAACCACGCCATAAGTATGAATCAAATAAGTGCCATAGTCACCTGTATACTTAGCTGTTAATTGACCATTTGAAGGAACTTTATACCAAACAATATCATCTTGATCGTTTTTAGCAGACCAAACCGCATGATAAACTGTCATTCCTTGGCTAACATCACTTGGTATAGTGATGTTAATACCTGTTTGAGCAAGACTAGCAGATACTGCAACATCTCCAAAAGCATAGTTGCCTTGGAAGCTTGTGCCTGTCAACCCTGTTAGAGAATTGGTAACAGCACTTGTTCCGTATACGTGAACATTGTACTTACCGCTTTCAAGGTTATGTTCGGCAACACTGATAGTTGCAGAGTAGGTTGTCGAACCATCCTTGGTAGTCTTATACCAAATAATATCATCTTGACCACTTTTTTCTGTCCACGTTGGCAAGGTTACACTGGTAATGTAAACTGGTACATCTGTGACAGTCACTTTATAAGTTGTAGCGCTAGCTTTTGTAATGGTTACCTTAGCACTTGGTTTTGGCACGTCAATTGTTGTTCCGTTCAGTCCAGTCATCTTTCCATTGAGATTTTGGTACGTGTGAACATTGTATTTACCGTATGAGCCCGTATATTTAGCGGTTGCTTTTCCGTTGCTATCTGCGGTGTACCAAACTAAGTCATCTTGACCATTAACGTCAGACCAAACGGCAAACATGATTTTAGCGCCATTTGCAATGGCTTTATTGTATTGTAAGTTAAAGCCGCTGCTTGCTAGAGAAACGCTTGTGACTTCATTAGTCGCATTTCCAGTTGCTCCACGCTCAACAGTCACATTGTCAGCTGATTCTTCAACAGTTACTTCTTGTTCATCAGTTTGGACAGAATCTTGTGTGTCAGCTGCTTTATCTTCTGTTTGCTCTGCTATTTCACTATTAGATACTTCTATTTCAGCAGTCGTTTATGAGCTTTCTTCGCTATCTGATGACACGTCTTTTGCTGTTTCAGAATCAGCGTTATCAGTTGTCATCTGTTCTTGAACATCAGCTTGGTTATCTTCAGAAACCGTTTCCTGTTCATCATTAACCGTGACAGTTTCTTCACTAACAACAGGCTCTGTTTCAGTAGCAGCTTCGTTATTTTCTGCTTCCGTAGCAACTGAATCAGTTACTAATTCAGTTGTCGTATTGGTTTCAATAGTTGTTTCATCTGCGCTAACACTTGCTGTTCCTAAGGTAGCAATTAAAGCTCCCGACAGAAACAAGGTTCCAATGACACCATAGGCTTTCGATTTTGTGATTGTTCCATGCCCTTTTTGTTTCATAAACACTCCTTCATTCGATGATTAGTTTTGATTATTATAACAAAATTTTAATCTATTTTTAAGGTAAACGCTTCATTTTCCTTAAAAATCAAAGACCGCACAAGGTCTTGTTCTATTGTGCAGTCTTTAAAAAGTAATCATCAGTCTTCTTTGCGTTTACGAACGCCAAGGATACCAAAGACAAACATTAGTACACCAATAAGTGATGCCATAATATTGAGTGGTGTTGTTTCGTCACCTGTCAATGGCAGAACACTAGATTGAACAACTGGAACATCTTCAACTGGTGTTTCAGGTGTCTCTGGAACTTCTGGTTCTGGTGTGTCAGTCACAACTTCTGTTTGGTAATCAACACCATTGATTGTATTGATAAGAATGTTATGAACGTCACCTAATGCAATACGTTCAGCTTCAATCCAAGTGTTAACATCGAAAGTACCAACAATACCAAGCGATTGTAAGAAATCACTATCAACAACTAATTTCCAAACTCCTGCTTCTTCATCCCAAGTCACTTTGACAATAGAGTTAACAAACTCTTCATTTGTATCTTGGTTAAACGTGAAGTAGAAAGCGTACTCTGTTCCTTCTGGAATAACGTCACCTGCTTTAATAACTGTTCCTGAAATAGAACCATCTGCGTTAACAGTGTAATCAGTCATCACATCATAAGCAAGTGTCAAATCTTCACTAGCAACGTATTTTGTACCAATAATTTCACTGTGATAGTTACCAGTATAACGGTCATGAACAGTATCCATAATATCTGTTAGATCATATTGCCACAATGTGTCATGACGTTCAGGAATTTCGATACCATCAAGAAGATAATTGATAACTTCACCAAGACCAACCGTTTGATTATCAAGGACGGTATTTGTACCATCTGTACTAATCGCATGTTTTTCTGGTGAGACATCTGGAACTTGAACCGTTACAAGATTTGATTGATAAGCATTTCCGAAGTCAATTTGATAGAAATCATTAGGAACAACAGTGCCTGCATCTGCTGTGAGATAGGCAGGAAGGTCAATGGTAACGTTCTTACCTGCCTTAACATAGTTTGTATAGAAACTTGCAGGGTCTTTAGCTACCCAAAGATAGAATTCACCAACTGGTGATAAACCTGATTGATCCAAAATAGCTTGAACTTCATCTGAAATAGTTTCATCTGATAGAACATGATACATTGTAAAGAGGTCATTCAACTTATTAACAGCAGTTGTTTCTTCGCTATCGTTATCACCTGTATGGTTAGTTGATACGCCGCCTGCTTCTGTAACATCTGCAATGTCAGTAGAAAGCGTTGTTGTTTCGCCATTATCATCAGTCAAACGGATAACAATACCGTCTTCATTAACAGTAAACAAGCCATCTTCAACGTCATCTAAGATAGCAAACCCTTTAGAAATAGCATCTGTTGAAGCTGTTACATCTGTATAAGGTGTGTAATCAGTATTGAGGTGGAAAACAACGTTTTTATCGAAAGTTGTTGACCCCTCAATGTCGTTACCATGAGTATCTGTGATTTCCTTCGTTGGTTGAGGCGCTTCTGGCGTTGGTGTTTTTACTGTATTTGAATAAACTTGATAAAGGTTGTCATTAACAAGCACTTTATAAGTGTTATCGTAATAAGCAGCTTCATAGGCAGGCGCCCAATCAACCGTTGGCACAACTAATTTTTCACCTGTATAAGTTGTTTTATAAGTGAACGTTTCTGTTGCAGCATCGTAGCTGACTTCCCAACCATTCGCAACTGCCGCAGCAATATTGTCATCAACGTTGTAGTATTCCCCTGCTTCGAGTGGATCGATAATCGTAACGGTATCACCAACGTTAAGGTTAGCATAGAGATTTGAAATATCAAGTGTATCTGTTAAGACATCACCTTTAACAGCAGTCTTACCATCCATATCAACACCATCACTATTGGCGCGATCTTTTTCAACCATTGGGCTGTAGTTAAGCTTGTAGTCATGGTAACTTGCTTTAATAGTTTGATTTGTTGTGTCTGACAAACTTGTCAATGCCAAACTTGGTTTTTTTGGATTGACAGCCGTTACCAAATTCGCTTTGACCTCAGGTGGATTTACAGGATCTGGAGCTTTATTGGTATTCGTAAAGCTAATAACGGCTTGACCATGTGTGTTGTAGATCCAGTTATCATCAATATTCAAGAAACCAACATTAGCCAAGGTATCACCGACAGAAACACCGTGTTCATAAGTTAAAGTTGTTGAGCGATTAATGGTATCTGTAAAGGAATCATTACCAGTATGATAAGTACTGTAAATTTCAGTACCGCCAAGCGTATAAACATGGAAGTTTAGATTTTGATTAACCGCATAGTTTGGTCGATAAGCTGTATAAGAGTAAGTATAGAGCTCAACGCTATCCAAATAGACGGTAATATTACCATTACCTTGAGATTCTACATGGTAATTAAGTTTTCCTGTTAGCGTACCTGTACCAAGTGTGCCATAAGTATCATTCAAGCCATCGTTCATATCATGAGTGAAAGTAAAGGTACCATCAGCGTTGATTGTACCATTCATGAACGAATTACCATACGTCAAATTATCAACATCTTGTGTCTTAACACCTGCAGAGACAGAAACGTTTGTCCCATTGTTAAATGCAGCTAAATCAGCTGCATATTGTGCCAAAAGCGTATCAACAGCAGCTTTTTCGCTATTGGCTTGGGCAATAGTGGCATCATTTTGCGCTTGCAAGGCTTCAACATCAGCTACAGAGTTGACAACTTGACTTGATGTTGTTACCGTAACACCTTTATTCTTCAATTCGTTAGCTGCTGCTTCAACCGCTGCATTCAGCTCTTCTACTTTTGAAACAGTGGCATCATAGTTAGCTTTAGCTTCTACATATTCAGCAACTGCTTCTTTGTTATCAGCTAAGGTTTGTTCAGCTTTTGTTTTAGCTTCGTTATTGGCACTAGCTGTACCGTCAGTAGCTGTTGATGAATCATTTGTCACTGTTACAGTTGTTTCTGAACCGTAAGTATCTTTAGCATTATTAACATAATCGTTATTGGCATCAATAGCAGCTTGCGCATCTGCATACGCTGTATTATTAGCGTTTTGTATTGCTGTTGCTTGTTCTAGTGAGTCGACTTGTTTTTCTTGGTCGTTAGCAATTTCTGATTTTGTATCATTTAATCCATCAGTTGTTGTATCTGTTCCATAGTCTTTAGTAGCTTCTTTTGTCACGTCAACACCAACGTTGCTAGCTTCTGTCGCAGCAGCTTCCACATTACTGTTATCAATATCTACTGCTAGTGTCCCTTCAGAAGTATTAGCATTTTCTGCATAAACATTGTTATCATTGATGCTTTCGGGTTGACTCGTCACAACTTCTGTCGTGTTATCTGTAGCCGCTGTTGTTTCATCGGCAGAAACACCTGTTGCACCTGCAAAGGTAATGACAGCAGCTCCTAGGGCAATACCTGAAGCTAACCCTTTTGCCCATTTTTTCTTCCGAAAATAACCATGTCCTTGTAATTGTTCTTTCTGATTCATTTGTTTTTCTCCTATCCTATTTTTTAATTAAAGTATTGGCGTTTCTTAAAGAATAAACCACCAATAGCGGCTAAGGCACTTCCTAAGATACTTAAAAGTGTTGTATTTTCATCACCTGTCATCGGTAATGTGGTGCTTTCACCAGTTGCGGTTGTGACTGAGATAGTCCCATCACTGTTTGTCGTTGCTCCGATTGATTCAGGACTGGTAATCGTGCCATCAGCCAATACAACTGAGCCATTTTGGGTGCTCACAATCGTAGCGCCTGTGTTGGTGTAGACTGGTGAGTCTGTCGTTACGTCTTGCACGATTTGGCCTGTAACCGTTGAGGTTGTACCAACTTGAGATGCACCAGCATTAGCTGCTGTTTCAGCTGAGATATTTGGATTGTTGGTAGGTACAGATGTGTCTGGAGTGACTGTCGCTGTCCCACCATCCGTTGTTGGAACGGTATGATTTGTTGCCACACCGCCTGCATCATCCACATTAGGAACCGCTTCACTCGGATCTGTATTACTTTCCGTTTGGGTATCGCTATCACCTGTGTGATCTGTTGTCACACCATTATCATCGGTTACCTCTGTAACGTCTGAAGAAGGATTTGTTGGATCAACAGGGACGGTTGGTTCCGTTGTAGAACCTGTGTCTGTTGACGGGGTGGTTGACCCCTCATCAGGGATAACAACCTCTGATGAGGGAGCTGTTGATGGTGTCACTTGCTCTGTTGAGGGAGAAGTGGTGCCATCTGAAATCAATTCATCCGCATAAACTCCTGTTGAAGCCGTTGCTAAAATAGCTGTTGAAAATAAAGCGACTGCTTTAATCTTTTTCATTGGTTTCCTCCTTTATTCATTTCGTTGGCGATGATAGCCAACTCCTGTTAACACAAGAAGATTATCTCCGTTTCGATTAATTCTCTCAGCAATGATAAAGTGTTTTCGCTTGACGGTTAGAATTGCTGAGTAGATCTCGTGAAAACGGAGAATCTCTTCACTAACAACTTGCCAATTGCCATTAACCATTCGTTTTTCTTGCACTACTGCAAACTTTGGTCTGACAATGGCTTGCCTTCCGTCAACAAGGTAAAGAATAGCTTCACCTTGTTGTCCAAGAAGACGTAAGTCTGATAGAGTCATTTCTGGTCTATCAAATACTTTTTGTAAGTTTGGTATAGCAAACTCCTTTCTGCTGCTTATGTAGAAATAAATTCTATCCGCAAATTTAAACGCATGAGTAATACTCACAACTCCTAAACAGGAGTTAAGCCAGGACGTGCCTTCCCTTTTAAAAGGCTGTTACACCGTCTTCCTTATTCATTGTTATTCCATAGGCTTGCTGATCAGATCGGTGTTGGTGTTTAATTGTCAAAGGGCACAAGCAGTTTTAAGACCTGCTTAGGTCAAGACTGACATTTTGAGTTCTCCTTGTAGTATCACTGTTTATCCTTTGACGGTAATATAGTCATCTCATCATCAGCCATAAGTGGGGCATTGTGAATTTCAATTGTTAGTAAGGTAATGCCCGCAAGAACAATAAAGCTAATAATAACAAACACAATGCTAAACATAGTTTCCTCCTTGCAAACGCAGTTCATGATAAGCCTTTGCATTTCGATGTGCAATTTCTTTTTGCTCATACAGTCGTTCTTGTTTTAAGTTTTCTAGTGATTTCAGCAAATAGGCTAATGGTGATGCACTATCCTTTGGAATACGTTCAATCATGTTTAATACTTCAGCACTTGTTACATAGCCACTTGCTAAATATTGTCCGATTTTCATTTTCTGGTTATGAGTCATTGTTAGGACATCTGGGAAACCAAACATCTGGTCATTGTATTTATCAGCAATTATTTGCAAGAGAGAATAATACTTTGGTTCAACGAATGGAGTTGATTGATTTTGTGATAATGACTGATTAGTTTCAGTTGACTGTGAAAATTCATTAGAATTTTTCTCAGTCTTTCTAGAACTAATATGATCACTATAATTAGTCTCGTTATATTCAGTCTCATTAGGGGCTGAATTTGACACCACCCCCGTATTATTTTGACACCCCCCTGGTCTAAATTTGACACCCCGGGTAATTCATCATCGTTAGCGTCAAAATCATCAACAATCAAGTTTCCAAGATAAATACGATTAGCAAGGTTTCCTTTACTACTAGTTGACTGTTGAACTTCCTTAATTAAATCGTATTCAGCTAATTGTTTTTTTATCCTTAACAAAGTTGACTTTGATACTTTAAGAATTTTCATCAAACTTGTATTTGAATAAACTAGATAAATTCGTCCCTCTTCATCAACCCAATTATTTCTTAGGGAAAGGATTAGTCTATCTTTTAAGATTGAATAAGATACTTTTGAATCTAATCGCATATCTTCATAACGAGGACTTTCAAATAAAAGTTTTGGAAGTTTAAAATATCGTTCAGACGTTTCATACTGTTCTACAGTTATTGCATTAAAAACCATAAATCTATACCATTTTAAAATAAAGCTGACCATTTGGTTTTATTTCAATAAGACCAAATTTTTCTAATTCAGCAAGTTGACTTTGACTTTCTTTACGTGAAATTTTTAACTCAAACATCAAAAATTCAATGAGTATTTCACGCGAATGTAGTTCATTAGAAGTCATGTTTGTATCCTTTCTTTTTAGTACAGAAAAAGAGAACAATTTTCATTGCTCTCTTGACTTATAGATTTATTTTATTAATTCTCAAAACTCTAGACACTTACCGCTCTTTTTTAACAAATCAAATCCCCAATGCAGCTTTTCAAGGCGTTTGAAGAGGTCTGAAATTAAATAACTCATCTCAATGAGAAGTGTTGACTGAATATTTATTCACCACTGTCAGTAGCATATGTCTTTAGGATAGCATAGTTATCAGTTAAAGAATAAAATAAACCACCTTCCTCATTAGTAATGACTTTAGTATTTCCATCAATACCCCAGTCGTTAAACATTTCATCAATGTCACCTCACAATCCCAAGTTTTCCAACTCTGACAAATAACGCCGACTAACATCTGCTTTGATTTTTCCTGTCAATATCGCTAACATATTGCCTGAAAAGCTATTCTCAAGTGCTTTCAAATGATTGATATTAATCAAAGCATGCTTAGAAACCTGTACAAAATCTGGATTTGCTAAGCGATTGCGAAATTTATACAATCGGTCGTTAGTCAGCAATCGTCCCTGCGTCGTTTCCAAAATAAGGGTAGAGCCATCAACATCAACGAGAATCAAATCTGCCACATGCAACATTTCAATACAATCTACCGTTTTTATCGGCAAAACTGCCGGATCTGTTTGCTCAAATTGGGCAAGATAATCCAGAACTTTTTTGTACGGAATTGTCAAACTGACAGCTTTTAACTAAGACTTCAATAACATCTTTTGGTAACTGCTTATTTTCCTCGAATTGATAGTGCACAGCTCTCCCCCTCATTTTCTACTTATCCACTAATCACTGGACGTTTTTCTTTGACGATTAACATCATTGCTAGAACGCTAAGGTTAATAACCAGCACACCACTGATGATTAGCAATTCTTGATTGACCGTCGTTAATTCTTTTAATTTTAACCCAATGCCTAAGTACGCTTTTTCTGATTTTCCAAGATAGTCTTGGTTAATCAATACCTGACGATAAGCCGCAGCGACGTAGGCTGCTGGCGTTATTTTAACCACAATTTGTGCAATATTCGGTAGTGCTCCAAGTGGCATATAAACGCCCACGAGAAACCCTGAAACTGTCCCAACAATAGTTGATAAAGCCTCACTAGATTCTATCGATTTGACAAATTGTAAAATCAACAAAGCAAGACTTGCTCCGAGTAATGACCCTAAAACCATTATACCAAGTATTTGTGGTAAATGTGAGGCAGAAAGGCTAATCTTATCTTGCCAATGAAAATAGAGTTTCATCACGACAAACATAAATGCTTGCATGGTAAAACCAATGATACTCGCTGACATTAAATAACCCAGATAGACTTTAAAACGTGACGTATCAGTCAATAAAAAATCTTCTAGCTTGTGATTTTCTCGGTCATGAACTAAGCGAACAATTCCTGTCCAAGTTGTCGTAATGCTCGTTATCGCCAAGGTACCACCAATCACCCAATTATCTAAAACTTCTTCCAAATGGGGGGTTCCAGACCAAGAATCCTGCATATTTTTTTGCAAGAAAATAATGTATAAACCAAAAGCAATCAAAGCTCCCAACATCGAGAAAAAAACACTCATTTTATTGGAAAAATAAAGTTTCAAATTTCGTTTTGTCAACGCAACCATTTACGCCATCTCCCTTCCCGTAATGCTTAAAAAGACATCGTTAATATTAGCCTTTTTGTAATCAAAATCCTCAATCACGGCTCGCTTGTCCGACAAAATCGTTAGAGCTTCTGATACACTGTTAACCTCAATTTTCAAACAACCATCCGCTTGTAGATAATAATCGATATCCTGAAAAGCTTTCACTTGTTGTGTTTTGATTAATAAATGGGGCTGTGTATAAGTTTCTTTCAATTCCTTGGCTGACCCTTTTGCCAAAACCTTGCCATGGTCAATGATATAAGCCATATCCGCATTTTCAGCTTCTTCAAGGTAATGCGTTGTCAAAAAGATTGTTAATTTTTCTTCCGCTTGCAACTGGCGTAATAATTGCCAAATAGCTTCTCGTGTCTGTATATCAAGCCCGGTTGTCGGCTCATCCAAGAAAAGCAAATTAGGCTTATTTAAAAGTGCACGAACAATATCAACGCGACGACGTTGCCCACCTGACAAAGTACCATATGTCTGATTAAGAAAAGCATCGATCCTCGTCAAACGAATCAGTTTATCCATCCAATCCTTATCACGGTTACGGTAAAGCGCCAAACGACTTCTCAAATTATCCAAAACAGTTAATTCCGCATCCAAGACACTCTCTTGAAAGACCATTCCGATTTTTAAATCTGGCGCTAATTCAATTTCACCAGAGGTTGGTGCCAAAAGACCCGTCAACATCCGCATTGTCGTAGATTTACCAGCACCATTTGTGCCAATATAGGCTATTAACATTCCCTCTTCAACTTCCAAATCCAAATGATCAATCACCAATTGGTCGCCAAATGTTTTCGTAAGCTTCTTCGTTCTAATCAACATAACCTTCCCCCCTTTTACAGCTATTATAGCAAAAAGGTCCCAAAATAGCCATCTTACGGTAAGCGGTGAAAAATAGCAAATAACCGACAAAAAAAAAGAGCCTTAACGGCTCTGTAAATTTATTAAACAGCTGTCACAACCACGTAGCGATCTGGATCATTACCTTCTGAATAACTATCCACGCCTTCAATGCTGGTGATAGTTTTGTGGACGATTTTTCGCTCACTATTGCTCATGGGATCCATGACATAATCTTTACCTGTTTCAAGTACGCGATTAGCTGCTTTTCGGGTAAATTCAATCAAGGTTTCCGTGCGGTGTTCCATGTAATCATGCACATTTAAAATCACTGAAAAATTCTTTGAATAACGGTCATGCAAGAAGTTTTGTGACAACAATTGCAATGATTTCAAGACTTTACCGTGATAGCCAATTACACGTCCTGCCTCTGGTGTTTCAATTTGCAAATTGATTTGGCGGCGGTTGTGGCTGGTTTCAAGCGTTGCTTCGATATCCATTTCATAAATGATTTTTTCGACATAGGCAGCTACTTCTTCAGCCGCTTTTTCGATATCATTGCTCAATTCAGCACGGTTGTCAGTCGATGAAACAGGCTCTTCTTTTGGTGTTTCTGGAGTTGGTTCAGAAACAGTAATTTCGGGGCTTGCTGAAACTTCTTGGGTGTCAGCTGTATTTTCTGGAGTATCAGCCTTTTCCAAGGCCTCTAAAACCGCTGTATGACCAGCTTCTTCAAGAATTCTTTGGGTCGATTTTTTGTGTTTGACGATGTTTTCCTTAACTTCATCATCAATCTTTTCGCCACGTTCTTCCATTTGCTTGATGATTCCTGAAATTTTGCGCAATTCCAGTGTGTCCTCAAGTTGAGAAGAAACGGGGGTATTTTGTTGATTGATGGTATCAGGAACGCCTCTGACAGCCTTTTGGTCTGCCCTATGAGCCGTTACTTCATTAATGCCTTCAATATCAACTTGAGCTGGTTTTTTACCAAATCCTAAAAAACCATGTTTTTCACGAGAAACGACTTTAATATGAGCTTTCAAGCGGGTTAGTTGCATCTCGTTTAGCCCTTTTTCGATTGCTTCTTCAACAGTTCGACCTGTGAATAATACCATACTTTCCTCTCCTACCTTTTTCTTCTTTGAGCTTTCTTTTTAGCTCGGCGAATTCTAGCAGCACGTTCTCTTTCTGCTTGCTCTTCTTCCAAACGTTTTGCAATAATTTTAAATGGGTTATTTAACAAAAGGATTTGGAAAACTTGGAAAGCATAGGATACAGACCAGTAAAGCACAACCCCTGAAGCCAATCGGAAACTCATAAAGAAAATCAAGACAGGCATGACATAAGTCATCACAGTCATGGCCATGTTTTGCTCACGCGCAGCCTTATTGGTCAACCAAGATGACAAGAAAGTAAACAAAGCAGCTGCCAACGGCAAGATGAAGTAAGGGTCTGGTTGTGACAATTCAATCCACAAGAAAGTCCCTGTCTTCAAGAAAGAAACGCGAGTCAAAGCTTGATACAAGGCCATCAAAATCGGCAATTGTACCAACAAAGGAATCATGGTCGCATAAGGATTGACACCGTATTTTCTGTAAAGAGCTTGGCTTTCTTCAGCCAATTTCATACGGCTATCTGTGTCACGACCTGGGTAACGCTTTTGCAATTCTCTCAACTCTGGTTGCAAGTCTTGCATTTTTTGACCAGATTTGATTTGAATATTGTAAAGCGGCATCATGAGGGTTCGGATAACAATGGTGAAGAGCACAATCCCAACACCGATACGACCGTTAATGGATAGCCACTGAATGGCTTTGGCAAAGAAATAAACAATCTGGTCCCATCCATTTGTTGATGAGGCTGTCACTTCTCCAGTACCACAAGCCGTTAGAAGTAATAAACTAAGACCGCTAAGTCCTAATAATTTAAAGTTTCTTTTCACTAGTTAGACCTTCCTGATATAGATTAGCAATTTTTAAAACATGGAGTAAATTCTTTTTCACTTCATGGTAGTCTAGCTCCTCGACACCTTTACGCGCAATAATCACAAAGTCGTAAGGCTGCAAATGAGGTGAGAATTCCAAAAGGACGTGTCGAATTTTTCGCTTGATACTGTTTCGTGTCACAGCATTTCCAAGTTTTTTGCTTACAGAAAGCCCTGCCCGATAGTGGCTTTGATTTTTTTTGAATTAATAAACGACAAATTTTCGGTTGGCAACACTAGTGCCTTGACTGAAAATAGTCTGAAAATCTTTGTCACTTTTAACACGATAGGTTTTCTTCAACGTACGACTCCATTCTAAATTATGTCTATTATACCATAAAAATTCAAAAAGCCCCAACCTCTAATGGTTGTGGGCTCAATATCTTCTGTTAGACGTTTATTTCACCTAATCTTTTTGCTGAGCTAAGCATTGTTTGGCTTGGTCAATTTGCCACTGTACTTGGTCAAAGCCTGTACCACCAAGCGAATGACGGCGTTTGACAGCCGTGTGAGAAGCCAACGTATCGTAAATATCCGCCTCAATCAAGTCAGAAATAGTTTGGTAACGCTCCAGCGGCACATCTTGCAAATAACAACCTGCCTTGGTGCATTCCAAGACTAACTTGCCGACGATTTCGTGGGCTTGACGGAACGGTAGACCCTTGCTAGCTAGATAATCGGCTAACTCTGTTGCATTTGAAAAATCTTTCTCTGTTGACTCAGCCATGTGCTCTTTATTAACCGTCATGGTTTTGAGCATTCCTGCCAAAATATCAATGGCCACCGTAATGGTTTCCACCGTATCAAACATACCCTCCTTGTCCTCTTGCAAGTCTTTATTGTAAGCCAGCGGCAAAGATTTCATCACGGTCAATAACCCAATCAAATTGCCATAAACACGCCCTGATTTTCCACGAATCAACTCGGCCATATCAGGGTTTTTCTTTTGCGGCATAATAGATGACCCTGTTGAAAACGTATCTGATAGGATGATAAACTGAAATTCATTTGAGCACCAGTTGATGATTTCTTCACACATACGGCTCATGTGCATCATCAACATCGAACTATTGGCCAAAAATTCCAAGATAAAATCACGGTCAGATACAGCGTCCAAGGAATTGCTATAAGGTTTGGCAAATCCCATCAAATCCGCTGTCATGTTACGGTCAATAGGGAAAGTCGTTCCCGCCAAGGCTGCCGCACCAAGAGGAGAGAGGTCTGTATGTTTCACGTTAAACACAAAACGTTCGCTGTCACGCGTGAACATATTATAATAAGCCATCAAGTGATGCCCAAATGAAATAGGCTGAGCGTGTTGCAGGTGGGTATAACCTGGCATGATGGTGTAAACGTGCTCTTGTGCCAAATCCACCAAGGTTTCCCGCAAATGAGCCAACTTACCAATCACCTCATCCAATTTTGCCTTCAAATACAGGTGCATATCCGTTGCCACTTGGTCATTACGCGAACGTGCCGTGTGCAATTTACCCGCCACAGGACCAATTTTAGCAGTCAAAAGGCTTTCCATATTCATGTGGATATCCTCATTTGACACGTCAAAAGTTATCTGGCCTGCCTTGTATTCTGCTAAAAGTTCTTCCAAACCTGCCTTGATTTGATCAGCCTCGTCTTTAGTGATAATACCTGTTTCACCCAGCATAGTCACATGGGCAATTGACCCTTTCAAATCAAATTCTGCCATTTTTTGGTCAAAAGAAATGGATGCTCCAAATTCCTCAACCCATTTTTCAAGACCAGCCTCAAAACGTCCGCCCCATAATTTATGATTGTCATTCTTATTCATAATCGTTTCCTTTTCCTAAAAGCAATCACAATTTCGTGTTGGTATTGTTATTAAAAAAGCTAGATTGCTCTAGCTATTTCACCTCACGGGGTGCTGGGCTTAAAGGCATCTCGCTGGATGGCCTTATTTAAGTTCGATGCCACTCTCTGTTGGCACTTGCGAATGAAAGTTATAAGAAAAGAGGTTCAGATAGGGCTCCCTGTCCCTTTTTATCTGAAGCTTGATGGATAAGCTTGTTGTCTCCTAAGCCTAAACAGTATCCCACCAATTTTCTTGTCTTATTGGTTGTTGACTTGTGAATTGACTTGGGTGGGTAGTCCCCAAAGTTTGATGAAACCTACGGCTGCGTCTTGGTCAAAGCTATCGGCTGATGTATAAGTTGCCAAGTTTTCATCGTAAAGTGAATTTGGTGATTGACGTGCCACCACTTGGGCGTGGCCTTTGTATAATTTCACTTTCGCAATACCATTTACCACTTTTTGCGTTTCTTTGATGTAGGCAATAATGGCTTGGGTTGCTGGGCTAAACCAAAGGGCATTGTAAATCAAATTTGACAATTCATTTTCAAGAATGGGTTTGAAATGTGATACTTCACGCACCAAGGTCAAATCTTCGATTTCTTTGTGGGCAGTCAAAAGTGTGATAGCTCCAGGACATTCGTAGATTTCACGCGATTTGATACCAACCAAACGGTTTTCCACGTGGTCAATACGTCCAACACCGTGTTTTCCAGCAATCGTGTTCAATGCTTGGATAAGGTCTGTCAATTTCATGGCTTCGCCGTTTAGGGCAACGGGTTTTCCTGCTTTAAATTCAATATCCACAAATTCTGGTGTGTCAGGTGCTTCTTCTGGTGACGTTGTAATGCCAAAGGCGTCTTCTGGAGCTTGATTCCAAGGATTTTCAAGAACACCGCATTCATTGGCACGACCCCAAAGGTTTTGGTCAACAGAATAAGGATTGTCAAGGTCAGCTGGAACTGGAACGCCGTTTGCTTTAGCGTACTCAATTTCTTCCTCACGTGACCATTTCCACTCACGCACTGGCGCAATCACTTTTAGACTTGGGTCCAGCGCAGCAATGGCCACTTCAAAACGCACTTGGTCATTTCCCTTACCTGTACAACCGTGGGCAATAGTTGTTGCACCCGTTTCGTGGGCGATTTCCACCAATTTTTTAGAAATAACTGGACGGCTAAGGGCTGATACCAAAGGGTATTTTTGCTCGTAGTAAGCATGAGCTTGCAAGGCTAGGAGAACATACTCCTCAGCAAACTCATCCTTAACATCAAGGACATAAGACTCAATCGCTCCGACCTTAAGTGCCTTATCATGAATAAAGTCAAGGTCTTTGCCCTCACCAACATCCATACAAACCGCAATCACATCATAATCTTTTTTAAGCCAAGTAATCGCAACTGATGTATCCAAACCGCCTGAGTAGGCTAAAATCACTTTTTCTTTTTCCATAGAACTTCTCTCTTTTCTTATAGTTTTCGTCTTTATTAATTTTATGTGCATAATTATACACAGGTAAAATCATATTGTCAATAGAAATTTGAATATTTTTTCAAAAAATATCCCGTTTTTTATCTTTTATAAGTGTTATACGGTATATATACAAAAATCATCTTATTTTATACAAGAAATACAGAGCAAGTATTCTGGCATAAAAAAATAACCTATCACAAATTGTGATAGGTTAGGTCATTTAATGACTCTGCAATCTTAAATCCTCAATTTTTTGGGCTATTTTCTGATAGCCTGTCATCTGTTTAAAAGCATCCCATTCAATCCACTCAAATGAACTAGACTCTTTCTCATCTATGATAACCTGAGTATCCTTGCTCGATAAAAATAGGTATTGGCAATCATAGTGGTAATGACTTTTTTCATTTTTTAATGTATTTTCTGGAATTTTATGAATAGAGATGTGGAATGGAACAAGCGGATTGAGCGGATTTACACATTTATAGACTAAGTTTTCCGCATCAATCTGAGTTTCTTCAACCAACTCTCTTTTGGCAGCCATTAGAGGATTTTGGTCAGAAGGTTCAATGTGACCTCCTGGTTGCAGGTATCTCTTTAGAATATTATGGTGAAGCATCAAAACCCTGTCATCTTGCTCTGATACGACAAATGTAGAAGCTGTAAAATGCCCTCTAAAGTTCTTTCTATTCGTCAATTCACTATCTGTTTCAGTAGCTACCTGACTTAAAAGATTGTCACAAGCAGACTGCTCATCAGGGTTATTCAAAAGGTATTCTGCCAATAACTCCTGATATTGCCCCATCCCCAATCTCCTTCCCATTTTACCTCGTCACTCATTATGACAGGCTTTTAAGCATGTTATCGATGTGTTCGATTGATTTTTCACGACCAAGAAGGTAGATGGTATCTGGAAGTTCTGGACCGTGCATTTCACCTGAAACGGCGATACGGATTGGCATGAAGAGGTTTTTACCTTTGATGCCTGTTTCTTTTTGAACGGCTTTGATTTGTGGGAAGATGTTTTCAGATTTGAAATCTTCATCACTCATCGCTTCTAATTTTGCTTTGAAGGCTTCAAGAACGGTTGGTACAGTTTCACCAGCCATGAATTCTTTTTCAGCATCAGTTAATTCTGGGAAATCTTCAAAGAACAAGTCTGTCAATGGAACGATTTCGTCCACAGATTTCATTTGTGGTTTGTAAAGTTCCACTAATTTTTCAGCCTTGTCTGTCAAACGACCAGCTTTTTCCAAGAATGGTTTTGCCATCGCAAAAATGGTATCAAAATCAGCATTCTTGATGTATTCGTTGCTCATCCAATCCATTTTCTTTTGGTCAAAGGCAGCTGGAGATTTGCTCAAACGATGTTCGTCAAAGAGTTTAATCAATTCTTCACGTGAGAAGATTTCATCCTCACCACCTGGGTTCCAACCAAGAAGAGCAATGAAGTTAAAGACAGCTTCTGGCATATAGCCTTTTTTGCGGTAATCTTCGATAAATTGAAGCGTGTTGGTGTCACGTTTTGATAGTTTTTTACCTGTTTCAGAGTTGATAATCAAAGTCATGTGACCAAACTCAGGTGCTTCCCAACCAAGGGCTTCATAAACCATCAATTGTTTTGGTGTATTGGCAATGTGGTCATCTCCACGGATAACGTGTGAAATCTCCATTAAGTGGTCGTCAATGACAACGGCAAAGTTGTAAGTTGGATAACCATCTTTTTTCCGGATAACCCAGTCACCACCGATGTTGCCACCTTCAAATTCAATCTCGCCTTTAACGATATCATTCCATTTGTAGATACCTGATTCGTTGACAGCCAAGCGAACCGTTGGAACGATGCCTTTTGCTTCACGTTCAGCAATGTAGGCTGCTTTTTCATCCTCAGACATACCAAGAAATTCGTTAATGTAGCGTGGTGTTTCACCAGCAACTTCTTGGCGTTCACGTTCAGCAGCTAATTCTTCTTCTGTAACGTATGATTTATAAGCTTTACCTTCTGCCAACAATTGGTCGATGTATTTTTGGTAAATATCCAAACGTTCTGATTGGCGGTATTTGTCATGAGTTTCTGGGCTTTCGTCCCAATCCATTCCCAACCATTTGAGGTTTTCCAATTGTGAACGTTCACCGTCTTCGACATGGCGTTTACGGTCAGTATCTTCGATACGGATAATAAAATCACCACCATGGTGACGAGCGTAAAGGTAATTAAAGAGCGCAGTTCGCGCATTTCCGATGTGTAAAAGTCCCGTTGGACTTGGTGCGTAACGCACACGAATCTTCTTAGGCATTGTCATCTCCTATTACATTTCAATCATTTCTATTATAGCACAATCTTGAGTCTTGGAACAAAAAATTCAGCTGAAATCAGCTGAATTCCTTCCTATATCCAAGATTTAGAACAATTGAACTTTAACTTGATGCTGAACTAGCTGCACTTGACTCTTTTTCCTTGATATAATCAATAGCAATAACCAAAGAAATGACAAGGTCAGACAAAGAATCATCAGCAATTTCCACTCGATAAGTTGAAGGAAATTTAAACCATTCTTGATGAATCTTAGCCACCTCACGTCCTTGGTTAAGAAGGCTAAATGTCATATTCCAAATATCCCCAGCTACTTCTAAACCAAAATCAGAAATATCATACTTAGCTTTCAACAGTGAAAAACGTTTTTGAATCGTGATTTCCTTACCATCCGCAAAAATCACCATAAATTTCTGGAAAGGAAAACTAAACTGCTGCTTAATATGACTGACAGTCTTTCTTTGTCCATCAAAAATAGTAAATTCCTTAAATAGTTTCAGAAAAGAACCTTGAACCTGATAAGCCAAACGACTATCCTCATCAAAGATGTCAAACTTGCCAGCTAGCGACCAGAATTTTTGGCTGATTTCAAATTTTCGCATAAACTTCTCCCAATTTACTCAAAACCCTAAAGGCATTTTTATGGCAAATCATTGCCCGCAGCCAAGTAGATTTCATACCATTCTTTTCGCGTTAACTGGATTTCTGCCGCCTTAGCTGCTTCAGCAACACGAGCTTTTTTGGTTGTTCCAATCACAGCTTGCATTTTTGCTGGATATCGCAACACCCAAGCAATAGCAACCGCTGACGGGCTGACATGATATTTTTCAGCCAAACGGTTTAAAACGTGATTTAACTCAGGGTATTTCTCAGAACCCAAGAAAACACCGCCAAAATAATCAAACTGAAGTACTGACCAAGCTTGAATCACCACATCATGCAAGCGACAATATTCAAAAATACTGCTGTCGCGAACAATCCCAGCCTCTTGTTTCATATTGACATGAAAACCAGCGTCAAAACTAGGGGTAAAGGCTGCACTCAGTTGCAATTGATTAGCCACCAAAGGTTGGTTAACATCTTTTTGAATCAATGCCATCATCATCGGATTTTGATTTGAGACACCAAAATCGATAACTTTTCCCTGTGACTTCAACAAATCAAAAGCTTCCGCAATTTCTGCAGGCTCCATAAGCGCATCTGGACGATGAAGTAACAAAGAATCAATGTAATCAACATTAAGACGCTCTAAAATGCCATCCACAGCTTCTAAAATATGCTCTTTTGAAAAATCAAAATAAGTAAATTCTTCCATGCGGATACCACATTTTGATTGAATCCACATCTTCTCACGCAAGTCAGGACGACGTTTCAACACCTCTCCTAAAATCTGTTCACATTTTCCATGACCATAACAATCAGCAATATCAAAGGCATTAATTCCAACCTCCAGAGCAGACTCAATCAAGTCTTCAACTTGATCAACCGTCATTTCTGAAATGCGCATTAATCCCAAAACAACTTCTGAAACTTCCTTTTGGCGCTCGCCAAATTTGATATATCTCATTTTCTCTCCTTTTTCAAAATCAAACACCTAGAGTGTTACTTCACTGATGCGACCAGTATTCACATCATAAACAGCACCAGAAATCACAATATCATCAGGAATCAACGGCGACTCGCGCAGCTTTCTAACATCCTCACGGACACTTTCTTCAACATCAGAAAATGGCAGAAAATCTTTTCCATGAACTGACACACCTAAATCACACTCTAACTGCGCTGCAAAAGCTTCATTTGTAAAACTTTGTGCCCCACAATCTGTGTGATGAAGAACTACAATTTCACGTGTCCCCAATTGTTGCTGAGAAATCACCAAAGAACGAATCACATCATCCGTCACGCGCCCACCTGCATTTCGCAAAATATGAGCATCACCAAGCGCCAAACCAAGTGCTTGAGCCACGTGCAAACGCGAATCCATACAGGTCACAATCGCAACCTGGGTTTTCGGTTTTTGTGGCAAATGCTCCGTTCCATGCAAATCCGCATAGGCTTGATTGGTTTTCAAAAAATTATCAAAATAAGACATCCAAATTCCTCCTTGGTCTGATGACGTCTAAAGTTTTTCTCATCTTATCATTTTTCGCCCCTCTTGTCGCCTAAAACGCTTTACATAAACGAAAAATCCAAGACGATTACCTTGGCTTTTCAAACTATGCAAAGACTTTTTTGAGCACATCACCGACCGTTGTCACGCCGATGACTTGGATAGTGTCTGGAATGTCAATTCCTGAAAGGGAATTTTTAGGAGCGTAAACCTTGGTAAATCCGAGTTTTGCGGCTTCATTGATCCGTTGCTCGATGCGTGTGACACGGCGAATTTCACCCGTCAAGCCAATCTCACCGATAAAGGCTTCTTGAGGATTGGTTGGTTGTTCCTTGTAACTTGAGGCAATCGCAACCGCGACCGCCAAATCAATAGCAGGCTCGTCCAACTTGACGCCACCAGCTGATTTAAGATAGGCATCTTGATTTTGCAAAAGCAGACCACAACGTTTTTCCAGCACCGCCATAATCAAGCTCACACGGTTAAAATCAAGCCCTGTTGTCGTGCGTTTGGCATTGCCAAAAACAGTCGGTGTAACCAAGGCTTGCACTTCCGCCAAAATGGGACGGCTGCCTTCCATGGTGACCACGATAGCCGAACCAGTCGCTCCGTCCAAGCGTTCCTCGAGGAAAACTTGGCTTGGATTGAGTACCTCAACCAGACCGCCTGACTGCATTTCAAAAATGCCGATTTCATTGGTGGAACCAAAACGGTTTTTCACAGCCCGCAAAATACGGAAAGTATGGTGACGTTCCCCTTCAAAATACAAAACCGTATCCACCATATGCTCCAACATACGAGGACCGGCCAGCTGTCCTTCCTTAGTCACATGGCCCACGATAAAGGTGGCAATGTTGTTGGTCTTAGCCAATTGCATGAGTTCTGCTGTTACTTCACGCACCTGCGACACCGAGCCTTGCACCCCCGAAATATCAGGACTCATGATGGTTTGAATGGAATCAATCACCAAGAAATCAGGCTGAATCTGCTCAATCTGTGCGCGAATAGCCTGCATATTGGTTTCGGCGTAGAGGTAAAAGGCATTGTCACTATCGCCCAAACGCTCCGAACGCAATTTAATCTGCTCGGCAGATTCTTCCCCAGAAACGTAGAGCACAGTGCCCTTATCAGCCAATTGAATAGACACCTGCAACAGAAGCGTTGATTTTCCGATACCAGGGTCCCCACCAATCAGCACCAAACTTCCTGGCACGACACCACCACCAAGCACACGGTTAAACTCCTCCATCTCCGTCTTGGTTCTAGCATAATGAATCGAGCTCACGTCTTTTAGCTTGGTCGGTTTACTCTTTTCACCCGTCAAACTGACACGCGCATTTTTAACCTCTTGGACTTCTACCTCTTCGACAAATGAGGTCCAAGCACCACAGTTGGGACAACGCCCCAAATATTTTGGAGAGTGATAGCCACACTCCTGACAAATAAACGTTGTTTTTTTCTTAGCGATAAGGCACACCCTCCTTCTCTTTTGACACGACTAACTTATTTCCCAGTTGACCCAAAACCACCTGTACGCACGCCGTCTGCTTCATCACCGTCAGCAACCAAGAAAGGCATGAACACCCCTTGAACAATGCGTTCGCCAGCTTCAACCACAACAGGTTCATCAGTGATATTTTGCATTTGGGCAAAAATGTGACCTTCATTAGCAGGATTGCCATAATAATCCCCGTCAATGACCCCAACAGAGTTAATCAAAACCAAGCCTTTTTTACGTGGATTTGACGAACGGTCATAGAGGTAAAGCACTTCACCTGCCTGCATATAAGCCTTGACACCTGTTGGCACCAACTTGATTTCACCTGGGGCAATTTCTGTTGTCACGGCTGCTTTCAAATCATAACCCGCCGCATAGGCTGTTTCTCGTTTTGGCAATAAGTTGCTATTCGTAAATGACGAAACCAACTCAAACCCTCTCACTTTACTCATGTTATTATTCCTTTCTAAATTTCCTTGCCTTCATAGGTAAAACGAATGTGGGGAAAGCTTTTCTCGGCGTCTTTTCCTTCCATGAAAGCTTTGGCGTCCTTAGTTATTTGAGCAAAATCAATGCCTTGTTGCTTCGCCGCAAAAACACAGCCACAGTAGCATTGACGGTAGATATCATACTCATCGCACATTTCAACCGAACGACGGTAGCCATTATTTTTTTTGAAATCACTTGGCAAATACTTAGTAGCATAAACTTTTTGCACGTCAATACCCACGCTATTGATGAGCTGCGAATTTTTATGCGGACTAATAGTCAAGGCACTGGCAAAATAGTCAAAACCAAGCTCCACAGCCATTTGAGCTGTTTTATCCAAACGGTAATCAAAGCAAACCTTGCAACGGTCGCCACCCTCAGGCTCTTCTTCCAAACCATGCACCTTTTGGAAATACTCTGAGGGCTCATAAGGTGCCTCGATAAATTGTACCTGATTGCCCGTTCTTTCGTTAAAATCCGACACAAATTGCTGAACAACGTAGGCCCTGCGATGGTATTCCACCTTAGGATGAATATTGGAATTGGCAAAATAAACCGTCAAATCTGCATACTGCGTCAAGTACTCCAAGGTATATGTCGAACACGGCGCACAACAAACGTGAACAAGAATGCGAGGTCGCACCTCTTCTTTCAGCCATTGTTTGGTCATTTGTTGCATGACACGGTCATAGTTGATTTTTTGATTGGGATTCATTTTAGATAAAATCTCTTCTAAATCAATCACAATTGTCTTCCTTTCCTCGTCATTTCTAAAAGTCCTTCCATTATACCATAACTCCCAGCACATGACAGACGGATAACCTTTCCAAACAAGACTTAAGCCCCCTCATTTTTCGAAAGCCGTTACAAATAATGAAGACAAACAAGGTTTTCTTGTGATATAATGGAGGTTGTAATCTGGCTCGTTTAAGAGAGGAGAAAAAATGGTAAGACAAAAAATTGCTGTCTTAGGACCCGGTTCGTGGGGAACCGCTCTCGCCCAAGTATTAAACGATAATGGGCATGACGTTTGTCTCTGGGGAAATGTTCTCGAACAAATCAATGAAATCAACACGGAACATACTAATATACGTTACTTCAAAGACAAACATCTCTCAGAAAACATCAAGGCAACGCTTGATTTATCTGAAGCCCTAAAAGACGCGGATGCTGTCTTATTTGTCGTCCCCACAAAAGTCATGCGTCTTGTTGCAAAACAAGTCGCTGAGGTGCTTGACCATAAAGTCGTCGTGATGCACGCGTCAAAAGGCCTTGAGCCTGGAACACACGAACGCCTATCAACTGTTATTGAGGAAGAGATTCCAAAAGAACTACGTTCTGACATCGTGGTGGTTTCTGGACCAAGCCATGCCGAAGAAACCATTGTTCGTGACATCACTTTGATTACAGCTGCTTCTAAGAATATGGAAACCGCCAAATACGTCCAAGAACTCTTCAGCAACAACTATTTCCGTCTTTACACCAATTCAGATGTGATCGGTGTTGAAACGGCAGGTGCCTTGAAAAATATCATCGCCGTTGGAGCTGGGATTTTGCACGGACTTGGTTATGGTGACAATGCCAAGGCCGCTGTTATCACACGTGGTCTAGCAGAAATCACACGTTTAGGGGTGAAAATGGGTGCCAACCCGTTAACCTACATCGGACTTTCTGGTGTGGGGGATCTCATCGTAACAGGAACCTCTGTTCATTCTCGTAACTGGCGCGCTGGTAATGCCCTAGGAAAAGGCGAAAAACTAGCTGATATCGAGAAAAACATGGGAATGGTTATCGAAGGGATATCAACTACCAAGGTTGCTTACGAATTGGCAAAAGAACTAGATGTCTATATGCCAATCACCAGTGCCATTTACAAGGTCATCTACGAAGGTTATGATGTCAAAGAATGTATCGTTGCCTTGATGTCTGGCGACTTCCGTTCAGAGGACGAATGGCACTAAACTCACATTTTTAATAAGTCATTAAATTGAAACAAAAGGAGACTCTCACATGAAAAAAGTTAAAAAGGCTGTCATTCCGGCTGCCGGCCTTGGAACACGTTTTTTGCCAGCTACTAAAGCATTAGCCAAAGAAATGTTACCAATCGTCGACAAACCAACCATCCAATTTATCGTTGAAGAAGCTTTGAAATCAGGTATCGAAGATATTTTGGTGGTAACTGGAAAACAAAAACGTTCTATCGAAGACCACTTTGATTCAAACTTTGAATTAGAGTACAACCTAGAACAAAAAGGAAAAACAGACCTTCTTAAACTAGTAAACGACACCACAGCAATCAACTTGCACTTCATCCGCCAAAGCCACCCACGTGGACTTGGAGATGCTGTGCTTCAAGCCAAAGCATTCGTTGGAAACGAACCTTTCGTGGTGATGCTCGGGGATGATTTGATGGATATCACAGATGATAAAGCTGTGCCATTGACTAAACAACTCATCAACGATTACGAACAAACACACGCTTCAACAATCGCTGTGATGCCTGTTCCTCATGATGAAGTGTCATCTTACGGTGTTATTGCACCTCACGGTGAAGGTGTCAACGGACTTTACAGTGTGGAAACTTTTGTTGAAAAACCAGCCCCTGAAGACGCACCAAGTGATTTAGCGATTATCGGTCGCTACCTCCTTACTCCAGAAATCTTCAATATCCTTGAAACACAAGAACCTGGAGCTGGTAACGAAATTCAATTGACAGATGCTATCGATACTCTTAACAAAACACAACGTGTTTTCGCTCGTCAATTCAATGGCAGCCGCTACGATGTCGGTGACAAATTTGGTTTTATGAAAACATCTATCGAATATGCCCTTCAACACCCTCAAGTCAAAGACAATATGAAACAATACTTGATTGATTTAGGGAAAGAATTAGAAGGTACAGCACCTAAACAAACAAAAGAAGACTAAAAAGCAGCCCCCTCAAGCTCAACTTGAGGGGGCTTTTTAGCGCCTTACAAGGCTAAAAAGACAAATAAACCATTTAGAATAATATAGGCTGCTAGAGCTAGCCAGCGTTGCCACGGTTGAAATAACTTTTCATCAACCTGCGTTGGTAAAAAGACGGCACACAAGAGTCCTCCGACAATACCACCAATATGTCCGACAATACCAATACTTGGGCTAAACAGATTAAACAATAAGTTAATGGCAATCAAGATTTGGTAATTACGCCCAACTTCCTTTAAAAAAGGGTCTTTACCAAAATAGCCAACAACCATGGTCGCGGCAAAAACGCCAAATAAAGACGTCGAAGCCCCTGCTGCAATCACATTTGGTGTGAAGAAAAGGGTAAAGACGTTTCCAGCAATCCCAGATAAGACATACAAAGCCAGAAATTTATGATGTCCCCAAATCTGCTCGGCCAATTGTCCAACAAAATAAAGCGTCAATGCATTAAAAATAAAATGCTGCCAACCAATGTGAACAAAAATCGGAGTGACCAAGCGCCATAATTGGCTAGGGTCGTAGGCAACGTAAGCTCCGTACATTCCCCCAAAATTAAAAACAGCTGTTCCAGTGCTGGCATTTCCCAAATAAAGTACCTGCATGGCTAAAAAGACAAGAGTCGTCATGGCCAATAATATCATGGTTACTGGGCTTTTTCGTAAGGCATCCCTCATCGACTAAAAACCTCCCTCACTGCAATGTCATAAGTATCTTCGTGAAAATCCTGTTCTTGAAAATGGTAAATGGTGCTGACCGTCTGTCCGTGATAATCTGATAAATAACGGTCGTAATAGCCCCCACCGTAACCAATACGAAAACCCGCACGGTTAAAGGCAACACCAGGAACATGAATCAAATCAATCTCTGACTTATCCACAGCCTCATCACTACTTAGCGGTTCCCACAGACCAAAAGAAGTCTGCACCAGCGACTCTTTTTCATAAGGACAAAAGACCATGCGTCCCTGTGGATAAGTCTTAGGCACAAGAATACATTTACCATCTTTCTCAGCCTGACGGATCAGCAATTGCGTATCGTATTCAAAATCAAAAGCTAAATAAGTCGCAATAACCTTAGCGTCTTGATAAGCCTTAGAGGCGGTCAAATCTTCCAATAACTGGAGATCTCTCACCTGCTTTTCTTTCCGATCTTGCCCCTTTAAGGCTGCTAAAATCTGCTGTCGTACGTGTAATTTTTCCATGCTATTATCATACCATAAAACCTTTTTTCCTAATAACAAAAACTTTGGAAAGGCATGACAAAATCGACTATTTTAGCTTTTGGAAAGAATATTTTTAATAGCTTTAAGGTTTCTTTAAGCTTTACCCGCTATAATAAGAGCTACCCTAGATAGCGGTTCTCCCAAACCGCTGGGAATAGTCTCTTTAGAATTATTCCCCTTTCATAAATCTCCTGGGCATGATTGAAAAATCATGTCCTTCCCTTTTTGGCCACTGTTTTCCCCACAGTGGTTTTTTCATTTAAAACATAACAAAAGACGCAAAAACAAGGTTTTGCGTCTTTTTTATTTCTAATTGGCTCTTTCTTTTAAGAAACCTGAGATTTCACGAACGGCAAATGGTAGGGCATCCTCATTTGGGCTCATTTTAGGATGGTGAAGGGCATAAGGTGTACCTACCCCAAGCCAAAACATAACGCCAGGAATGTGATTTAAAAGGTAACCAAAATCCTCACCAGTCATGGCTGGCAAACAGTCAATCAAATTGACAGCTTCTTGAGCTTCAAAGAAAGCCATCAATTCACGCGCCAATTCAGGGTCATTTTCAACAGGAAGATAGCCTCCTTGTTTGAGTTCCACGTCGACTTCTATACCAAAACTGGCCGCAACACCTTGAGCAATTTCAGTTAAGCGTTTTTGAATGTGCAGGCTCATCTCCTGTGTCAACGTTCGAATAGTCCCATGCAGCTGTGCGGTTTCTGCAATGACATTATTGGTCGTGCCTGAATGGAAAGAACCAAAGGTCACCACCCCACCTTGAATAGGGTCAACATTGCGGCTCACAATCGTCTGCACCTGCGTCACAAAGTAAGACGCAGCAACCAAGGCATCGTTAGCTTCGTGAGGAAAAGCAGCGTGTCCGCCCTTGCCTTTAAAGGTTACCAAAACTTCACAAGTCCCTGCAAACAAGGTTGAGGTATTGGTCCCAATATCACCCACCTTAAAATCAGGTCGCACATGCAAGCCATAAAATTCATCTGGTTTCCAATCGCCAAAAGCATTGTCCTGATACATGAGCATGCCACCTGCTTCGTTTTCTTCGGCTGGTTGGAAGAGAAACAGAACATTATTTTTAGGCTGTTTTTGCACCAATTCATTGAGCAGACCAAGGGCAACCGTCATGTGGATATCGTGTCCACAAGCGTGCATGCGCCCTTCGTGCTGGCTCGCAAACGGCAACCCTGTTTCTTCAACAACAGGCAAAGCGTCAATATCTGTACGCCAACCAATTGTTTTTTCAGGGGCATATCCCTTGATAAAGACAAGAATACCTGTACGCCAAGTGCGTTGTTCTACAAAGTCTTTTCCAGCCGTTATCTCTGCAATCCGCTCCAAAAGATAGGCTTGTGTTTTGAATTCTTCCAAACCAATTTCTGGAATTTGATGCAAATCGCGACGAATTTTCACTAAATCTAAAGTCATATCGCAAACTCCAAATGGGTTTTATAAATGACGTAGAGCGTCTTCTAGGGCTGTTTTTTGTTGAGTTTTCGCATCGATTTCTTTAATGATGCGAGCAGGGACACCTGCTACCACGACATTTTCAGGAACATCTTTTGTAACAATAGCTCCCGCTGCAACGACCGAACCATTACCAACCTGAACCCCTTCAATCACAACGGCATTCGCTCCCACAAGAACGTTATCACCGATACGAACAGGTTCTGCTGAAGCTGGCTCAATCACGCCTGCAAGGACCGCACCCGCACCGATGTGGCTATTTTTCCCAACAATCGCGCGACCACCAAGAACCGCACCCATATCAATCATAGTGCCAGCACCGATTTCAGCACCGATATTAATCACAGCTCCCATCATCACCACCGCATTGTCCTCAATGGTTACTTGGTCACGAATAATCGCACCCGGCTCAATACGAGCATTGAGATGACGTTTATCCAGCAAAGGTACCGCAGAATTACGCCCATCTTGTTCCACCACATAATCCTTGTTTTCAGTCAGATTAGCCAAAAGTGGCTCAATATCTTTCCAATCCCCAAAAAGCACATTGCCAAACTTGAGAACATTTTCTGGAATAGCCGCTGCCAACTCTCCCTCAAAAGTCACCTTCACATTTGTCTTTTTCTCCGCATTACCAATAAAAGCAATAATCTCTTGCGCCGTCATTTTTTGTGCAGTCATCTCTTTTTCTTCTCCCATCCAAAGTTAGTTAATTGTTTACTATTATACCAAATTTTCAGAAAATTTGGAAAGGAATTTGGTTATTTATTCACCCCAAATAATTTTTTCACTCAAAAAAAGACCTCCTTCAGGAAGTCTTTCAAACAAACTCAGTTACTTACTGGAGTGAAAATCAATTTTGCTGAATCTGCTGGTACTGCATCATCTGTATTATAAAAAGAGGTTGTGATAATTTCTCCTTCAGATAGTTTAACAGTAACGTCCATATTACCTGGATTTAAAGATTGACTTCGTTCATCACCAGATTCCTCATTATAAATTTCTATATTCCAACCCAAGTTTTCAAATTCAGTATCCATCGTCATGTTTGTGCTTAAAGTATATGTTCCAGCTGGAATATCTCTACCGACAACATAATTGCCAATTCCAATTTCATTTGATTGTGAAACATTCTCAACTGCTGTAAGTTTGATTTTAGAAATATTTGAAAAGTCTAAAGTGTCACCTTCAAATAATATAACCCTGATTACTGACGGAGAAGTTGTATCCCCACTGTCTGTCGAAGCACCAGGCCAGTTGATATATAGTCCAGAATACGTCTTACTTCTATCACCCATGATATTGCCATTGCCACCAGTAATCTCTAAATCATAAATTCCAGGCTTAATATCACCAGATTCCCCAACAGTAATTTTTCCAGTTATATATAACTCATCAGTAGAAACCGAAGAATCTGCCAATTTATTAATTTCTTCTAAGAAACTTGCTTCCTTGCTTGATTTAGTTTTAGAAGCAACTATATTTCCTGTTTTATCTGCACTTGATGAATTATCCATAGCAGAATCAATCGCTGCACCGTAGGCAGATTGAGTTATCAAAACAATGATAAATGCTAATATTGCAACAATAATTGAAACTAGTGATAAAACCTTTTTATTTTTTCTATTAATTATTACTGATATGACGCCTAGAATAAGATCTACTAAAGCTAAAGCAGCTGAACCATTATTGATAAATGGCATCCAAGAAGTTAAAAGCGCTATTCCTCCTACAACAACCGCAATTATCGCAACAACTTTATGTTCATTATTTTTCTTTTCCATATTTTATTTCCAACGTTCTAAATTCTTACAATTACTCTTGAAACTTTTTCAAACTAGCAAGGTATAGTGAACCACCAATAATAGCTAAAATTCCACCAACCCAGCCTAAAAATGGGATAATTGCCAAAGCTCCTCCAACAATCAGCAATACATTAGGTGCTGAACCAATACGGTCGTCATCTTTATAATATACAGAACCTGCAATTCCAAGAACTAAAATAGCAATTTTAACAAATAAAGCCAAAGTGCTAGCTAGTGTCGTTGAAGTGATTGAAATTGCTGAACCACCATTGTAAGCAGTATCAAGTGTAGTTGCAACATCATTTAATGCGCTTGCTGTGATAATAAGGACCGCTATTAGCAGAAAAATTCCTCCGACAAGTCCTACAATCCCGTTAATTAAAGCTAATTTTTTTGTTTTCATAATCGTACTCCTGTAAGTTATAAATTACACCATAAAATATTAATCATTATTATCCTTGGTTTCTTGTAATTTTTTCCATTTTAAGAATTCTTGAAATTCTTGATAATCTTCCTCACCAATAAAGCTTGAATCCTCTACACTTTTAGTAGTTTTATCATCTTCCATTGTTGGGGAAATAAAATCAACAACATTATTCACAATGGAATTTTTAGTCTCTATTTTTTTCTTTTTAAATGTTTTTCCAGACTTTATTGCAGTATCAGCATTAATCTTATTGTTAAATACATTACCTAAAATAGCACCTAAACCAACCCATTTTCCTGCTTTAGTAAGTCCATCAATAATTTGTACTAAAACACCTACCATAAGCATTAGAAACATGAGACTATATAGCATTGCAAAATCTCCAAATAATAGTTTGAGAAGTCCTAAAAAAATGATAACAATCGCTAAAATTCCAGAACAACCAAGTAAAGCTTTACCAACATTATTATTCATTTAGTTCACCATTCTTATTGTAAGGCTATTGCCATCTGATCTGTATATGATTTTAGGCTGTCACGATAGTCCTTTAAGTACTCTACTATACTGTCTTTTCCAGTAATTCTAGCATTTCCTAAAGAACCATACGCTTCTTTTTGTGTTTCTACACTAGAAGTTACAGAATCTCTCATTGATTGATAAGATTCGACATCTCCTAAACCATATTGTGAGACGACTACTTCATAATTTGAAATGTATTCATTTACGATAGCTTCATACATTTTCAGATAGTCATTATAGGTTACAATACTTTCGATTGTTGAATCAGACGTATCTGTTGGATTAAAATCACTATTAACTGCTTCTGTTGAACTTGATGAACTAGCCACAGTTTCAGTTGAAGAAACTAAATTAGTTGATTCAGTAGTGCTACTTGTTGAAGTAGTATCTTCCTTAGAAGAACAAGCAGAAAAAAATGAAACAGACAGTGCAGTTATAGCAATTAACGCTAGTTTATTTTTCATATTTTCATATCTCCATTTTCCTTAAAATTTTCCACAATCATTATATATCTATATATAATATATATATATATGATTTTGTCAATCGGTTTCAGAGAATTTTTTAAGGAAATTTTAAGGATTTTTTCACGCAAAAAAAGCTCCCTTACGGAAGCTTTTTTATATATGTTAATGATGCATTAAAGACGTGCGTTCAATTCAGCTGACAAGTCTTCAAATCCTGGTTTACCAAGAAGAGCAAACATGTTTTTCTTGTATGCTTCTACACCTGGTTGGTTGAATGGGTTAACAGCGTTAAGATAACCTGAAAGACCAATAGCCAACTCGAAGAAGTAGATTGTATAACCAAGAGTGAATTCATCTTGTTGAGGGAGTGTCAAGAACATGTTAGGTACTCCACCGTCAGTGTGAGCAAGAAGTACACCATCAGTTGCTTTTTTGTTTACGAAATCAACGTCTTTACCTTGAAGGTAACCAAGGCCATCAAGGTCTTCTGACAATTCAGGAATAACAACGTTTTTACGTGGTTTATCAACACGAACAACTGTTTCAAAGATGTTGCGGTAACCTTCTTGGATGAATTGTCCAAGTGAGTGAAGGTCTGTTGAGAAGTTTGCAGATGTTGGGTAGATACCTTTTTGGTGTTTACCTTCTGATTCACCTGCTAATTGTTTCCACCATTCACCAAAGTATTGCAGTGATGGTTCATAGTTTGCCAAGATTTCAGTTACATAACCTTTACGGTAAAGGATGTTACGGATAGCAGCGTATTGGTAAGCAATGTTTTCTGAAAGTTTGTCAGATGACAAATCTTTGCGCGCTGCGTTAGCACCATTCATAAGAGCTTCAATATCAATACCTGCAGCAGCAATTGGAAGAAGACCTACTGGTGTCAATACTGAGAAACGTCCACCAACATTATCTGGCACAACAAATGTTTCCCAATCGTTAGCAACAGCTTCTACTTTAACAGCACCTTTTGCTTTATCAGTAGTTGCATAGATACGTTTGTTAGCTTCTTCTTGACCGTATTTTTCAATCAAAAGTTCTTTGAAGACACGGAAAGCAATCGCTGGTTCAGTTGTTGTTCCTGATTTAGAAATAACGTTTACTGAGAAATCTTTATCTTTCACGTATTCGACAAGATCTGCTAAGTAACTTGAAGAAATTGAGTTACCTGCGTAAAGGATTTGTGGACCTTTACGGTCTGCAGATGCTTGTAAGTTGTAGAAATGATTACTCAAAAAGTCGATAACGGCACGCGCCCCAAGGTATGAACCACCAATACCGATAACAACAAGCACTTCGCTGTCTGATTGGATTTTAGCAGCAGCTTTTTGAATACGAGCAAATTCTTCTTTGTCGTAGTTTTCTGGAAGGTCTAACCAACCAAGGAAGTCAGAACCAGGACCTGTTCCTTTGCGCAAGTACTCATCAGCGGCACTTACTTGAGCTTGCATAAAATCAACTTCTTCTTGTTCAACAAATTGATCTAAAAGCTTTGAATAATCAAATGTAATATGTGTCATTTTTATCCTCCTCGAATACAATCTCTCTTCTATATTACTCTTTTATCCTTTATTTTTCAATGATTTTTAACAAAATAGATCAAATAAATAAAGCGTTTGCTATTTTCAGAAAACATTCAGAAAAAGCACACAAAAATCAAGTTTTTTCTGTAAAAAAACAACATAAAAAGTCCTAAAAATTTAGGCACCTATTTTTAGAAATAAAAAAAGAGCACACACCTACAATCGCTTAGGGCTGCTGGATTCCTCCCCTGACCCACTTCACGCGAAGATGTTGCTCCGATAAGTATTATATCATAATTAAGAAATGATGCAAGCCAGAACTATGCTTTTGCCTGTTTTTGTTGGGCTTTTTTCTTTTCGCGATTACGACGGAAAAAATCTTGCATAATTCCCGCGCATTCAGCTTCTAGAATCCCTGTTTCCACCTCAACTCGGTGATTGAGGCGAACATCGGTCAAAATATCGTACAGGCTCCCAGCACCGCCAAATTTTTGATTAGTAGCTCCGTAAATCACCTGCGGAATGCGAGCTAATCCAATAGCACCGCTGCACATGACGCAAGGTTCAATGGTGACAAACAAGGTGCTATCCAGTAAACGCCAGTTGCCCTCTTTTTCGTTGGCTTCGTTAATGGCCATGATTTCAGCGTGTAAAATAGCTTTTTGCTGCTCCTCACGCGCATTGTGCCCACGACCGATAATCTCACCGTCTTTGACGATAACGCAACCGATAGGAATTTCACCTTTGGCTAATGACTTTTGTGCTTCTTTGAGCGCTTCTCGCATAAAATACGCCTTTTCTTCCTGCGTAAATGCTGACATTACAAGTCACCTAATTGCCATGATTTGTGCGGCACGGCTAAATCAACAGGAACGTCTTTGGCATAGTGTTGGGTTTGTTCTTTCAGCACTTGCAAGTGTTTTGTCGCATCAATGCCTTCTGGTGGAATTGGTGGGGTATGTGTCAAAACAAGGGATTTAACGGCTGCTTTATGGGCAATTTCGCCAGCTTCCTTGCTTGTCAAATGAGCTGGGTGGTTTTCATTGCCTTCATAAAGGTAAACATCCGCTAAAAAGAGGTCTGCATCCTTGGCAAATGCATCCAAGCCATCAAAGTAACCCGTATCACCAGTAAAGACTAGGACTTGACCAGTAGCTCTTTCAACGATACGAAAAGCGTAGCAAGGAACTGGGTGAACGGTTTTGATAAAGGTCACATCAAAAGGACCAATGTGTTCAACACCTGTCACATCATAAGCTCTACCTTCTGAAACGCCAAGCATAGTTAATTTGTCAAATTCATACAAGTCTTCCTTGTGTCCATAAATTGGCAAAACTTTTGGTGTCCAAAGGTGTTTTGGATACAATTGGAAATAGTGGCGCAACACACCCAAGTCAGCGATGTGGTCAGGATGATAATGCGAAATAATCACGGCATCCAAATCAATCGGGCTGATTTCTTTTTCCAGTTCTGTCACGGCACGACTACCGCAGTCCATCAATAATTGAAAACCATCTTCACCAGTAACGAGATAAGAAGTTGTTCCACCGTCATCGTGTGGATAAGCTCCCCAACAACCAAGTGCTGTTAACTTCATAGTACACCCCTCCTTTATTTATAAACCATTATAACACAAAAAGACCCAACCTTGACAGGTTGAGTGAAGTCTCAGAAATTACGGTCGCTTCGATTGTAACCGTAGCGTTCAAAGAAATCTTCACGAAATTCCAAAAGATTGTCATCCATAATGGCTTGACGGACTTTTTTCATCAAGTTGACAAGGAAGTAAAGGTTGTGGTAACTTGTCAAACGCAAACCAAAGGTTTCATCAGCTTTTAGCAAATGACGGATGTAAGCACGCGTGTAATTGCGGCAAGTGTAGCAATCACAGTCATGGTCAAGCGGTGTAAAGTCTTCGGCATATTGGGCGTTTTTAACCACCAAACGTCCTTCGCTGGTCATGCAGGTACCGTTTCGAGCGATACGCGTTGGCAAGACACAGTCAAACATATCAATTCCTCGGATAACCCCATCAATCAAGCTATCAGGTGCTCCAACACCCATCAAGTAACGTGGTTTATTTTCAGGCAAAATAGGCACCGTGAAATCCAAAACCGCGTTCATTTCGGCGTGTGATTCCCCAACAGCTAAACCACCGATAGAATATCCTGGAAAATCCATGCTAATCAAGTCATGAGCTGACTGGCGGCGAAGGTCTTCAAATCCAGCCCCTTGCACGATACCAAACAAGCCTTGGTCATGTGGTCGGCGGTGTGCTTTCAAACCACGTTCTGCCCAACGGCTAGTACGCTCGATAGATTTTTTAACGTAATCATAAGGTTGGTAGAATTGTGGGCATTCATCAAAACTCATCATGATATCAGAACCCAAATTATTCTGAATCGAAATGGCTTTTTCTGGAGAGAGGAACATCTTAGCACCGTTGAGGTGGTTTTTAAAGGTTACCCCTTCTTCTGTGATATTACGCGTTTCTGCTAATGAATAAACCTGAAAACCACCACTATCTGTCAAGATGGCTTGGTCCCAATTCATAAATTTGTGCAGACCGCCAGCACGCGCAATCAAATCATCACCTGGACGCAACCAAAGGTGATAGGTATTGGCCAAAATAATACCAGAACCCATTTCTTTGAGTTCTTCTGGGGATTGAGTCTTAACAGTAGCCTGCGTTCCCACAGGCATAAACATTGGTGTCGGGAAAGTGCCGTGCGGTGTGATAATCTCACCCAAACGCGCTCCCGTGTGTTTTTCTTTCTTAATTAAACGATATTTAATGGGATAATCTGTCATATTTTCTCCTAGCTACCACAAAAAACAGTTGTGGGCAATGTCAATACATTCTCAAAATAATGGTAAAAATAACCTTTACGATTCTACCAAAAAAGTAGCTGTTTGTCATGCAGTTCTTATTATATGCTATTTCTAATACAATATGTTATAATAAAAAGCACGATTAAAGGAGGTTTTTTGACATGACTGCTTCAGAAACACGCCGACAAGCGCGAGAGTTTCTTAAAACACTGACTGGTAAATACCAGCTCTTTATTGTTACTATCATTTTATCTATTTTAACCATTTCCCTATCTTACCGTCAAACCATCGTTTCTTATGGTGATGTGACCACATTTGTGAATTTTTCAACCTCACTTCCACCACTTATTCAAATTTTATTGACCCTATTTTTAGCGTCAGCAAGTTATGCGGTGCTTGATGTGCTACGTGCCAAAAGAACCGAAGTGAGCGTTTCAGACAATATGATTGTCTTTTCAAACGAACTCTTTTGGAAATTTGTTGTGACAGCTATTGTTAAATGGTTCTTCATTTTCTTGTGGTCTTTGATTGCTATTACTGGTGGTGTGATTTTATCACTTGGTATGGTCGTTAGCGTTGACAACAACCTAGCTGGTTCTGCTATCATTTTCGTTGGTTGCGCTATGGCTCTTATTGGAACATTCTTTGCCATCATGAAGCAATACGCTTATAGTATGACGACATACGTGCTTTACGACGAAGTCAACAACGGTACTTACCGAGGACCTCGTCAAGTGATTGCCAAAAGCCAAGCCTTGATGGATGGTAACAAATGGCGTTTCTTCTGCCTTGAGTTTAGCTTCATCGGTTGGGATATTTTGACCGCCCTTACCTTTGGTTTGCTTTACTTCTACACGCTACCATACAGAACAACTGCAAACCTTATCTTCTACGAAAACTTGCTTGAACAAGAAGAAATCTAAAAAAAGCCTTTCAGCCAGTAGTGGTTGAAAGGCTTTTTTATTGTCCCTCATTCTTCATAAAGAGCAAGGGGTGAGCGTCCTGATTGCTTGACATCTTCTTGACACTTGGGGCAAAGACCGTAGGCGGTTACCTGTATTTTTGTGATTTGGTAGCCCGTTTGCTCGTAAGCTTCTTTTCCAATGTCAATCGCATCCACATCCATAAAATCAGTGATGGCACCGCAGCATTTGCAAATGATATTGATGTGCTGGTGTCCCATAAAATCATAGTAAGTGGTTGGATTGTTTGTGACCTTTAATTCCGTCACAAATCCCTCATCGACTAAAACTTTTATATTATTATAAACCGTTGCCAAACTCAAACTTGGGTGTTCTGGCAACAAATCTTTGTAAATTTTATCGGCACTAGGATGCTCGGTGCTATTTATCAGATAAGCAATGATAGCTTTACGTGTTTCCGTGATACGAATGTGTTTTCCCCTTAAATGCTCAATCACATTTTCATAAGCATCTAACGGACGATGATGGGTATGAATATCCATAGCAAAGCCTCCTTCCTCGTTTGCTGTATTCATTATAACACAGTTTAAAAGCTAAGAAAGAAAGCGGTGCTCGTTTTATTTTTGTCTTTATCGACAAAAAATTCTTGAAATTCATTTTATATATAATGCAAAAAGAGCATAAAAACTGAGAGTCGCTTTCTGCGAACTCTCAGTTTTTTCATAATAAATTTTGATATTCAATCTTGATGCATTTATTCATGACGATGTTATCACGGCCTGCAGCTTGTAACAGATCAGCAGCTTCTTGGCTTTCTAGACCAAGTTGTGCCCAGAAAATATCGGCATCTGTTTCTAGGAAATCTTTAGCGACTTCTGGAAGAAATTCACTGCGTCTGAAAACATCCACAATATCAATGTGAACAGGAACATCTTGCAACCTAGCATAAGCTGTTTCATTTAAAACCTTCTGCCCTGCTAATTTGGGATTGACAGGAATAATGGTGTAACCTGCTTCTTGCATGATCTTAGAAACACGGTAAGCAGCACTGTCCTCACGATGAGATAGCCCAACCACAGCAATGGTTTTAGCATTTTTCAGATAGCCCGCTATCACGGTTTGGCTCGGATTTTGGAAAGTAGTCATCGCAGAAACCTCCTAAAAATGTCTTTTCTTCAGTATAACACACTTCTTTCTAAAAATGAGATGACAAACCTTGCCATCTCATGTCTTTTATTTAGCTTCGTACCAAGTTTGCCCTGCATTTTCGTCTGCAATAAGTGGTACTGACAAATCAATTGCAGATTCCATGGTTTCTTTAACCAATTTTTTAACGGTTTCAAGCTCATCTTTTGGCACTTGAAGAATGATTTCATCGTGCACTTGCAGCAACATTTTAGTCTTGAATTGTCCCTCAACCAAGGCTTTATCAAGGTTAATCATGGCAATTTTGAGAATATCGGCAGCACTTCCTTGAATAGGCGAATTGATAGCGGTACGTTCGGCAAATTGACGGACGTTGAAGTTGCGAGCATTGATATCTGGCAACTCACGGCGGCGATGGAAGAGTGTTTCCACATAGCCTTTATCTTTGGCATCACGCACCACGCGCTCCATGTAATTCTTGATGCCTGGGTAGCGTTCAAAGTACGTGTCAATGTACTGCTTGGCCAATTTCCGCGGAATGCCTAAGTTGTTGGCAAGCCCATAGTCTGAAATACCATAGACAATACCAAAGTTTACTGCTTTAGCATTGCGACGGTCATTTGGCGTCACGTCTTCTGGCTTGTCAATGCCAAAGACACGCATGGCAGTTGAGGTGTGGATATCTGCTCCCTCACGGAAAGCCGCAATCAAATGCTCATCATTTGAAATGTGGGCAAGCACACGCAATTCAATTTGCGAGTAGTCCGAACTCAACAAGAGCTCATCTTCTGTTTCAGGCACAAAAGCTTTTCGAATCAAGCGCCCTTGTTCCAAACGCACAGGGATATTTTGCAAGTTCGGGTCCACACTTGATAGACGTCCTGTCTGCGTCAAATCTTGCAAATAGCGGGTATGGATTTTGCCGTCTTGTAAAATGAAATCCTGCAAACCAACGATATAAGTGGATTGGAGCTTGGCAATTTGGCGGTATTCCAAAATTTTAGACACAATTGGAGAAATCGGGGCCAAACGTTCCAAAACATCTACGGCCGTTGAATAGCCTGTCTTGGTTTTCTTGGTGTAGCTAGTTGGCAACTGCATCTTGTCAAACAACAATTCACCCAATTGTCTTGGTGAGTTGATGTTGAATTCCATGCCTGCCAGGTCATAGATTTCCTGTGTCAATTCGTCAATAACGGCTTGGTTGGCTGCTTCCATATCTTGCAAGGTCGCTTTTTTTACGGAAATACCTGCGATTTCCATTTTCGCCAAGACATTTGCTAAAGGTTGCTCCATGTCAACTAACAAACTGGCTTGTTGGTGCTCAGCCAATTTATCTAACATGGCTTGTTCTGAGTCGTTCAAAACAATAATTTTACGAGCTAAATGGCTGAGCAGCACCGCTTTTTCAGGAACAGCACGCTTAACGCCCTTGCCATAAACGGCCTCATCACTATCCAAAACGTGGTTGGTGTAAAGTCTAGCAATGGTTGACAATTCATTGTCCTCAACCGTTGATAAGAGGTACTTGGCAAGACGGCTGTCAAAGGCTGGCGCTGGCAAATCAATGCCTAAATGACTGAGTAGGACCTTGCTCCGTTTGAAATCGTAGGTCTTGATTGGCTTAGCCAAAGCGGCTTGGAACAAATCATCCTTGAGGAGTTCAAGATTGGTTGACGCATAAATCACCTTGTCATTTCCCCAAGCAAAGCCAATGATAGGCTCAACGTGGTAATTGTCGCCCAAAATTTCAAAATAGAAAAATTGGTCATCTGTGAACATATCCGCACGCAAGCTGTCCACTTCTGTATAAGCCACGTCAAATGTTTCTTGCTTCTTAGGAGTACCTAAGCTGTCTTTAAACTGCTTGAAGCCCATGTCATCGTAAAAAGGCACCAATTTATCCAAATCAGGTCCTTGGTAGGCAATATCATCCAAACCAATGGTGATAGGAGCCGTCACATCAATGGTCGCCAAGGTCTTAGACAAGAAAGCTTGCTCTTTGTCGTTAATCAAGTTTTCCTTCATCTTAGACTTTTTCATGCCGTCAATGTTGTCATAAATGCCTTCCAGACTGCCGTATTCTAAGAGCAGTTTCAGACCTGTCTTTTCACCGATTTTGGTCACGCCAGGGATGTTGTCCGATTTATCCCCCATCAACGCCTTAAGATCAATGAATTGTTTGGGTGTGATACCCATTTTTTCCATGAGGTAAGCTGGGGTAAAGGCTTCAAATTCAGCCACGCCTTTTTTGGAAATCTCAACCGTGGTGTTGTTATCCGCCAGCTGAATCAAATCCTTGTCCCCGCTGACAATAGTCACATCGTACTCGTCTTCGTTTTCGGCTAATTTATCCAAAGTTCCGATGATGTCGTCAGCCTCGTAATTCACCAAATCGTAAAAAGTAATGCCCAAGGCGGTCAACATCTCACGAATGTAAGGCAGCTGCTCACGAAATTCTTCTGGCGTCTTGGCACGACCAGCCTTGTAATCTTCGTACATTTCCGTACGGAAAGTGGTCTTACCCGCATCAAAAGCCACCAAAACGTGCGTTGGCTGCACACGCTCTAGCAAGTGATTTAACATGAGGTGAAAGCCGTAAATGGCATTGGTATGCAAACCTGTTCGGTTTTTAAAACGGTCAATCTGATTGTATAAGGCAAAAAAAGCACGGTAGGCAACCGATGACCCGTCAATTAAAAGTAATTTTTTCTTGTTTTCCATGGCTTTATTATAACACATCTTGAGCTATCTCCTCTCCTCTTACGCACGATAGCTTGGCAAATGCTAACATTTAAATTTTCTTTAAGGCAATCCTTTTATACTATAGTCATTCCTAAAACTTTTCCAGTTAGTACCGCTAACTGACTATCATCCTAACAGACAGTTGCTGGAAGGATGTATCTTTTTCATAATCTCCTTAAAGTCTAGCCTAGCTAGGCTTTTTGTTTTTAGCCTAACAAGCTAACCAAAGACATCAAAATAGGCACAACCAGCAAGGTGAGTAGGGTGGATTCGGTAACCATAATAGCCGCATAATCCGCATCGGCACCGTACAATTTGGCTACGACAGGAGCATTGGTCATCACGGGCATGGCTGATTGGAGGATAAAGACTTGTTTCATCAATTGTGGCATTTGGGTGTGTTTGACAATGATTAACATCAAAAGCGGAGCAATCACGAAACGCCCGACTAAGACCAAGACATTGTCTTTGGTAAATCGCAAACGTGACAGCCCTACATTTGCCACCGAAATCCCAATGAAAATCATCGACAAAGGGATGGTCAAATTGCCCAAATATTGGAAATCACTCAATAAGAAAGCTGGGAGTTTGATATTTAAAAGAACCAAAATCACCCCAATGATGAATCCCATAAGTGGTGGCGAGAAGATTTTCTTCAAGGTTCCTCGCAAATCAAGCGTGACTTCTTTGCGACCATCTCTTTGAATCAAATAAGTCCCTATAGTCCAGAAAAACGTCGTGTTACACATGTAATAAACCAAGACATAAGGAATACTTTTATCCCCAAAAAGTGCTTGATTGATAGGAAGTCCCACAAAAATCGTATTAGAATTAAAAAACATAGAAACAAATAAGCCCTGATGCTTTTTATCAATCAAGAATAAATGAGCTACCGCTACAGCAATAGCTAATAAAATCACCATTGAAAGCGCTGGAAAACGCAATTGTGACAGCATTTCAAGCAACTCTTTTGCCGTAAAACGCCCAACAATGGTTGAAATCATATAGCATGGTAATGCTACTTGTGTTACCAACTTGGCAATGAGATTCGGCGCTTTTTCATCGAACCAACCTTTTTTGGTTAGCACATAACCGACTAATACCATGATAAGAATAATCAGAACACCCGAAAAACTACTCACAAACCTTGCCATTGCTTACTTCCTTTTCACCTTTTAGTTTCAGTATAGCATATTTTTAGCGCTTTCTTAACTACTTTTATGAATATTACCCCAGTCATTTAAAAAAGCTAGAAAAATAATATTTCTAGCTTTCTTATTCTTGATTAATCATCATTTTCCGAATCGAACACTTGCTCAACGTGGTCATGAATATCTTTTTTAATTTCTTTTGTTTCAACGACAGATTCTTCACCTAGTTGTTGATATTCTACTTTATCTTTCTTAGTAAATTTCTTATCATCGTCATATTTTTTAGAAATCAAGGAAATCATGCGGCGACGAAGATGTTTTTCGTCCTGCACATTACCTTTTTCACGAATCCAAGCTTGAAGCAAAACAACCAACATAATCAAGCCAATGTAACCAAGGATTGGATACATGACAGAAACCAGTTGTTTAAAACCAAGGAAGGACAAGGCATAACCACTTACGACAAAAAAAATCATGTCACGTTTAAACTGACTTTCACCTTTATTTTCAGAAAAGCGTTTTGCTAAAGCATAGTAAAGACTAAAGGCTGTGTTGAAAATAAGCCCAAATACGACAAGGGAATAGGCAAAAGCAAACCAAGGATGGATTTCATTGGCAAGTACTAACATTGGAATATCTGCAGAAGCAATCTTTCCAACATTGACAAACAAGACAAGTGAGGTAATCGCAATAATCAGACCGACAATTGCACCACCAAGTGTTCCCCCTTTTTCAGCAACGCCAATACGAATAATTGAACCACCAAGGACAAAAGCCATTGATACCCCAGTCATCACACAAATGGCGAAGTAATTAAGAACAGACACCCAAATATTTGGCATATTTGTCGGTAGAGTCTTAGCTACTGTATTTAACTGTTCAAAGTCAAAAGAATGTCCAATCAGACTATGACCAGCAATGATCAATACCATGATAATAACAATCGGCGTGAAAATCCCAATAATCTGAGTAATTTTCTCAAAATCAAGGAAACTTACAAAAATCACAAGGAGAACACAGATTAAAGCTCCTAACCAAGTGGGCAATCCAAATTGTTGATTAAGGTTAGAACCCGCTCCAGCAATCATGACAAATCCAATGACATAACAAGAAATAATCAAAGCAATGTCTAATACACGATTGGTAAAAGGATGGGCAATCTTTGAAAGCACCTCTGAGTGGTCATTCGAACGATAGTAACTTCCTAATGTCACGATAATACGTCCAAATATAGCATTCAAAATCCCTAAAACAATAACGCCAATCATTCCCCAGATACCAAATCCGACAAAATATTGCATCAAATCCTGTCCCGAAGAAAGTCCAGCACCAACAATAATACCAACATAAGCCAGTGCAATTGATAAAATTCGTTTAACCATTTTTCCTCCTTTTTAAATCAGGCAACATTAATAGGTTAACAAAAACAGATTAAGACAAAATGACGATTGTAATCTCAGTATGACATTTGTTAAATTTCCGTGAAAATTTTCACGTTATTTACAACTCTTTTTCAAGCAAATGCCATTTAAAAAATAAGGGTATTTCTTACCTTCATTTTAGCACAAAACCCCGCCAGAAAGCTTCTGGCAGGGTTTGCTTTTATAAAGATTTTTTTCAACTTAATTAAATATTTGCCCAAACTGATTCAAGGATGTTAGTTTGATCTCGATCTGGTCCAACTGAGAATGTTGAAATGCGAACACCAACGAGTTCACCAACACGGCGAACGTAGTCACGAGCATTTTCGGGAAGTTCATCTATGCTACGGCAACCTGTGATGTCTTCTGACCAACCTGGCAATTCTTCGTAGATTGGTTTACAACGTTTCAATTGTTCAAGACTTGCTGGGTAGTGGTCGATACGTTGACCGTCAAGGTCGTATGCCACACAGATTTTAACAGTATCAAGTCCTGAAAGAACGTCGATTGAGTTAAGTGACAAGTTTGTGATACCTGATACGCGGCGGCTGTGACGCATAACAACTGAGTCAAACCAACCAACACGACGTGGACGTCCAGTTGTTGTACCATATTCGTGACCGATTTCACGGATACGATCTCCAACTTCATCTAGAAGTTCTGTTGGGAACGGACCGTCACCAACACGGCTTGTGTAAGCTTTACATACACCGACAACTTTATTGATCTTGCTTGGACCAACACCTGAACCGATTGTTACCCCACCAGCAACTGGGTTTGAAGAAGTAACAAATGGGTAAGTTCCTTGGTCGATATCAAGCATAACACCTTGTGCACCTTCGAAAAGAACACGTTTACCAGCGTCAAGAGCATCATTCAAGATAACTGATGTATCTGTAACGTAATCTTTGATTTGTTGACCATATTCATAATATTCTTCAAAGATATCTTCAAATTTGATTGGTTCGCATTCGTACATTTTTTCGAAAAGACGATTCTTTTCTTCCAAGTTCACGCGCAAACGTTCTGCAAAGATATCTTTGTCCAAAAGGTCAGCAATTCGAATACCGACACGCGCTGCTTTATCCATGTAAGCAGGGCCGATACCTTTGTTTGTTGTCCCAATTTTGTTATCACCTTTAGAAGATTCTTGCAAACGGTCAAGTTTGATGTGATATGGCAAAATAACGTGTGCACGGTCTGAAATACGAAGACTATCTGTCTTAATACCTTCATCGTGCAAGTATTTCAATTCAGTTACCAATGATTTTGGATTAACAACTACACCATTTCCGATAACTGAGATTTTCTCTGGGAAGAAAATACCTGATGGAATCAAATGCAATTTGAATTTTTTACCGTCGATAACGATAGTGTGTCCTGCATTATCTCCACCTTGATAACGTGCAATCACTTCAGCATCTTGTGACAAGAAGTCAGTGATTTTACCTTTACCTTCATCACCCCATTGGGTACCAACAACTACTACTGATGTCATATTCTGTTCGATACTGATACGAAATCACCTAGCGAGCAAATAAAAACGATACTAACTTATCCAGCCTGTCGTCTCCATCTCCAAGCTAAAATTCGTATCTTCGTCCTTTCTCTACAACTTGGCAGGAATCTCACCTGCGAGTTTGTCTTACAATTTATTATATGACTTTTCTGTGTTTTTTTCAATATTTGACCTTGAGATTTTATTTTTTCCGAACTTTTTTTGAAAAAATGGCTTTTTTTCACATATTTTCTCTCATAGTTAAAATATTCAAACAACTCTTGGTAAAGCAAAAATTTTTTCATAGCAAATCTTTGCATTTTCAGACGCTTTTCCATAGAATAAATTTACATTAAAATGTATACCGTTTACATCATAATCATAGTAATTAGAGTAGCGAGGAATTACCATGTCACTTAATGGTTTACTAGAAAAATCACCAGCGACTTTGCCTATTCTTCAAGCAACTTTTGGGTTAGAAAGAGAAAGTCTTCGAATTGGAAAAGACCACCGTATCGCACAAACTGACCACCCTGCTTGCCTAGGCAGTCGCTCCTTTCACCCTTACATTCAGACGGACTACAGTGAAGCACAGCTAGAACTTATCACGCCTATCGCTCATTCCACAAAAGAAGCGCTCCGCTTTTTGGGAGCACTGACTGATGTTGCTGGCCGTTCCATCAATAAGTCTGAATACCTCTGGCCTTTATCAATACCACCAAAACTATGTGAAACAGACATTCACATTGCCAAGCTAGAGGATGACTACGAGTGCTACTACAGAAAACACTTGGCTGACGTTTATGGAAAAACACTGCAATCAATGTCTGGTATTCACTTCAACATGGAGCTTGGAAAAGATTTGGTCGCAAGCCTTTTTAAAGAAAGCGGCTATCAGTCTATTATTGATTTTAAGAATGATATTCACCTTAAATTAGCTCAGAATTTCCTACGTTTTCGTTGGCTTTTAACTTATCTGTATGGGGCTTCGCCAATAGCTGAAGAAGGCTTTTTTAGTAAAACTTTAGCCAAGCCCGTTCGCTCTATCCGAAACAGTCACTTAGGTTATGTTAATCATAAAGACATTCAGGTTTCTTACGAAAGCTTGGAAAAATACATTTCTGATATTGAGGCTTACATAGCTTCTGGCAAGTTGATTGCTGAAAAAGAATTTTACTCTGCGGTTCGCCTGCGTGGCAGCAAGCATGTTCGTGACTATCTGACAAATGGTGTCACTTATCTTGAACTGCGCACTTTTGACCTCAATCCTTTTGATAACCGTGGAATTACTCAAGAGACACTTGATACCGTGCACCTTTTTGTTCTTGCGCTTCTTTGGTTAGATAGTAGCTCTGCTATTGACCAAGACATCACAGAGGCTAGCAAGCTAAATGACAAAATTGCACTTAGCCACCCTCTAGATAAATTGCCTGAAGATGCTCCCGTCGAAAGCATCCTTTTAGCTATGCAAGGAATTGTCGATTACTTTGAATTATCTGACTATTATCAAGGGCTTATCGATGCTATCAAAAATCAGATTGAGCATCCTGAACAAACTATCGCTGGACGCTTGCTAGAAGAGATTGACACCCTATCATTAGAATCTTTTGGGCAAAAACAAGGTCAAGCCTTTCACGATTATGCTTGGCAAGCCCCTTACGCACTCAAAGGCTATGAAAACATGGAATTATCAACACAATTATTGATGTTTGATGCCATCCAAAAAGGTGTTCACTTAGAGATTCTCGACGAAAACGACCAATTCATCAAACTTTGGCACGGTGACCACGTCGAATACGTTAAAAATGCCAACATGACCGGCAAAGACAGCTACATCACACCACTTATCATGGAAAATAAAGTTGTCACTAAAAAACTATTGTCAAAAGCTGGTTTCCCAGTTCCAAAAGGTGAAGAATTCGCTGATAAAGCTGCTGCGCTCCGCTATTTCTCACAAATCAAAGACAAAGCTATCGTCGTCAAACCAAAATCAACTAACTTTGGACTTGGTATTTCTATTTTCAAGGAATCTGCCGACCTAACAGCTTATCAAAAAGCCTTGGATATCGCCTTTGCTGAAGATGATACTGTTCTTATTGAAGAATTCATTTCAGGTACGGAATACCGCTTTTTCGTCCTAGATGGCAAATGTGAAGCTGTGCTACTGCGTGTTCCTGCTAACGTCGTCGGAGACGGCAAGCACACCATCGCTCAATTAGTAGAGATGAAAAATCAAGACCCACTACGTGGACGTGACCACCGTTCTCCACTTGAAATCATTGACCTTGGCGATGTTGAAAAGCTCATGCTCCAACAACAAGGTTACACGCCTGATGATATTCCAGCTGACAGAGTCCGAATTGATTTGCGACGTAACTCTAACATTTCAACAGGTGGAGATTCCATTGATGTGACAGACATTATGCCAGACGATTATAAAACATTAGCTGCGCAAATGGCTAGAGCTGTTGGTGCTTGGGTGTGTGGAGTTGATTTGATTATTCCTGATAAGAGTCTTCCTGCAAGCAAAGAAGAGCCAAACTGTGCTTGTATTGAACTCAATTTCAACCCTGCTATTTACCTTCACACTTATTGTCACGAGGGTCCAGGACAAGCACTTACACCAAAAATCCTAGCCAAACTATTCCCTGAGATTTAAGAAAGTTAAAAAATCAAATCCCTCAGCAGAAAATGAGAGATATAAAAATAACGGAGAGCATTTGCTCACCGTTATTTGTTTACGTTTTCTGTTTTTAAAGTATAGGTTGGAATATCTGATTCAATGATTTGCATCAGTTGGTTACGACTTGGTGTAGCTGTTTCTTTTGATAACCTTTTAGATTGAGCTAATACAACATCATCAAAGAAATTTCTAACTAAGCGACCATTTGAGAAGTTTTCATCCTGTTCTTTCAGCTTGCAATCAAACCACTCTCTTACTTTTAAAAGTGCTGTCTCAGTAGGCCTATACTCATAAGAATTACAATCAAATGTAAAGATGTCAACCAACTCATCTAGTGTATAATCTGGGAAATCAATAAAAGTATTGAATCTAGATTTCAAACCTGGGTTAGATTGGAAAAACTTATCCATCAAATCAGAATAACCTGCCACAATCACGACTAAATCATCACGATAATCTTCCAAAGCTTTAGTTAATTCTGTTAAACATTCTCTACCATAGCTATCACTTTTTTCATTTTCTGTAATGCTATAAGCTTCATCAATGAATAACACTCCTCCTTTAGCACGGTTAACCAGTTTTTTAACCTTAATCGCTGTTTGTCCCTGATATTCTGCAATCAAATCTGTCCGACTAGCTTCGATAAAGTGTCCTTTACTCAATAAGCCAAGTGATTTATACATTTTTCCAACAATACGAGCGACCGTTGTTTTAGCTGTTCCAGGATTTCCTAAAAATGCCATGTGTAAAGTTTTATTAGATTTCTTCAATCCTGCTTTAACACGAGCTTGTTGAATTTTATTAAATGTAATTAAATCATTAACTTGCTCTTTTACAGCTGTCAAACCTACCAGTTTATTCAAATCTTCTTGTAAGTCGTCTAATGATTTATTTGACGATGTCTTAAGTCGCTGATAACTTTCATCAATTTGCTTTGAACCTAGATAAAGATAAAGTAATTGAAGAATTATTGCCTGATTTTTTGCAAATGTTTCCTGATGATGTTTCAAATGTCCCAATTGATTAATTAATGCCAACACTGCAGCATCATTTTTATTATCAACAATATCCAAAGCAATTTTTTCAAAGGCTTTGTCTTTTTGTAATTGAAGATCTAATTTTTGACACTCATCAAGTAACTTTTGACGGTATTCACTTGATATCATTAAAACACCCCGCTAACTAGTAAAATTAACAATACAACCACAACTACAAAATTCACACCTAGTCCGATTGATAGATACTGAATCTTTTTACCAGCTTCTTCTTGAAGACGCTTAGTTTCTGCAAAACTTTCAGTTTGTACTTGCGAAATTTTGTTGTATTCCTCTTGGAATGCTGAAAATTGTCCAGCCATAGACTCTTGAGAAGTATGTAACTCACCAAGTGCTTTCTCTTGACTCGCTTTAAAGCCTTGATATTCATCATCTAAGTTAGTGAGTTGCTGCGTTGTAGTAGTCTGATCTTCTTGTAGATGTAATATCTTGTCAACCACTAATTCTTGAGATGCATAGACTTCATCAAATGCATCTTCTTGACTTGTTTTAAAAGCTTGATATTCATCATAAAACATATCAATATCTTTCAAATGTTGAAGTTCATCCAAGTCGTCCTTATGTTTTTTAAGAACTTCAATAACCATTTTTTGAGATTTCATAAGTTCTTGATTTTCTTCAAGACCTCGAACGGCTTTTTCATTTGCCTCTTCGGCCGATTTTAAATTCGCTATAATACGTTTAATATAGATTTCATCGAGTTTGTCAAACGTTTCATATACAGATCCAAACGCTTCATATACATCTATAATATGCTGATTCTGTTTAACCAAATTATTTTGAATCTGAGTAATAACACCATTTACATTACTCTTCGTAGGCACCAAACCTTCTAGCTTTTTAATTTCAATATTATCTGGCACTTTGTTTGCAAATTTCTCAATATCATTTTTGGACTTTTCATAAACATAGGCAGAACTAGTTATTTCGTTTCCCGTATAAGTTTGAGGAATATAGTCTTTTAAGACAACATACTTTCCTTGCTCTTTTTTCCATTCCACTACACCAACTTTTTCCATTGCTTTAACTGTTTCACAAACTTCATTATAGTATTTGTTTGTTTCTTTTGCGAGATCTGTGGGTGAAAAGCTTCTGTATCTGTAATAGTTAAGAATATATTCTTGAATTTCTTTTGACATCTTATCTCCTATTTCAATAAATCTTCTAAATCAGCTTGCATTTCCGAAATACTATATTTGCTATCAGGAACGGGCGTAAAAATTTTCTCTAAGGCTTCTTGTGTTATCTTATTTGCTTCTCTATGTCGGTTATCAATCTTATTCATAACCTCTTTACTCTCAACCTCTAGTCTTTTATTACCAAGAGCAATTTGGATTTCTTGCTTACGAAGGATTTGGTTGTTTTTGTCTATAGTCTGAGATCTCAAATCACTTTTTTGTTTTTTAGCGATGTACTTGTTAATCTTATTTATAACAATTCCTGCAATTACTCCATTTAGAATACCAAGAAGAAGCTCTACAATAAATCCTGAAACAGATCCAATAATTGGTACCGTCATCGCTTCCAAAGCTGGAAATGCTGATATGAGAGCTGTATTGATGGCTTCTGATAAAACAGCTGTATTTGCCACAGCTAATCCTACAACTACAGTCTTTCCAATTTCTGCGATTCGAATACTAAGTGGAGTATCCTTGCGAGATAGAATTCCTACTACACTTTTTAATGTAGTAACACCTGTTTTTAAAAAGCTCCAGATTTTTCCAACTATCTCTCCAAATAAGCTCACTATGTTATTAACGACTGAACCTAGTGCTGAAGATTTTGCATTTCCCAAAATTTCCTTAAGTGAATTAAAGAAATTTGATATGGCTTGCTTTGTCTTCTCCTTAAATAAAGACCAAGATTTATGACCTGACTTCCAAAATTCTACAAGACTATCGATGATATTCTTTATTAACGTTACTGCTGATGACACTACTATGCCACGTAATGCAGCACGGCCTGCATCTTTTGCTACATTTTTAGCCGCACCAACAGCTATCTCTTTATTAATAGCCTTTCTCGCCCTTTTATCTACTGATTTCATCCTTTCAGAATCAGCATCCAATTTATCCTTTAATCGAATATCATTTTCCTTAATCTTCGCTTGCTTCTCCTGTTCAGAAAGATTTGGATTATTTCTTATTTTTTCATTAGCTTTCTGGTTCTGGGCTGCAAGATCTTTTCTTCTCTGTTCTTGAGTTGCTGTGTATTCTTTTATAGATTTATCACTTTTACTTTTATTAAGAGCCTCATTAGTTGGAACAAGATTCTCATCCAAATTTGCTAAATCCTTAACCTCATAACCAGATAATTCCCTTAATCTCTTCTTAAAACCAGATCCATATATTTCATTACGTGAAACGACATGATCAGTATTAATCTGATGCCCATCACTTGTTTTAACTATTTTACCTGTATATGCATCTTGTATACCCGTACTTGTTTTTGAGGCAGCAGTATTATTTTTACGCGTCTCTGTATACTTTTTATCTCTTAAAGCTGCCACACCCGCACTCTGAGACGTTTCATCCTTATGAGTTCTTCTATATTTATCAATAAGTTTTTCACTAGATAAATCAAGTCCACTTTGTGCCCCAAGTTGATTAAAAATTGAATTATAAATCTCTTTCCCAAGCGAATCTGGATTGGTTAATAATTCTTCTCCTAGTGATTCTAAATCAGCAACCAAATCTCTAACTTCTTGATTCAACACTTCTTCCATCGCATCAAAGTCAAAATTTTCATAATCAAGACTATCTGCAACAAGTTCTTGTTTCAATCCTTTTTCATTATCTTGCATAAGTTCCATATCTACTCCTCTTTTTCTAATATTCTTACCCTATCTCCTTGACTTCTCAGCCACATTTCAAGGCCTTTACCAAAGGCTTCTGCTCTGGCTATTACACCTTTCTCTGTTTCTTTTTCGATGCGGACTGTTGGGAGTCTGTCCAGTAAGGCTTCTAAAACGCCTGTAAATTCGAAACGAATCGTTTGTAACTCTCCACTATACATGAATGGCGTTCTCTTTTTAAAACCTGCTTCATCATAACCCCTAGGGTCTATTGTAAAGGTTCCACTAGTGATTTTTATCGTTTCAATTCGGTCAACTCTAAATATAATTGGATACTCAATCGTTACATCCATTGGAAACGCCAATAGGTAAAAATAAAATTTCGAAAAAACAATCCCAACAGGCTTTACCTTATGTTGTTTAATCTTCTTATCTGCTCGCTGATAATCAATCTCTATTATCTGTTGATTGGTAATTGTTTGTCTAAGTTTCCAAATATCATCAATAAGCGCTTTGCCATGTTGAAGTTCTAAATAATGAAATCTTTCATTGTTAATTGCATCCTTAACACCTCTACGTTCTTCTCCTTGACAGAGTATAAGTAATTTATCAACAATTTTGTTAAACTCTTCCTTGTTAAAGGCACGACTTTCAATTAGAATTTTACAAATGGCAAAAATCTCTTTCTCTGTAAGATGTTTGGCACTTTTATCCAACCTGTAACAATTTTCCTTACGGTCATAGATAATATCACCTAACCCTTTTTCCCGGTAATAATCCCTAAGTTTATTGATATCTCGTTGAAATGTCTTGGAATCAATACAAAATGTTTCCAAAAGATCAGCTTTTTCTAACGATTTGCCCTGATTAATACGATCATGAAGTTCTAATAACCTAAACGCTGACGCTGTCATAACCAACCCTTCTAAATTCACTCTCAATAATTTTTACTGTCACATTATACCAGATATGGAGGGACAGTTTTTGGGGTTGTACTTTATTTTTTATCTATTTTTGTAAAAAAATTATTTTATACGCTATATATTACCAACTCCTAGCTCCAAAAATCCTAGCCAAACTATTCCCTGAACTTTAACCCATAAAATCTTTGCCACAATTACAGTCATCACTTGTCATTCTTAACCGTTTTACGATAAAATAAAATCAATCTTAGATAGAAATGGATTGAATATATGTCTCGACCTAGAAAAAACGGAGGAGGCCTCATTATTGCTATTATCGGGGTTATCCTTCTCATTGCTTTGCTTGAAAGCTTGTTAGAAATCATTATCCCACTTGCAATCGTTGGTGGTATTGGATATGGTATTTATTATTTTGCGACCAAGCAATCACGTCTTGAAAAGGTTAATACTAAGCAACGCTTGCAAGATTTAAAAGATAACATTCGTATTACTGACCGCCAAGTCAAACTTTTGGACAGTTATCTCGATGAAAAAAATTACACCCAATACGTTGTCAATGCGCGCCAGCTACTGCCACAAATACATCACATCAAGTCTGAACTTAGTGAGCTCAAAGCCAAAATGGATTTAAACATCTACAAGCGTGTTCTCAAAAAAGCTGAAACTGTTGAAAAAGATATCAAATTCCAACTAGACCGACTGGATGTCTCACCAGTAAATCCTGACATTTCTGAGGAAGAAGCTGATTTACTAGAACTCGCTCCAGAGTTAGCTCATCTTTACAATAACATTCAGCAAGACCATTTGACTATCTTGAAGAAGATTGAAAATGCTGATAACAAAGAAGAACTCACTGCACTTCACGAGGCTGATATGGACCGCTTCCGCGATATTTTGGATGGCTATCTAAAAATCAAAAAAGCCCCGAAAAATTATTACAATGCTGATGAGCGTTTAGCAAAAGCGAAAACCGCAATGGAAAAATTTGATTTGGCTCTCGATGAAACGCTTCGAAAACTGAATGAAAGTGACTTAAAAGACTTCGATATCAGTCTTCGCATGATGGCTGACGACGATACAAACTTATAAGTTTAATGGGAGGGTATTATGGCTGATACTTTTAACTTTGACATTGATAAAATCGCAGATAATGCAATCACAAAAACAGACAAAACAACCGAAATCATCGTAGCAACTGATACTTCAGCAACTGGTCAAGTCTCTTTTTACGACAAACTGACCCCTGAACAACAATCAGCAATCACAGCCAAAGCTCCTGCTTTAGTTGATAATTTTGTTGCTGACCAAAATGCTCTGCTTGATTTTGGAACATCTGCTGTTGAAGAAGTTAACACAACCGTCAACCGCATTTTGGCTGAGCAAAAAAAACTTGAAATTCCACAAGTTGATGACCTGCTCAAAAACGCTAACCGCGAGTTAAACGGCTTTATCGCCAAATACAAAGACGCTAAGCCTGCTGAGCTCGAAAAGAAACCAAATTTCCTACAAAAGCTCTTTAAGCAAAGCAAAAATAGCCTGCAAGAATTCTATTTTGATTCACAAAATATCGAGCAAAAAATGGATGGTATGGCTGCCACTGTTGTCAAACAAGAAGAAATCTTGGCTCGCAACATCGTCTCAGCAGAAATGCTAATTGAAGACAACAACAAATCTATTGAAAACTTGGTTGGCGTTATCGCCTTTATCGAAGCTTCTCAGACAGAAAGTACCAACCGTGCGCAAACTCTTCAAAATGAACTTGCAACACTTGATAGCGCAACGCCTGATTACCAAGTAAAATCTGACGAGCTAGCTCGCATGACCGAAGTCATCAATACGCTTGAACAACAGCACACTGAATACCTCAGTCGCCTTTACATTGCTTGGACAACCACACCGCAAATGCGCAACATGGTCAAAGTCTCATCAGATATGCGCCAAAAACTTGGCATGCTCCGTCGCAACACCATTCCGACAATGAAATTATCAATTGCACAGCTCGGTATTTTGCAACAATCCGTCAAATCTGGCGTGACTGCTGATGCTATTGTCAATGCTAATAACGCTGCGCTTCAAATGCTTGCTGAAACGAGCAAAGAAGCTATCCCTATGCTCGAACGCACTGCTCAAAGCCCAACCGTTTCTATCCAATCTGTCACAGCTCTTGCTGAGAGCCTCGTCGAACAAAACAACAGTATTATCGCAGCTATCGACAACGGTCGAAAACAACGTGCTCAACTCGAAGCAGCCGTTGTAAAATCCGCAGAAACCATTAACGACTCTGTTAAAATTCGTGACCAAAAAATCGTCGAAGCCCTTCTTAACGAAGGCAAAGAAAGCCAAGAAGAAGTCGAAAAAATAAACGTCACAGAAGAAAAATAAACTAAAAAGCGAGGTTCTCCTCGCTTTTTAGTTTATTTTTCACTGCATGATTACGCTTTACAGCTCACAATACTAGCCCATCAATTTTGCTTTGTGTTATAATATTTTTATGGATAAACTTATAAAATCAATTTCAAAATCTGGTTCTTTCCGTGCTTATGTGCTTGATAGCACTGAGACTGTTAGAACTGCTCAAGAAAAACATCAAACACTTCCTAGCTCTACAGTTGCTCTAGGTAGAACGCTTATCGCCAATCAAATCCTAGCCGCCAATCAGAAAGGAGACAGCAAAGTAACCGTCAAAGTCATTGGTGATAGCTCACTTGGTCACATTATTTCTGTGGCTGATACCAAAGGGCACGTTAAAGGCTACATTCAAAACAAAGGCGTTGACATCAAGAAAACAGCGACTGGCGAAGTTGTTGTAGGGCCTTTTATGGGTGCGGGTCAATTCGTGGTTATCACAGACTACGGCACTGGTAATCCTTATACTTCTTCAACACCGCTTGTTTCAGGAGAAATCGGTGAAGATTTGGCCTTTTATTTGACTGAATCTGAACAAACACCTTCTGCCGTTGGACTTAACGTCCTTCTTAATGACGAAGACAAAGTCGAAGTTGCTGGTGGCTTTATGTTGCAAGTTCTTCCAGGTGCATCTGAAGAAGAAATCAACCGCTACGAAAAACGTATCCAAGAAATGCCAGCCATTTCAAAACTCTTGGAATCTGACGACCACATTGAAGCCCTTCTAAAAGCTATCTATGGCGAAGACGAATACAAAGTCCTCTCTGAAGAAGAAATCAGCTTCAGTTGTGATTGCTCTCGTGAACGTTTTGAAGCAGCACTTGCCACTCTTGGCAAAGACGAACTGCAAGCCATGAGAGACGAAGACCACAGCGCTGAAATCACTTGTCAATTCTGTGGCAAGACTTACACCTTTAGCGAAGAGGACTTGGAGGGACTTATCAATGACTAAACTCAGTTCCTCATTCCAAATCGGTGATGTTACCATTCCTCACCGTACGGTTTTAGCACCCATGGCAGGGGTGACCAACTCTGCTTTTCGTACTATTGCCAAAGAATTTGGTGCTGGCTTAGTTGTCATGGAGATGATTTCTGAAAAAGGTCTTCTCTACAATAACGAAAAAACCCTTCACATGCTGCACATTGATGAAAACGAGCATCCCATGTCTATCCAATTATTTGGTGGCGATGCAGATGGCTTAAAACGTGCTGCTGAGTTTATTCAAGAAAACACAAAAGCAGACATCGTTGACATCAATATGGGCTGTCCTGTTAATAAGGTCGTCAAAAATGAAGCAGGGGCAAAATGGCTCAAAGATCCTGATAAGATTTATCATATCATCAAAGAAGTCACTTCTGTCCTTGATATTCCACTAACCGTCAAAATGCGGACAGGTTGGTCAGATAACTCTTTAGCCGTTGAAAATGCTCTCGCTGCAGAATCGGCTGGTGTTTCGGCTCTAGCCATGCACGGACGCACGCGCGAACAAATGTACACAGGTACTTGCGACCACGAAACGCTGGCTCGTGTTGCCAAAGCCATCACCAAAATTCCATTTATCGGAAACGGTGACGTGCGCACTGTTCACGATGCCAAATACATGATTGAAGAAATCGGTGTTGATGCCGTCATGGTAGGACGTGCTGCGATGAATAACCCTTACATTTTCACCCAAATCAATCACTATTTTGAAACAGGTGAGGAACTGCCTGATTTACCATTTGTCAAAAAATTGGATATCGCAGAAGACCATCTCAAACGTTTGATTGACCTCAAGGGCGAAACCATCGCCGTTCGTGAATTTCGTGGCTTAGCCCCACACTACCTTCGTGGTACCGCTGGCGCTGCCAAAATCCGCGGAGCCGTTTCACGCGCAGAAACCATTGATGAAGTCAAAGAAATCTTTGACAGCCTACGATAACAAAAAAGCAGCCTGCTGACTGCTTCACATACAAAAACTGCTAAGGTACTTTGCCCTAGTAGTTTTTTTGACTAAACAATATCAAATTTCAGCTGGCCTTTGGCAACCCCGATTTTTAGAGTATCACCATTTGCTAATTCGTCTGATAAGATGAGTTCTGATAGCTTATCTTCCACCTTGTCTTGCAAGGTTCGGCGGAGCGGACGTGCTCCCATTTCAGGGTCATAACCCAATTCAGCCAAATATTTAAGGGCTGATGGTTGGAATTTCAAGGTCACACCTTTTTCAGCCAGAGTTGCAATCAATGGTTTCACCATGATTTTCACAACTTCACGCATATTGTCTTGCGTCAAGCTATGGAAGACCACTTTTTCATCAATACGGTTGATAAATTCAGGACGGTAAGTTTTTTTGAGCTCTTCCATGATGCGTTTTTGCATGGCTTCGTAATCATGTGCCATATCACGCACTCCAAAACCAACAGTCTTTTCATCGCGCAAAGCTGTCGCACCAAGGTTTGAGGTCATGATGATAATGGTGTTTGAGAAATCCACTTTTCGACCACGACTGTCTGTCAAAACCCCGTCATCCAAAACTTGCAAAAGCACATTGAAAATGTCAGGGTGAGCTTTTTCCACCTCGTCAAACAAAAGCACTGAATACGGTTTGTTACGAACTTTCTCAGTCAATTCGCCGCCTTCTTCATAGCCGACATAGCCTGGAGGGGCACCGTTAAGACGGCTCGCCGCAAATTTTTCCATGTATTCCGACATATCAAAGCGGATAAGAGCTGATTCGTCATCAAAGAGCAATTCTGCAAGGGCTTTCGCCAATTCAGTTTTACCAACACCAGTTGGACCAAGGAACATGAAGGAACCAATTGGACGTTTGCCTGTGCGAATACCTGCTTGATTACGGCGAATTGCACGGCTAATTGCTGAAATGGCCGCGTCTTGCCCAATAACACGCTTGTGCAATTCTTTTTCAAGGGTCAGGTATTTCTTGCTGTCAGCTTGGGTCATTTTTTCCACAGGAATACCTGACAAACGGCTTAAAGTTGCCATAATATCATCTTCTGTGACAGGTGTTGGTTTACGTTTCACCTTGGTATCTGCCTTTTTGAGCAAGCTTGTCGCTAAAGCAAAATCGCCATCTAAAATGGCTTGGTCAGCAGGCGTCAACATCGCTGGCGCTTCTTTCTTAACTAAACTTTGCACGGTTGCACTGGCTTCATCCAGCAAATCAATAGCAGAATCAGGTAGGTTTTTGCTGGTCAAATAACGGTGAGCAGATTTAACAGCTGTCAAAACAGCGGCATCTGAAATGGTAACATTATGGAAGTCCTCATAAGATTTCTTCAAGCCCAACAAAATCTGATAAGCATCTTCAATACTTGGCTCTTCAATCGTGATTTTCGCAAAACGACGAGAAAGCGCAGCATCTTTTTCAAGGTGTTTTTGGTATTCTTCTTGTGTTGTTGCACCCACCATGTGCAAGGTACCACGCGCCAAGGCAGGTTTTAGGATATTTGCCGCATCTAAGGTGCTGTCAATGCCTGACCCTGACCCCATAATCGTGTGCACTTCATCAATAAACAAGATAATATGACCATCTTCTTCAATATCTGAAATGATTTGATTCATGCGCTCTTCAAAATCCCCACGAAAACGCGTGCCAGCAACCACACTCATCATGTCCAATTCCAAGACACGCATATCTTGCAATTCATATGGAATCGCTCCATTGACAATGCGTTGCGCCAAACCATAAGCCAAAGCTGTCTTACCAACACCAGCTTCTCCCACCAAGACAGGATTGTTCTTAGTTTTACGGCTAAGCACTTGCACCATTCGTGAAATTTCTTTGTCACGTCCGATAACGGGCTCAAGCTTTCCTTGACGTGCCATTTCCGTCAAATCACGCGTAAAATCAGACAGTTCTCCTGCAGTGGATTGCGTTTTCATCATGTCTGAAAAAGCACCGCCCATGCTTGCTTTTTTCGGTTTACGAAGCTCATGAATGGCTTTGATATTTTCCTTGGTAAAGCCCGCATGACGTGCCAAGCTCTTACGCAAATCAATCAAACGAACCGAATCGCCGTCTTCTTTCTGCTTGAAACCAGCCACTTCCAATAAACGTGTCGCAAACAAATCCAAGTTTAACAGCATGGCATAAAGTACGTGCTCTGTCCCAACTTCAATGTCGTCCGTCACAACACTAATCTCTTGTGCAAAGTCAAGAATATCGCTAAGCGCTTTTGACTGTTCCACAAAATGCATCTGCTCAACACGTTCCAACGGTGACTTATTTAGTGCCAAAACAGCCGCTGCTTCGTATTCTTCATAAGGAATACGACTTTGGTATTCTGCAAAGGTAAGACCTGCTACTGAATCATGTACAGCTACCATGGCCAATAGCACATGCCAACTCTCTAAATAGGGGCTTTCAAAACGTGCTGCTTGATACTGCGCGACATTGAAAACCTCCTGCATTTTTAACGAGTACTCACTCATAAATGAAATCCTTTTCTATCTAATCTTTGTAAAATTCGGCGCAACATCCGCGCTCTAATCTCTGGGGCGTTTTCTCCGAGAACCTCATCTGAAGCCGTTGCCAAGATTAAATTCCCTTCACGCTCGCTGATAATCTTTTCTTCAAAAAGCTGCTGAATCAAGTCCGTAAAGACCTGTTCACTAATGCGCTCCCCAATATGTGCCATCAGATTACCAAACAATTGATGACGGTCTGAAAAACGCACCCTCGCGATGCGAATATAGCCACCCCCACCTCGCTTACTTTCAACCGTATAGCCACGACTTTCGGTAAAACGTGTCTTAATCACATAGTTAATTTGGCTAGGAACGACTTGAAAGGTATCAGCCAAGTTTGAGCGTTTGATTTCAGCAATACCTGATTGAGCTAATAGCTGCTTTATATATTCTTCAATACAGTCCGATGTATTTTTAGCCACTAGACTCCTCCTTTCAAGCAAAAGACCTCAAAGGTCTGTCTTTGACTATAATTGACTATTATTATATCAAAATTATGGTCTTTTATAAATGAAAAGCCCCCAAATATCATGAAACTCTTAGCAAACTTTCCAGGCTATTATTTTCATGCTATAATTATTCATTTTTAGTTGTGTTTGTTTCTAATATAAGATAAAATAAAATCTGAAACAAACGAAAGGTTATAAGTGACTAAATGAATTATCTCATTACATTTCTAATTGCTATGGTACCTCTTATCGAATTGCGTGGTGCCGTTCCTTACGCTATCGCAACTGGTATCCCAATGTGGCAAGCACTTATTATCGGGGTCTTTGGTAACATGATACCTGTGCCAATCATTTTTTTCTTTGCCCGTCGTGTGCTTGAATGGGGAGCAGATAAACCTGTTATCGGTGGTTTCTTTACATGGTGCTTGAAGAAAGGTCATAGCGGAGGTCAAAAATTAGAAGCAGCTGCTGGCGACCGTGGGGTCTTTATCGCTTTACTTTTATTTGTCGGTATTCCAATTCCTGGTACAGGAGCTTGGACAGGGACTCTAGCAGCCTCAATCCTTGACTGGAATTTCAAACAAAGTGTTATTGCCGTTATGCTTGGAGTTATCCTCGCAGGTATCATCATGGGGACACTAACCGTCTTTGGTCTAGGGACAATCAGCTAAAAAATCAATCAAAAGAGCTTAGGGGCAACCTAAGTTCTTTTAACGTCTTAACTTCTTATTTGAAAAATACTTTCTACCAAATAAAAAAAGTCTGAGCTACTAGCTCAGACTTTTTAGTTAGACACCGTTTCTTAGTTGTTAAGAGCGGCTGCCATTGTTGCTGCAACTTCTGATTCGAAGTCGTTAGCTGATTTTTCGATACCTTCCCCAACTTCGAAGCGTTCGAAAGTTGTCACTTTAGCACCTACTGAATCAAGGTATTGTTCAACAGTTTTGCTGTCGTCCATGATGTAAACTTGTGCAAGAAGTGTATATTGTTGGTCAACTTTAGTGTTGTCAAGCATGAAGCGGTCCATTTTACCTGGAATGATTTTATCCCAGATTTTTTCTGGTTTGCCTTCTGCTTTAAGTTCTGCTTTGATATCTTCTTCTGCTTGAGCGATTACCTCATCAGTCAATTGTGATTTAGAACCGAATTTCAAGTGTGGAAGAGCTGGCTTGTTAACCATTGCACGTGATTCGTTGTCTTGGTCGATTTTGTGGTTCATTTGAGCCAATTCATCGTGGATGAATTCTTGATCAAGTTCTTCGTATGAAAGAACTGTTGGTTTCATCGCTGCAACGTGCATTGATACTTGTTTAGCAAGAGCATCATCGCCACCTTCTACAACTGTGATAACACCGATACGTCCACCGTTGTGTTGGTAAGCACCAAAATATTGGTCATCAGTTTTTTCAACAATAGCAAAACGACGGAATGAAATTTTTTCTCCGATAGTTGCTGTTGCGTTAACATAAGCAGCCTCCAAAGTTTCCCCTGAAGGTAAAGTCACCTTAAGAGCTTCTTCATTGTTAGCAGGTTTTTGTTCTGCGATAGCTTTAGCTGTTGCTTCAACTAATTCAACGAATTGAGCGTTTTTCGCAACGAAGTCTGTTTCAGCGTTAACTTCAACAACTGCTGCAACATTTCCGTCAACATAAATACCAGTCAAGCCTTCAGCAGCAACGCGGTCAGCTTTTTTAGCTGCTTTAGCCATCCCTTTTTCGCGAAGCAATTCAATTGCTTTTTCCATATCACCATCAGTTTCAACAAGGGCTTTTTTGGCGTCCATGACACCAGCACCTGATTTTTCGCGCAATTCTTTTACTTGAGCTGCAGTAATTGCCATTTCTTAAGTCCTCCAGGAAGTTTGTTTTTATAATAAAAACGAGACAGAGCGGTTTGCTTTCTGCCCCGTTTTAAAGCCTATTTAAGCCTATCTAAAGCCTAAAAATTAGTCGTTGTCTCCTTCTACAACTTCAACGATTTCTTCGATTGAATCAGCTTGTGCTTCTGATGCAAAATCAACATCTGCATCTTCACCTTGACGTCCTTCGATAATAGCATCTGCCATTTTAGAAGTGATCAATTTAACCGCACGGATAGCGTCATCGTTTGCTGGGATGATAACATCGATATCATCTGGGTCAGCGTTTGTATCAACCATTGCAACAACAGGGATACCAAGTTTTTTAGCTTCTTTAACAGCGATTTGTTCTTTATGTGGGTCAACAACGTACATTACATCTGGGATACGAGGCATATCTTCGATACCACCCAAGAATTTTTCAAGACGAGCACGTTGTTTGTTAAGAAGAGCAACTTCTTTCTTAGGAAGAACTTCAAAAGTTCCATCTTCTTCCATGCGTTTGATTTCTTTCAAACGAGCGATACGTTTTTGGATAGTGTCCCAGTTTGTAAGAGTTCCACCCAACCAACGGTGGTTGATGTAGTATTGACCAGCACGTTCTGCTTCTTCTTTCACAGCATCAGCAGCTTGTTTTTTAGTACCAACAAACAAGATAACAGCGTCGTTTGCAGCAGCGTCACGAACGAAGTCGTAAGCTGCATCAGCCATTTTTACAGTTTGTTGAAGGTCGATAACGTGGATACCGTTACGTTCTGTGAAGATGTATTTAGCCATCTTAGGGTTCCAGCGACGAGTTTGGTGACCGAAGTGAACACCAGCCTCAAGAAGTTGTTTCATTGAAATTACTGCCATGAGTAGTTTCTCCTTTTTATAATGTTTTTTTCCTCTTCTAGACTTCATCTTGCAAATCCACTCGTGATGAGCAACAGAGTCACAATACATCTAGAATGAGTATTTGTTGCATAATACAACAAGCTAATTTTACCACATCTACCCTTTTTTGACAAGTCAAATATCCTATCACCAAGCGTTTATTTAGGGGGTGGGATTACTAGTCTAATTCGTTTTATTCAGACACTTTAACGATAACAAAAAACAGATGATTAACCACACAACTAACGTGATAATCTGACTAACTGAAATAACTTGATCTCCAAAAACACTATTCCTAATTAAATCGCCAGATGGAACAAATGGCAAAAATCTATATACCTTCAAAATGATCATCGGAATTCTTCTTGCTGGAAAAAGAATGGGGAAAATAGTAAACCAATCATCAAAATTAACTGTGTTGTCAGAGTCATTAAATTAGGACTTGAACAATGCTACAAAGAATGATTAGCGATTTATTCCTGATATAACTCCACGTCATTAAACTCATGGTTGTTGTAGATTACTTTTCAGCCAACTCTCCATAACTATCGTTTAAAGTTTCAGTAGCCACACTGTAATACGAAATCAATTTCTTATCAATTCTATCTGCCATCCATTCAAATAGCTTAGAAACCTTTTGATTATCCAATTGACACTCCACCTCACCATTTATATTGATCGCATATTCAAATGGAAAATCCTCTAAAGTCCGCTTCGATTTAACTAAAAATCTTACGATACTTTTTGAACTAACCGATAATTCCCTTACATTTCCATATGTTTTAACTTTTCCATTTTCAAATAAGTAGTACTTATCTGCATACTTTTCAACTTCTAAGATATTATGCGTTACTATAACAACTATATGCCCTTTAGAAGCTAGCTCTTTTAGATATGACCATAGTTTATGCCTTCTTATTGGATCAACATCATTCGTTAGTTCATCCAATAAAATAATTTTAGGCGGAGAAATAACAGCCATCGCAAACGATGTTAGTCGTTTTAACCCACCGGAGAGCTTTTCCCCAGTTTTATTTTCCCTCTTTTTTATATCTAATTTTTGGAGTATCTCATTAACTTCCTGTTGTAGTACTCCATTAGAAAGTCCCCTTATTCTACCGATTGCAGTTACTGATTGTTTAATTGATATTCCTTTTAGTGGAGCATGCAATTGAGACATCATCGAAATATTCATTCTGGATAAAACTGGATTTTGAGTAAGAGAAATATCTTCAAAATAGACTTCATGTTTCCTGTGTCGATGAACAGACAGCAATAAACTCAATTACGTATAAAAAAATAAAAAGCCCGACAAAATCGGACTTTTTATTTCGTGTCTTAAAAGGCGGTAGACGGATTTGAACCGACGATCAAGCTTTTGCAGAGCCGTGCCTTACCACTTGGCTATACCGCCATAACAAATAATATTCTACCTTAAAATCTAAATGGCGTCAAGTAGATTTCTTAAATTCTGAACTTATCTTACCGATTCTATTTTCCTTGTAAAATACGGGATTTATGCTATAATACTAAAAATTTTTGGAGGTGTTTTATGAAAAAACTAAGTCCTAACAGTCACATTCGCGTACTCAGTCCGTCAGATTCAATTGCTCGCTTGGGTGGATTTGAAGCCAACCTTTCTGCCAAAGAAACGTTAGAAAATCTAGGATTTCGTGTGTCATTTTCAGAACATTACTTAGAGTCTGATATGCTCTATTCTTCTTCAATCAAGAGCCGTGTTGCTGATTTGCACGCTGCTTTTGCTGATGGCTCTGTTGATGCTATTCTGGCTACGATTGGTGGTTTTAATTCTAACGAACTGTTGCCCTATCTTGACTACGACTTAATTGCCAAACACCCTAAAATCATCTGTGGCTATTCGGATTCGACAGCCTTTTTGAATGCTATTTTTGCTAAAACTGGAAACCTTACTTACATGGGACCGTCATATTCTAGTTTTAAAATGAAAGAAGGTCAAGATTACCAGAGCAAGGCTTGGTTAAACGCCACGACAAAATCAGCTTACGACCTTGTTCCAAGTCAAGAGTGGTCAAGCGACCCTTGGTATGACCCAACACAACCACGTCATTTTATGCCAACAGAATGGAAAATTTACAACGCAGGGAAAGCTTCTGGCACCATTATTGGTGGAAATTTATCTACTTTTGGACTTCTTCGCGGAACACCGTATGCCCCACAGGTAGAAGACTATGTCCTTTTTTTGGAACAATCCGAAGAAGACGGTTATTACGAATTCACGCGCAATTTGGCAGCAATTTTGCAGGCTTACCCTCAGCCCAAAGCCGTGCTTATCGGACGATTTCCTAAAGAATGCCAAATGACCCAAGATATCTTGATCTACATCTTGGACAAACACCCGATTTTGAAAACCATTCCTGTCATGTATGATCTTGACTTTGCCCACACCCAACCGCTTTTTACCATTACGATTGGAGCAAAAGCTAGCATTGACACGGACAGCTTCAGCATTTCCATTCGGGAATAGGCTTTTTCTCACCATTTGAAAGGGCTTGTGCTGTGGTATAATGGTCATACTGACTATTTTTACATATTGAGGAAAACAGGACTAATGGATACCATCAACAAATACTTTTCCCTAAGCGTGCGTTATGCGATTCGGGGAATTTTTGCATTTGCTTTTTTAGTTGCCGTAGGATTTTTAGGATGGACTTCTCCGCTTGGGTTGATTATCATTCTAGTTAGCTTTTGGCTGTTTAGAAAAGCCATTCTAGCATTTGGTTCGACACTTTTTAAGTTCATCACGCAACATAAAAGGGCAGTTATGCTCGTGGCAATTGCTTTTCAAATACTCCTGCTATTCTCGGCGAGATTACTCATCCGAAGAGATGCGGCGGTGGTTTTCACAGGAGCCTTTCACTACCTTGCCGAAGATTTAACCGTGAACTACATCACGCGCAACCCCAACAACCTCTTTTTGTTCTTGTACGAACGGCTGTTTTTCAATCTTTTTCATGAAAATGGACTGTGGGGCATGATGGGGTTAAACATGCTTTATGTGAATGCCTCAGCCTATATTATCTATGCCACGGCCAAACGCTATGGCAATCAGAAGATAGCTGATCGTTGCTTTTTCTTCTTTACCTTCCTGTTTCTATTTTCGCCCTTTTTTATGAGCATGTACACGGACGTTTTAGCTTTGCCGCTGCTGTGTTTGCAGACTGCCTTGGCGCTTGCTTTGCTACAAACAAACCAAAAGACACAACTCCTAAAAAACGCTACTCTTTTGGGAATCGTGACAGGAGTGACTTATTTCATTCGTCCGACTGCGCTTGTCTTAATCATTGCACTTTTTATGATACTTGGGCTAAACCGTTACTGGAAGAAAGGAATTATCATTTTCAGCCTTTTTCTCGTCAGCTTTGGTAGTATTTATGCTGGCGGCAAATGCTTAGAGAGCCACCAAACCGAAATTCAACTGCTCAAAGGTAAAGGCTTAGCCAAATCAGCCCTGCTCTTTGTGGATTTGGGACTGACATTTTCAGGAACAGACCAAGCGGATATGAAAGCGGGATTGTTACAATACGTGGATGAAAGCGAACGGGACAACTACAACAATGGGATGTTTGCCACGGAAAATATCATCAAAGACATCAAGCGTCGCTTAAACGACTACACACCTGTCACTTTTGGGGCACATTTGGTGGTGAAATTGGGAGCAACACTCATGGATGGCAGCTTGGGGTGGACGTATTTTGAAAATCCTGACGATGAAAAAACGCCTTACGTTTCCCCTCTTTATTCCTACACCAAAAACAATGCCTTTTTAAAAGCTGTTCGGCGATTCTGGATTAGCTCAGACACGGTGGAATACCAGCTGTCCTTTCTCATCAGGCAAATCATTTGGTTAATCATGATTATCGGTATGATCAAAGCTACGCGCTTCTCATTTGAAAGCAATGATTTTTTGCTGCTGGCCTTACTTGGCGGCTTAGCCTTCCTCATGATTTTTGAAGGTGGGAAATCACGTTACCTCATTCAATTTATCCCACAAATTCTCCTGCTGGCAGGCAGAGGCTGGGAAAATAACGCTCTTTTTCCAAAAATAAAAGACCTCGACAGTTAATGTCGAGGCTTTTTTGTTAGCCATTACCAAATAATCACACGGTCTTCTGGAGCACGCCACATAGGGTCGCCAGCTTTAACATCAAATTCTTCATGGAAATCATCGAAGTTAGTTAAGGTGACGTTAGTACGAAGCTTGCCAGGAGCGTGAACGTCAATGCTTGCCAACATTTGCATGTACTCTGGACGAGCTTTCATGCGCCAAATGGTTGCAAAATTGATAAAGAAATCACGCGCAGAGAAATCGTCATCTTGTTTGGCTGCCTCAAGTGCGCAAGCCACACCGCCAAGGTCTGCCACGTTTTCAGAAACCGTCAATTTTCCGTTGACTTTCGCTCCGTAAGAATCCAAACCATCAAACTGCTCAACAATTTTATCCGTACGTTCCGTGAAAGCCTTGTAATCTGCTTCTTGCCACCAATTGTTCAAGCTACCATTTTCGTCAAATGAAGCTCCGTTGGTATCAAAGGCGTGAGAAATTTCGTGGGCAATCACTGCTCCGATACCACCATAATTGGCAGATGAACTTTGTTCCAAACTGTAAAATGGTGCTTGTAAAATAGCAGCTGGAAAGACAATTTGGTTTTGTTGTGGGTCGTAGTAAGCATTGACCATGTGGGCTGGCATATGCCATTCGCTACGGTCAACAGGCTTGTTCCATTTGCTCCAACTATGAGCGATTGAAATCTTAGCGAGATTTTGAGCATTTTCAACCAATGACAATGATTCGTCAATGATTTTCTTGGTATAGGTTTCAGGCAATTTTTCAGGGTAACCAATATGTGGCGTAATCGTGTTGAGTTTGACGATGGCCTTATCACGCGTTTCTTGAGCCAACCAATCTGCTGACGCCAAGCGTTTTTTGTAAACATCAATCATGGTAGCCACTTTGTGTTCCACATCGGCTTTGGCTTCTGGTGAGAATTTTTGACCTGCATACCACAATCCTAGAGCTTGGTTGTAAGGTCCTGAAGCCAAATAATAAGCCGCTTTTTTCTTGTCTATGGCTTGTGGCGTTCCTGAAAGGGCTCGACCATAAGTGCCTGAAAGCACACGAATCTCATCAGTCAAATAGCCATTATAATTACCTGCAGCTGAAAGCACCAAATCAGCCTTTAACAAATCCCAATTGTCTTCTGAGTAATAGTCAGACGCAAACTCTGTCCAAAAACGTTCCTCAGGTACAATAACCTTGTCAGGCACCTCACCCAAAATACGTGTGAAAATGGCATCCAAAGGCAATTCTGGAGCAAGTTTGACAAAATCTGCCCAATCATAAGGGTGGTATAATTTGACGTATTCTGATGATTCTTCACGTGACAAAACGTACTTAGCTAGTTTGGCATCTAAGGCAATCACCTTGTCCAACAAATCGCTGATTTCTTCAGCTGAAAAACCAAATTTTGCCAACAATTCTTCTTGCATGTGACGCCAAATAGCCAGTAATTCTTTCCCTTTTTCGTTATCTTCTGCATAGTAAGTGGTGTCTGGCAAAATGGTTTCAGGAGCCTCAGCCCACAAAACATTTAATTGAGCGTTCATGAAATCAGGTGCCACACCAAATGGAAAGGCGTTTGGTTTGCCAGCCAATTCAAACTCCGCAATCTTACCTGCAAAGTCTGAAAAAGAACCCAAATCTTGGTATTCTTTGATTAAAGGAAGAACGGGTGCAACGCCCACTTCCTCACGTTTGTCGTAGTCTGCAGCCATGCGGTGCAACTTCACAAAGTTTTGCAAAATACTATCATCAGGCACATCCTTGCCACTAAGCCACTTGTCTGTGTTTTCTAACATAAGGTCTTCAATCTCATCTGACAAGTCTGAAAAACCACCTGTGCGAGGCTTATCATCAGGGATGACCGCTGTTTTTTCCCATTCGCCGTTGACGGCATCATAAAAATCATCTTGATATCGAGTCATAACAAATCTCCTTTATTCTGATTAGAACTATTTTATCAAAAAATGCACATAATAGCAGATTTAAAAACGCCTGACTCAAATAATAATAGCAGACATGATAGCGCTTTTTTGCTATACTAATTTTTAAGGAGGCTTTTATGACAACAAAACATTACAATTGGGCAACTTTAGGAACAGGGGTCATTGCTAATGAGTTAGCACAAGCCCTAGAACAACAAGGACGAAAGCTTTATTCTGTCGCTAATCGTACTTATGATAAAGGACTCGCTTTCGCTGAAAAATATGGCATTGACAAGGTTTATCAAAACATTGATGACGTTTTTGATGACCCTGAAGTTGACATTATTTACATCTCAACACCACACAATACCCATATCAATTTCTTGCGCAAAGCTTTGGCCAAAGGCAAACATGTTTTGTGTGAAAAATCAATCACTCTAAACGCTGACGAATTAAACGAAGCCATTAAACTTGCCGAGGACAATCATGTCGTGCTGGCAGAAGCCATGACTATTTTCCACATGCCAATTTACCGTCAATTATCTGAAATCATTGCCAGTGGAAAACTTGGAGAATTGAAAATCATCCAAATGAACTTTGGTAGCTACAAAGAATATGACATGACCAACCGTTTCTTCAATCGCAACCTCGCTGGTGGCGCTCTGCTTGATATCGGTGTTTACGCTCTTTCATTTGTTCGCTGGTTTATGACTTCAACACCCAACCAAATTGCTTCTCAAGTCAAACTTGCCCCAACAGGCGTTGACGAACAGGCAGGTATTTTGCTGACAAATGACCAAGGCGAAATGGCAACCTTGACCTTGAGCCTTCATGCGAAACAACCAAAACGTGGGACCATCGCCTATGATAAAGGCTACATCGAGCTTTACGAATACCCTCGCGGTCAAAAGGCTGTGATTACCTACACTGAAGATGGGCACCAAGAAGTCATCGAAGCTGGCAGCACGGCACTTGCCCTTTCTTACGAAGTCGCTGATATGGAAAAAGCCGTTTCTGGTCAAGAAAATGTCATGCACCTTGATTACACCAAAGATGTCATGGACATCATGACCAAACTCCGCCAAGATTGGAACCTCACTTACCCAGAAGAAGAATAAGCATAGTTATCCACAAATCCATCTCTGACAAGGTCAAATTCAAGTTACTTTTGCAGTAACTGTGTTTTGGCATCGTCAGGGATGCTTTTTTGTTCTTTTATCCACTTTTACACACAAGTTATGAACAACCTGTGGATAACCATGCTCATATTTTGGGGATAACTTGTTTATAATTGTGAAATCCGACTCTCAAAACCCTTGATAAAACAACATAAGGCGTGAATTGTCTTGTGGATAACACAAAAAAAGCAGCTCGTTTGAACTGCTCTTTTTAAATCAAATCATCGCGGCTAACTTGTTCAAAATTTTCCGTGCCATCATTTAATTTATCCCAAATAACCACTTCGCCAGCTTTCAAAGACTTCTGAACATCGATAATACGCTGATTTGAAGACCCACGAAATTGCAACATCAAATTCTTCCTGGTGATGTCAAAGCGACCATCCACCAAAATGTCAATCAAACTCAGCATTTCCAGCTTATCTGGGGTTTCTTGCATCATTTCTTCCCAAGTGTACCCTGTCCAAGACCAAATGTCTTTTTCTGGCAATTCACGGCGCACGCGCTTAATCAAGGGCAATAAAATCCCTGTATTCAAGAAGGGTTCACCGCCCAAAAGCGTCAAACCTTGGACATAAGGTTGTGCCAAATCCGCCATGATTTGCTCTTCTAGCTCCTTGGTATAAGGCATTCCTGCTTGAAATGACCAGGTCGCTGCGTTATAACACCCCTTGCAGTGAAACATACAACCCGACACATACAAGGAATTCCGCACACCTTCTCCATCAACAAAGTTAAATGCTTTGTAATCAATGATACGCCCTTGGCTTAATTCTTCTGATTTCCATTCACCAGGCTTGGGAGTATTCCAATTTGCTTCTTCCATCCTAGCCTTCTTTCTAATCTAATTATTTGACTTACCCACAAGTTATTCTTCAGCCAGATTGATCCAATAACGCTCAGTTGACTCACGGACATCTTCTAAAACACCACCATTTGCTAAAATCACCTTTCGGCTGGCAATATTATCCGTGTGACAAGTCACCAAAGCTTGTTTGATGTTTTTCTTTTTAGCTTCTAGTAAACCTAGACGAAGCTGTTTCTTAGCCAATCCCTTATGACGCTCTGACGGACGAATCGAATACCCAATATGTCCCCCCTTATTTAAGAGATTATCATTTAGACGTAAACGTAAATGCAAAAATCCTAGAGCCCTTCCGTTATCATCAAAAGAAACAAATTGAATCGCTGGAACAAACGTTGACGGCACATCAATACCCATTTCACTTAATTGATTTCTTTCAATCCAATCCTCATAAACAAAGTTATCCACAGACCAAAAACCGCCGTCATGAGCAGATTGACTTGCCTCAAATTCTTTTATCATGTCAATAACAGCTGCTTTATCTGATAATTCAGGTCTTCGTAATTGCATAAACGGTACCTCTATTTACTTTTCTTTTTAGCTTTTTCTAAAAACTGCGTTTTCAACTGACTAACACGCGCTTTTTTGTCAGTTTTCACATTTGAATGTTTTTCATGAAAACGTTCCACTTGTTGCATCCCTTTATAATCTAACTGGTATTTTCCCATTTGCTAATATCCTTTCTAGTCAGACCTCTAACCTGACCCACCAAAATAATAAAGAAGCAGGGACGCATGGTCTCAGCTTCTCATCTTATCAATCAACGACGACTCCCAAAATTAAGCACGGTGTTTGCTATAATCCCCAGGATTTTTAATAGTAGAGCCATTCATGTGTTTAACACGAGCAGAAATTTCTTTGTGGCGACCATTAACCATTGGGCGAGCTTGCGGATTTCCTAGGTAACCACATGTTCGTTTGACAACATCAACGGTTTTAGGGTCGCTATTACCGCAGTTTGGGCAGACAAATCCGCGTTCTGTTGGCGTGAAATCTCCTTCAAAACCACATTGGTAACAACGGTCGATTGGGGTATTGGTACCAAGATAACCAATACGTGTATATGCATAATCCCAAACAGCTTCCAAGGCTTTTGGATTTTGTTGAAGCACTGGGTATTCACAATAATGAATGAAACCACCAGTTGCACCAGCTTCTGGATAAGCTTTTTCAAAATCTAATTTTTCAAATGGTGTTGGGTTCTTACGCACATCGTAGTGGAAAGAATTGGTGTAGTATTCCTTATCGGTAATGTCTTTCACAAGACCAAATTTCTCTGTATCCAAGCGGCAGAAACGGTCAGTCAAGCTTTCAGATGGTGTTGAATATACTGAGAAATGATAATCAAACTCATCTGACCACTCTTCACAGAATTGTTTCATTTTGCGAACGATATCAACCGTAAAGGCTTTAGCTTCAGCATTGCTTTCCCATTCAGGACCATAGAAAACGGTACCCACTTCGTAAAGACCAATGTAACCAAGTGAAACTGTTGCACGGCGATGACGGAAAAGTTCGTCCACATTGTCGTATTTGCCAAGACGTTGACCAAAGGCACCGTATTGATACAAAATAGGGGCATTGGCTGGCGTTGCTTCTTTGACGCGTTCGACTCGGTAAACCAAAGCATCTTTGGCAATACCCATGCGTTCATTGAAAATATCCCAGAATTTGTTCATATCGCCATTTGATTCCATAGCAATACGAGGAAGATTGACCGTCACAACCCCAAGATTCATACGACCTGAGTTGACTTCAACGCCATTTTCGTCTTTCCACCCTTGCAAGAATGAACGGCAACCCATTGGCGCTTTAAATGAACCTGTCAATTCAATGATTTTGTCATAAGACAAGACATCAGGATACATCCGTTTTGTAGCACATTCCAAGGCTAATTGCTTGATATCATAGTTTGGTGTGCCGACTTCTAGGTTAAGACCACTCTTCAACGTGAAAATCAATTTAGGGAAAATGGCTGTGCGGTGTTCGCTACCAAGCCCTTTGATGCGGATTTCAAGAATGGCTTTTTGAATTTCACGTTCAAACCAGTTAGTACCAAGACCAAAACCAAGTGAGGTAAACGGTGTTTGCCCATTTGACGTGAACAAGGTATTGATTTCATATTCAAGGCTTTGCATCGCATCATAAATGTCTTTTTTCGTTTTGGTACGAGCATAGTCTTCACGAAGGTCTTCTGCTACCCAATCTTGAGCGTCTTTTAAGTGTTTTTTATAATTCAATTCAGCGTAAGGTGCCAAAAATTCATCAATGCGGTCTGCCGTACAACCACCGTATTGGCTAGAAGCTACGTTCGCGATGATTTGCGAAATTTGGGCTGTCGCTGTTTGAATTGATTTTGGACTTTCTACCTCAGCATTGCCAATCTTAAAGCCATTGGCCAACATCCCTTTAAAGTCAATTAAACAGCAGTTAGTCATTGGGGTATATGGGCTATAATCAAGGTCGTGGTAATGAATGTCCCCTTTTTGATGCGCATTAGCCACGTGTGATGGCAACATTTTAAGACCAATTGATTTGCCAACGATACCAGCCGTCAAATCACGTTGTGTGTTGAAAACTTCGCTATCTTTATTGGCGTTTTCATTGACAATGGTTTGATCCTTGTTCAACAATTTATCAATGGTAAAATTGATATCTGTTGCTTGCGAACGCGCAAAATCGCGCTTGGTACGGTAATTGATGTATTCTTGTGCGATGGCATATTCATTAGCTGCCAAAAGCTCATGCTCAACGATATTTTGAATTTCATAAATTTTAACATCGTCTTTAAAGCGGTCTATAATTTCCGCAATGATGTTATTTGAAATGGTTTCTAATTTTGCCTCAACGAGTGGGGATAATTTAGTCACATTATTACTTGCTTTTAGTAAGGCATTGTATATCTTTTCGGCTTCAAAATTAACAGAACGTCCATCACGTTTGATGACTTTGATTGCCGGTTGATCTGTTATTATTTCCTTTTCCAATGTAATCATAAGAACACTCCTTTGCCCGTCTATTATAACACGTTGACTCTAAAAAAATCAATATCTTGTGGCAAATCTTTTAGAAGAACACAAGATATTGATTTTATCGTCATTTATAGTTGTTTTTTACTTCTTACGATAAATCGTAAAGTCAGATACTTTTTTGACCGAAACGGTTTCGTAATTTGATTTTAAATCTTTTTGAACCACCTCAGGCAATTTCTCGTTTTTATGAACGATAACATAAGTCGCCACGTTTTGCAACAACTCATCTTCAAGCACTTTTTGATTGTCATCTTTTGCTGTATTGACAAGCGGTGATGAAAATTGCGAACTACTTGGTAAGCCACTTTCTAAATAAATCTTAGAAGAACCATCCCAAACATAAATAGAATCTTCATCAGAAGTATTTGATGCCAAATAAGTAGCAATCGTTGAACGCTGGCTATTATCACCAAAAGTGATGATATTTGACACGATTGGACGTCCTATCCCAACAATCAAAACCAAAACAGGAAGGTAGAGGAACGTTTTCACATAAAACTCAAATGCACCTTTAGTGTTTCGAGAAGACTTTTGACGGCGATGTGAAGAACGAACCATATAGCGTTTGTAACGCTCGTCAAGTGCCACAGCAGTCAAAATCAAGCCAAAAGGCATCGCTGCCAACAAGTGATAGAACTCATACGTCTGTGATACCAAATCAAGCAGCAAAAAGCCGATAAATACCACGAAAATGAGGTATTTGACCATGCGGTCTTTGTTATCTTTAAGCACTTTGTTAAATGAAAGCAAGCCAAACAACAAGCCTGAAAAAAGCAGCAAGTCCACTTGGAAGAGCAAAGTCAAAAAGAAATTATGGTCACCTGTAGCAAAATAAGTAAATGGGTAAACAATGGCTTGTGAAATATAAGGCGATAAAATTTGCAAGTTCAACACAAAGTAACCAACAGTGTACAAAATGATAATCATCCCAAAAATAATACACAGTAATTGGTAAAAGCCTCGCGCCAAATGTTTTTTTCTTGAGTTATAAACAATAATCGCAATAAAAGACAATAACCAAAAAACCAAGGTTCTTGGGTCTAAAAGCATTGACGCTGACCCTGCAAAGCCATACAAAATAAAGGCTTCATCTTTAATCAGACCTGCAAAGTATTTCGTCAAGAACCATAAAGACACCAAGACAAACGGCATGGCAAATTGGACAGGATACAAACCGCCAAAACCAAGAGCTACATTTAACAAGTAGAAAACACCACTCATACCCACGGCAAATCGTTGATTAGACGTGAAGTAATGGATGAGTTTGTAAAAATAAATCCCTGACACATAAAAAATGAGCACTTGAAGGGGAACCAGCCACAAGGTTGACCCTAGATAGTAAGCTAAGGCAATCAGGGTGTAATAAAGAAAACCACCTGTCGCAAACATATCTGTAAACGGCAACTGCCCTTTAGTAAACATGAAACCAACGTACAAATTTTGAGATTGCAAACTATTGGCCCAGTCCGTAAGTAAAGGATTGGCTACGGATAAGCATCCCACAATAATACTGATGATTAGCAGAAAAAACTTATGGCGTCTAGGAACCTTGGTGCTGATAGCCGCACCTTGCCTTTTAGGAGTCAAACCACTCGTACGTGACAAGCGACTATTAGACGGCACGCCATTTTGATTTAAATTCACTTCCTCTGATGTATTCACTTATTTTCTCCTTGAATTTCGTCCTTAATAAGTATAACAGAAACTAAACATTAGTCAATTTGATGATTATACCATAAAAAGCTAAAGGATGGCTAAAATAATTGAAAATAGGCTAAATCTCTGAACAAGAAAAAAGAACCGCACATCTTACGTGCAGTTCATCAGGAATCGCTTCATCCAGTATGATTAGTCTTCATCAATGAAGCTATTGAAAACTTCTTCAATCATATCCCACTCAGCGTCAGAGTCTTCAGGGATTGGTTGAAGGTCGCCTTCTGTTCCATCTTCATTTTCAGTGAAAGAATAAGCTTGGATTTCAATTTCACCTTGCTCATCTTCTTCAGCACCAGCAGGAACCAAAAGAACGTAATTCTTACCAAATTCTTCACGACCATCGATGGTCAAAAGAATTTCAAATAAGGTTTCATTTCCGTGCTCATCGACTAAGGTAATAACTTCATGTTCGTGTTCATGATTATGTGCCATGGGCTTTCTCCTTTAAAACATTCTATCCAAATAATTTTGTAAAATAAGCTGCGCAGCCAATTTGTCAATCACTTTTTTACGTTTGCCTCGACTCACATCAGCTTGTTCTACCAACATACGCTCTGCCTGTACGGTCGTCAAGCGTTCGTCTTGGTAATCCACAGGGATACCAAATAAATCCGCAATCTTGTCACCATATGACTTACTGACCTCAACACGAGGACCTTCGGTATTGTTCATATTTTTAGGCAGACCAACAACAAATTTATCGACTTTATATTCTTTAACCAGCTGACCTAATCGGTCAAAGCCAAATTCGCCAGCTTCTTCATCGATTTTGATAATCTCGACACCTTGAGCGGTAAAACCAAGTGGGTCACTAATGGCAACACCAACTGTTTTTGAACCGACATCTAGTCCCATTATTCTCATTTTAAATCAATTCCATTTCCTTTGAGATAATATCGAACAAGTTCTTCAACAATCTCATCACGTTCGTATTTGCGAATCTGATTTCTAGCATTGTTATAACGAGGAACATAAGCAGGGTCCCCACTCAAAACGTAACCTACAATCTGATTAATTGGATTGTATCCCTTTTCATCGAGAGAACGATACACTGTTGTCAAAGTCTCGCTGATTTCTTTTTTGTTTCTATCGTCTAAATTGAAGCGTACAGTTTCATCTGTAAATCCCATACTTACACCTTCTTTCTAAAACAGCTATCACCAACTATTATAGCCTATTCAAAAGGATTTCACAAGAATCTAACTTTATTTCAGTAAACTTTATCACCCTTTTTTCACACCATGCAAAAACACCTCAAACATCAGCCCACAAAGCCTACGTTTAAGGTGTTCTTATCAATCTGTTGCTGGCTAATCCTAACCATCAGCCCACTGTTATATGACCTTGAAAAACACTATCATAGTGCGGCACGAAGACGGGCTTCTGTGTTTTCTACATTACGAATAGAACGTGGTAGAAAAGCACGAATGTCATCTTCCTTGTAACCAACTTGAAGGCGTTTTTCATCAATCAAAATCGGACTTTTTAGGATACGTGGATTTTCTTGAATCAAGTCAATAACCTCACTCAAGCTCAATTCATCTAAATTGCAATCCAAGGCTTTGGCATAGCGGTTTTTAGAGGAAACAATACTCTCTATACCATTTTCTGTTTTTGTTAATATAGCTAAAATTTCTTCTCGGGTTAGCGGTTCTTTTCCTAAATTCTGTTCTTTATAAGGGAGCTGATGAGCGTTTAGCCAAGCTTTCGCTTTCTTACAGCTTGTACAACTAGAAATCGTATAAATTTTAATCATGTGTACTCTCACTTTCTATCCCATGATAGTTGTATTATAGCACACTAATCTGAACGAAAACATAGGACCTAAGACCGATTTCTAACGAAAAACTGTTATTATTCTTCAATTTCGATCGTATCTTCGAGGTCAAGAACCACTTCGTCTGATGGTTCTTTTTGAGTTGGCTCTTCGTTGTCGCTAGCAACTGGAGCATCAGGAGCATCAGCATCTTCAATTAAACCATAATGCACGCGCACTTTATGGTCAATTTCATCGAAGATTTCAGGGTGGTCACTCAAGTATTTCTTCGCATTCTCTGAACCTTGACCAATTTTGTCGTCATTGTAAGAGAACCAAGCACCAGCTTTCTTGATGATATTCAAATCACTGGCGATTTTAAGCAATTCACCCGTGCGTGAAATTCCTTCTCCGTACATGATTTCCACTTCAGCTGTTTTAAAGGGTGGAGCCACCTTGTTTTTAACGACTTTGATCTTGGTTTCTTTACCGATGCTGCTATCTTTTTGGTCACCTGTTCCCTTGATTTGTGTGTTACCACGCACATCTAGACGAATAGAAGAATAAAACTTCAAGGCACGTCCACCAGGAGTTGTCTCAGGGTTTCCAAACATCACACCAACTTTTTCACGCAACTGGTTAATGAAAATAGCGATGGTTTTTGTTTTGTTGATAGAAGCAGATAATTTACGCATGGCTTGACTCATCATACGAGCTTGCAAACCAACGTGGTTATCACCAATATCACCATCAATTTCAGCACGCGGTACCAAAGCTGCCACTGAATCGACAACGACAAGGTCAACGGCACCAGAATCAATCAATTTCCCTGCAATCTCAAGTCCTTGTTCACCTGAATCAGGTTGTGATAACAAAAGTTCATCAATATTAACCCCAAGAGCTGCGGCATAAGATGGGTCCAAAGCGTGTTCAGCATCGATAAAGGCTGCCACACCACCTTCTTTTTGAGCTTGCGCAACGGCATGAAGGGCGACCGTTGTTTTACCTGAAGATTCAGGTCCGTAGATTTCAATGATACGTCCTTTAGGATAGCCACCAGCTCCAAGTGCAATATCAAGAGCTAAACTACCTGAGCTCATCACTTGAACTTTTTGTTCTGCACGCTCGCCAAGTCGCATCACAGCGCCTTTCCCGAAATCTTTTTCAATCATTTTCAAAGCATCATCTAGTGCTTTTTTACGCTCGTCACCAAATTTTTTAGTAACAGCTTCTGTTTTCTTTGTTTTTTTTGCCAAATTATTCCCTTTCTGATTATTCGAAATACGACTTTATTATACCAAAAATCAAATGTCTAATAAAGCTTGACGTACTAAGTTAAAAGCGTACAAAGTCGCGATATGACGGACATCTGAACGACTTTTACCACCGATATGAAGATGGATCGAACGGCAATCGTCTTTTGTCGAAATGCCAATAAAAATGGTTCCTGCTGGATGTCCTTCCAAACTATCTGGACCAGCAACGCCAGTCAAACCAATGCCGATATCTGCACCTGTCAACAAACGTGATTGTTCCGCCATTTTTTCAGCGGTAAAGTGACTAACCACACCATGTTCTTGCAAATCTTCTAATGGAATGTACAACAATTTTGATTTTTCTTCCATGCTGTATGTCACAAAACCGCCGTTAAAGACGGAAGAGGCACCTGAAAAGTCTGCGATAGTGGATTGAAATAGCCCTGCGGTCAAACTTTCTGCTGCTGTAATGGTTTTATGGTGTTCTTTGAGCAATTGAAAGACCACACGCGCCAAACTATTATCATCACCATAACCGTAAAGCAATTCACTCAATGGGACATTATCCAAGGTTGATTTAGCCAAAATAGCTTGTTCCAATTGGTCTAATTTTACCTTAGCGACAGCCTCATCTGCTGCTTTTGTTGACAAACGAAGTGTTACCTCACCTGTTTTAGCATAAGGAGCAATGGTTGGGTCTGTTTGATTGTCAATCAAGTCAGACAGAACGGTTACCAATTGGCTTTCCCCGATGCCAAAGAAACGCAAAACCCGTGAATATAGGCGTTCATTATGTCCTGACAAAAGAGGAACCAATTCATTTAAGACCATCGGTTTTAATTCACTTGGCGGACCTGGTAGCACGACGTAAGTAACGCCATCAACAGTTACCAAGCCACCCACAGCTAAACCTGTGATATTTTGCAAGGGCGTTGCCCCCTCAATTAACTGAGCTTGACGGTCATTGTTGGCCGTACGAACAAATTGGGGACGCGTTGCAAAATAGTCATTCAAACGTTGATTGGCTTCTTCGTTGATCACCAAATCGCGTTTGAGGTATTTTGCCAAAGTTTGTTTGGTTAAATCATCTTCCGTTGGTCCCAAGCCACCACACAAAACGATGAGGTCGCTTCTTTGACTGGCTAAATCAATAACCGACAACAGACGCTCTTCGTTATCACCTACGGTAGTTTGAAAAAAGACATCAATTCCCAATTTAGCAAATTCTTCTGAGAGAAATTGAGCATTGGTGTTGGTAATTTGACCTGTTAAAATTTCTGTTCCAACAGTAATCAGTTCAGCTTTCATAATGACCTCCTGCTTATTTATTCGTTTTTTAACTGTGTTTCACATGAAACATCAGCCCTTCATCAGCATCTTAAGACTTGATTTGATGTATTGTTCTGCTGTTTCATTGGTACCTTCAAAGAACTGGCGGATTTTCTTGAGTTCTGTGGCTTTATAGCCCAATGCCAAAAGAGCTTCCATGGCTTCTTCAAGCGGCTCGTTGCTTGCTGTTTTTGCCTGAGCAACTCTGCCATTTTCCACAGGAACATCGACGAACTTCCCTGCCAAATCCAAAACCATCTGTTGCGCTGTTTTTTTCCCGATTTTTGGGAATTTCATCAAGTACTTGATGTCGCTCGTGTCAATCGCATGAACCAAGCCTTCGTTGTCATCTACGGCAATAATAGCTAGCGCCGTCGTTGGTCCAATACCTGATACCGAAATCAAGTTCAAAAAGACGGACTTTTCATCTTCAGTATGAAAACCAAACAACAACTGAGCATCCTCACGAACAACTTGATGCACATAAATCTGCACCTCTTGATTAACTAAGTTTGAAAAACTGTAAGGGTTAGCCACATTCACGATGTATCCCAAACCGCCAGCCTCCACAACGATGTACTTGGCGGTGATTTTGGTTAATTTTCCTTTGATGTAATCATACATATCAATATTTTCCTAACTCTCTTAAACTAGTATGATTTTCTTGAATCCGACGGAACATTTTTTCCATATCTACTTTGGTGAAATGCACCAAGACAGGACGGCCATGCGGACAATTGTAGGGATTTTTACAGTGGGACAATTGAACCAACAAATGCCGAGCCGAGTAGTCGTCTAGTATATGATTGGCTTTAATTGAACGCTTACAAGACATCATAATAGCCAATTCAGCACGGTACTTTTTCACCGATACATCATTAGTCAATAAAAGCATGTCGCACATTTCATAAACCGCCGACTCAATTTCTTCCTCCTTCATCCAAATCGGATGCTCACGTAAGATAAAAGTATTGTTGCCATACGGCTCCAAATGGATACCGACTTGCTGCAACAAAGGCATTTTTTCTTGTAAAGCAATGAAATCAGCCCCTGAAAATTCAAAAAGATAGGGCATGAGCAGTTGCTGTAAAGAACTGTCAACCTCTCCGATTTTTTCGCGGTAATACTCGTATTTCACACGTTCTTGCGCAGCGTGTTGGTCGATGATGTACAAGCCATCTGTTCCCTGAGCAAAGAGATAAGTTCCATGCATTTGCCCAAAATAGTCCAACTCTGGGAAGGTTGACGACTCCTCCGTATCAAGGGTTTCAATCATCCTAGTAATTTTAGCTTTATTGGCAAAATCCAAAGCATCGTGTTCATCACCTGATGTTTCTGGCGTTAAACGTTGAGCGTATTTCACTGACGGTTGATTGTCAACTTCCTTGACAACCTTGTCAATGTCATTAAACACCTGTCTTGGTTGCTCTTCGACGGTGTCAGATTTGACAAAAAAGTCTTGACGCTCCTTATCATAATACAAATCCGTTTGCTTTAAAGGAAGAGTGGTTTGTTCAGGTTTTGCTAACCCGCGTGTGCTTGATTTGGCAAGATTTTCAAGCGCATCTGGAATCAAATCCTGCTCTCGCAAGCTCTCTGAAATAGCCGAACTAATCAAAACCATTAACTCTTTTTCCTTAGAAATACGAACTTCCTGCTTTGTGGGATGGACATTGACATCCGCTAAATAAGGGTCAATTTGAATATCAATAACCGCAATAGGGAAACGCCCCACCATCAATTTCGAACCGTAGCCATCCAAAATAGCACGATTCAGCAAGAAATTTTTGATGTAACGGCCATTAATCAAAATGGTAATGTAATTCCGATTGGCACGTGTCAACTCAGGCAAACTAATGTATCCTGACACTTCAAAATCAAGGTCAGCATTAGAAATCTCAATCATTTTCTTCGCTGTATTGAGGCCGTAAATGCCTGCAATCGCCTGACGCAAATCCCCTGTTCCAGCAGTTGTCGTCATCTGACGACCGTCATTTATCAATTTAAAAGCCACCTCAGGATGAGCCAAACTCAAACGATTGACCACATCCACAATGTGTGCCAATTCTGATTGAAGGCTTTTCATGTATTTGAGGCGAGCAGGTGTATTATAAAACAGATCCTCAACGGTGATTTTCGTACCTACAGGGGTTGAAATGGGTTCTTGTTTTTCAATTTCGCCACCTTTAGCTACCAAAAGTGTCCCGTAATCTTCGTCTGCCGTTGCCGTCTTTAGCGTGAAATGACTGATTGACGCAATAGACGGTAGAGCTTCGCCGCGAAATCCTAGCGTTCGAATGCGAAAAAGATCAGCTTGACTTTTGATTTTACTCGTCGCATGACGTTGTAAACTAAGAGCAACATCTTCTTGGGCGATCCCTTCCCCATTGTCAGTCACTTGAATTTTCTTAAGGCCTGATTCCTCAACCTCTATCGTGATTTGACTACTCCCAGCATCAATCGCATTTTCCACTAATTCCTTGACAACGCTGGCTGGTCGCTCGATAACTTCACCCGCCGCAATCTGGTTAGCCAAAACTTCTGGTAACTCGATAATTTTACTCATATGATTCGTAGGGCTTTTCAAGCACCTTTATTCCTTTCGTTCTTGCTTGTTTAATTCTTATTATAACACAAACTAAAGAGGCCATCTCTTTTGAGATCACCTCTTGTGCTTACAGCATATTCTTCAGTTCATAAATAACATTCATGGCCTGCATGGGCGTCAAATTCATCAAATCAACTTTTCTGAGAGCCTCAATGACCTCTTGGTTAGCCGTGTCATCTGCAAACAAATTAAGCTGCTCTACCTTAGGCTCTTCGTTATTGACTGGAGTTTCTTCAACCACCGAAGAATCCACTTCTGGCAGCAACTGCAGCTTGGCAGCACCAGATTCTAAGCGCGTCAAAATGCTGTCTGCACGTTGCAACAAGGATTTTGGTAAGCCCGCAATTTTAGCAACATGAATGCCGTAAGACTTATCTGCAGGTCCTTCTGCAATTTTGTGAAGGAAAGTCACGTCACCATCTTTTTCAAGAGTCGCAACATGGACATTGACAAGTTGTGTCAAGGTTGTTGACAGAGTTGTCAATTCATGATAATGGGTCGCAAACATCGTCTTTGCTCCGATGTGGTCGTGAATGTATTCGATAATAGATTGGGCTAGAGCCATACCGTCGTAGGTCGCTGTCCCACGTCCCAATTCATCAAACAAAATCAAGGATTGCTGGCTGGCTCGCTTGATGGCTTGGTTGGCTTCCATCATTTCCACCATGAAAGTGGATTGCCCTGAAATCAAATCATCTGCGGCACCAATTCGCGTGAAAATCGCATCAAAAACAGGCAGATTCACTGCTTCCGCCGCAACGTAAGACCCCATTTGTGCCATGATAACCGTCAAAGCCAACTGACGCATATAAGTGGATTTACCACTCATATTTGGACCAGTAATCAATTGAATCGTCGTTTGCTCATCAAATGTAATGGTATTTGGAATGTATTCTTGGGTCCCCATGACTTTTTCAACCACCGCATGACGCCCTTTTTCAATATAGATTTCTTTCTGCTGGTTAAAACGCGGACGAACATAATGGTTATTTTCTGCGACAACGGCTAAACTTTGCAAGACATCAACCGTTGAAATGGCCTTTGCCAAATCCTGCAAACGTGTGATGTAACGCTCAACTTGCCCGCGCACGCGCATGAAAATATCGTATTCCAAGTTTGCTGATTCCTCGCGCGCCTCCAACATCTCCCCTTCGATTTTAGCTAATTCTGCCGTTCCAAAACGCTCTGAATTTTTCAGCGTTGCTTTACGGAAGAAATAATCAGGCACCAAAGACAGATTGGAACTGGTCACATGGAAATAGTAACCGTCTTTTTTGTTATAGTCGATTTTTAGATTGGCGATGCCACTTGCCGCTCGTTCTTTAGCCTCAATTTCAGCAATCCAGCTGGTTCCCTCACGCATGACTTTGCGGTATTTGTCCAAGGTTTCATCAAATCCCGTCCGAATAATACTGCCATCTGTAATAACCGCAGGCGCTTCTGGATCAATCGCTGAGCGAATCAAGGATTCTAATTCTGGTAGGGTGTCAATATCCTTGACAAGCTTGTCAAGGTAAGGGCTGGCAAAGGATTCCAAAATAGCTTTGATTTTTGGAACTTGTGACAAGGTCTGACCCAGCTGCAACAAATCCTTGGGATTGGCTTTCCCAAAGGACACCCGACTGGCTAAACGTTCAATATCATAAACACCTTTGAGGCTATCTGTCAAATCACTGCGCTCAAAGAAATGGTCCAAAAAGACTTGAACAATATTTTGCCGTTCGTCAATCTGCTCTTGGTTCACCAAGGGACGGTCAATCCACTGGCGCAACAGACGCATTCCCATCGCCGTCTTGGTTTCATCCAAGAGCCAGTAAAGACTGCCGTGTTTTTTGCCTGTGCGTGCATTTTCCAACAAATCAAGGCTTGATTTTGTCGTATAAGACATTTGTAAGTAGTCTTTGATGTCGTAGTGGACGAGCTTTTGCAGATGACTGAGTTCGCGTTTTTGTGTCGTATGAACATACTGCAATAATTTCTCTGCCGCAGAAATTTCCAAATCCGTCAAGGTTTGGTCCACCAAATGCACGTCTTCGTAGCGGTCTTTTTCAAAAGATAAGAGCAAATTCAACTGTTTCACCAGATAGTGTTGCTCTGTTTCAGACAAATCATAGCCCACCACAATTTCACGAGCCTTAAGATTGAGGATTTCACTGCGAAGGCTTGAAAAATCAGACAAAATCGTCGAGAAAAATTCCCCTGTTGACAGGTCCATGTAGGCTAATCCAAGGGCTTTTCCGTCTGAATCAATTGCCACCAAAAAGTTATTGGCGCTGTCTGGTTTAGAAGAATCAACCGCCGTCCCTGGCGTGATAACTTGCACCACTTCACGTTTGACCACGCCAACCGCTTGTTTTGGGTCCTCCATCTGCTCAGCAATCGCAACCTTATACCCCATTTCAACCAAAACATCGATATACTGTTGGGCAGAATGGTAAGGCACACCAGCCATAGGAATTGGATTATCCGCATTTTTATTGCGACTAGTCAAACTAATCTCTAAAATCTGTGCAGCCTTGACGGCATCCTCGTAAAATAACTCGTAAAAGTCTCCCATGCGAAAAAGTAAAAAAGCATCTGGATAATCTTTTTTGATATCCAAATACTGTTGCATGCCTGGGGAAAGTTTATCTTTTGCCATTGCTTAACTCCTCGTTAATCTTTGTTTCCAAGCTATTTGTAATATATTGTACCAAATCACTGGCATCTTGCATTTTGTCCCGATAATCTTTGACAATCGGCAGTTCTGACAAGTCTTTTTGCAGCTGGTCCGCTTGTTCGCCAGCTTTTTCTTTGGCAACCTGTTTGTCAATCTTCTGATAAAGCACCGCTTCTTGCTGATAAGCCTTCATCTTATCGACTTGTTGCTCCAATTCTGGGAAAGCCTTAATTTTTTGCTCTGCTTTTTGAAAATACCGCACGCTATCATGCTGTTTTATCGCTTGAAGGAGGTTTTCTACTGCTTTATCGTAAGAACTCATACACCCGTCGCTAAATCTTTTTCAAAGGCTTTGGCCGTTTCTTCGTCTTTGCAAATAACCAACAAAGTATCCGCACCTGCCACCGTTCCGATAATTTCTGGAATCTCACTGTTATCAATCAAATTGGCTAAAACGTCAGCCTCCCCAAGATTGGTATGAAGGACCAGCATAAAACCAGCACGCGCAACTTTTAAAATGTAAGAGCGAACCGCAGCATCAAAAGTAGCTCCAACCACCTCAGCCAAGCTATAATACAATTTTCCAGATGCATCACGGAGCTTCAAAAGCCCAATTTCACGCAAATCACGCGACAAGGTCGCCTGCGTTACAGTAATACCTTCTTTTTGCAACAAATTTTTAATCTCTTCTTGCGTGCCAATATGACCCGTCTGAATCAAGTATTTAATACGGTTTTGTCGTTCTATTTTATTCATATAAGTTTCCCTTTATGTATATTTATCCTTAGAATTATACCAAAAAAAAAGAACTTTTTCATCACAATTGTAGGTATTATCTCTATTTTTATCCAGTTTTTAGACTTCAAGCGTTTTCTTTTCTTCCATCTCGTTTATTTTTTATTTTTATGTTAAAATAATATGAACTAATGACTTTAGGAGAACATCATGGATACAAAACGTACTATTGCAGAACGCATTCACACTATTGTTCCAGAATTAGACCAAGAACAAGTTGTGAATCTGCTTGAAATTCCAAAAAATTCAGATATGGGAGATTTGGCTTTTCCTGCCTTTTCACTCGCTAAAATCCTCCGCAAAGCTCCTCAAATGATTGCAGCTGATATTGCAGGGCAATTGGATGCGACTGGATTTGAAAAAATTGAAGCGGTTGGACCATACATCAACTTCTTCCTTGACAAAAAAAGCATCTCTGCAGATGTTTTAGGAAAAGTTATCGCAGACGGTAGCCACTACGCTAGCCAGGACTTGGGACACGGACGCAACGTTGCTATTGATATGTCAAGCCCAAACATCGCAAAACCTTTCTCTATTGGGCACCTTCGCTCAACTGTTATCGGCGATAGCTTGGCTAATATTTTTGAAAAAATCGGTTATAAAGCTGTTAAAATCAATCACCTTGGTGACTGGGGTAAACAGTTTGGAATGTTGATTGTTGCCTACAAAAAATGGGGTGACGAAGCTGCCGTCAAGGTTCATCCAATCGATGAGCTGTTAAAACTCTATGTTCGCATCAATGCTGAGGCAGAAACACAACCTGAGTTAGACGAAGAAGCACGCGAATGGTTCCGTAAATTGGAGGCAGGCGACGAAGAAGCTACTGCTCTTTGGCAATGGTTCCGTGACGAAAGCCTTGTTGAATTTAACCGCCTTTACAACGAACTTGGGGTTACCTTTGATAGTTATAACGGAGAAGCCTTCTATAACGATAAGATGGACGAAGTGGTGGACATCTTGACAGAAAAAGGCTTGCTTGAAGAATCGCAAGGTGCCCAAGTGGTTAACCTTGAAAAATACGGTATCGAGCACCCAGCGCTTATCAAAAAATCAGACGGTGCCACGCTTTACATTACGCGTGACTTGGCGGCTGCCTTGTACCGCAAACGTGAGTACGATTTTGCCAAAGCCATTTACGTTGTAGGTAATGAACAATCAGCTCACTTCAAACAATTGAAAGCCGTTCTTAGCGAAATGGGATTTGAGTGGAGTGATGACATTACACACGTACCGTTTGGACTTGTGACCAAAGAAGGCAAAAAATTGTCAACACGTAAAGGTAACGTTATCCTACTTGAACCAACTATTGCAGAAGCAATCAAACGTGCCGAAGACCAAATCAATGCCAAAAATCCTAACCTTGCTAACAAGGAAGCCATTGCCCACGCCGTTGGAGTTGGTGCTATTAAATTCTACGATTTGAAAACAGACCGCCTAAACGGATATGACTTTGACCTTGACGCAATGGTATCATTTGAAGGGGAAACAGGCCCTTACGTTCAATACGCTCACGCGCGTATCCAGTCTATCCTTCGTAAAGCTAACTTTACACCATCTGTCAACGATGTTTACAAACTTGACGATGCTGAAAGCTGGGAAATCATTAAACTCATTCAAGACTTCCCTCGTATTATCAAACGTGCCGCAGATAACTTTGAACCTTCTATCATTGCTAAATTTGCAATCAGCTTGGCACAAAGCTTCAACAAATACTACGCACACACACGTATTCTTGATGAAAGCCCAGAACGTGACAGCCGCCTAGCCCTCAGCTACGCTACGGCAACCGTTCTAAAAGAAGCCCTTCGTCTTCTTGGAGTTGAAGCACCTGACGAAATGTAAAACTAAAAAAAGCCGTTTATCACGGCTTTTTTGATGTCTTTAAAACGGTTTTTTCTGCACATTTAACCAGTCAAAAAGGTTGTGATAACATATGCCATTAACCTTCGCTTGGCTCCTTCCACCTTTGTCCGCATTATTTGGTGAAAATCCTGAAAGGTCTGTCGCCTTTTTAATATCAGCCATGGATTGCACACCAAACACCTCGTCATTGAAGAAATACAACCATGACCAGTGTCCTGGATAAGTCATCCCTTTGATGTCTGATCCTTCCACGCTTTCATAATAAGAAAACCATGCATTAGTCGCACCGCTATCTAACAGCGATTTGTAAATGGGAAGAGAATAGTTTTCAGGAGCAACAATCGTGTCATCTGCTGCATGGATAAACCAAATGGGAGTATCTTTGATAGCATTTAATTTTGCTTCATCAAAATAGACTTCGTCGGTCTGGATAAAGGTGCCATTATCAGTAGAAAGGGCATAAGTCCCATCAGACTGTCGTTGGTAGCAATGATAGGCATAAGCCGCAGCCTGCGGAATCAATGCCGCAAAATAATCAGGATTGTGAATGGCAAGATTTAAGGTCATGTAACCACCATTAGAGCAACCCGTCAGATACAGACGATTCTTGTCAATCTTAGGATTGCGGGATACAAAATCTTGAATGGCGTCCATAACGATGTCGGTATAACGAGAAACACCTGCTCCCACACCATTTTTTCCATCGCCTTCATCCATCCAGTAAGTCGGACATTGGAGAGCTAAGATATAAGCTCCCGTGCCGCCCTCACCCTCAAAATGAGCTTGAATCTTTGGTTGAGCCAGTGCCACAACCTTATTGCCCAACAAGGTGATGTCAACATCTGACCCACCTTCACCTTGCCCATGAAGCCAAATTAACAAAGGCAGTTTTTCTGCTGTTTTTGCAGTCTCAGGTTCATAAGCCACACACTGAAGCCTTAATGCTTCATCTTGCTTAGTCAAAGGATTGGTATAGGTTCCTGAGTACTCGCTATGATACTGGAAAGGAGCCACATCTGGTGATAAAAGGTTAGTAATAGCATTGTAATCCTCAATCTCAAGAGTTACAATCTCATGTCCCATAGTAACTAGCAAGCCCTTAATAGACACCTTGTAGTCACGAACCCACTCATGATGATAATTCGCACCATTGAAAAAGAAAGGGCTGGAAACATTCTTCATCTGCTTCTGGTCAAAAGTGACTGGCATCTCAATCGTCAGATAAACACTCTCACCACGCCCAATCAAGTGTCCCTCATTATCTGAAATATAAACCTGACTCACCTGACGGTTTTCACCAGCAGTGACCACAATCAAAGACTCCGTCGACACCGCTGAAATAGGCTTTGCCAAAGTCAAAATGATTTTTGGAACTCCTGGCCCAAACTCATACCCCTTAATGTACAGTGCTATGCTATCAATACTATTTTTCATTTTAAATCTCTTTTCTTTTTTGTTTGTAATCGGTTACATTTGCTGGTTAAAAATTAGAAATCATCCTACAACGTAGGTACATTTCTAATCGTGTTTTATTTCTTCCGTCTAATGTTAAAGTCTGACGATACAACTTCGTCAACGTCGATAATGGAGATGAAAGCATCGGGGTCTAATTCTGCCATAATGGCCTTGACTTCTCGGACTTCTGTTGGATTGAGAACAACGTACAAGACGTTTTTATCTTCGCCTGAATAAGCACCTTGACCATTTAGAAAAGTCACACCACGGTTGATTTCATTGAGGATAGCTGAGGCAGCTTCTTCTGATTTTTGGGTAATAATCAGCATACCACGTACAGTGTAGCCTCCATTTTGCACAATTGTCAAAACTTGACTATAAACAAAACTGGCAACCAAAGTGTAGAGCATGTGTTGTAAATCAATATAAACGAGGGAAGCTGTCAAAACAACGGCATCAATAAAGAGTAAGGTTTGCCCTAGTTTTAAGCCTAACTTTTCCTCAGCAATACGTCCAATGATATCTGTCCCACCAGTTGTAGCGCCGTAACGAAACACCAAACCACTTCCAGCACCTGAAAATAGCCCCGCAACAACAGCAACCAGCATCATATCATTTTCAAGGGTGACATGGATAGGAACCCGTTGCCAAAACCAAATGAAAAACGACAAGAGAACCGTTCCGTAAATGGTCAAAGCAAGCGAACGTTTTCCCAAAATCCTAGCCCCCAAAATAAACAAGGGGATGTTCAAAATCAAGGAAGAATAAGCAGGGTTAATGCCATAAAGAGCATGGACAATCAGCGTCACACCGGCAACACCACCTTCAGCAAGGGCATTGGCCATGTTAAATTTTACAAACCCGAAAGTGTAAATCGCTACACCAACGGCAATCAACAAGAGACGTTTGAGTTGTCCCAATCGTTCAAATGACATTTTCCCACCTCCAAAATCCTAATCAATCGTCCACAAAACGCCCAATAATATGGACATTTTCAGCAATTGATACAAAAGCTTTAGGGTCAGCTTTTTTCATCAAATATTTAAAATCATTGTATTCTTCACGCGTAATAATAGCAAGCAAAACTGCTTTCTTTTCGTGATTATAAGTCCCTTCTGCATCATTGATAGAAGTTACCCCGCGGTGTAATTTCGTGTGAATCATCGTAATCACTTTTTCGGGTCTGCTAGTCACAATCATGGCCTGCATTTTCTTTTGTTTCGTGAAAATCGCATCGGTAACGCGACTAGAAACGAAAATCGTCACCATTGAGTACAGAGCGTATTGCCAACCAAATAACAAGCCTGCAAAGAACATGATAATGGCATTGACAATGAGCGAGATACTGCCCACATCACGCCCCGTTTTTTTCCGAATGGTCAAGCTGACAATGTCCGTTCCACCACTTGAGATACGAGATCTAAGTCCAAAACCAACACCAGCTCCCATCACAAGCCCACCAAAAATAGCATTAATGAGCGGGTCTGTTGTCAAAGTAACTTCTGGAACAATCTGGATAAAGAAAGAACTCATGGTTACTGTGATTAGGGTAAAAACGGTAAATTTATGACCGATTTTGTACCAAGCCAATATCAGCAAAGGGAGATTTATCCCATAAAAGGCCAAGGAAATTGGAATTTTAAAACCAATCAACCGTTCACTAATTGCAGATAAAACCTGTGCAAAGCCAGTCGCACCACTAGAGTAAACATGCCCAGGTTGAAAAAAGAAATTCACCGCAATCGCAGACAATATCCCATAAAGAATAGATGCCGAAATTTTTTCGGCATACTTTTCTCTGGAAATACTCTGCATGGTTTTCAGTAGGCCATATTTTTCTGCCCACCGACTAACGACAAACTTTGTTTTCTTCTTGATAGGTGTTTTTCTAATCATCACTTTCAATAGCTAAAGCCAATTCGTCTAATTGCTTGTCTGAAACAAGGCTCGGTGCCTGTGTCATCGGGTCTGCTGCTTTATTATTTTTAGGAAAGGCAATCACTTCACGAATATTTTCTTCGCCAGCAAGAAGCATTACAAAACGGTCAAGACCAATAGCCAAACCACCGTGTGGTGGGAAACCGTAATTCATCGCTTCTAACAAGAAACCAAATTGGTCATTGGCTTCTTCTGCTGTAAAGCCAAGTGCTTTAAACATACGTTCTTGCAAGTCTTTGTGGTTAATACGCAAGCTACCACCACCAAGTTCGTAACCGTTAAGCACGATATCGTAGGCAACGGCACGCACTTTCGACAAATCACCTTCCAATTCATGTGCTGATTCTTCCGTTGGCAATGTGAATGGGTGGTGAGCTGACATATAGCGACCTTCTTCTTCTGACCATTCAAACATTGGCCAATCAACAATCCAAAGGAAATTGAATTGTGAAGTGTCAACCATGTCAAGTTCTTTGGCAATGCGTGTACGAAGAGCACCAAGTGTATTATTAGCCACTTCAAGCGTATCCGCAACAAAGAGCACCAAATCATTCTCTTCAAGTTGTAAACGTACTGTCAATTCGCTTTCAATACTTGTCAAGAATTTCGCAACTGGTCCACTGATAGCTCCGTCTGTAAATTTGATCCAAGCAAGGCCTTTGGCACCAAATTGTTTTGCAAATTCTGTTAATTTATCAATGTGTTTGCGTGAATACTTGTCCGCATTTCCTTTAACCACGATAGCTTTGACTACTGGTGCTTGTGAAAATACTTTGAAGTCAACATCCTTGACAAGTTCTGTCAAGTCCCGTAAAAGCATTTCAAATCGTGTGTCAGGTTTGTCTGAACCATAATTGTTCATGGCATCATCATAAGACATACGTGGGAATGGTAGAGTTACGTCGATACCTTTGGTATCTTTCATAACTTTGGCAATCATTCCTTCAGTGATATCTTGGATATCTTTATCTGATAAGAATGACGTTTCCATATCCACTTGTGTAAACTCAGGTTGACGATCTCCACGCAAATCTTCATCACGGAAACATTTTACGATTTGGTAGTAACGGTCAAAACCAGCATTCATCAACAATTGTTTTGTGATTTGTGGGCTTTGTGGCAAAGCGTAAAAATGACCTTGGCTCACACGGCTTGGCACCAAATAATCACGCGCTCCTTCAGGCGTTGATTTTGTCAACATCGGTGTTTCAACGTCAATAAATTCAAGGTCGTCCAAGTAATTGCGGATAGAGTGTGTCACCTTCGCACGCAATTTAAAGTTGTTAAGCATTTTTGGACGGCGAAGATCCAAATAACGGTATCGCAAACGATTGTCATCTGTCACATCAACATCATCTTTGATTTCAAATGGTGTTGTTTTAGCAGTGTTTAGGATGGTCAATGCTGACACTTTCAATTCAACCGCACCTGTTGGCAAGTTTGGATTTTCTTGTTCGCGTAAGGCAACTTCTCCTGTCACCTCGATAACGAATTCGTTACGAAGGCTTTCTGCTGTTGCCATAACGTCGCTTGAAACTGTTTCAGGATTGATGACCAATTGCATAATCCCTTCACGGTCACGAAGATCGATGAAAATAAGTCCACCTAAATCACGACGACGACCGACCCAACCTTTAAGAGTCACTTCTTGGCCAATATGTTCGCTACGAACACGACCCGCATACATTGTACGTTTCATTGCTATCTTTCTCCGTTTTTTAATTTATTCATTCCCACCTATTATAGCAAAAAGCACGAAAAAACCCCACCCATGCGGTAGAGTTTTTTTACCTTTTCCCAATTAAGCCTTTTCACGTGCTTTCTTCATTGAAAAAGCAATTAGCTTAGTTTTCTGAAAATATCTGAAAAGTTTGTTTCAATTTCTTCAAAGCTTGCGGTCACTTCTTCGCGGGTTTGGTTGTTTTTGACCGTTACTTGACCTGCTTCCACTTCACTTTCTCCCAAAGTGATGATGGTTTTAGCATGGAAAGTATCCGCAGACTTGAATTGTGCTTTGATTTTACGTCCGAGGTAATCACGTTCTGCTGCAAAACCTTGATGACGAAGGGCTTGAACAAGTTCTAAAGCTTTAAGATTTGCACCTTCTCCCAAAACAGCAATGTAAACGTCCAAATCATTTTCAATCGGTAATGCAATGCCTTGTTTTTCCAAGATAAGAAGCAAACGTTCAAGACCAAGTCCAAAGCCAAAACCAGGGGTTTCTGGACCATCAAAGTAATCTACAAGACTATCGTAACGCCCACCCGCACAAATGGTCAAATCAGATTTGTCAACGGTTGTGATAAACTCAAAAATCGTGTGGTTGTAATAATCTAAGCCACGCACCATATTAGTATCAATAACGTAAGGAATATGAAGGGCTTCAAGCATGTCACGAACCGCATCAAAGTGAGCTTGGCTTTCTTCATCGAGATAATCTAAAATAGATGGCGCATTTTCAACAGCTTGCTTGTCCTCTTTTTCCTTCGAATCCAAGACACGAAGCGGATTTTCATCCAAACGGCGTTGGCTATCTTTTGACAATTCATCACGCATTGGTGTCAAGTAATCAATCAAGGCTTGGCGATAAGCCGCACGACTAGCCGCACTTCCTAGGGTATTTAAATGAAGAGTGACATCTTTGATCCCTAGGGTTTGGAACAATTGGTAAGCCATGGCAATGGTTTCCACATCTGTAGCTGGATTAGCAGAGCCAAAGCATTCCACACCAATTTGGTGGAACTCACGCAAACGACCAGCTTGTGGACGCTCGTAGCGGAACATTGACCCAATATAGTACATTTTCACAGGTTTTTGTACTTCTGGCGCAAATAATTTATTTTCCACAAATGAACGCACCACAGGAGCCGTACCTTCTGGACGCAAGGTAATGTGACGGTCACCCTTATCGTAGAAATCATACATTTCTTTTGTCACAATATCCGTTGTGTCACCAACTGAACGGCTAATCACCTCGTAATGCTCAAACATCGGTGTGCGGATTTCGCTGTAATGGTATTTCTTGAATGTTTCACGCGCAACAGCTTCGACATATTGCCACTTTGCGCTTTCGCTAGGTAAAATATCTTGGGTTCCTTTAGGTTTTTGCAGTTTCATAATAAGATACACTGGCACCAAATTTTCAAATTTAGCCCCTTCATTCCTTTCTACTATTGTAGCGATTCAATCATTTCTATTTTATCACAAAAACAAGTTCTAAAGAAGAAGCACAACCTTTTTTTAGGATTTCTTCGGCTATTTTTAAATTTTTTGTCAAGTAACTTTACTTTACAAAAAAGATATGGTATGATGTTAAAGTTGATTGAAAATCAAGAACTAAAAAATTATCGGAGGAAATAACAAATGGCAGTACCTGCACGTCACACTTCAAAAGCGAAGAAAAACAAACGTCGTACACACTACAAATTGACTGCTCCATCAGTAAAATTTGACGAAACTACTGGAGATTACTCACGTTCTCACCGTGTATCACTTAAAGGATACTACAAAGGACGTAAAATCGCTAAAGCAGCTAAATAATAGAAGGGAGATACCATGCGCGTAAATATCACACTTGAACACAAAGAATCTGGTGAACGCTTGTACCTTACTTCAAAAAACAAACGTAACACTCCAGACCGTCTTCAATTGAAAAAATACTCACCAAAATTGCGTAAACACGTAATCTTTACTGAGGTTAAATAATGAAGACCCTAAAAATCTCTTGAAACGATTGTTTCAAGGATTTTTTATTTTGTATTAAAGACAAGACTTGCCTCATTTAGAGCTTATTAGTCATTTTTCTAGAATCATTTAATCCTTCTTATCCCTTTTCTGAAGCCTATTCCGAAGGGATTTTTATTTTATATATAAAATTTATATATAAGAGAAAGGAGCAGGTATGAATTTTCCAACTTCAGCAATTTCTTGTTCTGGCTATTGTTGACAGAGAGGATTCTTATGGGTATGCCATTAGTCACACGATTAAAAAGCTGGCAAATATCAAAGAATCCACTTTGTACCCGATTTTAAAAAAATTGGAAAAAGCGGGTTACTTAAGCACTTATCAACAAGAATATCAAGGACGTAAACGCAAGTACTATGCCATTACTGACAGTGGCAAGGAGCAATTGGCTTTTTTGAAAACGGAGTGGAAACTTTATCAGGAAAAGGTTGACGAGATTATTGAAGGGAGATTAGAGGATGACGAAAGTTGAGTATTTAGCTAAATTAGATCGGTATCTACGGAAATTGCCAAAGGATGACTACCAAGAGGCGATGGACTATTTTAGGGAATATTTTGACGAGGCTGGCCCAGAAAATGAGGAGGCAGTGATTGCCGAATTGGGGACTCCAAAAGAGGCTGCTCGTGATATTATCAGCCGTTTGCTTGATGAGAAAATCATTGATGCAGATGCTACTGAAACGCCTAAAAAATGGGGAACAATGGTTTGGATTACTAGTTTAGCTGTACTAGCAACACCTGTTGCTCTACCGCTTGCCCTTCTCATTTTTGGGGTTCTCATTACTATTTTAGCCTTGGGGGTTGCTCTTATTGCAACAGTACTTGCGCTTGCAGTTGCTTTTATTATTTCAGGATTTTATATGCTCTTTGACAGCTGGTCTTACCTCAGTGTTTCTTACTCAGCAACAGCACTTGGTTTTGGCTTAGGCTTACTATCACTTGGCTTGTCATTATTAGCCATTTTAGCAGCTGGAGCAGTCTTTAGAATGGCTGGGCGCAGCATTGTTCATTTGGCACAAAAAACAGTAAATAAAGGGAGAAAATGATGAAATCGTGGACAAAGATTATTTTAGGATTTGGGATTGGAGCGACCTTAATTGGTGCAGCACTTGCAGGATATGGATTTGAGACTGGTGGACTAGCTGATTTGGAGAAAAATGTAGAAACTTTAAGCACAACTCGTTATCACAAAGTAAGCCTTGACACCTTTAGCAAAGTAACTATCGATAGCTCTGCTTTTGATGTGGTAGTTGCTAAGGAAAACGTGGACAAACCTTTTATTTCTTACTCAGACAATAGCAAAACTTCTGTCAACTATGAGGTTAAGGATGATACATTAACGGTCAAACAAACAGGACATTTGAGCCAAGGGGAAAATACTGAGATCCATTTCTTTAGTCTCAGAGATTTAATCAATCTAGCAAAATCAGGTATCATTGAGAATTCACACACCATTGTCATCACCGTGCCGCAAAATACCAACCTCACCTCCCTCCAAGCCAATCTCAAGGCAGGGGATTTAGACATTAACAACCTTTCGCTTGATAATGCCAAATTAGATGTCAAAGCTGGGGATTTGACCATGTATAATGCTCACATCAATGCTGGAACTGTTACATTGACAGCTGGAGATGTCGATATTGAGCACAGCCAATTAAATCAGTTTGATTTTACCGTTACAACTTGTGACCTTGATTGCGACAATAGTCAAATCACTAATACTTCTTTCAAACTCCGCATGGGAGATTTCTCAGCTGAACATGCGACTTTCAAGGGTGAGGACAATAGCATCACCTCAACAGCTGGAGATGTCGATATTACACTGGCAGACAAAGATTTGAAGATTAATCCATCTTACTTTTTAGGAGATGCAGACATCGCTTCAGATTTAAACACATCTAGCCAAAATACATTAACTATTGACAACAAAGCCGGTGACATCACCATTCAATAAACGCAAAAAGCATCGTTTAAGCGATGCTTTTTTTGTCTTAAAATAAGAGCGTCAATAATGCCAAAATAGCAGGACCACCTTGTTTTAAGATAATCTTGCGGTCAGCTGTTAAGCTACCGTAAAGGGCTACTAAGATGACATTTAGTAAAAAGATAGTAACTACAGTTGTATTGCTTGTAAAGACACCGTAAAGCAAGAAAACACCAATCATTCCGTTATAAACCCCTTGGTTTTTAAAAAGATTGGTAACTGAAGTCCGTTGCAACTCTTCTTTTGACATATTAAAGACACGGCTGGTCGCATCTGATTGTGTCGCAAAGGTTTCAAGATACATGATGTAAAAATGCTCTAAGGCAACTAAAACCGATAAAATAAGTGTGATAAGTGACATAATCTCCCCAATTCGTTAATCATAATGAATTCATTATATAAAATTTTCTGACATTTTTCAAATAATCTGCCCACAAAAAAAGCAGAGGTAAACCCTCTTAGGCCTCTGCTTTTGGTTGTTTGTAAATGATCAGTCCCATAATCATGAAGGCGATTAAGAAACCGACTAAGACACCAACTTCTTGACCGATAGAGCCTGTCATTGAAATGGTTTCACGCAAGGCAGTTACAATGTAAGACATCGGTAAGTAAGGGTGAATAACTTGGAAGAATTTTGGACTCAATTCAATTGGGTAAGTACCACCGGCAGAACCTAATTGAAGAACCAAAATAATCAAAGAAATAAATGAGCCATAACGACGGTTCCAACCGATAAGCGCCGTTACAAGAGCCATGAGCGTCCAACCACCTAATAAAATAACAAAGATGGTACGCCATTCGTAATTGGCTTCAAAACCAAGGAATTGAATAGCTCCATATAGAATCAATGAACCAGCTGTTGAAATCAAACCATTGATAAAGATTTTTTGTTTAGCCCATTCCCAACGGTTTTTAACTGGAAGACCTGATAGAGAGCTTGCGAAGATAACGTTGGTTGAAAGTGCCACAACCATTAGAGATACGGCAATCATGTATGGTGCCATACCAATACCATTATTTTTAACGGTGTCAATATCTTTGCGTTTTGTTGTGACAGGGTCAGAAACTAATTTAGCATTTTTATTCTTAACAGAAACAACTGACAATTGTTTGCTTGCTTTAGAAAGTGATGAAGACAAGGTTGAGATACCGTCTGTCAAGGTTCCTAAACCAGTTGTCAAGGTTTCACTACCTGCTGCCAATTGACCAGCACCAGAAGCTAATTGTTCAGCGCCGGATTGCAATTGGTCGACACCACTTGTCAATTTGCCGTTGTTAGCAACTAATTGGTCGGCGCCGGATTGTAATTTTGCTACACCACCAGTGATTTGACCATTGTTAGCAACTAGTTGATCTGCTCCAGATTGTAATTTTGCTACACCACCAGTGATTTGACCATTGTTTGATACCAATTGACTAGCACCGGATTGCAATTTCGCTGCGCCACCTGTTAAAGCATCATTGTTAGAAGCTAATTGTTCTGCACCGGATTGCAATTGTGACGCACCGCCAGTTAATTGATCGTTTTTCGCGACAATCGCATTAGCACCATCTGTCAATTGAGAAACAGCTGCTGTGTATTGAGAAATACCATCAACTAACTGAGGAATACCTGTTTCTGCTTCTAAACCTGACTTGAAGTCTGTCAAGCCATTGACAAGTTGTTGACTGCCACCACTTGCTAAAGCAACTCCTGATTGCAAGGCTGAAACGTTATTCAACAGTGTTGATAGATTTGCTAATTGACTTGATAGGGATTGAAGCGAACTCAATTGAGATTGAATTGCTGAAATTTGTGACGTTAACTGATTAGCAGTTGCTGCACCAGAACTATTAGAAATAGCTGCTTCGATTTCTGCTTGGCGTTCAGCACTCAAACTTTGATAAGCTGACGTTGCTTGAACAGCTGCCAAATCAGAACGATTGATAGATGAAATAGCGCTGCTCATTGTTGACAATTGCTGACTAAGTTGGCTTAGTGAGCTTAGACTAGATTGCAATTGTGACACATCAGGGATAGATATGCCGTTAACTTGAGATTGTAAACTCTGTAAACCATTGTTTAATTCAGTTGCACCTGACAACAATTGTTGCAAGTATGAGCTGCTGTTTGATTGCAGTTGTGCAATACCATTTGTTAAGTCTTGTGATTTGCCATTTAATTCATTCAAACCACTTGACAATTGGTTGACACCATCAACATAAGCATTGATACCTGATGATAAGCTTGTTGTGCCTGAAGCTAATTGCGATACACCGTTGGTGTAAGTATTCAAGCCGCTTGATAAGCTATCAATTCCGCCTGAGAGTTGGCTAACACCATTGGTGTAGGTATTCAAACCACTTGAAAGGCTACCGATTCCACCTGAAAGTTGACTAACACCATTGGTGTAAGTATTCAAGCCGCTTGAAAGAGTACCAATTCCGCCTGATAATTGACCAACACCATTCGTGTAAGTCGTCAAACCACTTGAAAGCGTTGATGCTCCGTCAGCCAAAGCCTGACTACCAGAAGCAGCCACATTCAAATTATCCGTAATCGTTTGACTACCTTCCTGCAATTTCTGGCTACCTGATAGAAGCTTATCGCCACCAGAGCTAGCTTCTTTCAAACCACCTTGCAAGCTTTTCATACTCTTGAAAACAGCTTTTGTGTAAGTTTCTGTAATGTTTTCAGAAACTGTTGCTTTTAGCTTACTCATAGCTGTTTCTGACATTTTAGAAGCGACAAAACTACGCCCAGCAGTTGTTTGATAAGGAATAGTTAATTGCTCTGGATCATCTGTCAAGAGTGTTGATGCTTTTTCTGAAAGGTCTTCTGGCAAATCAATGACCATATAATAGTCACCATCTTGTAATCCTTTTTCAGCTTTTTCCTCACTAACAAAATGGTAATCCAACGCTTTATTTTTGGACATACTGTCCACCATGTTGTCGCCAATAGCAATTTTCTTATCGTTCAATGTTGCAGGCTTATCGTGATTGACCACCGCAACAGGCAAGTCATCTAATCGACCATAAGGATTCCACATAGAACCTAAAAAAGAGAGGTTATAAAGAGAAGGTATGAGGGCAACACCGATCATGGTTACCCAAAGCCTTGGTGTCTTTATAAGAGCTTTTAATTCTTCTAACATATTGTCTCCTATTTTATACACATTGTCCAAATTTGTGATATAATACATTATACTTATCTACGAGATTATTTCAAGTTTAACGGAGGAGTTTTTTGACACATATTCTAAAAATGTTCAAAAAGTAGGACTATGACAACTGACAATCGAAGAGCAAACACTAAAAAGGCTATTCAAAACGCCATGGTTACCCTGCTAAAGACCAAAAGTTTTGATGACATCACAACAACAAAGTTAGCCAAAGAAGCTGGCATTAGTCGTTCTAGCTTTTACACTCATTATAAGGATAAATTTGAGTTGATTGATTCCTGCCAGCAAACCTTATTTAATCAAATTGAGTACATTTTTGAAAAATACGTTGGGGATAAAGAGGCTGCTTTTCTGGAGATTTTTGAATTTCTAAAACGGGAGCAATTACTGTCTGCCCTCATCTCAGCAAATGGAACACGAGAATTTCAAACCTTTATTGTGAACAAGGTGAGATTATTTATCAACACCGATTTCCAACGCCGTTTCAAACGTGAGAAATTAACCCCAGTCGAAGCAGAATACAGCAGTATTTATCTGGCTTCTGCCTTTTTCGGATTATGTCAAGCCTGGATAGCCAACGGAAAAAAAGAATCACCACGTCAAATGACCAACCTCGTGCTCAAATTACTCCCAATGTAACATTAACCGTTAGATAACTATCTGACGGCTTTTTTCTGCAAACAAAAAAGCCCAACAAAGGGCTTTTTCAATACTTCTTTTAAAATTAAAGCATTTTGTTGTAGAATTCAACGATAAGTGCTTCGTTGATTTCTGGGTTGATTTCATCACGTTCTGGAAGACGAGTAAGTGTTCCTTCAAGTTTTTCAGCGTCGAATGATACGAATGCTGGACGTCCAAGAGTAGCTTCAACAGCTTCAAGGATAGCTGGTACTTTAGCTGATTTTTCACGAACTGAGATCACTTGACCTGGAGTTACGCGGTATGAAGGGATATCAACACGTTTACCGTCAACAAGGATGTGACCGTGGTTAACGAATTGACGAGCTTGACGACGAGTAGTTGCAAGACCTAAACGGTAAACAACGTTGTCAAGACGACGTTCAAGAAGAACCATGAAGTTGAAACCAAGAGTTCCACCTTTTACTTTAGTAGCTTGTACGAACAAGTTACGGAATTGTTTTTCACCTAGACCGTAAGTAAAACGAAGTTTTTGTTTTTCAGCCAATTGCAAACCGTATTCAGACAATTTGCTACGGTTGTTTGGACCGTGTTGACCTGGCACGTAGTTACGACGTGCTAATTCTTTACCTGTACCTGTAAGTGACAAGCCAAGGCGACGAGATTGTTTCCATGATGGACCAGTATAACGTGACATTAAAAATGTCCTCCTATAAAATAAAAATTTTGTAGGAAATAACAAATTAGAGAATCCTGATTCGTGCAGGTGACTTTCATCTAAACAGCCAAGATTACTTTTTCCGACTTCTAGGAGCTTTTCTATTGAAGAAAAACTGTAGAAGAGCCAACTGTTGACGAGCTTCATACTCTCCTGCTATTATTTCACACAGAGTACATTTTAACATAAAAAAAAGGACTTGTAAAGCCTTTTTAACTAAACCAGCAATAATATCCTATGCTATAAAGAAGCGCTAGACCTTCAGACTAACGCTTATAACCAATGTATTATAAAACAAGTAACCTTAGCTAATAATCGTAGATAGCATTGCATGCAATGGCTAGGGTGATGCTACTGACGAGCAAATGCCATGCTTAAAACAACACCCCAGTAGTATTTCCAACGAGTTCTTTCTAAATATTTTTGTAAAACGATTAACTCATCATTACGATTAGCTTTTTGATTCAATATCTCATCACAAACAAATGGATATAATCGATAGGCTAAATAAGCTATTCGGTCTCCTTTTTCAAGTCCTAAAGCGCTCTCTAAAAGAGCTTTGCGAAGATCTTTGCTAATCTTCAAACTAGGATTATTATAAACGAGCTCTATCTGATGATAAAAAGTACTACGCTTTCTTTTTCGTCGTTTAGAAAACATCATGGTCGTCTTCCCCAACTCGTCGCATAGCCATACGCACCACCTAGAGAGGATACCCACCCTGTCGCAATTACATCAGTTGCCGCTTGAAAGTTTCCTTTAGTGACCACATAGCCCCATTCACCATTACTATAACGGCATGAATATCCGTTAGCTCCAGTATACACGGGTTTACAAATCCCTTTACCACCATCTTCAATAGTTGCTAGCTGTTCAGAGGTCAATGTTTCAAATTGTTCTAACGTTTTTACCATCTGGATCATCTCCGTTTCTTTAGTTATTGTCATGGCCATGAATAATTTCAGTATATCCTACTTTGAGAAGAAATAACCGCCTAAGTCGTTAATTGTTGTTTTTTTAGTCGTAAATGGCGAATTCTTTCTTGTCATATCTTTTCTTTCATATAATAGTAGTTCAATATCCATCATGAATTTCATTTTCAATTAGTCGCTTACTATCAGTTCTATCAATCAAAAACATACTAAGATTAGTAGTGAGAAAATCTCCGACGGGAGAAAGTACTCTCTACTTCTTCTTTTATGTTAAAGTAGTGGTGGCTTGTTAAGTCGAGTTCTCTTTTGACGCTAGACGTCGTATCAAAAACTGGCAAGACACCTGTTTTAGGAAGAATGTTATCAAAGTATGTGGGACACAAGATGTCGAGTATTGAAAATGAAATCACTAAAACAAGGAATCATTCAAGACAAAGAGGTAATATGATGCGTACAGTATTTGGAGTTGATGTAAGTAAGGCAAGTTCAGAGGTGGCTATTG
>SKEV01000058.1_pt1 | contig 105643 bp, 92 predicted proteins | sample 4819531 | NCBI WGS metagenome assembly SKEV01 (sample SAMN11008800, study PRJNA524170) | human gut metagenome | biome: Human fecal sample; material: Feces; isolation source: fecal sample from pouch patient p9, p28 | host: Homo sapiens | place: Israel: Tel-Aviv | collected 2016-08-01 | reverse complement strand
TTCTCGTTTCTTGTCTGCATTTTTCGTCATCATAAAAAACACCGCCTTTCTGATAATTCTATTATACCAGAAGACAGTGCTCATAGTAAAAGTCCCGGCAAATACCGGGACTTTGTCTACAGTCTGAAAGATTCGATGATATTACAAATCATCGAATCTTTTTTTACAAAGCAATCTAAATTCACTCAATAGATATCCCATCATAAAGAACATTAATAAATTCATCATAAGTTCTGGAATCTATAATTTTTTGTTCCAATTTATTATCATTGATAATTTCAATAAAAATATCATACAAATGCTCAAAATCCTGCATTTCACCTTGCTTTATAACAAGCATAAATACAATTTGGATACTGTTACTTTCATTCCATTTAATCGGAGTATCTAATAAAGCAACGACAACTTTGGTATCTGTAGCACATAATTCCATAGGGTGAGGAAGTGCAAAAACTTCATTCATATTTGTATCTCCAATCTCCTCACGCTGCAGTACGGAATCAATGAAACGTTCATCAACGATTCCCTTGTCATGAGCTTTTTCATACATTGTTTTGATAACATCTTCTTTAGTGATATCACCAGATAAATGCAAAAATAAATCTTTGTCAAAAAAGTGTTCAAACATATTCAACTGATTGCGAAGCAGTTTGGATAGATGACGATTGATCAATTCTACATCTTTATTATTTAATGCAAAATCTACCATGATGGAAGGAAGAAGATTGTTATCTAAAGTAATCGTTGTGATAACAAAATCAACACCTTCCACATCCTTTTTCGTATAATTTGAATACTCATTGTAAGATAAGCATTTTACAATATGAATCTTATCAGGGAAAACAATTTTTAGTCTTGTTTCAAGCATTCTGGTAGTTGCATAGCCGCTTCCGCATACAAGAATTACATTTTTCTTTTCCTGATAGTTATGATAACATCTTTCGATGGCGGCACTGATATAAACGGAAACATATCCAACGTCGTCTTCTTTTAACACATAAGGTTCAAAAATAAATGTTTTAGCAATCGCAGTAAATGTGATCTCGTATTCTAAAGGATAGTTTGTCTTTATCGTTTCAAGTAAAGGATTCGTACTATCTAGATTATAAAGTTTGCTGGTAAAAATAGACTTAAGATGTCTGAATAAGTCCGAATATAAAATTTCATCATGCCGCAGATCAAAGTTAAAGTCAGTGTAAATAATCTCAAGCATTTGCTTGATAGAGTCGTGTAAATTTTCATCATCAACATATGTAGTATCTAAATGTGTATTAGCAATCAACTGAAGATACATATAATTTTTCTCACTCTGTGACAGGACAATATCATACTTATCTTCGATTTCTTTACATAATCCATTGACCAGTCCCATAATGGATGCATCGGGAGTCAGATTATATAAGTGAATGTAATGATTAATAAGAACACGAGTCGTCATCAATGCAAGGTGGATGATAATATTTTTCATATTATAATCGCTTGTTTTTATGAAATGACTGTTTAATTGTTCGATCGTCATCTTTTTCAGCCAATCCAGATCAATTTTATTAAAAATAGAACGTTCTTCTTCAGTAAAAGAAGTAACATATTCATTAAAATCAGAGGATAAAATATATTCGGCATATAATTTTCGAATTTGTTCCTCGGAACCAATGATTTTAACACCTAAACTAGGCTTTGTAATATATTCCAGGTCATATCCAGTGATAATTTCCTTAATTGTCTTAATGTATTTATTCAAAGTATTTTTTGAGATAAATACAGTTTCTGAAAGATCATCTAATGAAATATAATCATCAGAAGATAATAATACATTCAAGATATATTTAATACGTTCAGTGGATGAATCAATATTCATTCGTTTATTATCATGTTGCTTAAAGGTATTTAAGAACTCTGAATATTTCTTATCATCACTCACTTCTATATAGTATCCATAATTTCTTTTCAGTTTAACCATAGCTCCATAAGCAGATAATATAGAATTGATCTCCTGAATATCATTACGGATCGTTCGATCTGAAATATTAAGTAATGATTGGAGATTACTTACGGGAGTATATTCATTTTTACTAATATGATGGAACATCATGTTTAAACGTTTGTATTGAAACATATATCGTATCTCCTAGTTAAAAGTATAATAATCAAAATGTTATATCAAAATTACAAACATTAGTATAGATGAATTAATTGAAAAGGGCAAATCAAGAAATTTCCGACTGGAAATGGAAAGCTCGTACAAAAATAGTATAGAATTGCCAACTTGAAACGGAAATATCAAAAAACGATTATAAAAATTGCCAGTTTAAAATGGAAATTGCGTGAATTGAAATTGGAAGAACCATGCACTATGATATAGCCATGACAGCAAAGCAAACGCTTATGACGAAGAAAACAAGAAAGGAAAAACAATGATTAGAGAAGAATATATTTTCTTCGATGTAGACGCAGCGTCGAAAGAAGAATTACTCGATTTTATAAGTGAAAAAGCACTTGAATTTGGAATTACAGACAGCAAAGAAGGTTTAAAGGATGCTTTCTTAAAAAGAGAAGAAGAATATACAACAGGACTTCAGGATGGATTTGCAATTCCACATGCAAAGACAGAATATGCAAAAGAAACAGCTGTATTTTTTGTAAAATGCAAAAATCAGTTAGATTGGGGAACGCTTGATGACACGAAAGTAAATTATGCATTTGCATTGATCGTTCCAAAAGAAGCAGCAGGAAATGAACATTTAATGATGATTTCTCAATTGGCAACGAATCTGTTAGAAGATGAATTTAGAGATGAAGTAAAATCTGCAACAGATAAGTCAGTTTTAAAGGAATATATACTAAAAAATATGAAGGAGAATAATTAATATGAAAATTGTAGGAATTTCAGCTTGTCCAGCAGGACTTGCACACACACCAATGGCAGCAAAAGCATTAGAAAAAGCAGGAAAGTCATTAGGATATGACGTAAAAATGGAACAGCAGGGGAGTATGGGACAGGTAAATACAATTACTGACGAAGAAGCACAGGCAGCAGATTTAGTTATCATTGCTTCTGATCAGAAAATCACAGGAATGGAACGTTTCGCAAATAAAAAAGTTATCCGTGTAGATATCAATATTTGCATTAAAGCACCTGAAGCAGTACTGAAAAAATGTGTTGCAGCAGTCAGCAAATAAGAGCTGTGACATAAATTAGTAACATAAAGGCAAATGAAAAAAGGAGATTAAAATGAAACAATTTTTAAAAGATGCAAAAGGTCATTTGATGACCGGTATTGGATATATGCTTCCATTAATCATTGGAGCATCCTTAGTAGTTGCAATTCCAAAACTGATCGCATTATGTTTTGGTATCACTTCATTAGATCCATATGCAGATGGAACAGGAATCTGGCATATCATGAAGCTGATTGAAAACGTTGGTTGGACTGGTATTGGAATGGTTAATACAGTATTAGCAGGATTCATTGCTTACAGTATTGCGGATAAACCAGCAATTGGAGCAGGTTTGATCGGTGGTGCAGTTGCATCTAGTACATATGCAGGATTCTTAGGTGCTGTCATTGCAGCGTTTATTGCTGGGTATTCAGTAAAATGGGCGAAAAAACATATTAAATTACCAGAATCAATGAATTCAGTAATGCCACTGGTTGTTTGCCCATTGATCGCGACAGGATTAGTAGCAGTTATCATGGGTGTTATACTTGCAACACCACTTGCAGCAATTAACACATGGCTTGTAAAATGGATCAGTTCAATGTGCCAGAACCAGAGCTCACAGTTAGTAATGGCATTAATTCTTGGAGCAATGATCGCCAGTGATATGGGTGGACCAATCAATAAATCAGCATGGATGGCAGGAAACGCATTAATGGCAGAAGGAATTTATCAGCCAAACGTATTTATCAATGCAGCAATCTGTATGCCTCCACTTGCATATGCAATCGCAACAGTTATCAGAAAGAATAGATTCTCAGAAGCATTTAGAGAAACAGGAAAATCAAACTGGGCAATGGGATTTGTAGGAATTACAGAAGGAGCAATTCCATTTACACTTGTAAAACCTCAGTTCTTAATTCCAATTAACATGTTTGGTGCAGCAGTAGGTACAGCAGTCATTTCACTTTTAGGAGCAAAAGGTGATATTCCTCCAGTTGGTGGAATTTATGGATTTGTTTCAATTACAAATGGTTGGGCTTACCTTGTAGGTATTCTTGTAGGAGCACTGATCATCGCATTACTTGCTACATTAGTAGTTGATTTCACTGAAGGAGATGAAGGTGAATCAGAAGATATTGATGTTGATGAAATTGAAATCACTTTCGAAGATATCAAATAGAAAATAAGTTTACAACAAATAAATAACTCAGTAAATGGGCAGGGGCTAAGTTTTTTGCCTCTGCCCATTTTACAATAAGAAAGGAATCAGAATGAAAAGAAAAATACACGTAATACCACATTCACATTGGGATAGAGAATGGTATTTTACAACTTCAAGATCCAAAGTATATCTTATGAAAGATTTAGGAGATGTTCTTAATACATTAGAAAATGATCCTGAATTTAAATATTTTATGGTAGATGCACAGGGATCATTATTAGATGATTATATTAAATGGAGACCACAGGATAAGGAACGTATTTCAAAGCTTGTAAATGATGGAAGATTAGTGATAGGACCTTGGTATACACAGACAGACCAGTTAGTGATTTCCGGGGAAAGCATCGTAAGAAATATGTATTATGGAATGAAGAGATGCGAAAGCTTTGGAAAATACATGAATGTAGGTTATGTACCGGATTCTTTTGGACAATCAGGAAATATGCCACAGATTTACAGACAATTTGGAATCGAAGATACTCTGTTCTGGCGTGGTGTGAGTGATGATATGGTTAAACATACAGACTATAACTGGCGTGGTGATGATGGAAGTGTAGTATTTACAACACAGATTCCATTTGGATATTACATTGGTGGAAATATTCCAGAAGAACCAGAAGAAAATGAAGAATTCTGGCAGAAAGAATGCCTTGAAAAAGCAGGAGGGCGCAGTGCGACAAGACATATCTATTTCCCAAATGGATTTGATCAGGCACCAGTCAGAACCAATCTTCCACAGCTTGTAAAGGAAAGAAATGAAAAAGATCCAGAAAATGAATATGTGATCAGTTGTATTGAAGACTATATCAAAGATGTGAAAAGTGAGAATCCAGAATTAGAAGAAGTACAAGGGGAATTAGTGATCGCCAAACATATGAGAATTCATAAGTCAATCTTTTCCTCACGTTCAGATCTAAAAGTTATGAATACACAGATTCAAAATTACGTTACAAACGTAATGGAACCATTACTGACGATTTCTTATAATTTAGGAAATGAATATCCTCATGAAGCAGTGGCAGAAATCTGGAAGTTATTATTTGAAAATGCAGCACATGATTCTATTGGTTCCTGTATTTCTGATACGGCAAATGAAGATGTGTATGTAAGATATAAACAGGCAAGAGATATTGCTGTGAATCTGGTAGAGCTTCATTCAAGATTAATTGCGACAAATGTTAAAAATGATGCAGATATGACATTTACAGCCATCAATACATTGCCACAGAAACGCAAAGATACAGTAATCGTTAAGACTTATGTTCCTGGAGGCAAATTTGCAATTATCGATGAAAAGGGAAATGATGTAGATTATACCATCATTAAATCAAGAGATTTAACAGATTATGTTTTATCACAGACGATCATGCTTGATCCATCCAGAAAATTTTATGTACCAGATCAGGTCCTTGAAGTCACAATGGCAATCAAGGCAAATGATGTGCCAGCATTAGGATACGTGCAGTATAGTATTGATACCCAAAAAGACAGTCATAAGGAAACAGCAGACAAAAAAGTTCTTGAAAATAAATATTATACAATTGAAGTTGAAGAGAATGGTTCTCTTACAATCGTAGATAAAGCAAATAATGTGACGTACAAAAATCAGGGAATCTTAGTAGAAAATGGTGATGATGGAGACAGCTTTAACTATTCACCACCAAGAAAAGACATGGAAGTATTTTCAAATGAATCAAAATGTACTGTTAAGATTAGCGGAAGTGATATTTATGATCAGGCAGAGATTCATTTTGATATGGTAGTTCCAGCAGATCTTGATGAGAGAGCAGAAGGAAAAGTAAGTGTAACAATGCTGGTTGATATGACAGTTGCACTTAGAAAAGATTCAAAAGTCATTGATTTTAATGTAAAAGTTGATAATAAAGGATTATCCCACAGATTATGTGTATTATTTGACAGCCAGATCGTTTCAGCATTTAATTATGCAGACCAGCAGTTTGGATTGATCAAACGTCCAAACTATTATGAAAAAGAAATGAAGCTGTACATGGAATCCATGAATAATAAGACAGAAAAGAAAGCAGGAATCCAGGAACTTGCAAACTGGGCAAATGACCAGTCTACATGGCAGGAACCACCAATCAGCATTGAACCAACACAGTCTTATGTATCACTTACCGATGGCAAAACAGGTATCGCAGTGATTCCACAGGGAGTGCGTGAATATGAAGTATTAGATGACAGTAAGATAAGACTGACATTATTTAGAACCTATGGATTTATGGGAAAAGAAAATCTTATATATCGTCCAGGCCGTGCCAGTGGTGAGAGAATCATTGAAACACCAGCAGCACAGTTATTAAAAGAGATGGAATTTAATTTTGGATTCACAAGCTATGCAGGAGATATCAACGATAGTGATATTGATACACTGGCAAAACAGTATAATACAAACTTGGAAGTCTACACATATGCAGAATTTTTAAATGGAAGACTTATTTTCTCACAGAGAGAAATTGAAGGACAAAATGCCAAAATCCATAGTTTATTCGAAACAGAAGGAAATCTTGTGGTATCAGCTGTGAAGAAGGCAGAAGAAGATGATGGATATATCATTCGTCTTTACAATGGAAAAGATCATAAGGATTTAGATGATAAGATTAAGTTCAATTTTGACATCAAAGAAGCATATTATACAAACCTGAAAGAAGAAAAGACAGAAGAGATCAAGGTTGAAAATAATACAATTTCAGTAAAGGAATTGTCACATTGCAAGTTTGTGACAATATGGGTAAAATAAATGAAATATGCAGTAGCGATCGATATCGGAGGTACGAATACAAGAGTGGCCTTGATTGATGAGGAATTAAATATTGTCAGCAGGGAGCAGTTTTCTACCGATAATAAAGAACCAGAGATCACACTTAATAAAATAAGTGATATTGTAAAAGCTTTTGATAAAGACATTACAGGGATTGGAATGTCTTGCCCGGGACCGCTTGACTTAATCAATGGAAAGGTACTGACTCCACCAAATCTTAATGGCAAATGGCACAATCTGGAGATATCAAAAGTGCTAAGTGAAAAAACTGGGAAACCAGTGTACTTAGATAATGATGCGAATCTGGCAGGACTTGCGGAAGCAGTTGTTGGTGAAGGAAAAGACTGCAAAATTGTGCAGTACTTCACAGTATCTACAGGTCTTGGTGCAGGATTGGTTATGGATAAAAAGATATATTTAGGTGCACATGGTTTTGCAAATGAAGTAGCAAACAGTATCATGATGCAGGATGGGCCTCAAATTGGAAATATTCTTCCAGGTGGAATTGAAGCAATCAGCAGTGGAACAGCGATTACAGAAAGAGCCAAAAGAGCAGGGCTTGTAGTAAATCATGCAGGCGAAGTCAATGATCTGGCAATGAAAGGAAATAAAGAGGCATCCGAAATTATGAAAGATGCAAAAAACTATCTTGCCAATTTTATCGCACTGATCTATGGTTATGCTGATCCGGATATTGTCATCTTAGGCGGATCAGTGGCCCTTAAAATTGAAGGATTTGTTGAAGAAGTAGAGAATTTAGTAAAAGAAAAAGTATATGGAGTAATGAAGCCATATGTGAAGGTTCGAAAATCTACTTTGAATGAAGATTCAGGGTTGATTGGAGCAGGATATCTGGCATTTTCCAAAGAAAAATAATTAAGAATAAAAAAGATGAAGGGATATTAGTCGCAAAAGCCAACTGACTAATACCCCTTCATCTTCTATGAGAGGTAAATCTCATGATCCTATAATAAAGAATTCTGATAATTCAACAATTCACTCATAGGCTTCGACATATTCAGATACTGTCTGGTATTTCGTCGTAATCCATTATTATTACCACCCTTAAGTATCGTCTCATGCGTAGCGAAGAAATCCTGATCTTCTTCAAAAGGTGTTCTCACGATATGAATATCCACGATCTCATCTAAGAAACGATTCTGATGAAAGATCTTTCTCGTACATTCTTTTCGATACAAAGGATGCAGCTGATTTACCGTAAACTGAAAATAAAGAGAATTAAGTAATGGTTCATCACTGTCTAATAAAAATTGATAATCACCATCCAAAATCTTCTGTCCTTGTTCTTTGGTCAAAGGGATCTTTGTTTTATCTACCACAGATCCGTTCCGCTTTCTCTGCATCAGATAGAGATCTTCATCATTCTCCATATAGAAATAATATGTAAATGGGGAACTGTCCTTTGCTCCTTCAAACATTAATACCTTGACCGGAAGACTGATCATATATTTATCAGGAGATTTGGACAGGATATATTCTTCCTGTGTCTGGTTATATTCAGCCTGGCTGATATTCTTCGTAACTTCGGTATAAGAAAGTTTTTCAATTGCTGTATTTTTCATGATAACTCCTAACCCGTGCTTTGTTATTAACTTCTTCCATTATAGCAAAGGAATATGATAAATTCATGTCTTATTTATAAAAAATGTATGAATAATTCATAGATTTTCTCAATACCCTGTGCTAAGATAAAATCTGGAGGAAAACTATGGATTTATTTGAATATGCAAGAGAATTAAATAAAGATAAAGAGTCGCCATTAGCAGGGAGAATGAGACCTGCAACCCTCGATGAAGTGGTGGGTCAGGAACATATTATTGGAAAAGATAAATTACTATATAGAGCGATCAAAGCGGATAAGATCAGCTCGATCATTTTCTATGGTCCACCAGGAACAGGAAAGACAACCTTAGCAAAAGTCATTGCCAATACGACCAAAGCAAATTTTGTACAGATGAATGCAACAACATCTGGGAAGAAAGATATGCAGGAAGCGGTGGCAGATGCGAAAGAATCTCTTGGAATGTATCAGAAGAAGACGATCTTGTTTATCGATGAGATCCACAGATTCAATAAAGCACAACAAGATTACCTGCTGCCATTTGTAGAAGATGGAACGATCATTTTGATCGGAGCAACGACAGAGAATCCGTATTTTGAAGTAAATCAGGCGTTGATCTCAAGATCCAATGTATTTGAACTACATTCATTAGATAAAGAAGATATTAAGAAATTGATCGTAAGAGCTATTACAGATGACGAAAAAGGAATGGGGATCTATGGGGCAACGATCACCGATGATGCACTGGATTTTCTTTCAGATATGGCAGAAGGAGATGCAAGAAGTGCTTTAAATGCGATCGAACTTGGAATATTAACAACAGAACCTGCTGAAGATGGAAAGATTCATATTGATATCGATGTAGCACAGGAATGTATCCAAAGAAGAGTAACAAAATACGACAAAGACGGGGATAATCACTATGATGTGATTTCTGCATTTATCAAAAGTATGCGAGGATCAGATCCAGATGCAGCTATTTATTATCTGGCAAGAATGATCGATGCCGGAGAAAGTGTTACATTTATTGCAAGAAGAATCATGATCTGTGCATCCGAAGATGTTGGAAATGCTGATCCGCAGGCATTACAGGTAGCAGTTGCAGCGTCACAGGCAGTGGAACGGATCGGAATGCCAGAAGCAAGGATCATACTGGCACAGGCAGTTACTTATGTAGCCAGTGCACCAAAGAGCAATGCAGCATATATGGCAGTTGATCAGGCATTAGAATCTGTCAGAAATCATAAGATTGGAGCAGTTCCTAATCATTTAAGAGATGCTCATTACAAAGGCGCAGCGAAACTAGGACATGGAATCGGATATAAATATGCGCATGATTATCCAGATCATTATGTAAAACAACAGTATCTTCCAGATGAGCTTCTTGGAACAACGTTTTATGAACCAACGGAAAATGGATATGAGAAAAATATCAAAGAATATTTGGAAAGAATCAGAAAGTAAAATAAAAATGAGCACTGAAAATAAAACATCAGTGCTCGTTCTTATTTTTACTCCATTTATACAAAAATGACATTGCCCATAAAAAGATCGGAAAGAAAAACATCAAAAACAGTGACATCCAGAATAACTGGCTTCCGCTCACTGCAAAATAGATAGTAGATCCGATGATGGCAAGCAATATCACGATCAGCAGGATCGCTGTGATCTGCTTCATACGCTTTTGTTTTTTCATCATAACATCCTTTCGTAAATATATATACCTATGAGGTATCCTAGCATAGATTATTGTGTTTTGAAAGAGTAAAATATTTTATAAAAGAAAGTGAATAAGAAGCAAAAGAGAGGACATAATAAGAATATCCAGTTAATAAAAGAACTGGATAGAGAAATACTTATCCTCCCCTTAAGTATTCCCCTATTCTACAATGGCGTAGAATGGGGGATTTTTATGTGTTAGTGTTGGTTGCTGTACCATTTTTTGTACCACTTTTTAAAATTCGAGTATATTTTATGTTATTAGCACAAATTTCTTGATCATACAAAATAGAAAATACATTTTCAGGAATCCCCTCTAGATAAGCAGGACATTTTCCTTTATTAAAATGAATGCACATTAAGCATTGAGGTATCCTTATCATTTTTCTTCTTCTTTCTTTGCATATCGTCCAGTCCCATTTTCATAATGGATTCCGTCACAGATTTTCATAGTTACTTCTAACATTCCTAATGGTTCAAACTGTCTACGGATGTTTCTTGGAATTGTCTTATCCTTTAACCATTCATGCATATCGTCTAATAATTCAAACCATTCTTGTTCGTGTTCTGATACATCTATATCTTGTTTCATTAGCTGATCGAATCTTTCTTTTAATTCAAGATGTTTTTCCATTTGTCAAAACCTCCAATGATTGCTTTATAAATCATAACTTCTCTTTTTCTTTCTCCATCCAACAGGGCAACCAGCTTTCTGCCATTCTTCAAAGGTCACTTCTTCTGGAATCATCTCAAACATTTTCATCGCATCAAAAGAAGCGTGTTTGCCTCTTAGAATTTCTTCTTCGGTAGGCTCTCTTAAAAATTCATCTCGCTCTTCCTGTGTCATATTTGCTTTTTGCTCTTCTGTAAAATGAACCTCTGCATACAGAACACGAAGTAAAAAGCATTCATGCGGTGGTACTTCATTTGCTCTTCTTATTTGTTCATCTTCTGGCAATAACAACCATTCTTTAGCGGTTAAACTCATTTTTCGTCAGCCTCCTGCCTTGATGGGTGTTGGTCTATAAAATCAGTTAGGACAGTAAATAAGTTCAATAAATCAATTTTTCTAAGTGATTCTGGATCAACTATGAAAGAACGTTCCTTTTTAGTAAAAGGATCATATACAACGTTTGCAATAGTTGAAATAAAACCATAATCAGAAGCACAGCAAACTGATAATTGCTCTAATAGGGTTTTATTAGCAATTAATTCAGAAATTAAAGGAACTATAGGATTATTATTATTATGATCATGAATAAGCTGCTGCACCGAATTATAAGAGATACCAGTGCAATCTGCAATATCAGATATTAGTTTTATTGGTTGTGCTTGATTACCAAATAAAAAATCAATGTTACACTTAAAAAAGTGGGTTAAATATACTAATTTATCAATTGTAGGATAATTATAACCTTGTTCCCAATTTTTTACGGTATCAAGTGAAACATCTATAGCGTTTGCAAGATCCATTTGAGTAAGATTCTTCATCTTCCGTAATTCTTTGATTCTAATACCTAAAATAGGTAATTTTACACGTTCTCTTTTCATAAAAATACCTCTTATATACTGTGATTATACGTCTACTATTACATAGTATAAACTGATATTATTTAGTTGTAAATAAAAATATATAAATGTTAATGACACTATATAAAGTAAAGGAGAAGCAAATATGAGAAAAGTTGTAAAAAATGAAGTAGAAACAAAAAAGATGATGGCAGATACTAATGAATTACAAGCAATGTTTGGATGTGGTCGGGCAAGTGCGGTAAGAATTGGAACAGAAGCAAATGCAAAAGTTAAAATTGGGAGACGTGTTTTTTGGAATTTGAAAAAAATTAGTGAATACATTGATGATATTAGTGAGTAGGAAAAAGAGGCAGAATTACAATGGAAATTTTCGTAAAACATAAAAAATATGTATTAAATGATAAAAATTTATTGTGTGAAGCTGTCATACAAAAACAGAATCAAATGCTTGATCTTGATACTCGAACGTTAAGATTGTATTGGTGTAAAGAAGATATTTTTATTTTGGATGAAGTACATGATATTAATGGGCAGCATGAAACACCTATATTTATGAATAAAACAGAAGCACAATCATTTACGGATCAATATCCGTTTAATGTAAATAAAGATGTGTATATAAAGGCTTTTGGAAAACCAGAGGAATTATAAAACGAACAAAGAGCGAACAAAGAGAAAGGAAAAAATAATTTATCTGCTGCCGAAACTAATCCAGGAAAGGCAGCAGGGGACAATAATTGACGAATTTAAAGAAAGAGGTAACAGAGATGGCAAGACGTAGAATGTTCAGCCTTGATGTAGTAGACACGGACAAATTCGCTTGCATGTCAAAAGATGCGAGGTATTTATATTATGAACTGGGTGTAAGAGCTGATGACGATGGTTTTATAGGTTCGCCAAGGAGAATCATCAAAATGACAGAAAGTACAATGGACGATCTTAATGAGTTAATTAATAATGGATTTATTATAAGGTTTAATACTGGAATTGTAGTAATAAAGGATTGGTTACAGAATAATCAAATAAGAAGTGACAGGTATAAGCCAACGATTTATAGTGATGAAAAACAGCAGATCAGTATTGATGAGTGTACTAAAAAATACATATTTACTGGGACGGTAAACCCAATGATAACCAACGGTTTACCAAGTGACATACCAGACGGCAACCAAATGACAACCAACGGTTTACTAGATAAATCAAATGATATACAAAAAGAACCAAAAAATAAAGTTTTTGGTAAACCAAATGGCAACCAACGGTTTCCACAGGATAGGTTAGGTAAGGATAGTATAGGCAAGGATAGTATAGGCAAGGATAGTATAAATAATAATTGTGTCAATTCAGATCATCAACAAGAATATTTTAACATGTTTAAAAGCAATGTTGGCAATGAACAAGGTTCAAATCATGGTTGTACTTTTACTGACATTGTAGAAATGTACAACGAAATATGTCAATCATTTGAACATATAGATAATCCTGAAAACTATACAGAAATGCATTCTAGTATTTTTATAAATTGTTTCCATAAAGGATATACAGAAAAAGATTATAGAAATGCTTTTAATAACGCAGAAAACAGTGATTATTTGAAAGAAAATAAAGAATTGAGTTGGATATTGGAGAATTTAGACATGGTTAAAAGAGGCGAATATAAATAAATGTGGAATATTGAAAGTGATTATCTGTTAAGTGTGGAAAACAAAGAACAATAAAGTTCATATGTCACACCATAAAAAGGGATTACCATTGTAAAAATAAAAAGATGCACACAGTTAATATGGTGCATCCTAGTTTTATAAATGTTAATTTTTAGATTTAAAATCTATGAGAAGATCATACCCAATGGCATCAAGGATTTTAGCAGCATCATCAAAGCCAAAATTCTTTTTGTTCATAAGTTTAGTAAGGCCCTGGGGCTTCATATCAAGCTTATCGGCAATTTGCCTTTGCGTTATTTTATTTTCAAGCATAAGTTTTTTTATTTCAATCAAGATTTGATCATGATTTTCATAGGTAATCGGCATTTTTAATACACTCCTTTTTGAATAAATTATAAAGCGAAATGGGTTATGTGTCAATCAAAATGAATTATAAATAATAAATAAAATATTATAAAATGGTTGACGTATAACCTAAAAAGGGTTATATTTAAGTAGTGATAAATAAAAAAGCCGCTTCATAAGAAACGACTACATAAAAACAGCTAAATTATATCATTCAAATATGATTAATGTCAATTTAGGAGGCGGCATAATGGGAAAAGAAGATAGGCTTACAAAAAGGGAAATAGAAATAGTTAGGGAGGCGGTAAATGCATATAGGAAAGAACTTGTAGACGAAGAAAGGAACATAGAAAAACTTTTGGTTAAGAGTATTAAACAAAAGCTTGTTAATTACAGAAGAACAAAGGAAAAACTAGCAAATGAAGTAAAATTAACCAAGGAAGAAGAAAGGGAACTAAGATATGAATGTATTAAAGATTTAATGGGTAATATTGATCAGCAGCTTACCAGAAGTGAAAGGCGTATTCAGAGAAATGAAGAAAAAAGGCGAAAAGATCTTTTTGAAATTCAATGCTTAGAAAAGGCAGTTGAATTATATAAAAAAGAATGTAATGAATCGGCAAGCGAGGAGGATAAAAGAAGATGTCGAGAACTGTGTGCTTTATATATTGACGATAACAAAAAATCAGTATTGCAGATCGCAGAAGAAGAAATGGTCAGTGATAAGACAGTATATAAAGATATCGGAATTGCATGTAAAATTTTAACAGTATATTATTTTTAAATTTACAAGGAGAAGAAAGATGAATAAGAAACTAAATGATATAGAATATCAAATGCACGGAATTTTAGGAAGTTTAAAGGTATTGGAAAATAGTGTGTATCGTTCAGAAGAGAACGAGATAAAAGACAAAGATTTTAATGTAAATCATGCACTTACAATAGAAATGATTGCAAATGCAGTTGAAAAATGTATTGAGGATATCGAAAATTATAATCATTGAAACTAAAAATAAAAAGCCCTGGAACACTGGCAATGATCTGCAGGGCTAATACCTATTAATAATAGGGCTAATTTGATTATAACATAATTTAGCTCGGATGCAACAGGCTGCAGATATAAAACCCTGCTGCCTTTTTGTACAAGGGGGAATTAGTATGGCAAAGCTACCCAATGGGGTAACGCTGCGAAAAGATGGCTTGTATGTAGGTCGTTTCCAATATCAAGGAATCAGGTACAACGTTACTGATCAGGACATGAAGAAATGTGCTGAAAAACTGGAAAAGATGAAATACGAGATTAAGAACGGAATCTACTGCAAGGAATCTATTGTAACGGTCAACAGTTGGTTTCGTACATGGATTGAAGAGTATAAAGTACCAACGTCAAAGAAGAATACTATTAAGGCATATGAAACGATGTATGAACAGCATATAAAAAAGCCTTTGGGCAGCAGGAAGATAAAAGCGGTACGCCCTGAAATGATCCAGAGGTTATACAATTCATTAAATAAGCAGGGATTCGCAGCAAAGACCATTGATCTAGTAAGTACGGTCTTACATGGAATGTTTCAGCAGGCGTACAAGAATGAAATGATACAAAAGAATCCAGTACCATTGGCTACGTTACCAAAGATGAAGAAAGCGAGGAAACCAAGAGTTATGGACTTAGAAGAACAAAAGTTATTTATGGAGTATGTAAAGGATGATGAAATAGCGGATATATGCGAATTATTCCTATCTACAGGGCTTAGAAGTGGGGAATTAAGAGGTTTAGACTGGGAAACTGACATAGATTTCAAGAATAAATTAATTCATGTAACGGGAACGTTAAACTATGACAAGGAAACCGGATGGAGAAAGGACGAACCAAAGACAGAAACGTCATGTCGAGATATTCCAATGCTTGACAATGTTGAACGCCTGCTAAAGCGAGTGAAGCGGCAGCAGCTACAAACAAGAATGTACATGGGGGATAAGTGGCAACCAATAAAGGGATTGGAGAATTTAGTATTCTTACAGCCAACAGGAACGCCGTTATATAAAGGGTATCTTAGAAAACACCTAGACAATATACAAAAGCAGATTGTGAAAGATGGACATAAATTTGAGCGGATCACGCCGCACACATTCCGTCATACATTTGCTACAAGGTGTATAGAGAATGGAGTGCCGCCGCAGGTATTAAAAGGAATCCTAGGGCATAGTAAACTATCAATGACGATGGATTTATACGCCCATGTGCTGCCTGATCCTATGGCAGATGAAATACAGAAAATAGCGAATCTATTTTGACCGTTGATTTATTCAGCGGTTCTTTTTTTACTGTGTGGAGTGGCTACTGTACCACTTTTTGTACCACATTCTATAAAACATGATGAACAAAGACGATAACTTAATATAGAAGAAATGGCTTAAATAGGTACTGATAAACAAAGACGAGATATATAACCGATAGCCTCCCCTTAAGTATTCCCCCACTCTGCGAAGCCGTGGAATGGGGGATTTTTATGTAAAATTGCTGTCGATTGTTGAAAAAGAGCCAGAGATTTGTTATAGTATCAAAGGAAAATAACATTTTTAAAAGAAAAGGATGGAATGAATATGGCTTTATTACAGGAATGGCGTGATTACGCATATAAATTTGACGATAGAACAGCAGAAGGACAGCAGTTCTGGTTAAATTACTTCAACATTGAAAAAGGAATCTACGAACAATTATTAGCTGACAAAGATACAGTTGTATCTGGAACAGTGAAAGAATTAGCAGACAAATACGAGACAGAATTACAGATGTTTGTAGGATTCTTAGATGGGATCAACGACAGCTTAAAAGAAGCAAACCCAATCGAAGAGATGGATGAAAATACACAGGTAAGCTTAGACATCGACTTCGAGAAATTATATTACAACATGGTTGGATGTCGTGCAGAATGGCTTTACAACTTAAAAGAATGGGATGACATTCTTACAGAAGAAAGAAGAAAAGAGTTATACAAAGAATCCAGAAATTCAACAACAGTTGTAAAAGGAAAGAAGATCGGAAGAAACGATCCATGCCCATGCGGAAGCGGTAAAAAATACAAAAAATGCTGCGGAAAAAACGCTTAATTCGTTAAAAGAAATAGTCGAATATGTAAATGAAACAAGGAAGAACCTTTTGGCTTATGTGATAGCTGAAGGGTTCTTTTATTTTAGATAATTTTGATAAAATCCCATATGAGATAAAAATACATAAATTATTGACATTTTGTATACATGATGTTAGAATTTCAATTAGTCGTCTAATGATTAGTTATCTAATTAAAATACTCAAAGTAAAGAAAGGAGCATACATGAAGAAGTGTGAAGGAATTTACAGTTTGATCGGCAAAGTGAATCATAAGAGTGCGATTTATGGATTTGAGCTATTGAAAGAAGAAAATATACATCCGAGACAGATGCCTCTGATCATTCATTTAAAAAAATGCGAAGGCTGTACACAAAAAGAGTTAGCAGAGAAGATGCAGGTCAAGCCGTCTACGCTAAACGTAATGATTGGACGAATGGAAAAGAATGGATATATAGAGAAAAAACAAGACGAAAAAGATTCAAGAAAAAGCAGAATTTATTTTACTGAGAAGGGAAGAAGTATCTGTGAAGACGGTCATAAAAAATTTGTCATGATACAAGAAAAACTTCAAGAGTATTTTACAAAAGAGGAGCAAGAAGAACTCAAGAGACTGTTAAATAAATTTTGTGATTGTCTGGATGAGCAGACAGAGATACTAAAAAAAGAAAGAAAGGAAAAATCAGATGCTTAAATTATTTCGATATTTGAAAAAAGCATATGTGCCTGTTATTGCGATCGTGTTATTGCTGATCCTACAGGCGAGTTGTGACCTGACATTACCAACATTTACTTCCAATATCGTCAATGTTGGTATTCAGCAGAAGGGTATTGAAGACGCAGTTCCTGATGTAATGAGAGAAGAAACATTTCTGGCATTGAAATCTCTTATGAAACAAGATGATGCAGATGATATGGAAGATGCTTATAAACTTTATACAAAAGATCAGGTAAAAGATTCAAAATATAAAGATTATAAAGACGGACGTTTATATGTCAGAAGATATATCTCCAAAAAAGACAGAGAACATCTTGATACGAGTATGTCAAAGGCAATGCTTAAGTTGTCAGCGCAGATGGCAAAACAGATTCAGGCCAATCCTCAGGTAGCAGCTTCTTTAAGCAAGAGCCAGAAAAAAATGATGGCGCAGATGAAGAACATGGATACAAAAGACATGCCAGATACGATCATCAGTCAGGCAGCGATTTCTTTTGTGACTTCAGAATACAAAGCAATCGGACTTGATATTGACCAGATGCAGACACATTATCTGTTAGTGACAGGAGCAAAGATGATCGGGCTTGCGTTCTTGATCATGGCAGCAGCAGTGAGTGTTACTTTATTGTCAGCACGTTTAGCTGCGAAATTAAGTCGTATTCTGAGAGAGAAAGTATTTGAGAAAGTTATGTCGTTTACAAACTCTGAGTTTGATAAATTCTCAACAGCCTCATTGATCACAAGAAGTACGAATGATATCCAGCAGATTCAGATGTTTATGACAATGGTATTCCGTATCGTCGTATACGCACCATTAATGGGGATCGGAGGTATTTTCAAAGTATTAACAACCAATGCGAAGATGACATGGACGATCGCTATCGGTGTGATCGCAATCATGTTAGTGATCTTTGTATTATTTAAGGTAGCGATGCCAAAATTTAAGATCTTACAGAAACTGATCGACCGATTAAACTTAGTAACAAGGGAAATTCTTACTGGACTTTCCGTAATCCGTGCATTCAGTACAGAAAAACATGAAGAAGAACGTTTTGACAAAGCTAATATGGATCTGATGAAGACAAATTTATTTGTAAACAGAGCTATGACATTTATGATGCCAACAATGATGCTGATCATGAATGGTTTAACTGTTCTGATCGTATATGCTGGAGCATCCAATATTGATGCAGGAAAGATGCAGGTTGGAGATCTGATGGCATTTATCCAGTATGCAATGCAGATCATTATGGCATTCTTATTTATCTCCATGGTATCTATTATGATGCCTCGTGCACAGGTCGCAGCAGAACGTGTCAATGAGATCTTAGATATGGAAGTCATGATCAAAGATCCAGAAGAACCAAAAGAATTTTTACCAGAGAAAAAAGGTGAAGTTGAATTTAAAAATGTATATTTCTGCTATCCTGATGCAGATGAAGCAGTGCTTCATAATATCAGTTTTACAGCACCAGCTGGTAAAACAACCGCATTTATTGGAAGTACAGGTAGTGGTAAATCAACATTGATCAACCTGATTCCTAGATTCTTTGATGTCAGCCGTGGAAGTATTTTGGTTGATGGGGTGGATATCCGTGATGTAAAACAGCATGATTTATGTGAAAAGATCGGATACGTACCACAGAAAGGAGTATTGTTCTCAGGAACGATCGAATCCAACTTAAAATATGGAAAAGAAGATGCAACGATCGATGAAGTGAAACGTGCAGCAAGAATCGCACAGGCAACAGATTTCATTGAGGAGAAAGAGGAAAAGTATGATTCACCGATCGCACAGGGCGGTTCCAACGTATCTGGTGGACAGAAACAGAGATTATCAATTGCAAGAGCTATTGCAAAAGATCCTGAAATCTATATTTTTGATGACAGTTTCTCAGCACTCGATTATAAGACAGATGTGAAACTTCGTTCTGAACTTCAGAAAGAAACGAATGGAAGTACAACACTGATCGTAGCACAGAGGATCAGTACGATCCTTCATGCAGACCAGATCATCGTCTTAGATGAAGGAAATATCGTAGGAAAAGGAACTCATGAAGAGTTATTAAATACTTGTCCGGTTTATCAGCAGATTGCCAAATCGCAATTATCAGAAGATGACCTTAAGAAAGCAAGGGAGGTGTCTGACCATGAGTAATAATCGAAGAAGAGGTCCGATGGGTGGACCAGGCAGAGGAATGGCACCAGGCGAGAAAGCCAAAGATTTAAAAGGAACAATGGTCAAACTGATCAAATATATGAGACGTTTCTATGTTCCGATCGTTATGGTAATCATTTTTGCTATTGCAAGTACCGTGTTTAACATTGTTGGACCAACGATCTTAGGAGATGCAACAACTGAGATCTTCAAAGGACTGGTTCGCAAAGTATCTGGTGGAAGTGGAATTGATTTTGATAAAGTTACACATATTTTATTGATGTTGTTAAGCTTATATGTAGCAAGTGCGATTTTCTCATTTATTCAGGGACTGATCATGACACATGTATCAAATAATGTCAGTTACCAGATGAGAAAAGATATTTCAGAGAAGATTCATCGTATGCCAATGAAATATTTTGAAAGCAGAACCTATGGTGAAGTATTGTCAAGAGTTACAAATGATGTTGATACATTAGGGCAGAGCTTAAACCAGAGTATGACACAGATCATCACATCAACGACACAGATCGTCGGTGTATTTATTATGATGATCCGTATCAGTATTCCGATGACGATCGCAGTTTTATTGACACTTCCATTATCTATGGGATTGATCGGATTGATCATGTCAAAATCTCAGCCATATTTCAAGGCACAGCAGAAACATCTTGGAGAGTTAAATGGACAGGTAGAAGAAATCTATAGTGGACATAACATTGTCAAAGCATTTAACAAAGAAGAAAGCGTGATCGAAGAATTTAAAGAAGTAAATGGAAAACTTTACAATTCTGCATGGAGATCACAATTCTTCTCAGGAGCAATGATGCCGCTGATGCAGTTTGTTGGAAATTTAGGTTATGTAGCAGTAACAATATTAGGTGGATATTTAGCAATCAAGAAGACAATCGAGGTAGGTCAGATCCAGTCATTCTTACAGTATGTAAGAAACTTCAGCCAACCGATCACACAGTTAGCACAGGTAGGTAACATGATGCAGACGACCGCAGCATCTGCAGAACGTGTCTTTGAATTCCTGGAAGAAGAGGAGGAGATCGAAGTTGAAAAAGACGCAGTACCTGTTGATACACTTGCTGGAAATGTAACATTTGAACATGTAAACTTCGGATACAACAAAGATCAAACGATCATCAATGACTTCTCCGTCGATGTCAAAGAAGGACAAAAAGTTGCGATCGTAGGACCAACTGGAGCTGGAAAGACAACGTTGATCAAACTTCTGATGCGTTTCTATGATGTGAATGGAGGCTGCATTAAAGTAGATGGCCATGATATCAGAGAATTCAAGAGAAGTGACCTAAGAGAAATGTTTGGTATGGTGCTTCAGGATACATGGCTTTACAATGCAAGTATCCGTGACAATATCCGCTATGGTAAATTAGATGCAAGCGAAGAAGAAATCCAAGGAGCAGCAAGAGCTGCATACGCACATCATTTCATTGAAACACAGCCAGGTGGATATGATATGGAGATCAACGAAGAAAGCAATAATATCTCCCAAGGACAGAAACAGTTATTAACGATCGCAAGAGCAATCTTAGCAGATCCAAAGATTTTGATCCTTGATGAAGCAACAAGTTCGGTCGATACAAGAACAGAAGAACGAATTCAGATGGCAATGGATAATCTGATGCAAGGAAGAACAAGTTTTGTGATCGCCCACCGCTTATCAACGATCAAAGATGCCGATGTGATCTTGGTTATGAATCACGGAGACATTGTAGAACAGGGAAATCATGAAGAACTGCTGGCTAAGGGTGGATTCTATGCGGATCTTTATAATAGCCAGTTTGAAAATGCTTAAGAATAATAAAACATTGTGAAAAAAGGGAAAACGAAAGTTTTCTCTTTTTTTATTCTAATATAAAAAAGATTTTCACGGGATTAAATAGACGGATATAGCAAATTTTGGTATAGTTAAATAGAACAAAAATATATCCAGATATAGAATCAAGGAGAATCAAAGTTATGAAGAAGAATCAGACACAGATTAAAAAATATGCGGCTGTGATCAGTATATTCTTAGCGGCAGTCATCGTAGGACTTTTTGTTTTCTTCTTTTGCATAAAACGTTCTGTTGAACAAAGATCAAAAAACACGATGAGGAACAACGTGGTCAGACAGAGTGAGCATTTAAGAACAATATTAGATATTCAATATGATTACTTAAATGCATTAGCAGAAGAGATTGGCAAGACAGACCATCTGTTAGTAAAGAAGAATATGGATTTGATCAAGTCGATCACAAAACATACAGATTTTGGTGGGACTGCATTGATCGAGCCAAATGGGGATGCTCATTATGACAATGGATTGATAAAGAATTTATCGCATCGAAAATATTTTAAAGAAGTGATCAGTGGAAAAAGAACATTAAGTGATCCATTAGATAGTAGTATTTCTGGATCAACAAGAGTTGTGTTAGGAGTTCCTATATATAATAGCAAACACAAAGTGATCGGAGCTCTTGGAGGTTCTTATGACGTAACAGCTCTAAGTCGTATGCTGTTTGAAGATCTTTTTAATGGACAAGGATGCAGTATGATCATTGCGCAAAACGGAGAAATCATTGCATTTGAAGGAGATACATCTTACTGGAATCTTGATTATAGAGATAATTTCTATAAATGTTGTTGCAAATGGATCATCAAAGACAAAGTAACAGTGAAGAAGATCAAACAGGATTTTAAAGAAGGAAAAGAAAATCTTGTAACGGCAGACAGCAAGAAAGAAGGGACAAGAAGACATTACTTTGCATATATGCCAATGGGGGCCAATGGTTGGATGCTCTGTTATGCATTACCAGAACAGGCAGCACAACAGTCATATAACTTCATTGAAGACTACGAAATAAGCTTTATGATCGTATTTATTGTTTTGGTGACCTTATTGATCCTGTATATTGTTTATGAGAATCATACAAGGAACAAAGAATTACTGAAATATGCACAAACTGACGCATTGACAGGATTATATAACAAAGAAACAACCGAGCAGTTAACGGATGAACTTTTATCAGAAGATGAGAATAAGTACCATGCATTTTTGATTTTGGATGTGGATTGTTTTAAGCAGATCAACGATATCTATGGACATGCAGTCGGGGATATCGTGTTACAGAAATTCGGGAAACTTCTAAAAGGCACTTTCCGTGAAGGAGATATATTAGGAAGGATCGGTGGGGATGAATTCGGAGTCATTATGAAGAATATCCAGACAAAGGATATAGCAATGAAGAAAGCAGAAGAATTGCTGGCTAAAACACAAGCATACAAGATCGACGAATTGAAAGGAAATAATATCTCCATCAGTATCGGGATCAGCACAGCCCCACAAGACGGGGACTGCTACATGGATCTCTATAAACGCGCCGATCAGGCACTTTACCAGGCAAAACGAAGTGGAAAAGCAAGAGTGTGCAACTATTTCTCATGAAAATAGTCTTTTACTAATTTTACCACAGTTCCAGATAGAAGGAATAAAGCAATCAAGTTCGGAATCGCCATCAGACCGTTGAATGTTTCTGCGATACTCCAAAGCATTCCAAGGTCTACAGTAGCACCAATGATCGCAACTAACGAATATACTAACATAAAAGGTTTGATAACCTTAGAGGAGAATAAAAACTCAATACAACGAGCTCCATATAATCCCCATCCGATAATGGTTGAAAATGCAAAACAACATAACGCAACCGCAGTAAAGATGGAGATCCAGTTTCCATAAGTAGCAGTGAATCCACTGATCGTAAGTTCAGCACCAGCATCGGCACCAAATCCAATTGGAATTCCACTGCAGAGGATGACCAAAGCTGTCAATGTACAGATTAAGATCGTATCAGTAAATACTTCAAAGATACCAAGAAGTCCCTGCTTTACAGGCTCTTTTGTATCAGCACAAGCATGAGCGATCGAACCTGTACCAAGTCCGGCTTCATTTGAGAAGATGCCTCGTGCGACACCTTTTTTCATACTCATAAAGAAACTTCCAACAATACCACCAGTCACAGAAGCAGGATGGAAAGCTCCGTTAATGATAGAACCAAAAACAGCAGGCAGCTGATCGATATTTAAAACAACAACACCTAAGGCAAAGAAGATATAAATAAATGCCATAAAAGGTACTAATCTTTCAGCTACCTGTCCGATTCTTTTGATTCCGCCAAGTAAGATCAATGCTACAAGAATTGCAACAATGATACCAATGATCAGATTCGCAGTTCCAACAGAAGACTGACTGATCACGTGGAAATTCAACAAAGCAGAATTGATTGCTGTTGTGATCGTATTTACCTGAGTAGCATTTCCAGTTCCGAATACTGTTAAAACTCCGAAAGCAGAGAATAGTACAGCAAGAAAATGCCAGTTTTTGCTAAGACCATTCTTGATATAGTACATAGGACCACCAACATAATCCCCTTCTTGGTTACGTTCTCTGAAGTGAACTGCAAGTGTTACTTCGGAAAATTTCGTACACATTCCAAGAATAGCAGAAATCCACATCCAGAAAACAGCACCAGGACCACCAATTGCGATCGCACCGGCAACTCCGGCAATATTTCCAGTTCCGACTGTGGAAGCGAGTGCAGTACAGACTGCCTGAAATGGAGTCATAGATCCGTCGGATGCATCTTGCTTCTTAAAGACACGACCAAGTGTTTCCTTCATTGCATAAGGGAATTTACGGATCTGTAAAAATTTTGTTTTGATCGTTAACAGTAATCCGACACCAATGATGCAGATCATGGCTGGAACACCCCAGATAAAGTTGTTCACGGCACTGTTAACTGATTGTATAAGCTCTAACATAAATCAAACCTCTTTCAAATTTCTTTTATTAATTTGTATCTGTTCTTATATAATAGATATTTAATCATTAAGATCCATGTTACCTTAAGGTGACATGGAACATGAACAGACACAAGTGCAATCATATCATATTTACAGAAAAAAGTACAGAATCTAATCTTGACAGAGAATTAATAGATATCTTCTATAGATTTATGAAAAAAATCTAACTTGTAAAATATGTAAATAAGGACTAAACTTATATTCATAATTACGTGTAGACTTGGAGGATGAAAGATGGAGAATGAAAAACCAATACTAAGAGGAGAGCTTGCATTGATGGCAGCAATCGTGATCAATAGTTTTAGTGTAGTACTGATGCTGTATTCAGGTTCTGGAATTTCGGCAATCTCAAGTGTACCTTATGCATTTTCGGAAGTATTTAAGGAGTTATCACTAGGTACATGGACATATATATTTCAGGGAGCATTAGTGTTAAGTCTGATGATCCTAAGAAGAAAGTTTGTACCATCTTATTTATTCAGCTTCGTTGCAGGATTTGCGTTTAGTGAATTATTAGATGTCAATGAATTATGGATTGGGATCCTGCCACAGACGATCCCATGCAGGATTGCGTATTTCCTGATCAGTTATTTCTTGTTAAGTATAGGAATTGCTTTAGAAAACAGATGCCAGCTTCCGATCATTCCAACGGATTTATTTCCAAGAGAATTATCAGAAATCATTGACAAACCATATGCAAGGGTTAAGATCATATTTGATGTTTTATGTCTTGCCACAACGGGGCTTTTAACATGTCTGATGCTTGGATATTTAGATGGATTAGGTATTGGAACGATCGTTGCTGCATTTACGATGGGTAAAATGGTTTCGATCACAGGCAGTTGGATCGATCAGAGAGTTACTTTTGCATCGGTCTTAAGTAAACAGACGATATAGGGAATTAAGAGAATAGAAATAAGAAAGATGATAAAATAAGATAGAACGGGTGATAGTTTTGAAACAATATATTTTGAATGATTATATTAAAGACGATGTCAGAATGGTAAATCCAATGATGGAAATTAATGGTTTTAAAGTAAGACCAGGATTTTTTGATCTAAATGGAGCATCAGAATTTTCATGTGGGGTGAATTTTACAGTGCATACAAGCAATGGAACATCATGTGATCTGCTATTATTTCATCCAGGAGAAGAAGAACCATATGCAATCATTCCATTTCCAGAATCATATAAGATCGGAGATGTCTATTCTATGATCGTTTATGATCTGAAATCTGAAGATTTTGAATATGCTTATCGTGTGGATGGACCATATGATGAACAAAAAGGATTACTGTTTGATAAAACAAAAATTTTGTTGGATCCATATGCTCAGGCTGTTGCAGGACAGGAAGTCTGGGGACATAAAAGAACCAGAACGTATCATGCAAGAGTTGTAAGAGATAGTTTTGACTGGGGTGTACAGCCACAGTCAAGCAGAGAGATGAGTGATCTGATCATTTATGAGTTACATGTCAGAGGATTTACAAATCATTCATCCTCAGGAGTCAAACATCCAGGAACTTTTGCAGGATTAAAAGAAAAGATTCCATATTTAAAAGAATTAGGGATCAATGCGGTAGAATTGATGCCGATCTTTGAATTTGACGAGATGATCAACGCAAGAGAAGTGGATGGAAAACAACTTGTTGAATATTGGGGATATAATACGGTTGGATTTTTTTCACCAAATGCCAGTTATACAGCTGCTGAGGAAGTCAATAATGAAGGACAGGAATTAAAAGAATTGATCCGTGAACTTCATGAAAATGGAATCGAAGTTATTTTGGATGTTGTATTTAATCACACTGCGGAAGGAAATGAAAATGGACCATTCTTCAGTTTTAAGGGATTTGACAACAACATCTACTATTTATTAACTCCAGAAGGTAATTATTATAATTTTAGTGGATGTGGGAATTCTCTAAATTGCAACCATCCAGTAGTACAGCAGATGATTCTTGAATGTTTAAGACATTGGACGGTTCATTATCGCGTAGATGGATTCCGATTTGATCTTGCAAGCATTCTTGGACGAGATGAAGATGGAATGCCAATGAATAATCCACCATTACTAAAAAGTCTGGCCTATGATCCACTTCTAAGGAATGTAAAACTGATCGCAGAAGCATGGGATGCAGGTGGATTATATCAAGTAGGAAACTTTCCAGCCAGCAAACGATGGGCAGAATGGAACGGACAGTACCGTGATACGATGCGAGGCTATCTAAAAGGTGATTTCTGGGAAGCTAACAGTGCTGCATGGAGAATTTGTGGTTCAGGTGACTTGTATGGCGGATATTACTCTGATGGAAACAGTAATTACGCTGGATACAATTCCTGTATCAACTTCCTCACATGTCACGATGGATTTACAATGTATGATCTTTATTCTTACAATAATAAACATAATGAGGCAAATGGTTGGAACAATACCGATGGGGCAAATGACAATCGAAGCTGGAATTGTGGTATGGAAGGAGATACAAAAGATCCGGAAGTACTCAAATTACGTTACCGCATGATCAGAAATGCTTGTGCTATCTTAATGTGCAGCCGTGGAACGCCAATGTTCTTCTCAGGCGATGAATTCGGAAATACGAAGTTTGGAAATAATAACAGCTACTGTCAGGATAATGAAATCTCATGGATTGATTGGAGCTTATTAGAGAAGAATAAAGATTTATTTGAATTCTTTAAATTTATGATCGATTACCGAAAAAAACATCCAGTTATCCGCAAGAAACTGGACAATGCAGTTTGCGGAATGGAAGCAATGCATGCACACGATGTTAATGCAGAACGTATGGAAGTACCACAAAATGCAAAAACACTGGCAGTAAGCTTTGCAGGATATGACCGTAAAAAAGGAAAAGACGATCTTGTATATGTAGCAGTCAATGCTTATTGGGAAGAAGTAAAGATCACACTTCCAAACCTTGCAAATCATGGAGCATGGTACTTAAGTGTGGATACTTATGGAGATGAGAAAGGAAAGTACTTCTATCAAGAAGGGGAAGAGATTCGCATTGATCGTGAATATGTGATGAAACCTCGGTCTATTGTGGTGTTTACTGGACGAGAAATTTTAAGATGATTTTTAAATTTTGTATGTTGGCCAACTGTAGATTTTGAGTATATGATAAAAACTAAATAAGCAACCGAAAGCGCAGCGGTGGAATTTTGCTCACATTTTGAACAAATCGCTGATCCGCCCAATTTCCTACGAAAACTCGCGTTGAAAGTTACTGAACCCAGTAGTCTTTGACGCTCAGACATTCGTCCAATTGGGCTGCGAATTTGTTCAAAATATGGCAAAATTCCAATGCTGCGCTTTCGGTTGCTTATTTAGTTTTTATCATATACCAGAAGTCTAAAGTGAGGACAATTACAAGATTGAAAAATTTATGTAGGTGTGTATATTAAACATTATCGTTTTTAATTTTAACAGTGGCAGACAGATAATATTATCGTCAATAGAGTAAAACACACATATTTTGTAGTGATTTGAATAGACTTCAGGTGTATGTGACAGAAATAAAAGAAAAACCAATATTTAAAAGAATCAAGGTGGCAAACATGAGCACTTTTTGAGTGCGTTTTCTACAAATTCGCAGTGCCTGTGGTTGGATGTCTGACCGTTGCTGCGGGCATTTTGGCTCGCAGCGAGGGAGTTCCCAAAGGAACAGGCACGGATCAGCGATTTGTAAAAAACGCTCTCAAAAATGCGGAGTTGCCACCTTGATTCTTTTAAATATTGGTTTTTCTTTTATTTCTGTCACATACAATGAATGCCTATAAATCTTTCCCAGTAAGCATCTCATAAGCCTGGAAATATTTATCGATTGTCTTATCAACAATGTCCTGAGGTAGTTTCCAGTCATGTTCGTTGCTCTTTAACCAGTCGCGGGCGAACTGTTTGTCGAAGGATGGCTGTCCATGACCTGGTTCGTATTCGTCTGCTGGCCAGAAACGAGAGCTGTCTGGTGTTAACATTTCATCTCCGATGACGATGTTACCGTTTTCATCAAGACCAAATTCAAATTTCGTATCTGCGATGATGATGCCGTGTTCTAATGCATAATCAGCACATTTCTTATAAAGTGCGATCGTCTTATCACGTAACTGTTCAGCATATTCCTGTCCTTTACCTGGGAATTCTTTCTCAAGAACTTCAATACTTCTTTCAAAAGAAATGTTCTCATCATGATCACCGATTTCTGCTTTTGTAGATGGTGTGTAGATTGGTTCAGGAAGTTTATCAGATTCTTTTAATCCTTCAGGAAGTTTGATTCCGCAGACTGTACCATTCTCCTGATAGCTTGCCCAACCGCTTCCTGTGATATATCCACGAACGATACATTCGATTGGAAGCATAGTAAGTTTCTTACACATCATGCTGTTTCCATCATATTTTTCCTGTTGGAAGAATTCAGGCATATCTTTGACATCAACAGAGATCATATGGTTAGGAACGATGTCTTTTGTAAGGTCAAACCAGAATTTGGACATCTGTGTTAAAACAGTTCCTTTCTTTGTGACATCATTCTTTAAGATGACATCAAAGCAGCTGATACGGTCAGTTGCAACCATGATCAGGCTGTCACCATTGTCATAAATCTCACGAACTTTACCTTCTTTGATCGGTTTCATTTCTTTCATTATTCATACCTCGCTGATAAATTGTATCAATGTTTCTCAAATTTTCACTCGTTGTTTACTAATATAACATCAATTGTTGAAAAAATAAAGTCTGGATTGGCGATTTCAGTATTTGTAATATATTTTGCCCTCGGTTCGTAAATCATATATAATGGTATGAGTGTCAAGAAGTATAATTTAAATGGAGGAAACTGATCGTTATTATGAAATTTTATTATGCCCCAATGGAAAGTATCACGATTTACTTATACCGAAACATTTACGAACAACTATTTGGAGAAATCGATAAATACTACACACCATTTATTATGCCAAATGGAAAAAGAACATTCAAAACAAGAGAATTTCAGGATGTATTGCCGGAACATAATGAAGGATTACATATCGTACCACAGATTTTAACGAAAAGTTCTGAAGATTTTATCAGAACAGCAAAAGAATTAAAAGAACTGGGATACGATGAAGTCAATTTAAATCTTGGCTGCCCGTCAAGAACCGTTGTAGCCAAACAAAAAGGCTCAGGATTCCTGCGAGAACCAGAAGTATTAGATGATTTCCTTACAGAGATCTTCGAAGCATTAGATATGAAGATCTCAATTAAAACAAGAATCGGATTAAGAGACACAGAAGAATTTGAAGAAATCTTAAGCATCTACAACCGCCATCCAGTCTATGAACTAACGATCCATCCAAGACTACAGCAGGAATTCTATAAAGGAAAACCACACCTTGATGTCTTTGAATATGCAGTAAACCACAGCGAAAATCCACTCTGCTACAATGGAGATATCGTAACAAAAGAAGACTACGACAATATCACAACAAGGTTTCCAGATGTAGATGCAGTGATGATCGGAAGAGGTCTGTTAAGAAATCCAGCCCTTGTACGAGAAATCAAATATGGACAGAAACTGACCAAAAGAGAACTCCTGAAAATGCATGATACACTTTATGAAGCATATCAGGGTTACCTGAGTGGCGATAAAAATGTTCTCTATAAGATGAAAGAATTCTGGAACAATGCAGCGGTCATGTTTACAAACCACGAAAAATACGCAAAAAAGATCCGTAAAGTTCAGACGCTAAAGAATTACGAACAGGCAGTGAATGCGTTATTTAATGATCAGGAACTGATCAAATAAAAATAAAAATCTAAATATACATATAGAAAGCCTATTGACAACACAAGCCCCAATATAATATAATCACTCAATAGGCAAAGACGGAGAAAAGTACCATAAATTATCGTTCCCAGTGAGTAGGCGATAGTGAGAATCCTGCAAAGTGAATTTATGCGAAGAACACTCCCGAGCATCAATCTGAACGCAGAACATGAATAGAACAAGATTCAAACTCTGTCAGTAGGTGCGACGTAAGCTGGGCGTTAACCGGCACACAAGAGAGACTGCAAGACAGTAAATCAGGTGGTACCGCGGACTAGAGATATACAGTTCGTCCTGAAGTAACAATTTCAGGACGGGCTTTTTTTGTACCTGATTTTAAGGTGACAGGGAACTAAGAAAACCGCCTGAACGCAAGATAGAGAATACAAGAAAAAGGAGAAAAGAAAATGTCAGACATGTACCGTACCAGAACCATGGACCAGATTTCTGAAGGTGACATCGGAGCACAATTAAAGATCGCCGGATGGGTAGAGAATATCCGTGACCACGGTGGAGTATCATTTATCGACTTACGCGATATGTATGGAGTGATGCAGGTCGTATTAAGAGATACAAGTTTATTAGACCATGTAAGAAAAGAAGAATGTTTATCTGTAGAAGGTGTGATCCAGCACAGAGACGAAGAAACATTTAACCCTAAGATTCCTACAGGAACGATCGAATTAGAAGCACACAAGATCGATATCTTAGGAAAAGTATACAGAGATCTTCCATTCGAGATCGCAACAAGTAAAGAAATCCGTGAAGATGTTCGTTTAAAATATCGTTACCTTGATATGAGAAACAGAAAGGTAAAAGATAACATTTTATTCCGTTCTAAAGTCATCCGTTTCTTAAGAGAAAAGATGGAAGACATGGGATTCGTAGAAGTTCAGACACCGATCCTTTGTGCATCATCACCAGAAGGAGCTCGTGACTACGTAGTACCTTCAAGAAAATACAAAGGTAAATTTTACGCATTACCACAGGCACCACAGCAGTATAAACAGTTACTGATGGTATCTGGAATCGACAAATACTATCAGATCGCACCATGCTTTAGAGATGAAGATGCTCGTGCAGACCGTTCTCCAGGAGAATTCTATCAGTTAGACTTCGAGATGGCATTTGCAACACAGGAAGATGTCTTCAAGATCGGAGAAGAAGTATTAACAGAGACATTTAAGAAATTTGCACCAGAAGGAAGTGTGATCACAGAAGCACCATACCCAATCTTCAGCTACAAAGAAGCAATGCTGCAGTTTGGTAGTGACAAACCAGACCTTCGTAACCCATTAAGAATCATCGACGTGACAGATTTCTTCCAGAGATGTACATTCAAACCATTCCATGGACAGACAGTACGTGCGATCAATGTTCATGCAAAACTTTCCAAAGGACAGCATGAAAAACTGTTAAAATTTGCACAGTCAATCGGTATGGGTGGACTTGGATACTTAGAAGTCAAAGAAGAACTGAAATACAAAGGACCGATCGATAAATTTATTCCAGATGATATGAAGATGGAATTAGCTGAAATGGCTGGATTACAGGAAGGAGATACGATCTTCTTCATCGCAGCACCAGAAAAAGCTGCTTGCATCTATGCAGGACAGATCCGTAACGAATTAGGAAGCAGATTAGACCTGTTAGAAAAAGACGCATACCGTTTCTGCTACATCAATGATTTCCCAATGTATGAAATCGATGAAGAAACGGGTAAATTAGGATTTACACATAACCCATTCTCTATGCCACAGGGTGGATTAGAAGCATTAAATGAAAAAGATCCATTAGATATCTTAGCATACCAGTATGATATCGTATGTAACGGAGTAGAATTATCATCCGGAGCCGTACGTAACCACGACATGGAGATCATGGAAAAAGCATTCGATATCGCAGGATATGACAAAGAAACATTAAAAGACAAATTCGGAGCATTATACAATGCATTCCAGTTCGGTGCACCACCACATGCAGGAATGGCACCAGGAGTAGACCGTATGATCATGTTACTTCGCAACGAAGAAAACATCCGAGAGATCATCGCTTTCCCAATGAGCGGAACAGCACAGGATCTGATGTGCGGAGCACCAAACGAGATTACAGAACAGCAGCTTCGTGAAGTGCATATTAAGGTTAGAGATTAATTAGAGATTATAAGATTAAAAAAAAGACAGGAAACAGACCAAAGAAGGTCAGCTTCCTGTCTTTTTATTTACCAGAAAAATTTTACATGCTACAATAATAAAAAGCAGACATCAAAGGAGGACACCAACATGAAGATCAAAAATGCAACAATCAAAGATTTCGACACAGCCTATGAATACATCAAAAAACTCTGGGACTACAACACCTATGACTATGAAACAACCAAAGAAGTCTACGAAAAAGTACTACAAGACGAAAACAGTTTTGCATTTTTTTCAATAGAAGACGATGGAACTTTTCATGGATTCTGCCATGGAGATTATTTTCAGACCTTCTGGATGTCAGGGCTTACCTGCTATGTATCAAGTTTGATCACAAACGAAGAAGACCGAGGTAAAGGATATGGTGTAAATTTATTAGATCATGCAAAGAAATTGGCAAAAGAACGAGGATGTAAAGCAATCACTTTAGACTCCGGACTGCCAAGAGTACAAGCTCATGGATTTTATGAACATTACGGATTCGAGAAAAGCTGCTATGGATTTGAATTAGCATTGTAGAAGAAAGGAAAATTAATGAAAATATTAGTCAGTGCCTGCCTGTTAGGAATCGATTGCAAATATAACGGAAAAAACAACAAAAATGATAAAATCATAGAATTACTAAAAGACCATGAACTAATTCCAGTCTGTCCAGAAATCATGGGAGGACTGCCAACACCAAGAATTCCGGCAGAAATACATCAAAACAAAGTTATCGCAAAAGATGGCAAAGATGTTACAAAACAATACCAAAAAGGTGCCGAAGAGACACTAAAAATTGCAAAGTTATATAACTGTCACACAGCAATCCTAAAAGAAAAAAGTCCATCTTGTGGCTGTGGCAAAGTCTATGATGGAACATTTACAGGCACGCTGATCAATGGGGACGGAATCACAGCTAGATTATTAAAAGAACATGGAATCAAAATCACAGGGGAAACAACCTTAGATATCACAGAATAAAACAGTGAACAGTAAAATGAGGATCCAAATATGAACAACAAACAAAAACTATTAACCGCAACAGCGATCACAGGAACTATTGTCAGTGCATCTGCATTTACTGTCTTTGATTATGCGATCTGTCGAAGAAAAAAACAGCCAGATGTCCGTAAAAAAGAAAAATGGAAACCATATCTTGATTACGTTTTAAAAGAACAAGAATGGCTAAAAGAACACCAAGAACAAGAATTAAAAGAAATCAGATCAAAAGACGGACTAACACTACGGGCAGCCTACATCCCAAGAGAAAATGCCAAAGGAACTATTATCTGCATGCACGGTTACCATTCAACAAACGATATCGAATTCGTACCGGAAGTCCGATTTCTATGGAATCTTGGATACAGCATTCTTCTTCCATGGCAGAGAAGCCACGGAAAAAGCGAAGGACGCTATATTACTTATGGAGTGAAAGAACGCCATGATCTCAAACGATGGATTTTGTATACCAATCGGAATCTGGCAGCCAAGAACAAAGATATTTTTCTATGTGGAATTTCTATGGGGTGTGCTACAACCTTAATGGCAGCAGGTCTGGACCTTCCAGACAATGTAAAAGGAATTATTGCTGACTGCGGATTCACTTCTCCATGGGATATCATCAAACACGTAGCCAAAGAAAGATTTCATCTTCCACCATTTCCATTAATGTACATGGTAGATTTGATCAGTGAAGTAGTAGCAGGATTTGGATTGAAAGAAGTCAGCATCCCAGAAATCATGAAACGAAACAAGATTCCAGTGTTGTTTATCCATGGAGATGCAGACGATTACGTTCCGATGTGGATGACAATCAAAAATTATGAAGCCTGTGCAGCAAAGAAAGAACTCTATATTGTTTCAGGAGCAGGACACGCACTAGCATTTTCAAAAGATATGGAAGAGGGAAAACGAAGAATCAAAAATTTCATAAATAAATATAAGACGATCTAAAATAAGAAGAACCATTCCGTTTAAATGATGTTACAGAATGGTTCTTGTATTATAAATTTCCTAAAAAACCTATTTTAAGATCATAAGATAACTTTCCGGCCGCTGTGTGATCTTGATTTCTTTCAGAATTCTAAAATTGGATTTTACAGCGAACTGTTTTACATATTCACGGTTTCTTGTATACATAATGATCGTTCCTTCAGGTCCAAGAACTCTTTTGGCGAATGGAAAGAACTTCTCATAAACCTCACGAATCTCCGCTTCTGTCTTCTGGCCAGTCGCATAAGGCATTTCCGTAAAGATTTCATCAAAAGGATAGTCATGGGTAAATGTAAAACAATCCTTATTGATATAATGAACGATCTGGTCTGCAAGATTTGTGTTATAGATCGCTTTCTTAATGGCTTCTGGAGAATGATCGATACCATAAGAAGTATTCCCTTTTACAACCTTCTGACGCTCGATCAGCATCGTACCAACCCCACAGAAAGGATCAAGAATCTGCGCATCCGGGATCATGTAATCTTTGGCAAGTTCCACAAGTAAAGCAGCATTGACTGGTTTGATACTTGTTGGAATGAACTCCTCGCGGTAACTAAAACGACGATCAACGATCGTATTTAATTTCACTAATAAATAATAATCCCCAGATTTACCTTCGATCATACGGATCTCAAATTCATAATGAGAGGTAGAATTTCTTAATTTATGTGCTGTCAGCTCTTCTAATTTCGAAGCAACTTTCTTCGCAAATTTGGAACGTTCAGAAAGTCCCATACGGCTTTTCACTCCGATTCGGAAATAAAAAGGAAAATCCCCTTCATGAGTATTTTCTAATAATGCCATTAAATTCGAACCAGTGATCACGGATGCAGCAACATCAGCATCAGGTTTACATGAAACCATGCCTGGAATCTGAAATAACAATTCATTGTATGTGCGGATCGGTAATAAACGATTCAGATGATTTGTCTTTACACGCACGCCCATTTTTGAAGAAGCAGCTGAAGATTCTTCCATCAAGGCAGCAGTAATTTCCGGGTGTAATGGGTTAGTGCGGAAAATACAATGAAATGTCTGGCGGCCGCCTAAAAATCTATGTTTCTTAAATGGTTCGATAGTATTGATCAGTTCAGAAAGTGCATGAAGTTCATGTTCTACATGCTTTTTCTCATCGTCAGAAGCTTCATAAAGAGATAATTCTTCATAACGTTTTCGGAAAACATCCACATAAGGAGCCGCATTTAAAGATTTTAAAGCAGTTAAATAAGCCTCTTTTACAAAACGTGTATCTTCTGTCTGATAAGCATGAAATACAGCATCGCTTTCAGAAGAAAGTGCCAGATCACCGATCAAAAGAGCAGCATTTTTTCTTGTTTTTGCATCTTCATTTTCTAAAAATACGGATAAGTCCAGATCACCATCATGGATCCAAGACAACAAAAGTTCTCTTTTAGAAGAATCCTTGATCTCCTGACGCAGGGAACTTAAAGACTGACGTACTTCGATATTTTGATTTAATCTTTTACATAAACGATTGATCATATATACATTCCTTTTCTAAATAATGTGTATAAGGAAAAGTCCTTAAAAACTATAAAAACAGTATACCTTATTGAAATAATTTTTGCAAAAAAAGTGAAAATCATGCTATAATAATACGTAACTAAGAGAATAATAGGTAAGGAAGTATATGAAACATATAACGATCAAGAGAGCAGAGCAGGCAGATGTCGATGCGATCATGCAATTGATGCAAGAAGCAGTGGATACTGTGAAGGTTTCCGATTGGTTTCTGCCAGATAACAGACAATATATAGAAGAACACATAAGCGACCGGGGATTTACATTGAAGGCTTTATCAAGTAACAATGAGATCTTGGGCTTTTTTATTGTCGATCTTCCGGGAGAGTCAAAACATAATCTTGGATATGATCTGAATTATGACGATCATAAGATACACAAAGTTGCACATATGGACTACGCAGTTGTGACAAGTAAAGCAAGAGGTTTGGGGCTTCAGAGAAGATTTTTCAAAGAGGCAGAGAAACAATTAGAAGACACGATATATGAATACTTCCTTGGGACCGTTCATCCGGATAATATCTACAGCCGAACAAACTTTGTCAAAGCAGGTTACAGGGAAGCAAGACAAATGTCAAAATATGGTGGTATGCAACGTATCATCATGGAAAAGGAGAAATGACTATGAGTGATCAGTATGATGTTATTATGATCGGAGCAGGACCTTCTGCTATATTTTGTGCTTATGAATTAAAGAGAAATAAGCCAGATATGAAAGTTCTTATGATCGAAAAGGGACGAAGGATCGAAAGAAGAGCCTGTCCAAAACGAAATACAAAGGTATGTGTTGGATGTAAACCATGCTCTATCACAACAGGATTTGCCGGAGCAGGAGCATTCTCAGATGGTAAATTATCCTTATCCCCAGATGTAGGTGGAAATCTTCCAGAGATTCTAGGATATGATAGAACGATCGAATTATTAAAAGAATCCGATGACATTTATTTAAAATTCGGAGCAGATGAGAAAGTATACGGAATCGACGAAGAAGAAGAGATTGCAAGCATCCGTAAGAAAGCAATTCAGGCAAACTTGAAGCTGATCGAATGTCCGATCAGACATTTGGGAACAGAAGAAGGGTACAAGATATACTCAAGACTTCAGGAACATTTATTAAATGAAGGTGTTGATATGATCTTTGATACCATGGTCAAAGATATCATCATTGAAGATGGGGTTGCAAAGGGTGTTGTCACAGACAAAGGTGAGACATATACAGCAGATGAGATCGTAGCAGCCGTAGGACGAGAAGGATCTGAATGGCTAAGCGGAATCTGCAGAAAATACGACATTGAAACACAGGTAGGAACCGTTGATGTCGGAGTCCGTGTAGAAGTTCGAGACGAGATTATGGAAGAATTAAATAAGAGTCTTTATGAAGCAAAACTTGTTTATTACACGCCAACATTCGACGATAAAGTCCGCGTATTCTGCAGCAATCCATCGGGAGAAGTAGCAACAGAATATTATGAAAATGGTCTGGCAGTGGTAAATGGTCATGCATACAAAGCAGACGAATACAAGACAAACAACACAAACTTTGCATTATTAGTATCTAAGAACTTTACAAAACCATTTAAAGAGCCGATTCAATATGGAAAACATATCGCACAGTTAAGCAACATGCTTTGCGATGGCAAGATCTTAGTACAGAGATTTGGAGATTTTGTGAGAGGAAGAAGAACAACCGAAGAACGTCTGGTAAGAAATAACATTACACCGACATTAAAAGATGCTGTTCCAGGAGATCTTTCACTTGTATTCCCATATCGAATCATGAAAGATATCGAAGAAATGATCTATGCATTAGATGAAGTAACACCAGGTATGGCAAGTGATGAGACACTTCTTTACGGTGTAGAAGTGAAATTCTATTCTAATAAGATCTTAACAAACAAAGACTTTGAAACAAATATCAAAGGACTTCGTGCGATCGGTGACGGAGCTTCTGTAACAAGAGGATTACAGCAGGCATCTGCGAATGGATTAAGCGTTGCGAAGAGTATCTTAAATAAATAAAATATCAAATAAAAATATTAAAACAAAAATCCCTGACAGGTTTCTAAACCATTAGGGATTTTTCTGTTTGAGAATCCTGCAAAGAATGATTCTTCCTTATAAAAAAATTATTTTTTGAATTTAGGATGTTTTTCATAGAAAGCTTTGTTCGCCTGCTCTCCTGCAAGGATCAATCGATAAAGTCCTTCTTTAGGACATAAGAAACTTCCCAAAGGATAAGGTGTTTTGGTGTATAATCCATGAAAATCTGTTCCACCAGTCATGAAAAGATCATGTTCCTTACAAAGAGATGTAATATGCTCTCTTGTTTTTTCATCATTTCTTGGATGATTTAATTCAATTCCATCAAGCATATGTTCTTCGATCATCATCTCCATCACATTGTCAGCTTTATACTGCCCAGGATGTGCAAGTACGACAACGCCTCCACAGGAATGAAGAAGATCCGTGACCGTTTTTGCATCCATATAGCGGTATGGAAATTTATGAGGGCCGCCAGCACGGAATAATTCGTTATGTAATTGACCGATCGGAGTTCCAGTATATCCCATCATGGAAAGAACCTGCATGAACACCAAGCTCTTTCCCAAGTCTTACAGCTTCCGGAATGGAATGTGTTGATTCGTGGTCAGAGATTGCAATATAATCAAGGCCGATACGTTTCGCATAAGGCATGATCTGGTCAACACGCATAGCACCATCAGATAAAACGGTGTGACAATGTAAGTCTGCTTTCATATAAAAATACCTCCAAAATATTTATTCCATTTTCTTTAAGATCGTTAAAATATTAGATAATGACTGATGAAATAATTCCTGATCTTCTTTTGACAGTGATTCAAAACGTTTGGAAAGGTATTCTTTGACAAGCGCTTTTTCCTGAAGGATCAGCTGGTTTCCTTTCTCTGTGAGTTTTACATAAACCATTTTTCTGTTTTCATCACTTCTAAAACGTGTGACATACTCATCCTTCACAAGTGGAGAAACGGCTCTTGTAGCCTGTTCCTTAGATGATGCCAGATAAGAAGATAACTGTGACATATTCAATGAACGACCTCCAGACAGTGCAAATAAGATAAGAATCTGTGTTTTGGTAAGATCCATGGAAGGTATGTCGATCGTGTTTAAAAGAAATTTCTGACAGATTGGAAAAATTTCAAAAAGTGCAGAAACATCATTCAATGTAAATCCCTCTCTTTCGATGTTTTTCTAACTAAAAGTATACCACTTTATGAATAAAAATCAATAATCAACAAAAATCAATATTTGACAAAAGTCAAATAAAAAGATAAAATAGGAGAAACACTATAAAATGACCTTGATCAAAGGAGGTAACCTATGAGTGAAACAACAACACAGATGCAGGATTTTCTGACACGCCAGGCGAAAGTCTGCCATGATAATTGTGAGATAGAGAAAGATCTGTACAAAGAGCTGGGAGTGAAACGAGGACTCAGAGATGTCGATGGAGTCGGCGTTCTTGCAGGTCTTACGAATATATCCTGTATTCAATCCAGTGAGATGATCAATGGAGAGAAAGTACCTTGTGAAGGAAAGTTATTTTATAGAGGATATAATATATATGAATTAGTCGATGGATTTATGAAGAGAGGCGAATTTGGATTTGAAGAAATCACCTATCTTTTACTATTTGGAAAACTGCCGGATGAAAAACAATTGAAAGAATTCAGAGAAATTTTGGCACAGAGTATGACACTTCCAAAGAATTTCACAAGAGATGTTATTTTAAAGGCACCATCGAAAGACATTATGAACACGTTGACAAAGAGCATTTTAACACTGGCATCGTATGATGATAAAGCATCTGATATTTCTATGGAAAATGTATTAAGACAATGTCTGATGTTGATCAGTGTTTTGCCGATGATGGCAGTTTATGGATATCATGGTTACAATCATTACGTCAATGATGACAGCCTGTACATCCATCGTCCAGATCCAAACTGTTCCATGGCAGAAAATATTTTAAGAATGCTGCGTCCAGACAAATCTTATACAGAATTGGAAGCCAGAGTGTTAGATATTGCACTCGTTCTTCATATGGAACATGGAGGAGGAAATAACTCAACATTTACAACCCATGTCGTGACATCTTCAGGATCAGATACATATTCAGTGATCGCAGCTGCACTTTCATCATTGAAAGGTCCCAAACATGGAGGAGCGAATATCAAAGTTGTTGAGATGATGCAGGATTTAAGAAAAAATGTGGATGATATCAGTGATGAAAGTCAGGTAGAAGAATACTTAAGAAAACTGCTGCACAAAGAAGCATTTGACCAAAAAGGACTGATCTATGGAATGGGGCATGCAGTATATAGTATTTCAGATCCAAGAGCGCAGATTTTCAAAGCTTTTGTAAAGAAACTGGCCCTTGCAAAAGAAAGAGAAAAAGATTTCGAACTCTATTCTATGATTGAAACATTGGCACCAAAAGTAATCGCAGATGAACGAAAAATCTACAAAGGGGTCAGTGCAAATGTCGATTTCTACAGTGGATTTGTGTATAGTATGTTAGATATCCCATTGGAATTGTTCACACCGATCTTTGCGATGGCAAGAATCGTTGGATGGAGTGCCCATCGTTTGGAAGAATTAACAAATGTGGATAAGATCATTCGTCCTGCGTATCAGAGTGTACAAGATGAGAAAGAATATATTGAGATGGAAGATCGATAAAAAAGAGGGATTCCCTCTTTTTTTATGCAAAAATATAAGCTTATAAAATGAGGAAAACCGGAGACGAGGAGGGTCTCCGGTATTATGAAAAAGTATGAAAAAAAGTTTTAGCTAAGTAAGTTTGTTTGTTACTTGCTATGGTTTTAGTATACTCAGTAAATGTGAAAGAATTGTGTCTAAAAAATGATGAATTTATGTTTTTTGGTCATATTTTGAGAAATTCAGTGATTCCATATGCAACTCCGTCCTTGTCATGATGTTTTGTGATAAAGGTCGCAGCATCCTTACATTTTGGAGAAGCATTTTCCATGGCAATTCCGATACCAGCTTCTTTTAACAGATCAATGTCATTATCACCATCACCAAAGGCAGCGGTTTCTTCAGGTTTTAGATTCAAATATTCCCGAATAAAACGAAGTCCGGAATGTTTTCCGGCATCTTTATGAGAAATCTCGATCAGCTGCGAAACAGAAGAAGTAATATAGATCTCATCACAATTATATTTAAGTTCATTCCAAATGAGCTGCTTTTGCTGCTCGCCAGAGACAACAATATCCATACTGTCAATATGATCAATATGTTCTCGAATAAAAGAAATAATATCATCAATAGGAATTCTTGTAGATTGGATGTAAGGAATTGCTTGTGGAGTTGTACCATAGGAAACAGGATCTTCCACATAAGCTTTCAGGGCATAAGCTTTGCCATCAATAAAAACTTCAAGGGCAGTCTCATGCTGTTTAGCAATCTGAATTATACATTCAACGGAAGCAGGTGTCATCTTATATTCATGAAGACAGGTGCTTGTAGGAATATGGTAAATGGCAGCACCATTAGAAGTAATTGCATATTCAATTCCAGGCACAGCAAGAACATCTTTAGGCAGCGTATCAAAAGAACGTCCACTTGCGATCACAATGTGAACACCATTTTCAATTGCATGACATAAAGCATTATAATTTCCGTCAGAAAGCCGTCCACTTGCATTTAATGTTGTACGGTCAAGATCAAGTGCAATACATTTTATATTCATAAGAAACCTCCAGATTTCGCATTTGTTATACATAGTCGATATTGTGTAATATATTTTACACATATGAAAATATTGTATCTTTTCTTTGAAACAATTACAATATACGAAAGGAGGAAAAATAAAAATGGGAATGACAACATTATGCTATATAGAAAAAGATAACAAATATCTGATGCTGCATCGCATCAAGAAAGAACATGATATCAATAAAGATAAATGGATCGGAGTCGGTGGTCATTTTGAACATGGAGAAAGCCCGGAAGACTGCATGTTTCGTGAAGTTATGGAGGAAACAGGACTAACTCCATTGTCATATAGATTTTGTGGTATCGTCACATTTTTGTCCGATATGGGAACTGAAAAAGAAGCATGGGAATATATGTGTTTATACCATATCGAAGAATTCAAAGGCGAGATCAAAGAATGTGATGAAGGAGTACTAGAATGGGTAGACAAAGAAAAAATATTAGACCTTGATCTGTGGGAAGGTGACAGGTTATTTTTACGCTATATGCAAGAAAGAAGATCATTTTTTTCGTTGAAATTGGTATATGAAGAAGGAAATCTGGTGCAAGCAGTCGTAGATGGAAAAGACTTGGAATTTTTTGATATCTTAGATGAAAATGGAAACAAAACAGGAAAGATCAAAGAGAGATCTTTGGTCCATGAAGATGGAGATATCCATGGAACTGTGCATATCTGGATCAGAAGAAAAACAGAAAAAGGATATGACTTGTTGTTACAAAAACGAAGCAAAGAAAAAGACTCCTTTCCAGGCTGCTACGACATCTCATCCGCAGGACACATCAGTGCAGGTGATGAGCCATTAGAAACCGCATTAAGAGAACTAGAAGAAGAACTAGGGATCAAAGCAGAACCAGAACAACTTAAAAAAGTATGTATGCATGAAGGAAGCATGAATGGAAACTTCTATGGAAGAGAATTTAAGAATCATGAGATCAGCACGGTTTATATGTATGAAGAAACAGTGGATATTACAAAACTTAAACTACAGAAAGAAGAAGTCGAAGAGGTTATGTGGATGGATCAAGAAGAACTGATTCAGAAAGTGAGAGATGGTGGGATTCCAAATTGTATATACTTGGATGAAGTAGAGAAGTTTTAAGTTGTAGTTGGCCAACTGTAGATTTTGAGTATATGATAAAAAATAAATAAGCAACCGACAGTGCAGCGGTGAAATTTTGCTCATATTTTGAACAAATCGCTGATTCGCCCAATTTCCTACGAAAACTCGCTCTGAAGTTTTGTTCAGGTCAATAGACTTTGAAGCTCAGACATTCGTCCAATTGGGCTGCGAATTTATTCAAAATATGGCAAAATTCCAATGCTGCGCTGTCGGTTGCTTCTTTATTTTTTATCATATACCAGAAGTCTAAAGTGTGGACAATTACAAGATTAAAAAACTTAAGCTGATGGATGTATGTTAAACATTATCGTTTTTTATTTTGACAGTGGCAGACAGACATTATTATTGCCAATACAGTAAAACATACACACTGTGTAATGATTTGAATAGACTTCAGGTGTATGTGACAGAAATAAAAGAAACACAAATATTTAAAAGAATCAAGGAGGCAAACATGAGCACTTTTTGAGTGCGTTTTTTACAAATTCGCAGTGCCTGTGCAATGTCATTAAGTTAAGAATCAGTATTGTTATCTCATCAACAGATATTCATTATGTCTGTTGGTGAGATTTTTATTTTCTGCATTCCAAAAAGACAGATTGATTTCTGCCTACAAAAAGATTATATTAAAGTTGATGTTAGTTGTGTCTGAAAGTGGTAAAAACACTCTGATGTCTGGACTTATCTCGTTTAAACGATCGTCCATCCCTGATCGGAGTCATTTCCATTAATATATGTCCTTCTACATCATTTGGAGTTTTTGCATTTCGGAGATAGTCCTTGCACATTTGGAGTGCATTGGTCATATTCGGCTTATATTGATACTTTCCACGATCTCTTTTATATCGCAAATGTTGGGTGATCGTGGTCGTAAAGTTATAAAAGATCATCTTGGCCCATATCTCCTGTTGCAAAAACTCTATTTTTTTTGAATGAAATTCCAGAAGATTGGCAGAATACTTGATCAAACGAAAAGATGTTTCTATTTTCCAGCGTATACAATAAAGTTTTTTTAGTGTTTCTGGTGGAAATTTATTTGCTGGCAGATTCGTGATCAGACATTCTTTCTGTCCATTCGGAAGTACGATCATCACAAAACGCAATGTCATTTTTACATAAGGGCGTTCTTTGTTTATAAAATAGGGTGAATTTCTTGTAGCGACCCTTTTATAAAGCTCTGGATTAGCTTTTGTCCTTTTGTTTTGTGTTTTCGTATAATTATAGGTAACTGTTTTATCAAAAGTACCATCTCTTGGAAATGGATATCCTTTGATCATACTGCCCTGTCCAAAATCTTCTCTTGCGCGGATCAGGAAATAGTTTCCATCATGTTGGATCTGTGCCATCAGCAGATAACTTTCATAGCCACGGTCTGCGATAAACAGAGCTTTCTGCGGAAAATTTTTACGTTCCAACATCACAGAAAATACGTGAGTTTCACTATGTGTTCGAAAAGGTTCGATATAAGCATCACAGTATCTTTCATTGATAAGATCATAGATACAGGAAACATGAAACTGATAAGCAGGTCGGGTACAGTCTTTATTGGTACGTACGCGTGCGTATTCTTTATTTTCATTTATTCTGTCCATAGGGACCGTGACACCAGTACCATCAACAGATAAAATATGAAGATTATACAAAGTTTTATCTGGAAACGGGTCATTAAATCTGTAAAAAAGAGTTTGAAATGCAGACAATTTTAATTTTTTTTGCTGTTGAAGAAATGCAGAAGTAGTTGGAGTTTTTTCAATTTTTGGAATGTAGCGTTTTATGCAACGGCCAATGCTGCCAGCATCATAAGTAACAATCGTATTAATGGTATCTTGAAAGGATAGTTTTCTTTTTCTTGTAAAATCTTTTTCTGGATTTTTAACATACGAATCTCGATTTTTAGCCATATCATTTAATATAGTTAAATAACGTTTTTTTACTTTCTGTGCATGCTTCATAATCATTCACCTCCTACCTAATACATCACTCTTTATCCTGAGTTTGTCAATATATAAAAACAGAGATAAAAGATAAATTTAAAACTTATCTTTTATCTCTGTTTTTCTTAACTTAATGACATTGCAGTGCCTGTGGTTGGATGTCTGACCGTAGCTGCGGGCATTTTGGCTCGCAGCGAGGAAGACAATATGTAATGACCCCCAAGTTTGTAGGATCGTGGATTTACCTGTATACTATGAATTGGAAACTAACAATGGTAACAGGGATTACCGCATACAAATTGGAGGTCATTATATGAATTATAACACAGTTTACGTAGGAATGGACGTTCATAAGGAAAGTTTTACTCTTTGTTCTTGCAAATATGAAGATGAAAAGGCATCTCATTACCAGAGAACACCAGCCAGTTACAAGAATGTATTAAGATATCTTGCATTTCTTCGCACTATATATGGAGAGGATACAAGATTTGTGTGTGGCTACGAAGCAGGATGCCTTGGGTATTCTTTGTATCATCAATTGGAAAATTTTAATGTGGAATGTGTGATCCTTGCACCAACTACAATGCTCGAACAACGAAGCAAAAGACGGATCAAAACAGACAAAAGAGATGCGGAGATCATTGCCAGATCCTTGGCACAGCACAATTACAGTCCGGTACATATTCCAACGGAAACAGATAATCAGACAAAAGAATTCATCCGTATGCGTGATGATCATAAAGCGGAATTGAAAAAGATCAAACAACAGATCCTTTCTTTCTGTTTACGTCAGGGTTATCAGTATGATGGAAGTGGTAACTGGACAGCAAAACATGTGAAATGGCTGAGATCATTAAAACCAGCAGGGCTTTACAAAGAGATCCTGGATGAATATCTGCTGACTTATACAATTCTGACAGATAAACTGAACCGTTTGGATCAGAGGATTGAAGAACTAGCATCCAAAGAAGAGTATAAAGAATCTGTCAGTAAGTTAACCTGTTTTCTAGGAATCAAGACACATACTGCGTTATCTGTAATTGTTGAAGTTGGAGACTTTCAGCGTTTTGTATCTGCACGAAAGTTTGCAGGGTATCTTGGATTGGTACCTGGACAGCATTCCAGTGGCGATGACAGAAACGGACTTGGCATTACAAAAGCAGGGAACACCCATGTACGCAGACTGTTGGTAGAATCCGCACAAAGTTATACCCGTGGAAAGATCGGATATAAATCAAGAGTCTTAAGATCACGACAGGCGGGAAATTCACCGCAGGTAATCAATTATGCAGACAGGGCAAATGAGCGTCTGAGACGGCGCTATTATAAGATGGTTCTGAAAGATGGCAAGAAATATAATATTGCAAAAACAGCAATTGCGAGAGAGCTTGCTTGTTTCATATGGGGAATGATGACAGATAATATTTACTAATATAAATATAACACATCGATCACCATATCAAGACCAAGCCGCCAAAGGCGGTACTGTGTAGTCTTGACATACTGATCGATGTGCTATAAATGATAATCAAGATGATGTAAGCCGGTCTCTGCCGCATACATCATCCAGCCTGTAATTAAAGTTGCAACTGAAGGCATCCCGAAAGAGTTTCGAACATGTTTAGGTTTGAACTATCTACGAGGAAACTCTGTTGGCACAGTAATATCTGTGATCCACGTGAGGGAGACAGCTAGAGTTCGCGGCGGACCATTGACCTGTTGGTAACCAATCCACGTATATCAGAGTGGCCAATGCCGGGAACTGATACATCGGAACTCTTTCTGGATATCTTCAGAAACAATAAAATAAAAATTTGTTGTGATTTCTGTTAATTTACTATTGACAAAGGTCATTACATATCAGTTTCCAAAGGAACAGGCACGGATCAGCGATTTGTAAAAAACGCTCTCAAAAATGCGGAGTTGCCACCTGATTCTTTCAAATATTTGTTTTTCTTTTATTTCTGTCACATACACGTAAGCCTACCTACAAATTTTGTGTTATACTATATACAACAAAAAGCAAAGGAGGCCGAATCTATGAGAATGTATGATCTGATACTAAAAAAGAGACAAGGGAAACCTTTGACGAAAGATGAGATTCAATGGATGATCCGTGAATACACAGATGGCAGGATACCGGATTATCAGATGTCAGCTTTGTTGATGGCGATCTGTTTTCAAGGGCTTGATAAAGAAGAAACTTATGAGCTTACGATGGCAATGGCGCGAAGTGGTGAGATGCTTGATCTGTCTCAGATTCAGGGGATCAAGGTTGATAAGCATAGTACGGGAGGGGTTGGAGATAAGACTTCTTTGGCGTTGACACCGATTGTTGCTTCGCTTGGAATCCCGGTTGCTAAGATGTCTGGGCGTGGACTTGGTCATACTGGGGGTACGATCGATAAACTGGAGAGTATTCCAGGTTTTTCAACACAGCTTGAAGATGATGCGTTTGAAGAACAAGTGAATTCAATTGGTATTTCAATCATGGGGCAGACGAAGGATCTTGCACCAGCAGATAAATTGTTGTATGCATTGCGGGATGTGACCGCAACGGTGGATCAGATTTCTTTGATCGCAAGCAGTATTATGAGTAAGAAGCTGGCAGCAGGAGCAGATGCGATCTTGTTGGATGTAAAGACCGGAAGCGGTGCATTTATGAAGGAAGAATCTGATGCGATGCAACTTGCCAAAGAGATGGTAGAGATTGGAAAGAGTGCCGGAAGGAAGATGACGGCTGTGATCACGAATATGGATGAACCTCTTGGAATGGCAGTTGGAAATATTCTGGAAGTCAAAGAAGCGATCGACACATTAAAAGGCAATGGACCAGATGATTTTGTGGAGCTTATTGAGACACTGGCTTCGCATATGCTGATCCTTGGCGGTGCAGCAAAGGATTTTGATGAAGGACTTATGAGAGTCCGGGAATCTATTCAAAGTGGGAAAGCATTGGATAAATTCAAACAATTTGTTGCTGCACAAGGTGGTGATACGAAATACATCGATCATCCAGAGTTATTTGAACAGGCAGATATTATAGAAGAAATACGATCAGAACAAGATGGATTTGTCGGAAGTATTGATGCACAGGAAATGGGAATCTGCTCTTTGATCCTTGGTGGAGGAAGAGAAACGAAGGAAAGTGTGATCGATCCAATGGTCGGACTTGTTTTCTCAAAGAAGGTTGCGGATCCTGTGAAGAAAGGCGATGTGCTTGCAACGATTTATGGAAATGATGAAGAAAAAGTAAAACAGGCAGTTCTTCATTTTAAAGAAAACTACCATATAATAGAAGAAAAACCAACGAAACCGATAATGATCCGGGAAGTATTATCTTAAATCTATTTGCATAAAATGATAAAAAGGATAGAGATCCATGAAACAAAGAATCTGGATATTTATTTTTGGTATCATTTTATGTGTGATTTTGACAGGATGTATCAAAAAGGATGAACGAGGGCAAAAACAGAAGGTTGTATATGTTGTCTGTAGAAGAAGTGTGATCCCGGTACAATTAGGCAAACTGATCGATGAACAAAAGAGGGAAGCATTTCATTTTACATATACGACAGGTGGTTTTACTTATTATGTGATCGGATATGGAAGACAGCCGGGGAGCGGCTATAAGATCAAGGTTAGAGAATTTAGTGCAGACCGGACACATATTTATATTGATACGATACTGACAGGGGTTACAAAAGAGCACCAGAAGTATGGAAAATCTTATCCATATATTGTACTAAAAAGCCAGTTTTACGAAAAAGATGTGATTTTTCATTAAAATTATAAAAAGTTTAGAATAGTTTTATTGATTTATAAAATCAGAAAACATATAATGGTGCTTATGAATCAAAGGAGGAGCTGACATTTGAATAATCAACAGAATAATAAGAATGATAAAAATGATAAAGATAACAAGAAGAAAAACGCGAAGATTCTTGTAATCTTCCTGATCGTTTCAATTTTTGGTACTATCTTTTTTAATTCGATTTTGACAAAATGGAGAAACGGAACGGAGAAAACGATTTCGTACAATAAATTTGTCACGATGCTTGATAAAGATCAGGTAAAAAGTGTAAAAGTCACAGACAGCCAGTTGAAAGTGACACCAAAGAACGAGGGAAATCCTTTTTACAAGACAACATATACGGTACAGAGGATCAGCGGAGATTATGAACTGGTGAATCGTCTGATCAAGAGTAAGATCGCATTTGAACAGGAACCAGAAGATCCGATGGATACTTTCTTATCAATATTGATCAGCTTGATCCCTACGATCGTGATCTTTGGATTCCTTGTCATGATGATGCGAAGAAGCAGCGGAATGATGGGGGTTGGAAAGTCCAATGCGAAGGTATATGTTGAGAAGAAGACAGGAGTGACATTTGCAGATGTTGCGGGACAGGGAGAAGCGAAGGAAACACTGACAGAGATGGTAGATTTTCTTCATCACCCAGAACGATACACAGAGATTGGTGCGAAGCTGCCAAAAGGTGCATTGCTTGTAGGACCTCCGGGTACTGGTAAGACATTGCTTGCCAAAGCAGTAGCAGGAGAAGCAGGAGTTCCATTCTTTTCACTTTCTGGTTCTGACTTTGTAGAGATGTTTGTCGGAGTCGGAGCATCCAGAGTTCGTGACTTATTTAAACAGGCACAGCAGATGGCACCATGTATTATTTTTATTGATGAGATCGACGCTATTGGTAAGAGTCGTGATAATGGAATGCATGGTGGAGGAAATGATGAACGTGAACAGACATTGAATGCTTTACTTGCAGAGATGGATGGATTTGATACATCCAAAGGTATCATTATTCTTGCAGCAACAAACCGTCCAGAAGTCTTAGACAAAGCCCTTCTTCGTCCAGGACGTTTTGACCGCCGTGTTATTGTAGAACGCCCAGATTTAAAGGGAAGAATTGAGACATTAAAAGTACATGCCAAAGATGTGAAGATGGATGAGACCGTTGATTTTGAAGAAATCGCACTGGCAACCAGTGGAGCTGTTGGATCTGATCTTGCCAATATGATCAACGAAGCAGCACTTGGAGCTGTCAAGGCAGGAAGAAAGGCTGTTTCACAGAAAGACTTATTTGAAGCAGTGGAAGTTGTCATTGCTGGTAAAGAGAAGAAGGACAGAATTCTTGGCGATGAAGAGAAACACATTGTTGCATACCATGAAGTCGGACATGCACTGGTTATGGCATTGCAAAAAGAATCAGAACCAGTACAGAAGATCACCATCGTACCTCGTACCATGGGAGCACTTGGATATACAATGCAGCGTCCAGAAGAAGAAAAATACTTAAATAAGAAGGATGAGATGTTAGCAGACCTTGTCTCATTCTTCGGTGGACGTGCGGCAGAAGAAGTGAAATTTAACTCTGTCACAACAGGAGCATCCAATGATATTGAGCGTGCCACAGCGATCGCAAGAGCGATGGTAACACAGTATGGTATGTCCGATGAATTTGGATTGATCGGTTTAGAGTCCATTACAAACCGATACTTAGATGGACGTGCAGTTATGAACTGTGCAGAGACAACAGCAGCGAAAGTCGATGAAGTTGTCATGAAGATGTTAAAAGAAGCTTACGCCAAAGCAGTCACATACATTCGTGAAAATATGGACATTCTTGACGAAGCAGCAGAGTTTTTGATCCAGCGTGAGACGATCACAGGAAAAGAATTCATGGAAATCTTCAACAAATACAAGAATCCAGTAGAAGAGTCTGATAAAAATGTATCAGAGACAGATGAAAATGTATCAGAAACAGATGAAAATGATGCAGAAACTCCAGGGCCAGAGGTAAAAACAGATTCTGAGATCAAGACAGAAGAAGAAAATACATCGACATATAATACTGGATATGCCCAGTGGGTGGAAGATGATGACGATGAAGAATAATCTGTCAGAGTCAGTTAACAAAATAAAATAGCGAAAAGCATAAAAATGCGGAGACGATCGATTAAACGAATGTCTCCGCATTTTTCCATATAGCTGATATAAAAGGATGCCAAAGGTAAAAAATACATTCTATCCTCAGCAGGTCTTGTTACGGCCTTAATCCCATTCCACCTTCTAAGGTAAGTGTTTCTCCGTTCATATATTTGAAATCAGGCGAAGCTAACTGAACGCATACTCTTCCGATTTCTTTCTCAACATCTCCATAATGTCCTGCAGGAGGCATTTTAACATTAGCTTCAAAGGCTTCAGGATAAGCCTGCTGGAAATTTTCAAGCTGTGCTGTCCATGCGAGTGGACAAATGATATTAGCATTGATGCCGTCAGGACCCCATTCATTTGCGGCAACTCTGGTAAGACCACGGATTCCTTCTTTTGCTGCAGCATAAGCACATTGACCATAGTTTCCAAATAATCCGGCACCGGATGCAAAGTTAATGACAGAGCCTTTTGTCTCTTTCAAATGAGGGTAACATGCTTTCATATAGTAAAATGCGGCATAAAGACCGGAATAAAGTGCGAGATCAAATTGTTCAGTCGTATGATCAGCTAAAGTAACTCCAGAAGCAGATGCCTGTGCATTATTGATCAGAACATCGACCCGTCCGAATTTGGCGATTGTTTCATCAATGACATTCTGCACGACTGTCTCGTTGTCAGCACCGGCACTTACATCGGCTTGGACTGGTAGAACTTCGATATTGTATAATCTCTCGAGTTCCTTTTTGGCATCGGCAAGTTTCTGTTTATTTCTTCCTGTAATAACGAGGTTTGCACCTTCCTTTGCGTATGCAGTTGCAATTCCATAACCAATAGACCCACAGCTTCCATCTTTTAATACAGATCTTCCGCCACCAGTGATGATGGCTGTTTTACCTTTTAAAAATCCCATAAGTTTTACCTTCCATTATTAAGTGATGAGACAATCATAACAGACAAATTATGTGAAATCAAGGAACAATTTCGCTAATTATCTGACAATTATGTTAATTTATTAATTAACGAAAAGATTCCAATCCAGAATGAACTAAATTTGGAACAACATAAAAAAATCTACATTTTACAGAAAAAAGAAAGGAATAAAAAGAAAATCGCAGAAGAAATCGATAAATAAAAATCAGAAAGAGATCCCTTGTGAGAGAAAAATTGAAAATGTTGGAAAACATGGAAAAAAGTCTTTGAATTCCACAATATCAATGATAGAATAAAAGAAAGTCACAGAACATTTAAGAAGTATATGACAAATAAAGATATATACTATGCTAGATAATTTATAAGGGAGGGGTGTCCCGTGAAGAACCGTTTAGAACATATAAGAGAACAAGTTAAGAATGAGAAGAAAGTCACAGTATCCGAACTAAGTAAGATTTACAAGGTAACGGAAGAAACGATCCGAAGAGATCTTGAGAAGTTGGAAAAGGAAGGTTTTTTGACGAGAACATTTGGTGGTGCTGTATTAAACAGTGCAAGTCAGAAGGAACATATTCATTTTTACAAGCGAACATCGATCAATCAAAAGGAAAAGGCTAAGATCGCACAACTCTTTAAGGAAGTATTAGATCAGAAGAGAACGATAGCAGCAGATGCCAGTACAACTGTCATGGAAGCCATTCGTTTACTGAAGGCAAACCGTAATATTACAGTACTGAGTTCATCAACAGAGATTTTCCGTGAGATGACAGGATCAGAGATTCACATTCTTTCAACAGGCGGCGCGTTCAATGAGGACTCCCTCTCTCTGCAAGGGAACTTAGCAAAAGAAAATATTAGAAGGTATCATGTGGATCTTGCACTGCTCAGCTGTAAAGGACTTGATATGGACAAAGGTATCATGGACTCCAGTGAACGAGAAGCAGATGTCAAGACAGAGATGGTAAAACAGGCACTAGAAGTAGCTCTTCTTGCAGATCATACAAAATTTGAGAGAACGGCATTTGTACAATTTTTAGACTGGGATAAGGTAACCTATCTGGTAACCGATGAAAGACCGTCAGATCAATGGGTTGAATTTTGTAAAGAAAAAGGAATCACGTTGATTTATTAAGAAGATATGATAGTCTGTGATGCTACCGTTTCAATCGTACCACTTGTTTTATCATCATTAAGCCTTGCATTATGCAGCATGGCAGATTCAAAGAGACTTGGAAAGATCGCAGGAAAGACAATTGGAACATTTGTAGGGTTTTATGTATGCGGTGCAACAGCAGCTGGGATTAATATCACACTAACCCAGCTGATCACAGCAGCATTCCTGTCTATTTGTGTAGCGATGGGAACACCTGCGATTCCAGTAGCTGGAACAACATTGATCGTCAGTTATAAAGAAAATGAATTAGACAAGGATGTCTATAATAGTTAAAACACTCCATATAAAAATAAACTCCATATAATATGTTAAGAAAACTGTACGCCTCATCGGTGTACAGTTTTCTTGTTTGGTAATAATAGTGATAAAACTGGATATTGTATGCATAAATTTGACAAAAACTGGGCAAAATGTTATAATATTAAAATCATTATATAGAATTTCCAGAATATTCTGTATATGGAAGAGGTGAATTTATGACACAATTAGATCTTAACAGAGTACGCCAATCCATCAAGAATCAGATTGGCAGCAAAATCAAGATTAGTGCAAACAGAGGACGACATAAATTTGTAACAGCTAAGGGAGTGATCACACAGACATATCCTAATATCTTTTTGGTAGAGTTAGAGAATGCAGATGGCAATGACCAGAATAAAACTGTAAGTTTCAGCTACCAGGACGTGATCACAAGAGATGTCCGTATGATGTTATTAGAAAACTAATGGGTGATGCATAGAATCCTTCTTGTCTGAATATATTTGTATATACAGACAGGGAGGAATTTTTTTATGGATTTTGATAAGAAAGAATTTTATGGGATCGTGGCGAAAGCGAAGAAACAGATGCAGATCACGATCGATCAGGACTGCAATGTTGCAGATACAAAACCAGATGTAGAAAAGATGATCCAGACCAGAGGAATCGTAAAGATACAGGAAACGGAAATGATGGTTGACCGGGTAAGGATCAAGGGGGAATTTGTATTTCAGGGGCTATATGGTACAAATGATACGTCAGCATACCTTGAATCGCTGGAATATTCACTTCCGTTTGAGGAATATGTACATATAGAAGGAGTGCTCCCATCGGATTATGTAAAAGTAAAATATACGATCGATGACATCAATACGATTTTGATCAATTCAAGGAAAATAAGCATTCGTGTATTATTGACGTTTTCCTTTCAGATCACGGAAGAAATGAAAGAAAAAGGGATCATTGAAATTCATGAAGAAAATGTATCCGTGTTAAAGAAAGATGTACAGATCACAGATCTGATCGTAAATAAAAAGGATATCGCGAGATTAAAAGAAGAATTGGTACTTCCTGCAAATAAGGCGAACATTTATCAGATTTTATGGACACAGGTAGATATGGAAAATCTGCAGGCAAAAATTGGAGAGCACATGATCGAGATTCAGGGTGCAATGCATATATTTGTATTATATCTTGGAGAAGATGCCCAGATGCCGGTACAGTATGCGAGATGGGAGATTCCGGTAGATACGCAGCTGGAATGTTATGAATGTATGCCAGGAATGATCGGACGGATCGGGATGACACTCGGAGGACAGCAGTTGGAGATAAGACCTGATGAGGATGGAGAAGAAAGAATTATTTCTTTGGATGTTACGATCGACTGTGATATTAAAATTTATGAAGATCATAAGATTTCATATATTGATGACGGATATAGTATGGAAGAAACGCTAATTCCAGAATATCATATGTTCGATTTTGAGACACTGGTAGGAAAGAACCAAGCGGTGATGAAAGCAGACAAACGCTTTCGGCTGGAACAAGAGTCAGGAAAGCTGTTGCAAGTGTTATCCGTTAAAGGAAGTGCAACCGTAGACGATGTGGAAATGACGGCACAAGGATTATCTGTAGAAGGTGTGTGGATGGCAGATGTCTTGTATCTGTCCACAGAAGATATGACACCAGTGATGAGCAGTTCTTATATGGAGCCGTTTACATTTTTTGTTGAGACGAAGAATCTGACTGGAAATGAGGACTATCAGCTGGATGTGCGGGTAGATCAGATGACAGCGATTCCAACAGAAGGAGAAGAGATAGAGATCAGAGCTTCTGTTTTATTTGATTTTATCGCTTTTCACAGAGTCAGACAGCGGATTATGACGGATATGAAGCAAGGACCGCTAGACTACGACAAAATACGTGAGATCCCAGGGATCGTTGGGTATATCGTCAAAGAAGGAGACACTCTATGGTCTATTGCCAAGGCGTATTTTACAACGGTTGAGAGCATTCGGGAGCAAAATGAGGACATTTCCGATATCAAACCAGGAGATAAGCTTTTAATCGTAAAAGAAATGAAAATATTTTAGCAAATAAGGATTGCATTTTTTTCAGAACAATACTATAATATTCTGTATACAAGGTGTGAGATAGAAACTATTTCACATAAGATAAAGGAGTGCATATGGATCATAGTATTGTTCTAAAATCATATGGAAAAATCAACCTTGGTCTGGATGTTTTAAGAAGACGCGAAGATGGATACCATGAAGTGCGTATGATCATGCAGACGGTTGGACTTTATGATGTGCTTACAATGAAGAAAAGGAAAGATGACAAGATTGAGATGACCTGTAATCTTTCGTTTCTGCCAACCGATGAACGTAATCTCGTTTATAAGGCTGTAAAACTCATAAAGGATAAGTATCATATTAAAGATGGAGTTGAGATCAATCTCAGCAAACGGATTCCGGTAGCAGCAGGTATGGCTGGCGGAAGTTCTAATTGCGCAGCAGCATTAAAAGGAATGAATCAGCTGTTTGATCTAGGATTATCGATCGATGAATTATGTGAGATAGGAGTAACGCTTGGAGCAGATGTTCCATACTGTATCTGGGGTGGTACAGCACTATCAGAAGGAATCGGAGAGAAACTTTCAAGGGTTGATGCGATGCCAGATTGCTATATTCTGATCGCAAAACCAGGGATCAGTGTATCAACAGCATTTGTATATAAGAATCTTGATCTTCCAGCACTTTCGAAGCATCCGGATATCGATGGAATGTTGGAGTGTCTGAAAGAGAAAGATCTTTCAGGAATCTGTGATCGTCTGGAGAATGTACTGGAGACAGTCACGATCAAGGAATATCCGATCATTGAGAAAGTTAAGAAACATCTGATGGATCAGGGAGCAAAGGGAGCTTTAATGAGTGGAAGTGGACCAACGATCTTCGCGATCTTTGAGGATAAGAAAACAGCGGACGATGCAATGGAATCATTACGAAGTATTGAGGACATCAAACAGGCATACGTAGTAAGACCGATACAATAATGTATTTTCACAAATAAGGAAGCAGTATGGAAGATACATTGGAGAAAGCAGGAGGAGAAGAAACTATGAGCGATAAATTAAAGGTAAACATGAATGAATATCTGCCATTGAGAGATGTGGTATTTAATACATTAAGACAGGCAATCATCACAGGAGAATTTGCACCAGGAGAACGTCTGATGGAGATCGCACTTGCGAATCGATTAGGAGTCAGCAGAACACCTGTCCGAGAAGCAATCCGTAAACTGGAACTGGAAGGACTTGTAGTCATGATCCCAAGAAAGGGAGCAGAAGTTGCAAGGATCACAGAAAAAGATTTAAGAGATGTCTTAGAAGTACGTTGTTCCTTAGAAGAATTAGCAGCAGAACTTGCAGCGGAACGTATGGATGAAGAAGGACAGGAGAAGTTAGATCAGGCATTAGTAGAATTCGAATCAGCAATCGAATCTGGAGATAATGCAGCCATCGCAGACAGCGATATGGAATTCCATGACATCATCTTCGATGCAACAGGGAATCCACGACTGATTCAGATCATTGGAAACTTAAGAGAACAGTTCTACCGTTATCGTCTGGAATATGTAAAGGATACAGATTACCATATTGTATTGTTGAATGAGCATAAAGAGCTTGTGAATGCGATCAGAGCAGGTAAGAAAGAAGAAGCACGCAAGATCATGAAGAAACATATTACAAATCAGGAAATGACAGTGATCCGTAATATTAAGGAAGAGTATTAAATTTTAATTTTTGTAGTTGGCCAACTGTAGATTTTGAGTATATGATAAAAAATAAATAAACGATCGGAAGAGCAGCTAGAGAATTTTGCTTTTCCGATCGTTTATTTATTTTTTATCATATACCAGAAGTCTAAAGTGTGGACAATTACAAGATTAAAAAATTCAAGAGGATGTGTATGTTAAACGTTATTGGTTTCCAATTTATGTAGTGGTAGATAGATTTTTATACTTTTGACACTTACATCATATAATAAACTACAAGGAACAAAAAAGGGGAAAATATGAATATAAGAACCGCAACAATCAAAGATCTAGAAGCAGTAACATCTGTAGAGGCAGAATGCTTTCCACCAGCAGAAGCAGCAACAAGAGAAGAATTAGCAGAACGATTAAAATACTATGCTGATCATTTCTGGCTGATGTTTGATGGAGATAAATTAATTGCGTTTGTAGATGGATTTGTAACGGATGAAGAAAATCTGACAGATGAGATGTATGCAAAAGCTCAGTTGCACAATGAAAGTGGAGCGTGGCAGATGATCTTTGGGGTGAATACGATACCTGCATACAGAAAACATGGGTATGCAGGAGAGTTGATCAAATGTGCGATCGAAGATGCAAGAAAGCAGGAAAGAAAAGGATTAGTGCTTACTTGTAAGGATCATTTGGTGCATTATTATGCGAAATTTGGATTTGAGAATGAGGGAGTATCTGAGTCTGAGCATGGAGGAGTGAAGTGGAATCAGATGAGGCTTAAATTTTGATCATAATGCTGCAAGATTTGGGATGTTGACACAAACAGTAAAGAACAGTAAAATAGTATAAAAACAGTAAAGAACAGTAAAAGAGATCAGAGGTGATAAGAAATGCAAAATCCTTTTACACTTACATTTGGGAAAAGTCCGTTAGAACCAGTGGAACGTCCAGTACAGACGAAAGAGATCATTGATACATTTACAGCAGAACAGATCAATCAGCAGATGTTTATTATTACAGGAGTGCGTGGGTCAGGAAAGACTGTAATGATGACTGAGATTTCACAGAAATTGAGAGAAAATGATCAATGGATCGTAATAGAATTGAATCCAGCAACAGATTTATTGAAAGGACTTTTATCAAAGTTAAATAGCAACAAGGTATGTGCTGGAATCATTAAATCTGCCAAAATTGATCTGTCATTTTTCGGTTTTGGAGTAGCAATTGAAGGAATGTCACCAATTACAGATGAAGAGACAGCGATCATAGCAATTCTGGAAAAGATGAAAAAGAATGGGAAGAGGCTCTTGATCACAATTGATGAAGTCACGAATAATGAATTTATGCAGGTTTTTGCTGGATCTTTTCAGATTTTTGTAAGGCAGGATCTACCAGTATTTTTATTAGCAACGGGTTTATATGAGAACATCGATGAGTTACAGAATGAAAAGAATCTTACATTCTTATATAGAGCACCAAAGATACAATTAAAACCGTTAAATAATCGGGCAATCATGAATAAATATAAAACAATTTTTAAAATTGAATCAGAACAAGCTGCGAAGATGGCAGAACTTACAAAAGGTTATCCATTTGCATTTCAGGTTCTTGGATATTTAACATGGAATCATGAGGGTGATTACGAAGCAGTCATTGATGAATATGAACAGTATTTGAGTGAATTTGTTTATGATAAGATTTGGTCAGAATTATCACAGAAAGATAGGATAGTAGCAAGAGGAATTGCAGAGGTTGATGGTGGGAAGATCAAAGATATCCGGGAACGTTTAGGAATGGAAACGAATGAATTTAATCCATATCGAAAACGTTTGATAAAAAAAGGAATTTTATCAGGTGAAATGAGAGGATATGTATACTTTACATTACCATTATTTGATGAGTATGTGATTGAAAATTCATAGGAATTAATCCAAAGTCAGATCTACGAAGTAGTTGATAAATACAATAACCGATATCATATAACATACACACTGTGTAGTGGTTTGAATAGTCTTCAGTTTTATGTGACAGAAATATTTGTTCTTATCTTATTTCTGTCACATATACTAAAGACTACCTACAGGATTTACTGATTGATGCCCGGCATAATAGTCTTCACATACCGTGAAGCAAACTTCGGACAATTCGCCCTAATGTAACTATTATTTACCTGTGCCGGACTAAGGAAATCAGAATATACTCCATAAACCCCAAGTTTCATAAACTCTTTCGCAAAATAAGCATTATTCACAGAATGTGTATATGAATAAATTCCTTGTTTTGCAAGCAGTTCCATACGATAATCATTGATATCATTCTTAGGAGAAGTGATCGCTTCAATACCATTTTGTTTACAGAACTTTACGACTTTATAAAATGCTGCATCGGGCTGTTTGTAAGTGGTGTATACAAAATGCTTGAATGGATGCACGCTTTTTACAGCCCAGTACATTCTCTGATTGTAGACCTGAACGATCACACGGTCTAAGAGGTCTTCTTTACCGACTTTTTTAGCTGTCTGTACAAGAACATTAAATTCCTTTTTTGCATCTGCAGGCTCTGTGCTTTTTGAGTCTGTCATCAGATAGAAATCAGGATATTTTTCCATGAGATTCAATACATCAAGGAAAGAAGTTGGTGTATATTTCCCATAGATCTTAGTATTTTTGAATTTACGGTAACTGACTGGGTCGCCTTTTTTACTGGTTGGATCAGAAAGTTTCCGACCCCATTGGTGCTTACCAATCGCAACGTTGTCCTTAGTAAGAAGGATGTCCATTTCAAAGACACGATAACCCTTCTGATAAGCAGGGTAAAAGCCATCGATGGAATTCAAATAATCTTTGCCATCAAGCCCGCCCATTGCATGGGCGATGCTGTGGTAAGTATACCAAGGTTTCAGTGTTGTTTTTTCTTTTTGTGCCTTTTTACGAGCAGTGTTAACATCTTTTTCACGCTGGACCTCAGATTGTTTTGCCAGTTGCTTTTGATGCTTTTTATGATATACCGAATAAGCACTAAAAGCTCCGCCAGCAACAATAACAGCAAGGCAAAGTGTTAAGATATGTGGAAGAAATCGTTTTAATCGGTATTTCCAGACTACATATCGGATTTCCTTTGTTTTTATTTTTGAAAGTCTCATTGCTAAACTCCTAGCTTAATAAAAATGTAACATTTGAAACAAATAATTAATATCTATCCATTATAGCATAAACCTGTGTCGAAAAAAAGAACGAAATCCCATACAAAGTAAGCTGCCAATTAAGATCAGTAAGATGATCATAACGGCGCAGTGAAAGAAAAATGCATCTGGAAGGATCATGATCACAGGGTCAGTAGCTTCATCAAAAATCCAATAATCATTTCGAAACATGATCTCATGAAACAAAGTAAAAGCGGCATCCCAGTTGACCGCACATAAAATACCAACGATTACGGGTAATAAAACAGTTATAATAGAAGCTGATCTCAAAAAATCAATATTTCGTGACCTTATTTTTCTCTTTATGAGGAAACAAGATAAGATCAGTGTGATCACGCAAAGATATTCGATACCAACAAAGATTCGTTTTACTTCTTCAAAATGAATCTTGCCCTCTCTTGACATAGGTAAGGTCAGTTTTAATTTGCCAGAATAAAAGAACTGATTATAATCAATCAAAGCATCATAATTTTCACGAATCACTTTTTTGGAAAAACCGGAAGTTTCTTCTATTTTCAAAGAGGAAATATCATGATAATATAAAGGTCGGAAGTTTAATGTTATCGTTACGGATGCACTGATGATAAATAGTGCAAGACATAAGGATATTAGGATATTTTTCATAGATGTTCTCATCCTTTCTGTAAATTGTAAATGATCATATCTGCTAATGATAACAATCTTAACATAAAGAAATAAAAGAATTCAATGAATTTAAGAGTATAACAGGAAGGACAGACTATGAGGAAAGAACTTCACTGTCCACAGATCATAAAGGACGGTAAAACCATAGGATATGGCGGTGATCAGGAATGGTTTCCAGGAGATTTTCAGCGCCTGGCAGGATGTGGAAGTGTGACAGGCAGCAATATTGCAGCTATTTATGCACTCAGTCGAGAAGATTTTAAAGATTTATATCCGATAAAAGATAGTCAGAAAGCAGCAGACTATGAACAATATTTAAATTTGATGCAGACGATGTATCGCTATATGAAACCTGGATTTATGGGATATCCACTGATTGGGAGATTTGCGAAAGATTTCAAAAGATATGCAAAAGATCATGGAATCACATTAAGTTCAGAACAGCTATTTTTACCCAAAAGTAAAGAACAGGCATTGGATTTTATCTTGCCAGCATTAAAGGAAGATCATCCAGTTGCATTTCTGATCTTAAGACATCCGGCGCATGAATTAAGAGAAGATAACTGGCACTGGGTGACGATCACAGGATTTGATGAGGAAGAAGAGAAATTGATCTGGTCGAATTGTGGAGAGTGCGAAGAAATCGACTGGAATATGCTATTTGATACAGATAAGAAATATTATGTGGGAATCGTAAAATTTAAGGAGGAAGAATGATGTATGATGTGATCTTTAAAAATGGAAATGTCGTTGATGTGAAAAATGAACAGATCCTTCAGGCAGATATTGCAGTGAAAGATGGAAAAATCGCAGGAATTGGTCATTTTTCAGGGGAGAATGTAATAGATTGTACAGGAAAATATATCACACCTGGATTCATTGATGCACATGTACATATTGAATCTAGTATGGCGACACCAATGGAATTTTCCAAAGCAGTTATGCCGCATGGTACAACGACGGTTATCGCAGATCCCCATGAACTTGTCAATGTCAAAGGAAATGAAGCGATGGAATACATTCTGGATGCAGCAGGCGATGCCCCACTTGGAATCTATGTCATGATGCCTTCATCCATTCCAGCGACACCATTTGAGACAAATGGGGCAGACTTTACGGCGGAAGATATGAAGCAGTGGAAGGACCATCCGCTTGTCTTAGGACTTGGAGAAGTGATGTGTTATCCAGCGGTTCTAAGCAAAGAAGAGCAGATTATGAAGAAATTAGAGCTGTGTAAAGGAATGGTCATTGATGGACATGCACCGGGACTTAGCGGAGAAGACTTAAAGGCATATGTGGAAGCAGGAGTTATGACAGATCATGAATGTACATCTTTTGAAGAAGCCAAAGAAAAATGTCTTGCAGGCATGAAAATCTTAGTTCGTGAAGGAAGTGCAGCAAGGAATGTAGAAAATATAGTTCCGGGACTTGTCAAAGAACCAGAATTTATTGCACATTTTATGTTCTGTACCGATGATAAACATCTTGATACTATTGAAAATGAAGGACATATTAGTTACAATATAAAGAAGAGTATCCAGCTTGGAATGAATCCAATATCAGCGGTAAAGATGGCAACATATAATGCTGCAAAGACATATGGTTTAAATGATATCGGAGTATTAGAAGAGGGAAAAGATGCGGACATCGTGATCCTTGATTCTTTGGAGAGTGTCGAAGTACATTCTGTATACAAACAAGGAAGAATTGTGAACACAGAATTCTTTACAAAAGAAGCAAAACCAGTGAATGAATCCATGCTTCACACCGTTGTATTAAAGAATATCTCCAAAGATAAGATTCAGATAAAAGCAGAAGGAAAGATCCCTGTGATCGGAATGATCCCAGCGCAGATCGTCACGAAGTTTTTACAGGAAGAGGTTCCATCAAAGGAGGGGTTATTTACTCCAGATAGTGAATATTCTAAACTATGTGTATTTGAACGTCACCGCGGAACAGGCAATGCAGCTGCGGCACCGATCAAGGGATATGGGATAACCAACGGTGCGATCGCAACATCTGTAGCACATGATTCACATAATATCATTGCGGCAGGAGATAATGACGAAGATATCATCAAAGCTGTACAGACGATAGAGGAGATTCAGGGAGGATACGCACTGGTATCTGAAGGCAGAGTTTTAGGTACTTTACCGCTGACGGTTGCGGGGCTGTTAAGCCAGAAACCGGTGAAAGACATCCAGAAAGGTATCGATGAGCTGTTACAGAAGGCATGGAAACTAGGAATATCCAGAGATATTGATCCATTTATCACATTATCATTTATGGCACTTCCAGTGATTCCATCATTAAGATTGACAGACCTTGGACTTGTGGATGTAGATACATTTCAATTATTAAAATCATAAGGAAAGAAGAAGGGTACAATGGCAAGACGAAGAAAAAGAAGACGCATCAACAAAGGAAGAGTTGCAGCACTACTGATCATTATCCTGGTGATCGCAGCAGGAATATTTTTTGTAACGACAAGATTTGGAAGAACAAGTTATGCATCAGTGAACAAATCCATGGGAGAATACATGGTAAAGGCAAATGATGATCTGCTCGGTAAAGGAACAGACAAAGAATTGAAGAAATCACTCTACGTTCCAAGAAAGATCGATAAGACAAAGAAACTGATCGCATTTACATTTGATGATGGTCCATTAAAAGGAAATACAGAAAGAGTATTAGCAGCATTAGAGAAGAACGATGCAAGAGCAACATTTTTCATGTTAGGACAGAATGCAAATTATTATCCAGAGACAGTCAAGAAAGTCTTAGAGTCAGGTAATGAAGTATCAAGCCACACATGGAATCATACATACCTTCCAAAGTTAAGTGCTGCACAGGTAAGAGCACAGGAAGACAAGACAGCGAATGCAATCTACAAAGCATGTGGAAGTAAACCAGTCAGCGTAAGACCTCCATATGGAGCGATCAATGAGAATGTTAAAAAAGGAATTGATACACCACTGATTCTTTGGAGTGTTGATACCTTAGACTGGAAGACAAAGAACACAGATGCGACTGTTAAAACAATCTTAAAACATGCAAAAGACGGAGATATCGTGTTAATGCATGATATTCATAAGCCAACTGTTGCAGCAGTAGAGAAAGTATTACCGATCCTTAAGAAGAAAGGATATGAAGTTTGTACAGTATCCGAGCTGTTAGAAGCTAAGGGTGTGAAAGCAGGCAAAGGTGATAAAGTCTTTAGTGCAACTGATATTATTAGAAAATAATAAGATTCAGGATTAAAGATCCTAAATCATTTAAAAAAAGCTGTAAACATTTTTCACAAAATCTGTTTACAGCTTTTTTAACAAATCGGAAAGAAGTCGGTAAATGATGGAAAATGTATACAATTCCTAAAATACCATATACTATCCTCAAAAAAGAAAAGAGGACAAAAAACCCATGGATCACTTCCACACAAGAACCCATAAACTAAAAGGAAACATCTCCCCAGATATCCAAGAAAACATAAAATACACAACCCAAATCATGCAGGATTGCAACGATCTGGTACAAAAACAATTCAAAATCGGAATTGACCACGAAATCAGCATATATATTGTATACATGGACGGCTTAGTAAATACAGAAATGCTTCAGGAATCTGTCATCAGACCGTTGCTTCAGGATTCTTTTCCGCAGGAAAGAATAGCAATCAGCCAATATGTGATCGAATCTGCAGACTGGAAATGGATCGATACAATGGAAGATGCTATGACAGCGGTTTTATCTGGGAATACGATTTTATTTCTGGGTGGAGAAGCAAGGGCTATCTTATTTTCCAGCAAATTATTTCCGACAAGAGGGGTACAGAATGCGGATCAGGAAGTGGCAATCGTTGGTCCAAAGGATAGTTTTACGGAGAGTCTGAGGATGAATACGGCATTGATTCGTAGAAGGATACGGGATACGAGGTTAAAAGTGATCCAGAAGCAGATTGGAACGAGAAGTAAAACGGATTATGCATTGATGTATATTGAGGATCTGGTACAGAAGGACATTTTAAATAAAATTCAGAAACAGATGGATAAGATTTGTGTCGATGGAATTTTTGATAATGGAATGTTACAGCAATATCTGGAAAAAGACAGTAAAACTCCATTTCCGTTATATCAGCTGACGCAGCGGCCGGATAAGGTTGCGAGTAGTATCATGGAGGGCCGGATTGCAGTTGTTCTTGATAATTCGCCAATGGTTTTATTGTTGCCCGTAACATTCAATGTGTTCTTTCAGGCAAGTGATGATTATTATAATCGTTGGGAAATTACGACATTCGTAAGAATCTTACGGTATATAGCAGCGATCATTTCCATAGGTCTTCCTGGATTTTATGTGGCAATTGCAGGATTTCATCCGGAGGTGTTGCCAACGCCATTTTTGCTGGCGTTGATCTCGGCGAGAGAAGGAGTTCCATTTCCGGTGATCGTGGAGGTACTGCTGATGGAATTATCGTTTGAGTTATTAAGAGAAGCAGGGATCAGACTTCCGGGACAGCTCGGAGGAACGATGGGTGTTGTTGGCGGTCTGATCGTTGGACAGGCAGCAGTTGATGCACATCTTGTCAGTACGATCGTAGTGATCGTGGTGGCATTGACTGCGATCGCTACATTTTCGATTCCGAATGAGTTATTCACCAGTGCGTTTCGTCTGATGAAGTTTTTTCTGATCATTCTGTGTGCCTTTTGGGGATTGTATGGATTCTTTTTAGGATTCCTTGCGATGTTTATCCATTTATTTTATCTGGAAAATTATGGAGTTCCATATGCACATCCAATGGTTGAAGAAAGAGGAAGATTATCCACAGCATTTCAGGATTTTATGGTTCGTTATCCACTAAAGCGGATGAAATACCGTCCAGAATTCACAAAAGAAGGGGCGAGGGTAAGGCAGAAGGAGGACGAGGATGAAAAATAATTCGCAGATGATCACGGCAAGACAGGGGAATCGGATCATGATCCTTGAAATATTTTCGGCAGCTGCAATGTTTCTTCCACAGATCGCACTACAAAAATCATATCATTCAGGAATTGTTGTGGTGGTCATGGCAAGTGTGATGGCAGGAATTTATTTGTGGATCGTAGATCATGCAGCAAGAGGGGTTTCTATTGAAAATGTACTAAAAAGATATCGTTTTGCAGCCATCATTTATTATGTGAGATTTTTGCTGAATGGAGCTTTTTTTTATTTATGTATTTTGTATCTTACAAAAAAATATCTTCTCCCAGACAAATCAACATTTTTTATTGGATTTCCATTGCTTCTTCTGGCTTATCTGATGAATCAGGGAGGTTTAACAAAAAGAGGCAGAGTAATGGAAGGAATTTTTTGGTTTGTATTGCTACCGCTGATCTTCGTACTGATCTTGAGTATGGCAAATCTTTCATGGGATGAGTTAGCAGTCAGGAGTTGGTGTGGCAGAGAGATGCTCAATGGAAGTATTCTTGTATTTGCGCTGATGCATCCAATCGAGTTCGTGTGGTTTTACCGTGGAGATATGAAAGATGGACCGATCAGGATGCGATCATTTGCAGGTTTGATGATCCTTTTTCTTGGGGTGTTTGCAAGTACTGTAGGTTCCCTTGGAAAGAAGCTTACGATGGTCGATCCAGAACCTGTGATGTCTATGGCACAGGGAGTGGCAATGCCAGGAGGAATCATGGCAAGACTGGATCTTTTTTTGATCGCATTTTGGATCGTAGGTGTCTTTTGTGTATTCAGCGGTTACTTATTTTATGGAAATGAAAGTATCAAACATGCATTTTCAAAAGGAAGGATCGTGGGATTGAGTTTGTCATATGGTGGAATTTACGTCATAAGTCCATGGATCATGACAACATTTGCAACATGGATCAGACGGTATTTTTTTGTTTTTATCTATGGGAATCTGGTGATCGGATTGTTTTTTCCACTTATTTTATTTCTGATGTGGAGAAAGGAACAGAAAGATGAAAAAATATAGAGGGTATCTTTTGGTGCTGCTAATTGCATTTTGCATACAAGGATGCAGCAAACAACAAGATGTGGAAGATCATAGTTTTGTGTTGGCGATGGGATTTGAACGGCTCAATGAAAAGAAAGTATTGGTTCGTTATTCGTATGCGGATTTCGACAAGGCACAGAGTGATTCTGGAACAAAAATACCATCAAGGTCGGTGACATTTTTGGCAACGTCCTTAAAAGATGCGAATAAGAAATGGAAACAATATAAAAGTCAGCAGTTAAATTTTGGACATCTAAAAGTCGTGCTTTTTGCAAATGGAAAAAAAGATGAAAAGATTATAAAAGAATTAGTAAATGAACCTCAGATCGCGAAGTCTGTTTATGTATTAAAAACAGATCGCAATCTTTCTGATATTTTTAAAAAAGAAGACGAATTGTCGATCTCATTCGGAGAATATTTGTCAAAAAAACTGGAAATAAAGGATAGTAAGAATCTTACTCTTGGAAGGATTTACAGATAAAGGGAAAGAGATAAAAAGTTAACATTGACTTTACCAGATAGCGGTGTTAAACTTGAAAAGCTACACTATCTAGTGTGTAAAAGAAAAATAAAATACTACATCTAGTATACAATATAATGAGTGAAAGATGAGAGAATCTGATAGAGAAGGGAGAATTATGATCAAGGTAATTAAAAAAGACGGAACAAAAGAAGAATTTAACGTACAAAAAGTCGTAGTGGCAGTGAATAAATCAGCATATCGTGCACTGGTAACATTTACAGAGGAAGAACTTGATTTTATCTGCAACTTTGTCACGGAAAAAGTGGAGCAGATGCGCAAGAAGGAAGTTACGATCTCAGATATGCATAATGTGGTCGAAGGTGCATTAGAACAGACCAATCCACTGGTAGCAAAGAGCTACAGAGATTACCGTAACTATAAGCAGGATTTTGTACAGATGTTAGACGAAGTATACAAGAAGAGCCAGTCTATCATGTACATTGGGGATAAGGAAAACAGCAACACAGACAGTGCACTGGTTTCTACCAAACGAAGCCTGATCTTTAATGAATTAAATAAAGAACTCTATCAGAAATTTTTCATGACAACGGAAGAAATACAGGCATGCCGTGACGGATATATTTATATTCACGATATGTCTGCCCGCCGTGATACGATGAACTGCTGTCTGTTTAATGTACAGGAAGTGTTAAAAGGCGGATTTGAGATGGGAAATCTCTGGTACAACGAACCAAAGACATTAGATGTTGCCTTTGATGTGATCGGAGATATCGTATTAAGCGCTGCAAGCCAGCAGTATGGTGGATTTACGGTACCGAATATCGAACTGATCTTAGAACCATATGCCGAGAAATCCTATGAAGCAGGAATCGAACGATACGAAGGACTTGGATTATCCAGAGAACGCGCAGAAGAAGAAGCGATGAAAGATGTCAAACGTGAATTTGAACAAGGGTTCCAGGGATTAGAGTACAAGTTTAACAGTGTATCATCAAGCCGTGGAGACTATCCATTTATCACAATGACAGCAGGAACAGGAACTGGAAGATTTGCCAAGATGGCAACGATCTCCATGTTAGATGTTAGAAGAAGAGGACAGGGAAAAGAAGGACACAAGAAACCAGTGTTATTCCCAAAACTTGTATTCTTATATGACAAGAATCTTCATGGACTGGGATGTGAGCTGGAAGATGTATTTGAAGCAGGAATCCGCTGTTCCAGACAGACCATGTATCCAGACTGGTTATCTTTAACAGGAGAGGGATATATCGCAAGCATGTACAAGAAATACGGAAAGATCATCAGTCCGATGGGATGCCGTGCTTTCTTATCTCCATGGTATAAAGAAGGCGGTATGAAGCCGGTAGATGAAAAAGATGAGCCGATTTTTGTCGGAAGATTTAACATCGGTGCGGTCAGCCTTCATTTGCCAATGATCTATGCAAAATCAAAACAGGAAGGTAAAGATTTCCATGAAGTATTAGATTATTATCTGAACCTGATCCGTGAATTACATATCAGGACTTATGAATATTTAGGAGAAATGAAAGCCTCTACGAATCCGTTGGCATATTGTGAAGGGGGATTCTTAGGTGGACATTTAGGAATTCATGATAAGATCAAACCAATCTTAAAGAGTGCAACAGCTTCCTTTGGAATCACAGCGTTAAATGAATTACAGCAGTTATACAACCATAAGTCTCTGGCAGAAGATGGCGAGTTTGCATTAGAAACATTGCGCTATATTAATGAACAGGTAGAAAAATTTAAGAAAGAAGACGGAAATCTATATGCAATCTATGGAACACCAGCAGAAAACTTATGCGGTCTTCAGGTAAAACAGTTCCGTAAGAAATACGGTGTTATTGAAAATGTATCTGACAGAGAATACGTGAGCAATTCCTTCCACTGCCATGTCACAGAAGACATCACACCGATCGAGAAACAAGATCTTGAAGGACGTTTCTGGGAATTATGCAATGGTGGAAAGATCCAGTATGTAAAATATCCGATCAACTATAACAAAGAAGCAGTGAAAACATTAGTAAGAAGAGCGATGGATAAAGGATTCTATGAAGGAGTCAACCTGTCTTTAGCATACTGTGACGACTGTGGACACGAAGAATTAGAGATGGATGTGTGTCCAGTATGTGGAAGTAAAAATCTCACAAAGATCGACCGTATGAACGGATATCTCTCTTATTCCAGAGTTAAAGGAGATACAAGACTTAACGATGCCAAAATGGCAGAAATTGCGGAAAGGAAATCCATGTAAAATGCGTTACCATAATATTACGAAAGATGATATGCTAAATGGGGACGGTCTGCGAGCCGTCCTATGGGTTGCAGGATGCACCCACAAATGCAAAGGCTGCCACAATCCAGTCACATGGGATATCGAAGGGGGAATTCCATTTGATGATGCAGCAAAAGAAGAATTATTTGAAGCGATCAAACCAGACTATATCTCAGGTGTCACATTCAGCGGAGGAGATCCACTTCACCCAGCAAACCATGTAGAAGTTGCAGTTCTGGCAAAAGAGATCAAAGAAACATTTCCAAATAAGACAATCTGGCTGTATACAGGATTCTGCTGGGATGAGATCAAGACACTGGATGTTGTGAAATATTGCGATGTGATCGTAGATGGACCTTTTGTACAGGAAGAATTTGATGGAAAACTTCATTGGAAGGGAAGTAAGAATCAGAGAGTCATCGATGTGCAGGAAACATTGAGACGAAAAGAAATAGTGTTGTGTGAATTTTAATTTGTGTGTTGGCCAACTGTAGATTTCGAGTATATGATAAAAAATAAATAAACGATCGGAAGAGCAGCTAGAGAATTTTCCTCACGTTTTTTACAGATCGCTGATCCGCCGGCTTTCCTTGCGAAACTCGCCTTCAAGGGTATTCAAATCAGATACTCTTAGAGGCTCAAACAACGCACCAAGCCGGCTGCGAATCCGTAAAAAACGTGGCAAAATTCTAATGCTGCTCTTCCGATCGTTTATTTATTTTTTATCATATACCAGAAGTCTAAAGTGCGGACAATTACAAGATTGGAAAACTTAAGTGGGTGTGTATGTTGAGTGTTATCGGTTTTCAACTTTTATTGTGACAGACAGTGTTTATTATAAATACCAATACAGTAAAACATACATGCAAGCCTACACTTCAAATCGATACTTTTTTTGCCTATAAATTTATGCTATGATTAAAGATAAGTGTATTTTGCAGCCATAAAATATACAGAATAAAGATGGAGGGAAGTTCATGTTTGACATTCAGCAGGAATTAAAGAAGCTTCCGGCAAAGCCTGGAGTTTATTTGATGCATAATAGCAAAGATGAGATCATTTACGTTGGAAAAGCGATCAAGTTATGTAATCGTGTGCGTCAGTATTTTCAAGACAGCCGGAATCTGTCTGTGAAGATTCAGCATATGGTAAAGAATGTTGCTTATTTTGAATATATCATCACGGATTCAGAACTGGAAGCTTTAGTGCTTGAGAACAATCTGATCAAAGAGCATCATCCAAAATATAATACAAAACTGAAAGATGACAAAGGCTATCCTTACATTAAAGTAACGGTCAATGAAGAATTTCCAAGAATCATGCTGGCAAGGAAGATGAAAGCAGATGGAGGAAAGTATTTCGGACCTTATACGAGTGCAGGAGCAGTAAATGATACGATCGAGCTGCTTCGCAAGATCTTTAAGATCCGTACCTGTAACCGAAGACTTCCAAAAGATACAGGGAAGGACAGGCCTTGCCTGTACTATCAGATCAAGCAGTGTGATGCACCATGCCAAGGATATATATCCAAGGAAGAATATGCAAAACAGATCGAAGAAACAATCAAGTTTCTAAATGGAAATTATAAACAGGTTGCAAAAATGCTTCAGGGGAAAATGCAAAAAGCATCGGATGAACTGGAATTTGAACAGGCGATGGAATACAGAGATTTGCTCAAGAGTATTGAGCGGATCATGGACCGTCAGAAGATCAATACGTATGCGTTTGAGGACCGTGACATTATTGCAATGGCACAGGATGATAAGGATGTTGTCGTATCTATTTTCTTTATCCGCCAAGGAAAGCTTCTTGGAAGAGAACATTTTCATATGGAAGCAGACGAGGAAAGTTCAAAGGAAGAAGTTTTAGGAGCTTTTGTTAAACAGTTTTATGCGGGGACACCTTATCTTCCAGGGGAAATCTTTCTGGAACATGATATTTCAGAAAAGGAGATCATTGAAGAATGGTTGTCGAAGAAACGAGGAGCAAAAGTACATTTTAAGATACCAGTGCGTGGGCAAAAACACAAGATGGTAGAGATGGCAAAGGAAAATGCCCAGAATGTATTAAGAATGGATCGTGAAAAGATCAAACGGGAAGAAAGAAGGACGATCGGGGCAGTTCATGAGATTGAAGAATTGCTCGGGATGGAAGGCTTGAATCGAATGGAGGCATTTGATATTTCTAATATCAGTGGATTTCAGACCGTAGCATCCATGGTCGTATTTGAAAGAGGAAAAGCAAGAAGAAGAGATTATCGTAAGTTTCGTTTAAGAACCATTGAAGGTCCGGATGACTATGCCAGTATGGAAGAAGTTTTGACCAGAAGATTTCTTCATGGAAAGAAAGAGCTAGAAGAACTGAAAGAACAAGGAAAAGACACTACACTTGGCAGTTTTACAAAATTTCCGGATATTCTGATGATGGATGGAGGAAAAGGACAGGTCAATGTTGCACTTCGTGTGCTGGATCATTTGGGACTTGATATTCCAGTATGTGGAATGGTCAAAGATGATGATCATAGAACGAGAGGCTTGTATTATAACAACGAGGAAATCATATTTGCGCCAAACAGCGAAGCATTTTTACTTGTGACAAGGATACAGGATGAAGCCCATCGTTTTGCGATTGAATATCACAGATCATTGCGTGCAAAAGGGCAAGTACATTCTGTTCTTGATGACATCAAAGGTGTTGGACCAAAGAGACGAAAAGAATTAATGAAGTATTTTAAAGATCTTGGACAGATCAAGACAGCAACAGTTACGGAACTTTTAAATGTTCCTGGCATGAATCAAAGTACTGCAGAGTCTATTTATGGGTTTTTTCACGATTCCAAGCAGTAAGGAAATATGTTAAAATAGAGAAAGAGACAGACAATCAAGGGTGCAGAAAGAGAGAAAGATTATGGATAAAGAGCATAGAGTATCAGTATATGATATGGTCAAGGAATTAAATTTAAAAGAAGTAACACCAGAGATCAATTCAAAAGAAGTTTACATTGAACAGGCAGAGATCAACCGTCCAGCATTACAGTTGGCAGGTTTTTTTGAAAATTTTGCACAGAATCGAGTTCAGATCATCGGAAAAGCAGAACACCTTTTTATTGAAGAGGTAGAAAAAGATGTTGAAAATGCGAAAAATATTTATAAGAGATTTGTCGGAGCGGGAATTCCAGTTATCGTATTTTGCAGGAATCTGCATCCAAGTGAGATGATGATAAAAGTTGCGAAAGAGTATGGGGTACCGGTTTTGATATCTCAGGATACGACATCTGAATTTATGGCAGAAGTGATCCGCTGGCTGGGAACTGTATTGGCTCCAAGCATTACGATCCATGGAGTTTTAGTCGATGTATTTGGTGAAGGAATCCTGATCACAGGAGAGAGTGGGATCGGTAAGAGTGAAGCAGCTTTAGAGTTGATCCGAAGAGGACACCGTCTGGTATCTGATGACGTTGTAGAGATCAAGAGGGTCAGCAAGAAGTCATTGATCGGAACATCTCCGGAAGTTACAAGGTTCTTTATCGAACTGCGAGGAATCGGTATTATTGACGTTAAGAATCTGTATGGTGTTGAAAGTGTTAAGATGGAGCAGGAGATTAATCTGGTCATTCAGTTGGAAGACTGGAACAAAGATGCAGATTATGACCGCTTAGGATTAGAAGAGAAATACGTAGAATATCTTGGCAATAAAGTTGCAGCACATACACTGCCAATTCGTCCAGGGCGTAATCTGGCGATCATCGTAGAAGCAGCCGCGATCAATCACAGACAGAAGAAGATGGGATATAATGCTGCTGAAGAACTTTATAAACGTGTTACAGGTCAGATGGAGGATTAAATGATATGAAATATTTATATGGAATTGATATTGGTGGAACAACAGTAAAAATGGGTCTGTTTGGAGAAGATGGAACATTAAAAGAGAAATGGGAGATCAAGACAAGAACTGAGGAAAATGGAAAGAACATCCTGCCAGATATTGCACAGGCAGTGAATGATCACAGCAAAGCAAATGGTTTTGATAAGGAAGATGTGATCGGACTCGGAGTTGGAGTTCCAGGAGCTGTTCTTGAGTTTTCAAAAGTTAATGAATGTGTGAACCTTGGATGGGGAAGCGTGGATGTGGCAGGAGAATTGTCAAAGCTTACAGGATGTAAGGTAAAGGCAACGAATGATGCCAATGCAGCAGCCTTAGGAGAGATCTGGATGGGAGCAGCAGCAGATTATAACAGTGCGGTGATGATCACTCTTGGAACAGGAGTTGGAGGAGGAATCATTGTTGATGGAAAGATCATCGATGGAAGCCGTGGATATGGTGGAGAAATCGGTCATATGACTGTGGATCCTTTTGATGATCGTGTATGTAATTGTGGAAAGACAGGATGTCTGGAACTTTATGCATCTGCAACGGGAATTGTATATGAGACAAAGAAAGCATTAAAGGATTTTAAAGAAGCGACTACACTAAGAGACCTTGATGAAGTAACTGCAAAAGACATTTTTGATGCTGCTAAAGAAGGAGATACATTTGCCAAAGAACGGGTAGATGATCTTGGACAGAAATTAGCACTTGCAGCAGGGAATATCGCATTGATGGTTGACCCAGAAGTGTTTGTTATCGGCGGAGGCGTATCAAGAGCCGGACAGATCCTTTTAGATGCGGTCAATGCACATTTTAAGAAGTATACATTTGGAAAAGCACAGGAGACAGGATTTGTACTTGCGACTCTTGGAAATGATGCTGGAATTTATGGTGCAGCTAGTCTGATGCTTTCATAAGATGAAGAGATTTGGAATTCTGTGATATACAGGATTCCATCTTGCATTAATATTAAGAATGGAGAAATTATGGATACAAAGATTGATCAGTTAAAACAGATCATACCAGAAAAATATATTTTAAGACAGGAACCGATGAAAAATCATACAACATTCCGTATTGGGGGACCCGCTGATATTTTTGTGGCACCAGAGAATATGGAAGAGATCAAAGCGGTCAGTCGTTTTGCAAAAGAAGAGGGAATTCCATTATTTGTTTTAGGAAATGGGAGTAATCTTTTGGTTGCAGATGATGGAATGGACGGGATTGTTCTTCAGATTTACAAAAACTACAGTGGAATTGAAGTCCGTGGTAATGAACTTATCGTCAAAGCAGGAACTTTATTAAGTTCTACATCCAGAGCAGCACTCAATGAAGAATTAACTGGATTTGAGTTTGCAGGTGGAATTCCTGGAACATTTGGCGGAGCTGTCGTTATGAATGCTGGTGCATACGGTGGTGAGATGGTGCAGGTACTAAAAGAAGTGACAGTTCTTACAAAAGAAGGAGAGATCAAAACTCTCAAAGCAGAAGAATTAGAACTTGGTTATCGTACAAGTAACGTCTTGAAGAATGAATATGTTGTCTTAGAAGGTGTGATCGCACTTAAGAAAGGGAATAAAGAAGAGATTAAAGCCAAAATGGATGAGTACGCATTGGCGAGAAAAACAAAACAGCCATTAGAATATCCAAGTGCCGGAAGTACATTTAAACGTCCAGAAGGATATTTTGCTGGAAAATTGATTCAGGATGCAGGATTAAAGGGATATCAGGTGGGAGATGCACAGGTATCTGAAAAACACAGTGGTTTTGTGATCAACCGTGGAAATGCTACAGCATCCGATGTTATGCAGTTGATCAGTGACGTGAAAGATAAGGTAAAAGAACAGTTTGGAGTTACGATGGAGCCAGAAGTAAAACGTGTCGGAAGGTTCTAAAAAGGAGCAGTACAGATGAGATTTGTAATTGTAACAGGAATGTCAGGAGCAGGAAAAAGCAGTGCATTAAAGACATTAGAAGATGCTGGATATTTTTGTGTTGATAATCTTCCAGTGGCTTTACTTGATAAATTTGCAGACATGTTGTTAGATGAAACTGCCAAGATTGAAAATGTTGCCCTTGGGATCGATATCCGTAATGGCGGAGGAATTGGCGAGTTAGCATATAAATTAAAAGAAATCGAGGCAGCGGGGATCAAGTATGAGATTCTCTATCTGAATGCAAGCAATCGTATTTTATTAAAACGATATAAAGAGACAAGAAGAAATCATCCTCTGTCAAGAGATGGAAGAGTTGAGGATGGAATTGCAAAAGAGCGTGAGATCATGAAGTTTCTGCAAGATCAGGCAACGTATGTGATCGATACCAGTCAGCTTCTGACAAGGGAGTTAAAAGAAGAGATCGATCGTATTTTTGTAGACGGAGAAGAAGGGGAACGATTCCAGATTGCAGTTGTTTCTTTTGGATTTAAACATGGGATTCCTGCGGATGTGGATCTTGTATTTGATGTCAGATTTCTTCCAAATCCATACTATGATCTGAACCTGCGCCCATTAACAGGAAATGACAAGCCCATTCAGGATTTTGTCATGAGACATGAAGAATCTGTAGAATTTCTTGATAAGTTAGATGATATGATGAGATTCTTGATTCCAAATTATATTAAAGAAGGCAAGTATAATCTTGTGATCGGAATCGGATGTACTGGAGGAAAGCATCGATCTGTTACGATCACGAATAAATTGGCAGAGAGATTAAAACAACTTCCATATTCTGTCAAAGTTGAGCATAGAGATATTATGAGGTAGGCAATGTCATTTTCAAGTAATATTAAAGAGGAATTATCAAGAAATGAAACCGGTGCCAGACACTGTAAGATTGCGGAGATCGCAGGATTTTTACGTTTTGGAGGAAATATCAGTCTAGAGCCAGAACATTATAAGATTCAGATCCAGACGGAGACGGTATCTGCTGCGAAACGTTTTTATAAACTGATCAAAGATGTGTTTGATATTCATGCGAAGATTGATGTTGGACGAAACGAATTTCTAAAAAGAAGTCGAAATTATACGATAAGTGTTGACAAGCATAAGGATTGTGTTTTAATATTGAAAGCAGTGAAACTTTTAGATTCCAAAGAATTTGGACTTGTTTTACAGAACACATGTTGTAAGCGGGCATATATTCGAGGGGCTTTTCAGGCAGCTGGTTCCATGAGTGATCCAGAGAAGAATTATCATTTTGAAGTTGTATCTACCGATGTACAGACAGCAGAACAATTAAAAGAGGTCTTGAATTTTTTTGATTTAGATGCTAAAATTGTCTTGCGTAAGAAGTACTACGTGACATACATGAAAGAAGGATCAAAGATTGTTGATGTGTTGAATATTATGGAAGCACACGTCGCATTGATGGAGCTGGAGAATGTAAGAATCCTGAAAGATATGCGCAATAAAGTAAACCGTCGTGTCAATTGCGAGACAGCGAATATTAATAAGACGGTTTCAGCCGCAGTCAAACAGGTGGAAGACATTGAATATATTGATAAGCACAAAGGCCTCCGTTTTTTAGATCAAGGGTTGCAGGATATTGCAAGATTACGTCTGGAACACCCGGAAGCTACACTGAAAGAACTTGGAGATATGCTAGAACCGCCAGTAGGCAAGTCAGGTGTGAACCACCGGTTAAAGAAGATCGGCCGAATTGCGGAAGAGATAAGATTGGGAGGACAGGAATGATTTCAAAGAACGTCAAAGTGGAAGTAGCCTTAAGAGAAGAAGACAGACCAATAGCTTTTCTTGTACAGATGGCGAGCCAGTTTGAGAGCAAGATTTTATTCGAGACAGGGAATAAGCAAGTCAATGTAAAGAGCATGATGGGAATGATGAGTCTTGGATTAGACTTAGATCGTTTAGAGGATTTAACAGTCGTAGCTGATGGAGTTGATGAAGAAGAAGCAGTCAGCAAGATTGAATATTATCTTACAAAAGGAGCATAGATACACATATCTGTGCTTTCATATATGCCGAAATAGCTCAGTTGGTAGAGCACTTCACTCGTAATGAAGGGGTCGCCGGTTCAAGTCCGGTTTTCGGCTTACATAATAAAGGATCAGGCAAACGCCTGATCCTTTGTTTGGTTTTGATTAACTACCAAAATAAGAAAAATGCATATAATCTCTGCGGGATCCCCACAATCCACGATTAAAACCATATTTCTCGAGGATTTTAACCAATTTACAGTTCAAAGGAATTGAATAACGATTCTTCTTAGGTTTCCAGAAAGAACCAGCCAATACCTTTTTACCCTGAATCATATAGTTTTCATTGGAGTTAATATCAAAAGCTAATCCCTCACAATGTTCAGAACTGGAATTCTTACCACGCCAGCTGTAGCACCCGATCTCATGGATAGGGAAACGTTCTTTGCTCTTGTAGATTTCCTTAAACATTTCTTTGATAGAAGGTGCAAGCCCTTTGTTTACAGTGATACGGAATTTTCTTGTATATTTTTTCTTACCTTTCTTATCCCATACTTTTACTGTGATCGTTTTCATATGTTTCTTTGCCTGCTTAGCACTCTTATAGTCAGCATAATAAGACTTCCCAAAAGCACGACGGCAGCGACTTTCATAAGATTCGTCTGCATAAGAATAGTAATCACAGTATTTTAGATAAGGTGTCATTGGACCATACAGTTTACCGCCATTAAAGTTCTTATATGCCTGAATTTTGTAGTAATAAGCAGTTCCATTTGTTAATTTCGTATGAGTATAAGATAAGTTGTTTCGACTTGTGAAAGTCTTTAATTTTGTGTAATTTCCATCTTCCTTTTTGGAATAATATACGATATATCCATCAGCCTCATCATTTTTTGCCCATGTGATCGTATTGATCTTTTTTTTCTTGGAAGAAGCATTTTTTACTTTTGTACCATTGATCGTAACCTGACAAGAAATATAATTAGAAAAATCCCCATAAAATGTTTCATCAATATATGTAGTGTATGGACGGATCTTGTAATAATATATTTTCCCTAGTTCAAGATTTTTCTGCGTATATGTTTGGAAAGATTCGTTATCATCATCGTACCACCAAGAACTTCTACTTTCATTAGATACAGTTTGGACTAACTCATAATTTCCATCAGGAGAAACACTTCGATAAATTTGATAACCATCACAATCATCGGATGTTTTCCATTTAACAGTAATACTATGTGAATTTCCAGTGTTGGCTTCCAAAGAAGAAGGAGCTGGTAAAGGATTAATAATACATTTGCCTGCATAAGTGGTTGCAGTTTTATATCCCTCATTATCTTCATAAGAAGCTTCTAATTTATAATAATAAGGAACACCTTTTGCAACATAGGTGTTTGTATAGGAATTGCCAGATACGGTATTTTCATAGCGATAAGAACCGTTTGGGGAAGTCGCTGAATAAATATCTACCTCAGAATAAGAAACTCCATCAGGTGCCTTCCATTGTATGGTTATATCATTACCATTTAATCCATAATAAGTAATAATTGGTGCAGCATTTTGATTTTCATTGGCAGAAACCTTCTTACCAAAGACAAAAAAACAGTTAAACATTAAAATAAATACCCAAAATATGTATAGATTCCTAAAAATTTGTTTTTTCAATTTATATTCCCCTTTCTTCATATATATTCTATACGGTCTCATTATAACATAAAAAAACCACAGTAATGCAAAAATCAATGAAAAATGCATACTGTGGTTTTTAATATTCTATTTTAGCTTACAAGTGTCGATACAGTAAATAGTATCTACTGATCCAGGAAACTAAATCTCAAATAAATCACTATAAGCTTTCAGTGCTCCTTCAGTTTCATGTGCAAGTACACGTTTTGCAAGTACTTTACCAAGCTGAACACCTTCCTGGTCAAAGCTGTTTACATTCCAGATGAATCCCTGGAACATGATCTTGTTCTCGAAATGAGCTAACAGAGATCCAAGTGATTCAGGTGTTAACTGATCTCCGATGATGATACTTGATGGACGTCCACCTTCGAATTTCTTGTTGTTGTTTTCATCATCTTTACCACATGCGAAAGCAACGATCTGAGCTGCAACGTTAGCACATAACTTCTTCTGGCTTGTGCTTCCTTCGATCACAACATCTGTAGCAAGCTGGCTGTCTTTGAATCCAACGAACTGTAAAGGAACGATGTCAGTTCCCTGATGTAATAACTGATAGAAAGAATGCTGTCCATTTGTACCAGGTTCTCCAAAGATGATAGGTCCTGTTACATAATCTACAGGTTCACCAAAACGGTTTACAGATTTACCATTAGATTCCATGTCACACTGCTGTAAATGTGCTGGGAAACGGCTTAATGCCTGAGAATATGGTAAAACAGCTGTTTCAGGATATCCCTGTACATTTCTTTCATAAACACCGATCAGGGCATCTAATAAGTCAGGGTTTGCTTTGATGTCTTTGTTAGTAGCAAGCTTGTCTTCTTCAGCCATACCATCAAGGATTCTTGCAAAGACGTCTGGTCCAAATGCAAGTGAAAGGATCACTCCACCTACAGAAGATACAGAAGAATAACGTCCACCGATAAAGTCATCCATGAAGAATGCAGCAAGATAATCATCACTCTTAGCTAAAGGAGAAGTCTCACTTGTTGCAGTTAACATATGTTTAGAAGGATTTAATCCAGCTTTTACTAAAGCATCTTTAACGAAAGCTTCATTTGTTAATGTCTCTAATGTTGTTCCAGATTTAGATACAACGATAAATAAAGAACGGGAAACATCGATAGAATTTAAAACAGCAGCTGCATCATCAGGGTCTACGTTACTGATGAATTTTGCTTCCATTTTAGCGCATCCGTTTGTCTTAGCCCAGTTTTCAAGAGCGATATATAAAGCACGAGGTCCTAGATCACTACCACCGATACCGATCTGAACAACTGTAGTGAATGTTTCACCAGCTTCATTTGTGATTTCACCAGCATGTACTTTGTTTGCAAAGTCAGCTGCTTTTTTCTGCTGTTCAACGTAGAAATCACGTTTGTTGACACCATCAACGATAACGTCTTTTCCAAGCTGTCTGCGGGCTAAATGATGAAGAACAAGTCTCTGTTCTCCTGTGTTGATGATCGCTCCGTTGTATAATTCTTCGAATTTGTCAACTAACTGATGTTCATCAGCTAATTCAGCTAATACATCAAGAACTTCATCATCTACCTGTTTTGCAGCATAGTTAAAGCTTAAACCAGAAGCCATAGGCGCAGAATATTCAGCGACACGTTTCGCACCGTTTTCACCTGTCATAGCTTCTTTGATGTCTACATGATCTTTAAGATCTTTGAGTTTAGCATAAGATGTTAAAGTATCAAGATTGTTCCATGTTACCATAAATAAATCCTCCTTAAGTCCATATAAATATAAAATGAAAGATATAAGGAAATGCAGATACAAATGGGTATCTGCACGCACTAATATCATAGAATAATTATACAAAAAAAACGCTGTAAATGCAATCTGAAATGGGACTAAGTATTAACTCATTTTATGAATTTTTGCTAACAGTAATGATGAGACCAACTGGACGTTTTATGGTTCCATTACCAAGATAGCTGTCAGAAGAAATATCATGAGACAGATCAGTTTCCCAAAGCTGATAGTCATAAGTACGATTCAAAACATAGATATTTAAATCAGCACCGTTTTCTGAGGAAAGTTTAAAAGTTTCATTCATATTTGATCTGTTTGAGACAGAAAAACCATATGCAGATGTTAAACATGATTCTAATGCCGTATTTTTTCCAGATACAGATGCAATATTTGAAAAATCATAAGTTGTTGCTACAGATTCTTTGATCGACTGAGTTAAAGAAGTATCAGCAGCGATTGATCTTACATAAGAAACCTGATCTTTGTATCCTTCTTTTTTTACAGAATAGCTTGCAAGTCTTGTATCAACGGAAACTTCATTATTCTGACCATCTGCATCGTTCACAGAATAATTATTGACTGGAATGTATACGATCTTGCTTGTCTTATCAGAATCTTTTAAACCATAAGTGGAAATGATCTTCTTCACATCAGAGGATTTTGTGAATTCTGTATTGGAATGATAATCAGTTAAAGTTGTTGTTTTGGCAGCTGCTATGATCTGTGTTGGCTTTTTATAAGTTGTGTTTGATCTTACTCCGGTTGTACCGATACCAACTGCGAGAGCAACAGCGACGGCAGCACCCATGATATTTTTTATCATATATATTCTTGGTTCCTTTCGTGTAATTGTAAGTATTAATCTTCATTTTCTTAAATTGGGTACATTATAAATACAATATACAATCCAAGTCAAGAAAAATTCGAAGATTCAGCGTTTTGTGTAATAAAACCAAATTTAATAGGAAGTCTTTTGTGAAATTGTTTTTTGGGTTTCTAATATTGCTAAGCTATGGTACAATAAGTTTTTGTGAGTCAAAATATATAGAAAAGAGGAAAGTAATTTGGAAAATAGAGAAAAATTTTCATCTAGAATTGGATTTCTTTTGATCTCGGCTGGTTGTGCGATCGGCTTGGGAAATGTGTGGAGATTTCCATTTATCACAGGACAATACGGTGGAGCTGCATTTGTATTGATCTATCTGTTCTTCCTGATCATTCTAGGGCTGCCGATCCTTGTTATGGAATATGCAGTCGGAAGAGCCAGTCAGAAGAGTATTGCAAGATCCTTTCAGGTGTTAGAACCGAAAGGAACAAAATGGCATTGGTACAGTTATGTTGGTATGGCTGGAAATTATCTATTGATGATGTTTTACACGACAGTAGCAGGATGGATGATCAGCTATTTCTTTAAGATGTTAAAAGGAGACTTTGTTGGGAAAAATCCAGCACAGGTAGAAAATACTTTTGGAACAATGCTGTCAGATCCAAAGGCACAGATCTTCTGGATGTTAGTAGTTATTGCATTGGGATTTTTAGTATGTTCTCTTGGTCTTCAAAATGGAGTAGAGAAGATCACAACAGTTATGATGTCATGTTTGTTTATCGTAATTCTGGTATTGATCGCAAGGAGTGTAACTTTAGATGGAGCCTCTGCAGGATTAAAATTTTATCTGATCCCAGATTTTGCAGCAGTGAAGAAACAAGGTGTGATGACGGTCGTATCCGCAGCAATGGGACAGGCATTCTTTACACTAAGTCTTGGAATAGGGGCGATTGCAATCTTTGGAAGTTACATTGACAAGAGCCGAAGACTGACAGGAGAAGCAATCAGTGTGGCAATTCTTGATACGTTAGTAGCATTAATGGCAGGACTGGTGATCTTTCCAGCATGTTTTGCATTCGGAGTAAATCCAGGAAGCGGACCAAACTTAGTATTTATCACACTGCCAAATGTATTTAACGAAATGCCAGGAAGCAGGATCTGGGGAGCGATGTTCTTCTTATTTATGAGCTTTGCGGCACTATCAACGATCATTGCAGTATTTCAGAACATCTTGTCATTTGCACAAGACCTATGGGGATGGAGCCTTAAGAAAGCAATCGTATTTAATGCAGTACTCATTATTGTGTTATCCTTGCCATGTGCTTTAGGATTTAACGTATGGAGTTTTATTCAGCCACTAGGAGCAGGAACAACGATTCAGGATTTAGAGGACTTCATCGTAAGCAACAATATCCTTCCAATAGGATCTCTGATCTATCTGTTATTCTGCGTTACAAAATACGGATGGGGATGGGACAACTTTATGAAAGAAGCCAACGAAGGAAAAGGAATCAAATTCCCAAAATGGCCACGTATTTACATTACTTATATATTACCATTGATCGTTTTGTTTATCCTTGTGCAGGGGTACATAGAGAAGTTTTAATTTGTAAGTTGGCCAACTGTAGATTTCGAGTATATGATAAAAAATAAATAAGCAACCGAAAACGCAGCGGTGGAATTTTGCTCACATTTTGAACAAATCGCTTATCCGCCCAATTTCCTACGAGAACTCGCTCTGAAGTTTTGTTTTAGACAAAAGTCTTTGAAGCTCAGACACTCGTCCAATTGGGCTGCGAATTTGTTCAAAATATGGCAAAATTCCAATGCTGCGTTTTCGGTTGCTTATTTATTTTTTATCATATACCTGAAGTCTAAAGTGTGGACAATTACAAGATTGGAAAATTTAAGGTGATAGATGTAGGTTAAACGTTATTGGTATTTATAATAAATATCTGTTTACCACTACAAAAATTGAAAACAGATAACCTTCAACATACAATCCTTCTGTTTGGAAATTTTTAATTTTATACGAGAATGTCTTCAGGTATTCATAAAAATATAAAGAAAGATAGAGGTACGAAATGAAATTCGTTTTTCGTACCTCTATCTTTCTTTATATTTTTATGAATACTTAATACATTTCCGTCATACAATTAAAATTTACACAGTTGCATGTGTAGATCTATTATCTGCTCCTTCATGGCTTTTCTGGAACAGTTTCTTAAAGCAGGAAACTGCAACCATAAGTCCAAGTGCCATCAGAAGTAAAGCGACGATCAACTGTAATCCATCGATCATAAATACGAATCCACCTGTTACAAAGATCTTTGTAAAGATTCCGATCACGGCCTGTACAAGGGCTGTAAATGTTACAACTAACATGATGCACATAGGTGCGTATAACATCCATCCTTTTCTTCCTGTTGTTAATAAGAAGACAGATAATGCGATCAATACCAAAGATGCTAATAACTGGTTTGCGGCTCCGAATAATGGCCAGATGTTGTTGTATCCACCTAAGCATAATAAGAATCCGAAGAATAATGTGATAACAGTTGAGAAATATTTGTTTGTAAATAATTTTCTTACCCCTGTAAGATCAGAGCCATCAGCAGCTTCTCCCATGAATAATTCCTGGAATGACATACGTCCGATTCTTGCTACAGAGTCAAGGGATGTTAATGCAAGTGCAGAAACACACATTGTCATAAAGCAAGTAGCTACATGTTTAGGGATTCCAAGTAGTGTTAAGAATCCAGCTACATTTCCTGAGAAGATCTGGAATGGTGTTCCTTCAGGCATTTTACCACCGACAGCTGCTGCACCGACAACAACTAAGGCGATAACACCTAATAAAGATTCTACCATCATAGATCCATATCCAACACAAAGCATGTCTTTTTCATTGCTGACTGTCTTAGATGATGTTCCGGAAGATACCAAACTGTGGAATCCTGAAACAGCACCACAGGCGATCGTGATAAATAATGTAGGGAATAAGCTTTTTCCACCAACATTAAATCCACTGAATGCTGGTAAGTTCATTGCTGGATGAGCAACAAATACACCAAGGACAGCACCGATGATCATTCCGACTAATAAGAAGGTACTTAAATAGTCACGAGGCTGCATCATTAGCCACATTGGCATAACAGATGCAAGGAATAAGTAAACCATAACGACTGCGATCCAAGTATTTTTTGTAAAATATAATGGGAAGGCAATACCAACGGCTAACATAACGAGCAGTAATACAAGTCCTGCAACAAATTCTACTTTCTGGTTTGGTTTTACATATTTTGTGAATAATCCGAAAACAACAGCTCCTAAGATAAATAACATAGAGATAGAAGCAGCGGCAGCGTTTGGTGAACTTTTAGCACCTGTTACTGTGAATCCGTTAAATGTTCCTGCAACCATATCTGTGAAAGCTGCGATTACAAGTAAAGTAAATAACCAGGAGAACAGAAGAAATAATTTTCTTCCTGTTTTACCAATGTATTTCTCGATCAGGACACCCATGGATTTTCCTTCATTCTTTACAGAAGCGTAAAGAGCTGTAAAATCCTGAACGGCTCCGAAGAAGATACCACCGATCAACAGCCAGAGAAGAACTGGCAGCCATCCAAACATTGCGGCGATGATCGGTCCGGTAACAGGACCTGCACCTGCGATGGATGAAAACTGATGGGAAAATACAACGGCTTTTGGTGTCGGGATGTAATCTTCACCATCTTCGTGTGTGTAAGCTGGGGTTTTCGCTTTAGGATCGATTCCCCATGTCTTAGCTAACCAGCGTCCGTAAAGGGCATAACCAGCAACTAATACGACGATTGCGATTGCTACGATTGTTAAGCTATTCATTCTTAATCACTCCTCTTAAAATAAACTCTATCATAAAATAAAATGTATTCAAAACACAGGATACAATAAAAATGAGTAAAAAAAATCTCCTGAAATGCCTGCTCAGCATTTCAGAAGACGAATATTCTCCGCGGTACCACTTCTTTTTATTACTCAAATCGTAATCCCTTAGTCACATCATTTAATGTGCTCCTTGATAACGGAAGGATCCCGGTCGCACTTACTAATGAATTATCATGTTCAGCTGACTGCTCGCAGGGGATATGGATATAAGTTCTTTATTGCCTCACAGCAACCGGCAACTCTCTGGAAAAGAATTCAAATATCGATGTGTCCTGCTCATTGCATTCTGTATTTCGTTGCACTCATAATAGTCCTATAAAAAAAGAATGTCAAGAGAAAATAATGTTCTATTTTTGATACAATCAAGCCATCAAAGCTTTACTTACTTCTTTAAGATTCATGCCGTTAGAACCTTTGATCAGTACGACATCGTTCTTCCTTAAGTAAGTTTCAAGGAAAGCGATCAGTTCTCCGTTAGAAGAAAATGCACGGGTATGAAGAGAAGGATTTTCCTTCCATGCTTCCTCAATATAATGTCTGGAAAGTTCACCAGTGATAAAGAGATCTGTCACTTTTGTTGTAGCGATAAAACGTCCCACTTCTTTGTGGTATTCCGGTGAATCTGGTCCAAGTTCTAACATGTCAGATAAGACAGCGATCTTTCTTCCACGTGTCTTAAATTCAGATAAAATACTTAAACTTGCTTTCATGGAATCTGGGCTTGCATTATACGCATCATCGATCAGAATATAGTCGTTAACGTGGATAATATTCTGTCGCTGACCAGAAAATGTGGATAACTGTGCCTTGATCGCACTCATTGGAACATCATAGCGAAGTCCGATCGCAATGGCGGCTAATGCATTGGATACATTATGCTTTCCAAGTACATTTAAAGTGATAGGTTCTTTCATATCACCATAGTGGAATTCAAATAAAGTTTGTCCACCTTTTTCACGGATTTTTTCTGCACGGTAAGTACAATCATCTGCGAAACCGTAAAATTCATATGGTTTTTTGACATAATCGATATGTTTACGGATCATATCATTATCTCCATTTAAGAATAGGACACCATCTTCAGGCAGACCATTCTGGATATCTAATTTTTCGATACAGATATTGTCTCGGGAACCCATCATCTCAATGTGTGAAACACCAACATTTGTGACAACACCAACGTTTGGATGGATGATATTACCAAGAGTTGTGATCTGTCCCTTTTCACTCATTCCCATCTCAAGAACACCGATCTCATCTTCGGATGTCAGATGATCTAATGTTAATGGAACACCAACCTGACTGTTTTGATTGCCAATCGTTTCAAATACTTTGTATTTGCCCTTTAAAACATGTGCGATCATCTCGCGGGTTGTTGTTTTACCAACACTTCCAGTAACGCCGATGATCGGAAGAGACATTTTATTTCTGTAATAGGCAGCAATCTGCTGCATGGCTGTCAAAGTATCAGGAACTTTGATGTATGGAGCATTTCCTGAAGCTTCTGTATGTTCTTGTGTTAAGCAGGCACCGCCTTCTTTTAATGCATTAGGAATAAAAATATGGGCATCAACACGTTCTCCGATGATCGGTACAAATAAAGTGTTAGGACTGATCTCCATAGAATTCGTACTTAAGTGGTCAATCTTCATGGAAGGATCACCACATAAAAGTGTTCCGTCTGTTGCTTCTAAAATGTCTTGAATTGTTATATTCTCCATAGAAAACCTCGTTTCTTTCACTGTTAGATTTCAGCATAGGTGTGATTGATGATAACGGTTTAAAAAATTTATGCTGTTATCTACAGATTATAGCATAAAATGAAGTTGTATGATAAAATGATAGCCAGAAAATACAAAAAACATATTAGAAAAGAGGGTTCATGAGTTTTACACATTTACATGTCCATACAGAATACAGTCTGCTGGATGGTTCCAGTAAGATCAAGGAGCTAGTTCATCAGGCAAAAGAGCTTGGCATGGACAGCATTGCGATCACCGATCATGGAGCGATGTACGGAGTGATCGATTTTTACAGGGCAGCGAAAGCAGAAGGAATCAAACCGATCATTGGATGCGAGATTTATGTAACAACTGGTTCGAGATTCGATAAAGAAGCCAGTCAGGGAGATAAAAGATACTATCACCTGGTACTTCTTGCCCAAAATGACACGGGTTACCATAACTTGATGAAGATCGTTTCCAGGGGGTTTACCGAAGGATTTTATTACAAGCCACGAGTAGATTATGAAGTTCTGGAAGAATACAAGGAAGGTCTGATCGCATTAAGTGCATGTCTTGCTGGGGAAGTTGCAACTTATATCCGTGAAAATAACTACGAAAAAGCAAAGAATACGGCGTTGAGATTACAGGATCTTTTTGGAAAAGACAATTTCTTCCTGGAATTGCAAGATCACGGAATTCCAGACCAGACAAAAGTAAATACGGCACTGCTTAAGATGTCAAAAGAGACAGGAATTGATCTGGTTGCTACAAATGATATTCATTATACATTTAAAGAAGATGCCGAGGCACACGATATCCTGCTTTGTATCCAGACGGGGAAGAAAGTGCAGGATGAAGACCGTATGCGTTATGAAGGAGGTCAGTATTATTTAAAATCTCCGGAAGAAATGCAGAGATTGTTCCCATATGCAAGAGAAGCGATCAAGAATACAGGCAAGATTGCCAAACGTTGCAATGTTGAAATCGTATTTGGAGAACAGAAAGTGCCAGAATATGATGTGCCAGAAGGATACACTGCAGTTACGTATCTGAACCATTTATGCGAAGAAGGCTTAAAACGTCGTTATCCGAATATTACAAAAGAATTAAGAGAGCGGCTGGATTATGAATTGAAAACTATTGAAAATATGGGATATGTTGATTATTTTCTGATCGTATGGGATTTCATTCATTATGCAAAAGAACATGGGATCGCAGTGGGACCTGGTCGTGGTTCCGCAGCCGGAAGTATCGTTTCTTACTGTTTGGAGATCACAGATATCGATCCGATCCGGTATCAACTGCTGTTTGAACGTTTCTTAAATCCAGAACGTGTATCCATGCCCGATATCGACGTGGATTTCTGTTATGAGAGAAGACAGGAAGTCATTGATTATGTTGTAAGAAAATACGGGAAAGATCAAGTAGTACAGATCATCACTTTTGGAACTATGGCTGCAAGAGCCGTGATCCGTGATGTCGGAAGAGTTTTGGATATTCCATATGCAAAAGTAGATGGAATATCAAAGATGGTTCCAAATGAATTAAATATTACGATCGATAAAGCATTAAAGATCAGCAAGGACTTGAGAAATGCTTATGAGCAGGACGAAGAAACACATTATCTGATCGATATGTCGAAGAGACTAGAAGGACTTCCAAGACATGCTTCCATGCATGCAGCTGGAGTCGTGATCGGTAAGACAGCGATTGATGAATATGTGCCATTAGCAACAGGTGCAGATAACGCAGCTGTTACTCAGTTTACGATGACAACGATCGAAGAACTTGGTCTGTTGAAGATGGACTTTTTGGGACTTCGTACATTAACAGTCATTCAGGACGCAGAGAAAATGGTGCGAAGAAAAGTGCCGGATTTTGATATCACGAAAATTGATCCGACAGACAAAGAAGTTTATGAGATGATCGGAAATGGTCATACAGAAGGTGTGTTTCAGTTGGAAAGTTCAGGAATGAAGTCATTTATGAAAGAACTAAAACCACAGAATATGGAAGATATCATTGCTGGAATTTCTTTGTATCGACCGGGACCAATGGACTTTATTCCACGATACATTGAGGGAAAGAATCATCAGGAAAGCATACATTATGAATGTGAACAGATGGAAGAGATTCTTGAGCCAACCTATGGATGTATCGTTTATCAGGAACAGGTTATGCAGATCGTTATGAAACTAGCCGGATATACGCTTGGACGAAGTGACCTTGTACGTCGTGCGATGTCCAAGAAAAAAGGCGATGTCATGATCAAAGAACGACAGAATTTCGTTTATGGAAATGAAGAAGAAGGAATTCCAGGATGTATCAATAACGGTATTGATGAAAAGACAGCGAACCAGATCTGGGATGAGATGTTAGACTTTGCAAAATATGCATTTAACAAATCTCATGCGGCAGCATATGCAGTAGTTGCCTATCGTACAGCCTATTTAAGATGCCATTATCCAGTAGAATTTATGGCAGCCTTGTTAACCTCTGTTCTTGGAAATACAAACAAGATTTCAGAATACAGTTATGCCTGCAAGAAGTTAGGAATTAAGATTTTGCCACCAGATATTAACTATGGAGAGGGTGCGTTCTCTGTAGACCATGGAAATATCCGCTATGGACTGACTGCGATCAAGAGTCTGGGACGGCCAGTCATTGAAGCGATCATAAGAGAACGAAATTTAAATGGACCATACAGAGATTTTAAAGATCTCGTGGAACGATTATCAAGCAAAGAGATCAATAAACGAACTGTAGAAAATCTGATCAAATCGGGAGCTTTAGATTGTTTTCATGTAACAAGAAAGCAGCAGATGATCGTCTACGCCAGTGTGATCGATAGTATCCAGAAAGAACGGAAAAATGAGATCGCAGGACAGATGAGTCTGATGGATCTTCTTGGAGAAGAAGACCAGCAGTCTTTTCAGATTTCCTATCCAGATGTTGGGGAATATGAGAAAGAGCAGAAACTTGCCATGGAAAAGGAAGTGCTTGGGATCTACGTCAGTGGACATCCTTTAGAGGATGATATAGAACGCCTTGAACGAAGTGTAACAGCACATACTTCTGATTTTGTGATCGATGAAGAAACAGGAAAGACAAAGATTCACGATCGGGAAAGCTGTATCATTGGCGGTTTGATCAGTGAGATGAGTGTGAAACTTACGAAGAAGAATCAGAATATGGCATTTATCACACTGGAAGACTTAAGAGGAACCGTGGAAGTTGTCGTATTTCCAAGACAGTATGCGACATATCAGTCTCTTTTAAGAGAAGATGCCAAAGTATTTATCAAAGGAACAACACAGATTTCTGAAGAAGAAAGCAAAGTCATATGTAATCAGATCATCAGTTTTGAGGATAGCAGACAGGAATTATGGGTACAATTTGCGGATAAAGAAGCATTTTTTAAAGAAGAGGATGCATTAAAAGGTATTTTAACTTCCTATCCCGGTAAAAATCCAGTGGTGATCTATTGCAAAACAGAACGTGCTGTGAACCGTCTAGGGAGAGATTATATGGTTTCTGGTGACGAGAATTTATTATTTGATCTCGAAAAACGATATGGAAAAGAAAATATTCGGGTTAGATCGTTAGGAATATAACAAAGACTATTGAAAAATTTCTTTAAATGGATTAGAATAAAAGCCAAGTTAAGAATTGTATGGATTAATAATTGGAGGATATTGCAAATGGGAAAACCAAACATTAAAACAATTGGAGTTTTAACAAGTGGTGGAGATGCACCTGCTATGAACGCAGCAGTGCGTGCCGTAGCCAGAATTGGTAAAGAAAGAGGATTAAAAGTTAAGGGAATCCGTAAAGGTTACAATGGACTGTTAAACGAAGACATCATCGATTTAACACCAACAGAAACAGCCGATACGATCTTCCGTGGAGGTACAATCCTTTTCACAGCCAGATGTGAAGAATTTAAGACAGAAGAAGGTCAGAAACGTGGTGCTGAGATCTGTAAAGCACATGGAATCGACGGACTGGTAGTTATTGGTGGAGACGGTTCTTTCCAGGGAGCTAAGAAGTTAGCAGCGCTTGGAATCAACACGATCGCTGTTCCAGGAACGATCGACTTAGATATCGCATGTACAGAATATACGATCGGATTCGATACAGCTGTTAACACAGCGATGGAAGCAATCGACAAGATCCGTGATACATCAACATCTCATGAAAGATGTAGTATCGTAGAGGTTATGGGACGTGGAGCTGGATATATCGCATTATGGTGTGGTATGGCAACAGGAGCAGAAGATATCCTGATCCCAGAAAGCTTTGATGGAAACCTTCCTAAGGTAGAACAGCAGATCATCGAACATTTACTTCGTAACAGAGCAAAAGGTAAGACACATCATATGGTAATCAATGCCGAAGGTGTTGGACATTCTTACAGTATGGCGAAGAGAATCGAATCTGCAACAGGTATTGAAACACGTGCTACGATCCTTGGACATATGCAGCGTGGTGGAAGCCCAACAGCAAAAGACCGTGTATACGCTTCTATGATGGGTGCTTACGCAGTTGACTTATTATGTGCAGGAAAGACAAACCGTGTTGTTGGATACCAGAACGGAAGATTCATGGATATGGACATTGACGAAGGACTCGCAATGACAAAAGATATCGATGAATATCAGCTTCAGATTGCACATTTATTAGGAAAATAAATAAAACATGATCTTAGAGGAATCCTGTTTATCTAGGATTCCTCTATTTCTCTATATAGGAGCATTATTTTATGAAAGAGTTACGACCGGTACAGGTCATATTGCTTGGATTTTTAATTACAATATTTGCAGGATCGATACTGCTTGCACTGCCGATCGCAACACAAAGCGGGCAGGCAACGCCTTATATTGATGCATTATTTACAGCAACAACATCTGTGTGTGTGACGGGTTTGATCGTTGAGACAACAATGACACATTGGAGTATATTTGGGCAGGCAGTGATCATATTGCTTGTACAGATCGGAGGACTTGGTGTCATTACGATCACAACCGGAATGTTTTTTATGCTTCGAAAGAGGATCACTCTTGGAAATAGAATGTTGATTCAGGAGTCTATGGGTCTTAATACAATGACAGGTTTAGTTCCATTAGTTAAGAAGATTCTGATCGGGACAGGGATCATAGAAGGAATTGGAGCAGTTCTTTATGCGACTCAGTATGTGCCGGAATTTGGCATTGGATATGGAGTATGGGCAGCAATCTTTAATTCAATCTCGGCATTTTGTAATGCAGGAATGGATATTGTAAGAGACGACAGTCTGCGAAGCTATGTGACGAATCCAGTTATGAATTTTACGACAATGGGGCTGATCATCCTGGGAGGTCTTGGATTTGTTGTATGGAAAGATCTTTGGCAGGGATTCAAAAAGATCGTAAAAGATAAAGTTCCTGTAAAAAGGATGATACAACAATGGAGACTTCAGACTAAGATCGTGTTATCCATTACGTCATTTTTGATCTTGTTTGGTACAATATTGATCTTTCTGTTTGAATATCATAATCCAGCAACTATGGAGAGTCTGTCATTGCCACAGAAGATACAGGCATCACTGTTTCAGTCTGTGACGACACGTACCGCAGGGTTTGAGACGGTAGCACAGGGCGCATTGACGGATGCATCTTCGCTGGTTTCTATGTTTCTGATGATCATCGGAGGATCACCAACTGGTACTGCAGGCGGTGTCAAGACAGTGACATTCGCAATTCTTGTATTTTGTGTGCTCTCTGTGGCAAAACAAGAAGAATCAATTACGTTATTTAAACGAAGAGTTCCACAGAATCTGTTGGCTAAAGCGCTTGCGATCATTGTGATCAACTTGATCGTGCTGATGACATCTGTGTTATTGCTGTTGGTATTTGATCATGGGACTTTTATGGATTCATGCTATGAATGTGTATCAGCACTCGCGACAGTTGGTTTAACCAAAGGATTGACACCGAATTTGACAATCGCAGGGAAAGTGATTATCATCATTACCATGTATTTAGGGCGTGTCGGACCGATTTCTATGGCGATCGGTTTTTCACAGAAGAATAAGAAAAAGATGGTCATGTATCCGGAACAGGATCTGATCTTATAAGTGAAATAGATTCATATTATAACATGATATCGCAACGGAGGTAACGGAGAAGAATGAAGAAGTCAGTTGCAGTTTTAGGACTTGGAAAGTTTGGAAGCAGTATCGCAAGGTCACTTGCCAAAGGTGGAGCAGAAGTACTGGCAGTTGATAAAGATGAGGATCTTGTAAGAGATATCGCAGATAAAGTAACTTGTGCAGTCTGTGTGGATATATCTGATAAGGAAATGATGAACAACATCGGATTGGAAGGAATGGATGCAGTTGTGATCGCAACTGCAGAGCATTTAGATTCCGGTGTTATGGCATTGATGATTGTCAAAGAGATCGGTGTGCCATATGTTCTTGCGAAGGCAGACGGAACTTTAAAAGGAGAGATATTAAAACGTGTTGGAGCCGATGAGATCGTTTATCCAGAAGAAGAGATGGGAGCAAGGATCGCAAACAATCTGCTTGGAGGAAGTATGACAGATCTGTTTGACCTTTCCGCAGATACAAGTATCGTTAAAGTACCGGCAAGAAAAGAATGGATCAACAAATCATTAGTAGACATTAATTTCCGTGGAAAATATAACGTTAACGTCATCGCGATCGAAGGAGAAGGTGGTGTTGACGGGGCTCCAGATCCAACGAAACCGATCAAAGATGAGGAAAATCTTGTGCTGATCGGTAAGAAAGACGATCTGGTCAAATTAAGAAAATAATAGATCGGAGGTGGATAAGAATATGATCACAACCACTCAGAATAAGCAGATCAAACAAATCATCAAATTAAAGAAGAGTGCAAGAGAAAGAAGAAAACAAGAATTATTTCTTGTAGAGGGAATTCGTATGTTTACAGAGATCCCAGAAGAATATTTATATAAAGTCTATGCATCTGAAGATTTTTATAACGAACATAGAGTGATTTTTGAACATATGGATGTGGAATTGGTATCACCTCAAGTTATGAAAGAGATTTCCGATACGATGACACCACAGGGAGTTCTTGCACTGGTGAAGATGATGAAATATTCTTTAGAAGATCTTCTAGAACAGGAAAAACCATTATTTCTGGTGCTTGAGAATCTTCAGGATCCGGGGAATCTCGGGACGATCCTTCGAACAGGAGAGGGTGCAGGGATCAATGGTGTTATCATGAGTCATGATACAGTAGATATTTATAATCCAAAGGTTACGCGTTCCACGATGGGATCGATATTTCGTGTGCCATTTGTCTATGTCGATGATCTTTTAGAAGTTGCAGAAACGATGAAACAAAAGAATATCATCACGTATGCAGCACATCTCAATGGAACAGACTATACGAAGGAAGATTATCAAAAAGGAACCGCATTTTTCATTGGCAATGAGGGAAATGGTCTGACAGATAAGTTGACAGACAAAGTACAGAAGAAGATCAAGATTCCAATGTGTGGTAAGGTAGAATCATTAAATGCAGCCATGGCATCAGGCCTTTTAGTTTATGAGGCAAGACGCCAGAGACAGGGGGTGGATTAAATGTATGCAGTTTATTGGCTGATCGCATCCGCGGTATTTTTACTTGTTGAGATCATGACACTTGGACTTACAAGTATCTGGTTTGCAGGTGGAGCCGTTGTAGCAGCAATCACAGCACTATTTGGTGTTCCATTTTGGGTACAGATGTTGATATTTATCGTGGTAACATGTCTGTTGTTTGCACTGACAAGACCAGTTGCCAAACGATATTTAAACAGCAAGGTGCAAAAAACGAATACTGATGCATTGATCGGACAGACAGCACTTGTCAAAGAAACGATCAATAACATGGAAAGCAAAGGGTTGGTTCAGTTAAATGGCCAGGATTGGACTGCGAGAAGCTTTGAGGCTGGAGAGATCATTCCAGAAGGCAGCGAAGTGATCGTAAAAGAAATCCGAGGCGTGAAACTGATCGTAGAAAGAGAGGTATAAGATTATGTCGATTATTTTATTTATTATCGTTATCGCATTGCTTGCGATGATCATTTCATCCACAGTGCGTATCGTGCCGCAGGCACATGCTTATGTTGTAGAACGATTGGGTGCTTATCAGGGAACATGGTCTGTAGGACTTCATGTCAAAGTCCCATTTATTGATCGTGTTGCAAGAAAAGTCAACTTAAAAGAGCAAGTTGTGGATTTTCCACCACAGCCAGTTATCACAAAAGATAACGTTACGATGCAGATCGATACAGTTGTATATTTTCAGATCACTGATCCAAAGTTATACAGTTACGGTGTAGAGAACCCGATCATGGCAATCGAGAATCTGACAGCTACAACACTTCGAAATGTCATCGGTGATCTGGAATTAGATGAGACATTAACTTCCAGAGAGACGATCAATACACAGATGAGAGCAACACTTGACGTTGCGACAGATCCATGGGGAATCAAAGTAAACCGTGTGGAACTTAAGAACATCATTCCACCAGCAGCCATTCAGGATGCCATGGAGAAACAGATGAAAGCAGAACGTGAACGAAGAGAAGCGATTCTGATCGCAGAAGGTGAGAAGAAGTCCGCGATCTTACGTGCAGAAGGACAGAAAGAATCTATGGTCCTTCAGGCAGAGGGAGATAAGGAAGCAGCAATCCTTCGTGCGGAAGCGAAGAAAGAAGCAACGATCCGTGAAGCAGAAGGTCAGGCAGAAGCGATCCGTGCGATCCAGAAAGCGAATGCACAGGGTATTGAATCGATCAAGGCAGCCAAAGCTGACGATGCAGTCATCCAGTTAAAGAGCTTAGAAGCATTTGCTAAAGCAGCTGACGGAAAAGCTACAAAGATCATTATCCCATCTGAGATTCAGGGGATGGCAGGTCTTGTAAAATCAATTACAGAAGTTGCCAAAGACGATGAGAAGAATATTGCAGATCTGATCGAAGAACAGGTACAAGACACTGTAAAAGAACAGTAAGATCAGAAAATGTTTATGAAAATATGACAACCCTTGGCGGTATGCCGGAGCACTGAAGAGGTGTTCCGGCTTTTGCCATGTTTGATATTGATGGGAGATAAAAGATGAAGACAATCGTTTGTTATGGAGATTCTAATACTTATGGCTATAATCCGGAAAATGGATTCCGTTATGAATATGAAGAACGATGGACAACCATTTTGCAAAAGGAACTGAAAGATTCTGCGATCGTGATTCCGGAAGGATTAAACGGCAGAACAACAAGTTTTGAAGATGAGTTAAGACCAGGAAGAAATGGTGCAACATATTTAGATCCATGTTTACACAGCCACGGACCGATCGATCTGGTAGTGTTAATGCTTGGAACGAATGACCTTAAGATCCGTTTTCAGGCAACACCAACAGATATCGGAAAAGGGATCGACCGTTTGATCAAGATGATCAAATCGATCACTCCACAGAAGAGACAAGATGGACGATCCGCAAAGATCCTTTTAATGGCACCACCGCATCTTGGGGATGATCTGACAGAGATTCCAAGTGGAGAAGAGATGGGATTTGAAAGAGGGATCAGTTATTCCAAGAGATTGGCACCGATTTATGAAGACTGGGCAAAGTTTCATAACATTGAATTTCTGGATGCAGCAAAATATGCAAAAGCTTCCGAAATCGATGCCTGCCACCTGACAAGAGAAAGTCATAGGAAATTAGGTGAAATGGTTGCGAAAAAATGCAAGGAAATCCTTGAAATATAAGGGTTTCGGGTTGTTTTCAAAGATGCATTCCTATATAATAACAACTATATGATGTCTGCCAGGGATCAAAGGGCAGAGACATCCAAGATACAACAAAATGGAGGAACAAAAGATGGACGCAAAGACAAGCTTAAAGGGAAGAAGTTTCTTAACATTAAAAGACTTTACACCAGAAGAAATTGGTTATTTTTTAGATTTAGCAGCGAAATTAAAAGCAGATAAGAAAAAAGGGATCACAGGAAACAGTCTAAAAGGGAAAAATATCGCTCTTTTATTTGAAAAACCAAGTACAAGAACAAGATGTTCATTTACGATCGGATGTGTTGATGAGGGTGCACACCCAGAATATCTAGGAAAAGATGATATTCAGTTAGGACACAAAGAATCTGTAGAAGATACAGCAAGAGTTCTTGGAAGAATGTTTGACGGGATCGAATTTCGTGGATTCTTACATGAGAACGTAGAGAAATTAGCAAAATACAGTGGAGTTCCAGTATGGAATGGTTTAACAGATGATTACCATCCAACACAGATCTTAGCGGACTTCTTAACATTAAGAGAACAGTTTGGAGAGATCAAAGGATTAAACTTCGTATTCGCTGGAGACGGAAGAAATAACATGAGCAACTCTTTAATGATCGGATGCAGTAAGATGGGATTGAATTTCACATGCTTAGCACCAAAGAGTTTATGGCCAAATGAAGAACTGGTAAAACAGTGCGAAGAGTATGCGAAAGAATCTGGAGCTAAGATCCGTTTTACAGAAGATGTGAAAGAAGCTGTGGAAGGTGCAGACTGCATTTACACAGACGTATGGGCATCTATGGGTGAAGAAGACAAGGCAGCAGAAAGAATTGCTTTATTAAGACCATATCAGGTAAATAAAGAAATGTTAGAGATGACAGGAAAAGATACTACAGTTGTTATGCATTGCCTGCCAGCAGTTAAAGGACATGAGATCACAGAAGATGTTTTTGAACATTATGCAGATGTGATTTTTGATGAAGCAGAAAATCGTATGCACACGATCAAAGCTGTTATGGTAGCAACTTTAGGAGAATATTAGGAGATAGGATATTCAATGAAAAGTAAGATTCTCAAGGAATTAAAGAATGCAGATGATTATATATCAGGACAGCAGCTTTGTGAGCGGTTGGGAGTTTCAAGGACTGCTGTCTGGAAGCATATCAAAGCATTAAGAGCAGAAGGTTACGAGATTGATTCTGTGACAAATAAAGGCTATAAACTTATGATGGAACCAGATCTTTTGACAAAAGAAGAAGTAGCATCCTGCCTTCATACCAAATGGCTTGGAAAAGATCTTCATTGTTATGAGACAATGGATTCTACAAATCTTGAGATCCGCCGTCTGGCAGAGGCAGGTGCCGGTCACGGAACCGTTGCGATCACAGAAGAACAGACGATGGGAAAAGGAAGAAGAGGACGAAGCTGGTTGGCAGAAGCTGGAGCAGGGATCGCGATGAGCTTTCTTCTAAAACCTCAGATCGAAGCTCAGAATTCTTCTATGCTTACGTTAGTTACTGCATTAGCGGTAAATGAAGCAATCTGTGAGACAACAGGAATTCGGGCAAAGATCAAATGGCCAAACGATATCATTGTGAATGGAAAGAAGATCTGTGGAATCCTAACAGAGATGAGCCTTCAGATGGATGAGATCAATTACATTGTAGTGGGACTTGGTATCAATGTAAATATTGATCATTTTCCAGAAGATTTAAGTGATAAGGCAACTTCACTCCAGATCGAGGGAGGAAGAAAGATCAAGAGAGCTCCATTGGCAGCGAAAGTGTTAGAATGTTTTGAGAAATATTACGATATGTTTTTGAAGACAGAAGATCTTAGCATGTTGCAAGATGAATACAATAAACTTCTGGTACATACAGACCAGAAGATCAAGGTTGTCAGAGGTTCCAAAGAAGAGATATTCTTATCAAGAGGCATCAATCATCGTGGAGAATTACTGGTAGAGGATGAAGATGGAAAGGTATCAGAAGTTTCATCCGGAGAGGTATCAGTAAGAGGTATCTTGGGATACGTATAAGAGATTCCGAGAATATATACAAGAAACAAGGAGAAATACAAAAACATGTATCAGGATAAAGTTACATTATGCGGTTCCAATGCATATGAGAAGAAATATTACTTAAACCCTGATTTTTCTGGATTACCAGAACAGATCAAACAGGAACTGCAGATTGCATGTGTACTATTTACAGCAGAAGTCGGCGGAGTCTTGACATTAGAGTTCGATGAAGAAGGCAAATTAAATTTTGTTACTCATGTGGAAGATAATGATTTCTTTTACGATGAGATTGGAAGTGAACTGATGATCAAGAAACTAAGACAGGAAAAACAGGATTTCTGGGAGTCCTTGGAACTATATTATAAAATATTCCTTTTGGGAGAAGATGAGGTATAAATTATGTTATTAGCACTCGATGTTGGGAATACCAATATAACGATCGGCGTATTCAAAAGAAAAGAGATTATAGAGGTATTTCGAATTACAACAAAGTTACCAAGAACATCCGATGAATTTGGAATTCTGATTTCAAATCTATTAAAGGAAAAAGGATTGGATGAAGGTGAAGTGAAGGCAGCGATCATAGGATCAGTTGTGCCAAATATCATGCATTCACTGAGTAGTGGTTTGATCAAATATTTTGATGTAAAACCGATCATTGTGGGACCTGGGATCAAGACAGGGATCAATCTTGGAAGATTTAATCCAAGAGAAGTTGGAGCAGACAGGATCGTAGATCTGGTTGCAGGATATGAAATATATGGCGGACCAGCACTCGTCATTGACTATGGAACTGCAACAACATACGATGTTGTCACAGAGAATGGCATATTCTTAGCAGGTGTGATCGCACCGGGAATTCGCACTTCAGCAAATGTACTATATAGAGATGCAGCACGTCTGCCAGAGATTGAAATCTTAAAACCAAAGACGATCCTTGCAAACAGCACGATTGACAGTATGCAGGCAGGTTTGTACTATGGAGTTGTTGGTGAGACAAAATATATGGTACAGAAGATGAAAGAAGAGACAGGCTTTGATAACATGAAAGTTATCGCAACCGGAGGCCTTGGAAATATGATCGCACAGACGGTTGATGAGATCGACTATTACGATCCAACATTAACATTGAAGGGATTACAGATCATTTATGAGAAGCAATAAATTAAAACCTCTGGTTATTGGAGATATTACAATTGAACACCCGTTAGCACTTGCACCGATGGCAGGAGTTACAGATCTACCATATCGTTTGTTATGTAAAGAACAGGGTGCTGGAATGATGTGCACTGAGATGGTAAGTGCCAAAGGATTATACTATGGGAACCGTAAATCTGAGCCATTGATGGCAACAGATCCGAAGGAAATTCCAGTAGCGATCCAGATTTTTGGATCCGATCCAGAGATCATGGGTCAGATGGCAGCGAAAGTCAATGATGGGCGGTTTCAGATGATCGATATCAACATGGGATGTCCGGTTCCAAAGATCGTGAATAACGGTGATGGATCCGCATTGATGAAGAATCCGGAATTAGCAGGGAAAGTGATCAAAGCAGTTGTAGATGCTGTGGATATCCCGGTTACAGTTAAGATCCGAAAGGGATTTAACGATGAATTGATTAATGCACCAGAGATGGCACAGGTTGCACAGGAGAATGGAGCAGCAGCGATCGCAGTTCATGGAAGAACAAGAGAACAGTACTATTCAGGAACAGCAGACTGGTCGATCATTCGCAAGGTAAAAGAAGCTGTTGATATTCCAGTAATTGGAAATGGTGATATCACATGTGCAAAAGATGTATTACGAATGCAGGAAGAGACAGGTTGTGACGGATTTATGATCGGAAGAAGAGCCAAAGGGAATCCATGGATCTTCAAAGAGATCTTACATTTCTTTGAGACAGGAGAAGAAATGCCAAGACCATCCTTAGAAGAAGTTGTCGCCATGATGTTGAGACATGGACAGATGATGATCGATTTTAAAGGAGAATACATCGGAGTCCGTGAGATGCGGAAACATGTCGCATGGTATACATTCGGTTTTCCAGGGGCAGCAAAACTTCGCGAGAAGGTAAATCATACAGAGACATACGAAGACTTAGAAGAATTACTGCAAAATTATCTCAAAGCCACGAATGGCAGGGATTAGGAATTGACAAAAGAAACTTAGGTAAGATATAATTAATCAGTTAACATTTAGAACGAAAGGAATAGTGTTATGGCAGAGGCAAAGAAGAATATATTAACCCCAGATGGTTTAAAAGCATTAGAAGATGAATTACAAGAATTAAAAGTCGTAAGACGTAAAGAGATCGCACAGAAGATCAAAGAAGCAAGAGAACAGGGTGACTTATCAGAGAACGCGGAATATGATGCAGCCAAAGATGAACAGCGTGACATGGAAGCACGTATCGAAGAGATCGAAAAGATCTTAAAGAACGCTGTTGTTATCGATGAGAAATTCGAAAAAGGTGTCATCAGCCTTGGATGTCATGTATTATTAGAAGACATCTCTCTTGGAAAAGAAGTAACATATCATATCGTAGGTTCTACAGAGGCAGATATCCTTCAGAACAAGGTTTCCAATGAAGCGCCAATTGGTAGAGCTTTACTTGGAAAGAAGATCGGAGATGTCGTATCCGTAGAAGGAATCAATCAGGTAAACGATTTCAGAGTTATTGATGTACAGAGAAAGTAAGAGGAAGTAAGAAAAGTGGCACAGCAGAATAAAGATACAAACGAACTGATCAAAGTTAGAAGACAGAAACTGGCTGATTTACAGGCAGCTGGCAAGAATCCGTTCGAGATCATGAAATATGATGTAACACATCATTCAAAAGAAATCAAAGATAATTTTGAAGAATTAGAAGGAAAAGAAGTAGCAGTTGCAGGACGTTTAATGTTCAAACGTGTGATGGGTAAAGCATCTTTCTGTAACGTACAGGACCTTCAGGGTGGAATTCAGGCCTATGTAGCAAGAGATGAGATCGGTGTAGAATCTTATCAGGATTTCAAGAAGATGGATATCGGAGATATCGTAGGTATCAAAGGTAAAGTCTTTGCTACAAAGACAGGAGAAAAATCTATCCATGCAGAAGAAGTGATTTTATTATCTAAGAGTTTAAAACCACTTCCAGAGAAATTCCACGGATTAACAGATACAGATACAAGATATCGTCAGAGATATGTTGACCTGATCATGAATGAAGAATCCAAAGAAGTATTCATCAAACGTTCTAAAATCATCAGTAAGATCCGTTCTTATCTAGATGGACAGGGATTCATGGAAGTAGAAACTCCGATGTTAGTATCCAATGCAGGTGGAGCATCAGCAAGACCATTTGAAACACACTACAATGCATTAAGTGAAGATGTAAAATTACGTATTTCCCTAGAGTTATACTTAAAGAGACTGATCGTTGGTGGACTTGAGAAAGTTTACGAGATCGGACGTGTATTCCGTAACGAAGGTGTTGACACACGTCATAACCCAGAGTTTACATTAATGGAATTATATCAGGCATACACAGACTATCACGGAATGATGGATTTGACAGAGAACTTATATCGTTACCTTGCAGAAGAAGTATGCGGTGGAACAAAGATTCAGTATAAAGATTTCGAGATCGATCTTGGAAAACCTTTTGAGAGAATCACAATGGTAGATGCAGTTAAGAAATACTCTGGAGTAGACTTTAAAGAGATCAAGACTTTAGAAGAAGCAAGAGCAGCTGCTGAAGAACACCATGTAGAATACGAAGAACGCCACAAACGTGGAGATATCTTAAACTTATTCTTCGAAGAATTCGTAGAAGACAAACTGATCCAGCCAACATTCGTTATGGATCACCCAGTAGAAATCTCTCCATTAACAAAGAGAAAACCAGAAGATCCAGATTATGTAGAACGTTTTGAGTTCTTTATGAATGGATGGGAAATGGCAAATGCATACTCTGAGTTAAATGATCCGATCGATCAGAGAGAACGTTTCAAAGCACAGGAAGAACTTCTTGCACAGGGTGACGAAGAAGCCAACACAACAGATGAAGACTTCTTAAATGCATTAGAGATCGGTATGCCACCTACAGGTGGTATCGGATTCGGTATCGACAGAATGGTAATGTTATTAACAAATTCTACAGCGATCAGAGACGTATTATTATTCCCAACAATGAAGAGTCTTGACTCTGACAAAAAAGCAGGAAAATCCGGAGCAGTAGAAGAAGCAACTGCAAACGACAACAACGGATTCTTCAAAGACAACGCGAAGATTGACTTCTCCAACGTAAAGGTTGAGCCTTTATTTGAAGAAGAGGTTGATTTCGATACATTCAGCAAATCTGATTTCCGTGCCGTAAAGGTTAAAGAGTGTGTAGCAGTTCCGAAGAGCAAGAAGCTCCTTCAGTTCACACTGGATGACGGAACAGGTACAGACCGCACGATCTTAAGCGGAATCCACTCTTATTATGAGCCGGAAGAATTAGTTGGTAAGACACTGATCGCAATTACCAACCTTCCGCCAAGAAAGATGATGGGAATCGAGTCTTGCGGTATGCTGCTTTCAGCAGTGAATAACCTGAAGGATTCAGAGGATGAAGAACTGCATCTTCTGATGGTTGATAACCATATTCCGGCAGGTGCTAAGCTGTACTAATCCAGAAAAAAGAGTTCGGTTTGGTAGTCATAGACGTCCAATCAGGAAAAGTGGTTCTATGGATTCCTGACTGTTTATCTTATATGTCTAAAGAACAAAATATCGATTATTTTTGAGGAGCATTTTTCGAAAATATAGTGTTAAACAAGGACACATCACTTTTGGTAGAAATACCATTTGGATGTGTCTTTTTTGTTCTTTAAGATATAACATCCTTTCACGTACCTGCCAAATAAAATGAGTATCTGCTAATATACAGATTTCTGGAAACAAGGAGGAAGCCATGAAAAAACGAAAAACACCTGACTTGGAAAAATATCTGGAAGGAAAGAAACGCAGATTTGTAAATTACACACAAGGAGCAAAGATTTATAAGATGTCCTACTGGCCTTTTGTCAGACTGGCGAAAAAAGCAGAAGCCAATTATCCGATTCGAAAGATAGCCATTGTGGATCTGAATATTCTGGATGATTTTTTAGAAGGCGATCCTGAGGTTGTATCAGAATTAAAGAAGAGAAGGAGGAAGCGTTATGGGAAATAACCGAAGCAAGGTTCCGGATTTGGAAAAGCTTGTCAAAGGAGGACGCAAGAAATTTGTCCGTTATGAGGAAGGGGCAATGCTTTATTCCATGGGAGTCCATACATTTCAACAGTTAGCAAAAGATGCCAGATCAGTATACCATGTCAAAAGAATCGTGTTAGTTAATTTGGATCTTATTGATGAATATCTGAAAGCATTCCGTGATGAAGAATTTTGATGAAAGAATACAGGAGGAACAACATATGTGTAAAGTGATATCCATTACAAACCAGAAAGGCGGAGTCGGAAAGACCACCACAACCGTAAATTTAGGAATTGGCCTGGCAAGAGAAGGAAAAAAAGTATTATTGATCGATGCAGATCCACAGGGAAGTCTGACAGCAAGTCTTGGATATGTAGAGCCGGATGAACTGGGAGTTACTTTGGCAACCATCATGACGATATGCGACAGGTAGATGAAGTCGTGAACCTGATCGTAGAGACTGTGATGTGTAAAAACGACAAGATCTTGATTGCCAGCAACTGGTATCCGGCATTACTGGTGAAGAAAAAAATCAAAAGCTCTTGACTTGGAGTTAACTTCAAGTAGTATACTAATCGAAACAGGAGGTAAAAAGATGAAGAAATTACTGATTATATATTATTCATGGTCAAATGGAAACACGGAAAGAATTGCAAAAATGCTACAGAGTGAGACTGATAGCGATATTCTAAAAATAGATACCGTAGTTCCATATTCTGGCAGTTATGATGATGTGGTAAATCAGGGACAGAATGAAGTGCAGCGCGGATACGAACCTGAAATTAAACTGCTGGATATCAATATTGCAGATTATGATGTCATCGCAGTTGGGACACCTACATGGTGGTACACAATGGCTCCGGCTGTAAAAACATTTCTGCACCAACAGGATTTTACCGGAAAGACAGTAGTACCT
>SKEV01000044.1_pt1 | contig 117352 bp, 98 predicted proteins | sample 4819531 | NCBI WGS metagenome assembly SKEV01 (sample SAMN11008800, study PRJNA524170) | human gut metagenome | biome: Human fecal sample; material: Feces; isolation source: fecal sample from pouch patient p9, p28 | host: Homo sapiens | place: Israel: Tel-Aviv | collected 2016-08-01 | reverse complement strand
TGTTTCGTTGTATGAGTCAGAAAGAAGATAAGAAGAAATATTTATAAGAAAAAAGGGTGACAACATGAGCACTTTTTGAATGCGTTTTTTACAAATTCGCAGCGCCCTGTGGTTGATTGTCTGACCGTAGCTGCGGGCATTTTGGCTCGCAGCCAGGAAGTTATCAAAGGAACAGGCGCGGATCAGCGATTTGTAAAAAACGCTTTCAAAAATGCGGAGTGTCACCCTTTATTCTTATAAATATTTCTTCTCTTGTTCTTTCTGACTCATACATGCAACACTATCAATCAGAGTTTACATCCAGTCGTAGTATCAACAATATTCATCAATTGTTCTCCTTCCAGATACCTTTGCAGGTTTCCAGCTATAATATCTACGATTCGATATAAAGTTGCAGGATGATGAAAATCTCCGGCTACGTGTGGAGTTATGATCACATTTTCTACGTTCCATAATTTATGTTGCGTCTGCAGCGGTTCTGGGTCTGTAACATCCAGTCCTGCTCCATAAATTTGTCCTTGGATCAATGCTTCGCAAAGATCCTCTGTATTAACTGCACTGCCTCTTCCAGCATTTAGCAAGATTGAGGTGTTCTTCATTTTTTCAAAACGATCTTTATTGAAGATATTTCGTGTTGCTTTAGAATCTGGAAGTACAGATAATACAACATCTGCTTTGGGCAGCAATTTATCCAGATCATCCATGGTATGGAGTTCATCGATATCTTGCGGTACCTGCCCTGGTCTTCGTTTGATTCCGATGATATGGTAGTCAAAATTTTTCATTAATCTTGCAAAGTATAATCCGATGTCACCGAGTCCCACGATCAGAAGTGTTCTTCCGCATAAGGACATGACACCTCCTTCATCTTGCCATTCACATTGATTTTGGTTATCTCTGTATAGATGTAATTTCTTTTGCAGGGAAAATAAGACTGCCAGCATATGTTCTGCAACGCTTGGTCCATAGGCTCCTGTAGCATTCGTCAATATTACATCTTCAGGAAGCACGCCTTTCTTCACATAAGGATCAGCCCCTGCTGAATTAAGCTGCAGCCATTCTAAGTTTTTTGCTTCTTGTAAGTAAAATGGATCTACATTTCCAATGATAACATTTGCTTCCTGAACCATTTCCTGAGTTACATTATCGTATGAACTGTATATAAATTTATTGCCTTGAGAATGTTGTTCTAATGTTTTTTTATGTTCGTCTTTTACTGGCATAACAACCAGAATGTTTTTATCTTTTTTCATTGAATTACTTAATATCCTCCTGTTTATTTTATACTATTGTAACGCAAGAGTTATAGAAAGAAAACCCATAGAAATTAAATTTCAGGAGTTTTCAAAGAACAATTCATATAGACAAATTTTGTATACGTGCCGTATAATAAGAATTATACAAAAATAATAGGAAAAGGAAATATCAATATGAACGATTTTAAATATGTATTTGGTCCGATCCCATCCAGAAGACTAGGAAGATCCTTAGGTATCAGTCCACTGCCTAAGAAGACATGTAACTATTCCTGCATCTACTGTCAATTAGGAAGAACCGATAAAATGACAAATAAACGTCAGGAATTTTATAAAACAGAAGATATCATAGCGGAATTTAAACAGTATCTCAAAGACTCTGATAAATTTGATATCGTAACGGTCGTTGGAGAAGGAGAACCTACTTTAGCAGCAAATCTTGGTGAATTAGTAGTTGCTCTGAAAGCATTAACAGACAAGCCAGTCGCAGTGATCACAAATGGTGCGTTGCTTTCTGATCCACAAGTCAGAGAAGAATTATGCCATGCTGATATGGTATTGCCATCTCTGGATGCTTATAACCAGGAAATTTCCAAGAAGATCGACCGACCTTATGGAACGATCAAATTTGAAGAAGAATTTGAAGGTCTCAAAAAGTTCACTCACATGTATGAAGGAGAACTTTGGTTGGAAATCATGCTAGTTGATGGGATCAACGATGATGAGCAGTCTATTCTTAAGTTTCAAGAATTATTAAAAGAATTAAAATATGACAGACTATACTTAAATACACCAGTTCGTCCGCCAGCAGAAGCAGATGTGAATGTCGTATCTGAAGAACGCATGCGATATGCGGTTGAGACACTTGGTGGTATTTCGATTGAGATGATGAGTTCTGGTGCATTTTTCAGTGAGATTGAAGATGACTATGAAGCGGTTAAATCCATTATCGGAAGACATCCTATGAATCAGTTTGAAGTACGAGGATTCTTAGAAAGCAGAGATGTGAAAGATCCAGAAGCGATGATGGAACAGATGAAAAAAGATGAAGCGATCCATGTGATCGATTACAAAGGAATCCTGACGTTCCGTTTAAAATAGTACAATGATCGGATTATAAAAAGGAGAAACAAAATGAAGCATAGTGTAAAAAGAGTGGCAGCAATTCATGATCTGTCTGGTTTTGGAAGAGCTTCGTTGACAGCGATCATTCCCATCCTTTCATCCATGGGAGTGCAGGTCTGTCCATTGCCGACAGCGATCCTTTCCAATCATACTGGGGGATTTGATACCTTTAGTTTTGTAGACTTTACAGATCATATGCAGGACTATATCGATCATTGGAAAGAGCTAAATATCGATTTTGACTGTATTTATTCTGGATTCTTAGGATCTGAACGTCAGATTGAGATCGTTTCCGGATTTATTGATGATTTTGGAACAGAGGATAATATGGTTGTGATCGATCCAGTCCTTGGAGATAATGGAAACTTGTATTCAACGATGGATCAAGGATTAGTTGAAGGAATGAAACGTCTGGTAACAAAAGCTGACATTATTACACCCAATTTTACAGAAGTAAGTCTTTTATTAGGGGAAGAATACAAACAGACAACAACCGATGAAGAGATCAAAGAATGGGTAAAACGTTTGTCTGATATGGGACCAGATATCATTGTTGTGACAAGTGTTCCAGATAAAGAGAAAGATAAAGATTCTAATGTGATCGCTTACGATAGAACTTGTAATACATATTGGAAGATAAAATGCCGTTATATCCCAACATTTTATCCGGGAACAGGAGATGCTTATACTTCTGTTATGATAGGAAGCCTGTTAGACGGAGACAGTCTGCCAATCGCACTGGATAAGGGTGTGCAGTTTATCACACAGGCGATCAAGGCAAGTTATGGATTTGATTATCCAAACAGAGAAGGAGTATTGCTTGAGAGAGTATTGGAAGTATTGAAAATGCCGGTAGTTTTAGGTGGATATGAAATGATCTGATATCGAAAGCTAAAAAAGGAGGTGTCTGACATGTTTTATTTACTAGACCCAGAAAAATGGGAACGACAGAAACATTTTGAATATTATATGCAGATGATACCATGCGGTTATACTGTTACAGTACGTCTAGATGTGGAAAATCTGTATCAGCAGGTCAAAAAATGTGGATTAAAGTTTTATCCGGCATTTATTTACTGCACAGGAAAAGTTGTCAATGAGAAAAGAGAATTTAAAATGGGAGTCGATCAGGAAGGAAGACCTGGTTACTTTGATGTGATGCATCCAAACTTTACGATCTTTCACAAAGATGATCATACATTTTCAGACATCTGGTCTTATTATGATGATGATTTTCAGACATGCTATCAAAACATTATAAATGATATGGAAACATACAAAGATGTCAAAGGACCCAAAGGAAAAGAAGGGCAGCCGCCAAACTTCTTTTGTATCTCCTGTGTGCCATGGATGGATTTCACAGGCTACAGCACATGGGTGCCAACCGGAAGACCAAATCTATTTCCGATCATTACATTTGGAAAATATGTGGAAGAAGAGGGCAGAAGAAAGCTGTCTGCTGCTTTGACGATATCTCATGCATCCGCAGATGGATATCATGCTAGTATGTTCTTTGAAAGACTGCAGGAAGTATTAGATGAATTTGTAATTGATCAGTAATTGATGCATTGATCAAAGTTTATAAGTGATATAGATAATTTCTGTATACATAGTGAAATCTATTGATATTATAACGGAAAATATTTCTGATCAGTCAGCAGATTTAACATAATATACAATTGGAATTTTTATTTTTATAAATATTTGCATTTATATTGGATTACATGATACAGATTAAATACAAAAAGCACTATCATAATCGATGGTGCTTTTTGTATTTAATGGGGTAGAGAGGTGTGGTTATAAAATTATTTCCCTTGCAAAAATCCAGCCGAAGTAGAAGCAGACAATTTCTCCAACAAAGAAGAAACTTCCTCTTCGGACTCCTGAAATCCACCTGTGATCCACTGTCGAATCACAGCCATGCATCCGCTCACAATATAAATATGCAAAGAAGACAAAGCCTCCGCGTCGTAATCAGGCCGGCGGCTCTGCCACAGTGGCATGGTCCAGTGTTGGGTGGCAAGCAGAAGTTTATTCTGAAATCCTGGATCACCATGGTCTGAGAACAACAATCTTACCAACTGCTTATGCTCACTGATATAAAAGATAATAGAATTCATCAACTGTGAAATTGAATTTTCCTTCTCAAACTGGATCATATCTTCTTCTAGAGTATTTAAAATCTCATCTTCAATCGACTCCAGAAGATCCATCGGACTGGAATAATACGTATAAAATGTACTGCGGTTAATATCCGATTTCTCACATAGGCGGGAAACGGATATTTTTTGTATTGGCTGTTCTTTTAATAAATAAAGCAGGCTCTCTCTGAGCGCACGTTTTGTTTTCAAAATACGACGATCAGTTTTCTTCTCTACCATATCAAAAACTCCTTTAAAATCATATAAAAAAGATAATCTACAAAACAATGAAAAATGTTCGATAACCACCAAAAACACTATTTTGGTGGTTGTTGTATACACATACATTTATTATAATATACATATGAATGAAAAACAACAGTTGTATGATAAAAGGAGGCACAAACATGAACCGGCAAGATTTTTATGATGGAAAATTATTTGATGCATATCGTTATATGGGTGCACATAAAGACGGTGATAAGATTCGTTTTGTAACCTATGCACCAAGAGCCTCCAGGATATCGATCATTGGGGAGTTTAATAACTGGAATGAAGAATTTATGGAACAAGACGCACAAAGTGGTTTCTTTTTATTCTACTCCGACAAAGCTAAAGAGGGTCAGATGTACAAATACTGCATCTATGGACCAGATGGAAACCGGCAGGAACATTGTGATCCCTATGGATTTGAGATGGAACTAAGACCGGGGGCATGTTCTATTATCAGAGATATCACAACATACAGATTCAATGACAGATCATGGATGCAGATGAGAAGTGTCGGAATGGAAGATGCCATCAATATCTATGAGATGCATATGGGTTCATGGAGAATGAATAAGAAAGATGAGAATGGCTGGTATCAGTATGATGAGATTGCCAAGATGCTCGTTCCATATCTAAAACAAAATAATTATACCCATGTAGAATTAATGCCACTGTCAGAACATCCATTTGATGGATCATGGGGATATCAAAACACTGGATTTTTTGCACCAACGAAACGTTATGGAACTCCAGATAAATTAATGAAATTTGTTGATATGATGCATCAGGCAGGGATTGGAGTCATTATGGATTTTGTGCCAGTTCATTTTGCAGTAGATGGATATGGACTGAAATTATATGATGGAACTCCATTATATGAATACGATAATAAAGATACTGGAGAGAGTGAATGGGGAAGTTGCAATTTTATTCATTCCAGAAGAGAAGTTCAGTGCTTCTTGCAATCAGCGGCCAACTATTGGCTGGAAGAGTATCATTTTGATGGAATCCGTATGGATGCAGTGAGCCGCCTGATCTACTGGCAGGGAGATGAAAGCAGAGGAGTCAATGATACAGCGATCGACTTCTTAAAAGCATTCAATTTAGGTTTAAAACAACGTCATCCAACCGCCATGCTGATCGCAGAAGATTCCACTGCTTATCCAGGTGTGACAGAACCTGTATGGAAAGGCGGGTTAGGATTTGATTACAAATGGGATTTAGGATGGATGCACGATACTCTGGAATATTTTCAGACTGGACCAGAATATCGAAGTCGTGATTATCACAAACTAACATTCTCTATGGTGTATTTCTGGAATGAACGTTATATGCTAGAATATTGTCATGATGAAGTTGTACATGGCAAGGCAACGATCTTACAGAAGATGTATGGGGATTATGAAGATAAATTTCCACAGGCAAGGGCTATGTATATGTATATGATGATCCATCCAGGAAAGAAATTAAACTTTATGGGGAATGAATTTGGACAGATCAGGGAATGGAGCGAAGCACAGGAACAAGATTGGATGATCTTAAAATATCCGATTCATGATGCTTTCCATAAATATATGGTCAAATTAAATGACATTTACAAGAAAGAAAAAGCTTTCCATTATGATTATCATAGAGAAAACTTTGAATGGCTGGACTGCCATCAGGAAGAACGATGTATTTATGCGATCGGAAGAAAAACGGCAGATCACATGATCGTTGGAATCTTTAATTTCTCTGACAAAGAGCAGAAAGATTATAAATTAACGATCAAAGGACACCATACGAGAAGAACATTGTTACATACTGAATGGGAACAGTATGGTGGAACGATGAAGAAACGTAAAGAAAATATTCATCTAAAGAAAAAAGGAAAAGACAGTGAGCTTACGATCACACTTCCAAGATACAGTGGAGTTTTATTAAAACTAACGAAGAAAGAATAAGACAGAAACTTTGAGTAAAAGGAGATAATATCATGAAAATATACGATTTAGTAATTATAGGTTCCGGACCAGCTGGAATGTCTGCAGCAATCTATGCACAGAGAGCAATGCTTGATTTTGTTATGATCGAGAAAGAATATATGCCAGGAGGACAGGTTGTACAGACTTATGAAGTTGATAATTATCCTGGAATTCCAAAGACAAATGGAATGGATCTTGGATTAAAATTTTCAGAGCATGCGAAAGAACTTGGAGCTAAAAGTATTACAGCAGAAGTTAAAGAAATCTATGCAGACGAAGAAATCAAAGAGATCATGCTTAAGAATGGAGATATATTAAAAACAAGGACGATCATTCTTGCAACAGGAGCAGTTCATCAGACTTTGGGAATAGAAGGAGAAGAAAAATTAAAGGGAATGGGAGTATCTTATTGTGCAACATGTGATGGAGCATTTTTTAGAAATAAGGTAACAGCAGTTGTTGGTGGTGGAAATGTTGCATTGGAAGATGCAATATTCTTAAGCCGTATGTGTAAAAAAGTTTATCTGATCCATCGAAGAGATGAATTTCGTGGTGCAAAGATTCTTCAGGATGAAGTAAAGAAGAACGACAAGATTGAAATCTTATGGAACACGATCGTGACAAAAATCGATGGAGATGAGGTTGTGGAGAAACTTCATATACAAGATGTAGATAACCATGTGGATAAGTTACTAGATGTTGATGGAATCTTTATCGCTGTGGGGACAAAACCAGCTTCCGAGCTTTTATCTGGAAAGTTATCAACAGACGAAAAAGGATATATTATCGCAGGAGAAGACGGTGTTACAAATATTCCGGGAATCTTTGCTGCAGGGGATGGAAGAAGCAAAAATCTTCGTCAGGTGGTGACGGCGGTGTCAGATGGTGCCAACTGTGTGTATTCAGTCGAGCGATATCTTCAAAATGCCTAATTTTCAGACAATTTAAGCTATTTTTTATATAGTGACTCATAAATTAAAAATCAACCGCTTTTTGTCGATTTGTGCTAGTTGTATAACAAAAAGCAGGTTGATTTTTTAATGGAAAAATTACACACATATTGCTAACAAAATACCCACAAAGTTATCAACATACAGAAATGGCATATTTTAGCCAAAAATGAGTTACCCACAGAGTTATCCACATTATCCACATCCACAATTCGACAAATAATAACTGTGGATAACTTCAAAAAGAAACATATGTTTTGTTTACTATTTATAAAAAGATTTTGTTTTCTTAATCAGAATTATATGTTATAATGAATTCATACAAAAAAGGTAAAGGAGATGGGAGCCATGAAATTCATTATTAGTGGAAAGAACATTGAAGTTACAGAAGGTATCAAAGCAGCAATTGAAGAGAAACTCGGACGTCTCGACAAATATTTAGTAGACGATACGATCGTGAATGTAACTTTAAGTGTTCAGAAGGGAAGACAGAAGATAGAAGTTACCATTCCTATGAAAGGGCACATTATCCGTGCTGAAGAAGGCAGTGAAGACATGTATGTATCTATTGACCTGGTAGTAGATGTGATCGAACGCCAGATCCGCAGATATAAAACAAGACTTATGAATCAGAAATATGATGGAACAAGCTTCAAACAGGAATTTATGGAGCAGGAAGACGATGTGGAAGATGATGAGATCAGAATCATCCGAAGCAAGAAGTTTGCTATCAAACCAATGGATGTAGAAGAAGCTTGTGTACAGATGGAATTATTAGGACATGATTTCTTTGTATTCCGCAATGCTGATACATTTGAAGTCAATGTTGTATACAAGAGAAAAGGAAATACATACGGACTGATCGAACCTGAATTTTAGAAGATCGGAAGATGGAGGAGATCCTTATGACAAGGATCTCCTTTTTTCATACTTTTTTTTATAAAAAATTCAAAATTTATTGAGAATTTTTACAATTAGTTAACTTGCACCTTATAATGTTAAGTGTTACAATAGCAAAGACTATATAATAGATATAAGACTATCTTGATATCAGATGTCAGAGACAGAACGATCACAAGATGGAACAATCATAAAAAGAAACTTAGGAGATTATTTATGGGTTTATTTGATAAAGTATTTGGTTCTCACAGTGATAAGGAACTAAAACGAATCAGCAAGACGGTTGACAAGATCGAAGCACTCGATGAGTCCATGCAGAAATTGTCAGATGAGGAACTAAGACATAAGACCGTTGAATTTAAAGAAAGACTTGCAAATGGAGAGACATTAGATGATCTGTTACCAGAAGCATATGCAACAGTAAGAGAAGCCAGCAGCCGTGCGATCGGTTTAAAACATTATCGTGTACAGCTGATCGGTGGTATCATCCTGCATCAGGGACGTATCGCAGAGATGAGAACTGGTGAAGGTAAAACTTTAGTATCCACGTTACCTGCATATTTAAATGCGCTGGAAGAAAAGGGCGTTCATATCGTAACAGTCAATGATTATCTGGCAACTCGAGATGCCGAGTGGATGGGAAAAGTTCATAATTTTCTTGGATTAACTGTTGGCGTTGTTACAAATGATATGGAGAATGATGAACGCCGTGAAGCATATAACTGTGATATTACTTATATTACAAACAATGAATTAGGATTTGACTACTTAAGAGATAACATGGTCATTGAGAAAGAAGATCTTGTACAGAGAGATCTTCACTATGCGATCGTCGATGAGGTCGATTCCGTACTGATTGATGAGGCAAGAACACCACTGATTATTTCCGGTGAAAGTGGTAAGTCTACAGAATTGTACCGTGCATGTGATATCTTAGCCCGCCAGATGGAACGAGGAAGTTCTGATGGTGAATTATCCAAGATGGATATCTTAATGAACGAGGATATCGAAGAAGATGGAGATTTCCTCGTCAATGAAAAAGATAAACAGATCATGCTGACTGCAGATGGCGTGAAGAAAGTCGAGAAATTCTTCCATATCGAGAATCTTGCAGATCCAGAGAACCTTGCGATCCAGCACAATATCATCTTAGCACTTCGTGCACATAACTTAATGTTTAAAGACAAAGACTATGTAGTAAAAGATGATGAAGTATTGATCGTCGATGAATTTACAGGACGTATCATGCCAGGAAGACGTTATTCTGATGGTCTGCATCAGGCAATCGAAGCGAAGGAAAATGTAAAGGTCAAGAGAGAATCCAAAACTCTTGCAACGATTACGTTCCAGAACTTCTTCAATAAATATGACAAGAAAGCAGGTATGACAGGTACTGCACTTACAGAAGAACAGGAATTTAGAGAGATTTATGGAATGGACGTTGTTGTGATTCCAACAAACAAACCAGTTCAGAGAATCGATCATGATGATGCGATCTACAAGACAAAACGTGAGAAGATGAATGCTGTTGTCGAAGATATCATTGAATCTCATGCAAAAGGACAGCCTGTTTTAGTTGGTACGATCACCATCGAGATGTCTGAAGAATTAAGTGCAATGCTTAAGAAACGTGGAATCAAACACAACGTACTGAATGCGAAATTCCACGAGAAAGAAGCAGAGATCATCTCTCACGCAGGTGAGATTGGTGCCGTAACGATCGCTACGAACATGGCTGGTCGTGGTACTGACATCGTGCTGGAAGATGGTGTTGCAGAACTTGGCGGATTAAAGATCATCGGTACAGAACGTCATGAATCCAGACGTATCGATAACCAGTTACGTGGTCGTGCTGGACGTCAGGGAGATCCAGGTGAATCTAAGTTCTATTTATCACTGGAAGATGATCTGATGAGATTGTTTGGATCTGAAAGAATGATCAGTATATACAATGCACTGGGAATTCCAGAAGGAGAAGAAATCCAGCATAAGACGATCAGCAAGACGATCGAGAAAGCACAGAAGAAGATTGAGAATAACAACTTTGGTATTCGTAAGAATCTGTTAGATTATGATAGAGTCAACAATGAACAGAGAGAAGTTATGTACAAAGAACGCCGCCGTGTTCTTGACGGAGATGACATGAAAGAATCTGTTTTAGGCATGATGAAAGAAACAGTTGCAAATCATGTATATCAGGTGATCAGTGATGAGCTTCCACCAGAAGAGTGGGATCTGGCAGCACTGAATGCAGAGTTGCTTCCAATTGTACCACTGAATAAGATCGTATTAACAGATGCAGAGAAATCTTCTGGTAAAGTTGATGATCTGGTAGCAAGATTACAGGAAGAAACAGTTGCATTATATGAACAGAAAGAAAAAGAATTCGAAGACTTTGATCTTCGTGAGATTGAACGTATTATCTTACTGAAAGTCATCGACCGCAAGTGGATGGATCATATTGATGATATGGATCAATTAAGAGAAGGAATTGGTCTTCAGGCATATGGACAGAGAGATCCAGTTGTTGAATACCGTATGGCTGGATTTGAGATGTTCAATAATATGACAAAGGCAATTCAGGAAGAGACAACAGGTGCACTGTTCCACGTACAGGTTGAGCAGAAGATCGAGAGAGAAGAAGCTCCAAAGATCACTGGAACAAACAAAGATGCAGAAGTTGAGAAGAAGCCTTATGTAAGAAAAGGAGCAAAAGTCGGCAGAAATGATCCTTGCCCATGTGGAAGTGGTAAGAAGTATAAGAACTGCTGCGGAAGGAATAAATAAGGAGTTTTTTATCAATGATTGAAGCAGAACAATTAAAATATAAATTAAACTCTTTTCAGGAACCACTAGAAGATCTTAGTGGTTCCCTTGCGTTAGAAGCAAAAAAAGAGAGAATTGATCAATTAGAACTGAATATGGAAGAACCAGGATTCTGGGATAATGTTGAGGAATCCCAGAATGTTATGAAAGAAGTCAAAAGCCTGAAAGGTGTCGTGGAAGAATATGATGATCTGAAAACAAAATATGAAGATATCGAGACTTTGATCGATATGGCAGAAGAAGATGAAGATGCCGATCTGATCGAAGAAGCCACTGCTTTGATGGATGAATTTGAAAAAACATATGAGGAATTACGTATTTCAACACTGCTAACAGGTGAATATGATAAGGATGATGCAATTCTTACACTACATGCCGGGGCAGGTGGAACAGAGTCTTGCGACTGGGCAGGAATGCTATACCGTATGTTCACAAGATGGGCAGGAAAGAAAGGTTATGGAACAGAAGTTCTTGATTATCTTGATGGGGATGAAGCAGGGATCAAATCTGTTACTGTGAAGATCACGGGAATGAACGCTTATGGATATTTACGATCTGAAAAAGGTGTTCACCGTCTTGTCCGAATTTCTCCATTCAATGCAGCAGGAAAACGACAGACATCGTTTGCATCCTGTGATGTAATGCCAGATATCAAAGATGATATAGAAGTTGAGATTGCAGATGAAGATATCCGGATCGACACATATCGTGCAAGTGGAGCTGGTGGACAGCATATCAACAAAACAGATTCCGCAATCCGTATTACGCATTTACCAACAGGAATCGTTGTACAGTGCCAGAATGAGCGTTCACAGCACAAGAACAAAGATCAGGCAATGAAGATGTTAAAGACAAAACTGTATCTGTTAAAACAGCAGCAACATTTGGAAAAATTATCAGATATCCGAGGTGATGTTGGGGATAATGGATGGGGAAACCAGATCAGATCCTATGTCCTGCAGCCTTATACAATGGTAAAAGACCACAGAACAAACTTTGAAAGCGGAAATCCAAGCGCTGTATTAGATGGGGATCTGGATGGATTTATGAATGCCTATCTTGCATGGGATAACAACAGCAAGAAGGAAGAAAATTAAACAGAAAACTTCCGGCCAGATCATGTATTTATTTTAAAACCAAATTTTCTATTGCATCATAAAAATATCTGTGGTAGTATTTTGTGCAAAGACAACTGTACACCACAGGAAAACAAAAGGAACCAGACATGAAAGAAACCAACTATTATGTAATTAAAAAGAAAGCAGTTCCAGAAGTGTTGTTAAAGGTGTTAGAGGTCCAGAAACTGTTAGATTCAAAGAGAGCAGTTTCTGTATTAGAAGCTACAGAGAAAGTGGGAATCAGTCGAAGTTCTTATTACAAGTATAAGGATGATATTTTCCCATTTTATGCTGGTAAGAAAGGACGTAGTATCACATTCGTGATCGAAGTCGATGACCAGCCTGGCGTTATGGCCTCGATCCTTAACATTTTTGCACTTTATAAGGCAAATATCCTGACGATCCACCAGAGTATTCCAATTAATGGAAAGGGACTCTTAACAGTCAGTGTTGACATCGAAGACAGCGAGACGGATGTCTCGGCTATGATTCAGGATGTTGAGAAGATAGAAGATGTATCTTATGTAAAAATAATTGCAATGGAATAGATGTATAAATATACATGACACATTTTTGGAGGACAGAATGAAATACGTTATTGTTTTAGGAGATGGAATGGCTGACGAGCCAATCGAAGCAGCAGGTGGGAAGACACCACTTCAGTTAGCAGACAAACCAGTGATGGATGAGATGGCGAAAGTTTCCGAACAGGGAATCGCTTATACAGTACCATCCAATTTACCAGCAGGAAGTGATGTAGCCAATCTTTCTATGTTAGGATATGACCCACAGGTTTATTATTCCGGAAGATCACCCCTTGAGGCATTAAGCATTGGTGTTGATATGAAAGATACAGATATTGCACTTAGATGTAACGTTGTAACCGTATCTGAAGACGAAGATTATGAAGATAAGACGATCATCGATCACAGCGCAGGAGAGATCACTTCTGAGGAAGCAGCGATCCTGATCGAAGCTGTGAGAAAAGAATTAGAAGATGATGAATATAAATTTTATCCGGGAGTCAGCTACCGCCATTTAACGATCTGGGATCATGGAGAAGTAGTCGAACTTGTACCACCTCATGATGTTTTAGGACAGAAGATCGGGCAGTATCTTCCAAAGCAGGAGAAGCTAAAAGAGATGATGGAAAAGAGTTTTGATATCTTAAATCATCATCCGATCAATGAAGCAAGAGCTGAGAAAGGCTTGAATAAAGCAAACAGCATCTGGTTCTGGGGAGCAGGGACGAAACCGGCACTGGACGATTTTAAAGAGAAGACTGGAATGAATGGAGCTATGGTATCTGCCGTCGATCTGTTAAAAGGAATCGCAGTTGGAGCAAACATGAGAAATCTTGATGTAGAGGGTGCCAATGGCGGTCTTGACACGAATTATCATGGGAAAGCGATGGCAGCAGTTGAAGCACTACTTGAAAAAAATGATGATTTCGCTTATATTCATGTAGAGGCACCTGATGAGATGGGTCATCAGGGAAGTCTTGAGAATAAGATCAAAGCAATCGAACATCTTGATAAAGAAGTTGTGAAGGTTGTCAAAGAAGAACTTGAGAAAGCTGGAGAGGATTTTAGAATTCTGATCGGACCGGATCATCCGACACCAATTGCGATCCGTACCCATTCCAAAGAACCGATACCATTTATGATCTACGACAGCACGAAAGATTATGAAGGTCAGGAAGAGTACAGCGAAGAAGCAGCGAGAGAGACAGGAATTGTCATTTCTCACGCTTATGATTTAATGAATCGGTTATTACAAAAATAAGAGAAATAATTTTAGGAGGCACAAGATGCTAGTAGTTAAGAAATTTGGTGGTACTTCTGTAGGAAATAAAGATCGTATCATGAACGTTGCAAAAAGATGTATTGAAGATTATAAAAAAGGAAATGATGTTGTTGTTGTCTTATCAGCAATGGGTAAGATGACAGATGAACTGATCGCAAAAGCAAAAGAGATCAATCCTAATCCATCCAGAAGAGAGATGGATATGTTATTAACAACAGGAGAACAGACTTCTGTATCATTAATGGCAATGGCAATGGATTCTCTTGGAGTTCCTGCTGTTTCCCTAAATGCATTCCAGGTAGCAATGCATACAACTTCTGTATACAGCAATGCAAGAATCAAAAGAATTGATACAGACCGTATCATGAATGAATTAGAACAGAGAAAGATCGTAATCGTTACAGGATTCCAGGGAGTTGACCAGTTCGATAACTACACAACACTTGGACGTGGTGGATCTGATACAACAGCTGTAGCACTGGCAGCAGCGTTACACGCAGATGCATGTGAGATTTATACAGACGTAGACGGAGTCTATACAGCAGACCCAAGAAAAGTATCAGAGGCTAAAAAATTAAATGAGATCACATATGATGAGATGTTAGAAATGGCAACACTCGGAGCAGGAGTACTTCATAATCGTTCTGTAGAACTTGCTAAGAAACATGGAGTTGCCTTAGTTGTTAGATCAAGTCTTACAACAGAAGAAGGAACTGTCGTAAAAGAAAGCGTAAAATCAAGAGACAACGAGATCAGCGGTGTAGCAGGAGATGATGATGCAGCAAGAATCGCAGTTATGGGAATCGAAGATACACCAGGTATGGCATTCAAGATCTTCAATGTATTAGCAAAGAAAAATGTAAACGTAGATATGATCTTGCAGTCAGTTGGACATAATGACAAGAAAGATATCTCCTTCACAGTCAAAGAAGAAGAATTAGATATCGCAGTTAAAGCATTAGAAGATTACCTTCCAGACAGCTATTATGAAGAGATCAAAGCAAGCAAAGAAGTTGCCAAAGTATCAATTATCGGAAAAGGATTATTAAACCACTATGGAATGGCAGCTCGTATGTTTAATGCTTTATATAAAGCAGATGTAAACATTCGAATGATCTCTACATCTGAGATCCGTGTTACAGTGCTTGTAAACCAGGAAGATATGGTGAAAGCAATGAATGCAGCACATGAAGAATTTGAGATGTAAAATTTAATTTTGTAAGTTGTCCAACTGTAGATTTCAAGTATATGATAAAAAATAAATAAACGATCGGAAGAGCAGCTAGAGAATTTTACTCACGTTTTTTGCAGATCGCTGATCCGCCGGCTTTCCTTGTGCAACTCGCCTTCAAGGGTGTTTAAATCAGAACTCTATGAGGCTCAGACAGCACACCAAGCCGGCTGCGAATCCGCAAAAAACGTGGCAAAATTCTAATGCTGCGCTTCCGATCGTTTATTTATTTTTTATCATATACCTGAAGTCTAAAGTGTGGACAATTACAAGATTGAAAAACTTAAGTGGTGTGTATGTTGAGTGTTATCGTTTTTAAATTTTTGTAGTGACAGACAGTGTTTATTATAAATACCAATACAGTAAAACATACACCCCTACCAGTGGTTTCGATAACTGAAATTATTGAATATTATAAAAATGGTTATATGTCGGCGACCGTAGGAACACGCCTGCACTTAGCGAGTGGATGATCGTAAGATCATTCAGGAGCTTAGTACAGCTGCGTAGTGAGTCGAGCGAGAGCGCGTCGCAGACATATAACCATTTTTATAATATTCCACCAATAACTTCAGTTCATCAAACTACTCCACAAATCAAAAGTTGACGATATCGTAGAAACATGACAAAATATATCTACAAAGATTCAGAAAGGAATATGTACAATGAAACGTAAAGATTATATCTCCTGGGATCAGTATTTTATGGGGATTGCCATTCTATCTGCCCAGAGAAGTAAAGATGATCATACACAGGTAGGGGCTTGCCTTGTAAATGATCATAATAAGATTTTGTCAGTTGGTTATAACGGAATGCCAATAGGATGCAACGATGATGATATGCCTTGGGAGAGAGAAGGAGATCCTCTTCATACCAAATATTTTTATGTATGTCACGCAGAATTAAATGCCATTTTGAACTATGGTGGAGGCTCACTTGACGGAGCGCGTGTTTATGTAACATTATTTCCGTGCAATGAATGTGCAAAAGCTATCATTCAAAGCGGTATGAAAGAAGTTATCTATATGCAGGATAAATATGCAGGCAGTGATACGACAAAGGCATCAAAGAAGATGTTTGATATGGCAGGAGTTAAATATCGCCAGTTCGTACCAAAAGGACAGACGATCGAAGTAGATTTATAAGGTGAAGATATGGATATTATTAAGATTTTACAAGAAGAACTAGGAATCAGACGAGGACAGGTAGAGACAACGATCAAACTGATCGATGAAGGTAACACGATTCCATTCATTGCCAGATACCGAAAAGAAATGACAGGATCATTAGATGATGAGACACTTCGTAATTTCCATGAGAGATTATTATATTTAAGAAATTTAGAAGAGCGCAAAGAAGCGATCAAGAAAAATATCGAAGAACAAGGTAAACTTACAAAGGAACTGGCAAAGCAGATTGAAGAAGCGAAGACACTGGTAGCAGTGGAAGATTTGTACCGTCCATATAAGCAGAAAAAACGTACCAGAGCTATGATCGCAAAGGAAAAGGGGTTAGAGCCGTTAGCTAATCTGATTCTTTTACAAATGACAAAAGAGTCATTAGAGAAAGAAGCCGAAGCATTTATCAATGAAGAAAAAGATGTAAAGACAGTAGAAGATGCATTAAAAGGTGCAAATGATATTATCGCAGAGCACATTGCAGATGATGCGGAATACCGTACATGGATCCGTAAGGCAACATGGGATCACGGAAAAATCACATCCTCAGCGAAGAAACCAGAAGAATCTTCTGTATTTGAGATGTATTATGATTTTGAAGAACCGATTGAAAAGATTGCAGGATACCGTATTCTTGCGATCAATCGCGGAGAAAAAGAGGGAATTCTTCAGGTAAAGATTGAGCCAGACATGCAAAAGATCGCATCATATCTTGCAAGGAAGATCATAACAAGGAAGAATCCCAATACAACAAAAGCCTTATTTGCAGCGATTGAAGACAGCTATAAACGTCTGATCGCACCATCGATCGAACGTGATATCAGAAATGAACTGACTGAAAATGCAAGTACAGAAGCGATCAAAGTCTTTGGAAAGAACTTAGCACAACTTCTTATGCAGCCACCGATCGCAGGACAGGTCGTCCTTGGATGGGACCCTGCATTTCGTACTGGATGCAAATTAGCAGTGGTCGATGCAACAGGAAAAGTATTAGATACAGTCGTCATTTATCCGACAGCACCACAGAATAAAGTGGAAGAGGCCAAAAAAGTTGTCAAGGCACTCATCAAGAAATATGGGATCACACTGATCTCAATTGGAAATGGAACAGCATCCAGAGAATCTGAACAGATCGTTGTTGATATGTTAAAAGAGATCAAAGAACCAGTACAGTATGTGATTACAAATGAAGCAGGGGCGTCTGTATACTCAGCAAGTAAACTTGCGACCGAGGAATTTCCAAATTTCGATGTAGGACAAAGAAGTGCGACATCCATCGCAAGACGAGTACAAGATCCACTGGCAGAATTAGTAAAGATCGAACCAAAAGCCATTGGGGTCGGACAGTATCAGCACGATATGAACCAAAAACAGCTTACCGAAGCTTTAGGTGGAGTCGTTGAAGCAACAGTAAATAAAGTCGGAGTTGACCTAAATACAGCTTCAGCATCTCTTTTAGAATATGTATCCGGTGTGTCCAAGACTGTAGCAAAAAATATCGTAGCCTACCGTGAAGAAAATGGAACGTTCAGGAACAGAAAACAGCTATTAAAAGTAGCTAAACTAGGGCCCAAAGCCTTTGAACAATGCGCAGGATTCCTAAGAGTATCTGGAGGTGATGAGCCACTCGATGCAACAGGAGTACATCCAGAGACATACAAAGAAACAGGAATGTTACTAAAGAACCTAGGATATTCAACAAAAGAACTGTCCAAAGAAGGATTCAAAGGAATCAGCAGTAAGATCACAGATTACAAGAAATTATCCGAAGAACTTGGAATCGGAGAGATCACGTTGAAAGATATCGTAAAAGAACTGGAAAAGCCAGGACGAGATCCACGAGAAGATCTTCCAAAACCAATCTTAAGAACAGATGTATTAGAAATGAAAGATCTGAAACCAGGAATGAAATTAAAAGGAACAGTTCGTAATGTCATCGATTTTGGAGCATTTGTAGATATTGGAGTACATCAGGATGGACTAGTACACATTTCACAGATGGCAGATCGATTTATCAAACATCCATTAGAAGTAGTTAGTGTTGGAGATGTTGTGGACGTTGTAGTTGTCAGTGTGGATATAGATAAAAAACGGATACAGTTAAGCATGAAAAATTGATTTGAATGACGGAAATTATTGGTGGAATATTATAAAAAGAGATCATGTGTCTGCAACCCATTTGCGTTCAGACTCCCACGTAGCTGTACTAAGCTCCTGAATGGTCATTCGACCATCCACTTGCTAAGTGCAGACGTGTCCGTACGGTTGCCAACACATGATCGCTTTTTATAATATTCAAATAATTTCCGTGATTCAAACCACTACGCAGTGTGTATGTTTTATTGTATTGGCTGATAAGTTTTGTATTCGTTAACAGAAGATAAAGGAACTCTTAGACACCGATTTAGCGAGATGTTTTGAAATATAATAAACATCTGTCTACCACTACAAAAATTGAAAACCAATAACGTCTAACATACACACCCTTCCATTTGAAAATTCTTAATTTTATACGAGAATGTCTTCAGGTATTCATAAAAACATAAAAAAGATAGAGGTACGAAATGATAGAATTCCATCAATGTCATTAACTTAAGGAAGAAGATATCTAATTCTTTTAGAATAGATATCTTCTTCCTTTTTTGATATGCTTATATTATAAAGAGAAACCATGAACCTGCCAGCAAAAAGGATGTGATTATATATGAAACATTCTCAAAATCGTACATTCATGGATATACAAAAAATAAAATCTAACGAATTTAAGGTATTTTGTCGATCATCTAATAAAAATTATTTTACCAGAGTTCGAAAAATGCCTCTTCATGATCTTCTTTTCACAATGATAAACAGAAAGGGGCTGACATTGGCATTGGAACTGAGAAATTATATGAAAATTGCTCATCCTGGTACTTCTATTTCAAAACCAGGATATCTGAAACAGCGTATGAAACTTAATCCAGATGCTTTTTTAGAATTATATAAATATCATAACCGTAACTTTTATGCGGATTCTTCTTTTTTAACTTACAAAGATCATTTAATATTAGCAGCTGACGGGTCAGCTCTTAATATTCCTACGATTGCTGAAACACTGGAACTGTATGGATCTACAAGCCGAAAAACTACAAAACCACAGGCTCAGATAGGATTAGGCTGTATTTATGATGTAATGAACCGTATGATACTGGAAAGTGATTGTAACAGAGTGAAATTTGATGAAATGCGTCTGGCACAAAGGCAGTTGGAACGAATACCAGAAACAATAGGAGATATTCCTTTTATTATTATCATGGACAGAGGCTATCCTTCTACACCAGCATTCATACATATGATGGATAAAAACATTAAATTTATTGTGCGTTTAAAAAGGAATGATTACAAAAAAGAACAAAACAATATGTCTGAAAATGACCAGTTAGTTAAAATAAAATTCGATATGTCAAGAATTCGATGTCATGAGGGAACAATGGATGGAGAACGTATGAAAGAACTAGGCGAAATTTCATTACGTATGGTTAAAATTCCATTAGAAAACGGAAATTGGGAAGTTTTAGCAACAAATCTCTCACAATCTGAATTCAATACAGAAGAAATCAGCGAATTATATCATATGAGATGGGAAATAGAGACAGCATATGAAACTTTGAAAAGCCGGTTGCAGATAGAAAATTTTACAGGTACAAAGCCGATCCTATTATTACAAGATATATACAGTACTATATATGTGAGCAATTTAGCCGAAGACATCATACTAGATGCAGAGCGTGAACTGGATCAGAAAGAAACAAACAGAAAACATAAAATGATGATCAATCAGACAGTTAGTATCGGTATCTTAAAAAATGATCTGATTTATATTCTCATTGAAACAGATGAACAAAAGAAAGGTATATTATTTCAACAAATATATGAAGATATCAGTAAGAATCTTGTTCCTGTTCGTCCTAAACGGCATTATAAGAGAAGGAAAGGAAAGTTCGCAGCAAAGTATTCCAATACCCATAAGAGAGCATATTGACATTAAAATTCAACTAATACAAGGAAAAATAGGATAAGTGTATTCATATAAAAATCAAAAAGCAGAAATAATAATTTTATAAATAATTACAATTTCTGCTTTCTTCTTAAGTTAATGACATTGAGAATTCCATAGGATTTTTTGCAAAATCGCAGCCAACACGGGCACTGTTTGAACGCAGTGAGTTGTGCAGGAGTGTTGGCGGATCAGCGTTTTGCAAAAAATCCGTCAATGGAATTCGTTTTTCGTACCTCTATCTTTTTTTATGTTTTTATGAATACTCGATACATTTCCGTTATGCAAATTAAAATTTATCCACAAATTTGAACAAATTTCTTTATTCTATCTACAGAAACACTTCGATACCGATCTCCATCTTCATCGGATACCTGGAATGATACTCTCTCTCCCATTCCAGTCGCATCGACTCCCCAGCCTCTGCATGTGCTGTGTAATTGTTTGATTCCTGTTTTGTCTATGATCTTCTGGGCGTTGTTTTCGTTGACTCCACATCCTGCGATGATCTCAATCTGGTTCCCATATTTTTTCTGAAGATCTGCTAACAGATGAATTCCTTCTTCTGCGGTTGCTTCCTGTCCACTTGTCAGTAATCGATCAAATCCTAGATCGATCAGTGTTTCGATTGCCTCATATGGATCTCTTGTGCAGTCAAATGCTCTATGGAATGTTGCTTTGCGTCCTTCATTTTTTACATTTTCCAAGAATTCCTGACAACGGTTCTTATCGATTGTTCGGTCTTCATTTAAGAAACCGAAAGATACTCCATCTGTCCCATATGCTAATAATAGCTTAAGATTCTCAAGCATCTGTTCATACTGGTAATTTGTATAGCAGAATCCCCCTGCTCTGGCTCTTACCATAGATACGATCTCAATATCGCTGTATTGTTTGATCATGATCAAGCTTCCTAAAGATGGTGTTAATCCACCTAAACTTAATGCACTGTTTAATTCTACTCTTTTGACTCCGCATTCGCTTGCCATCATGGCATCTTCGAAGCTTCCACAACATACTTCTATCATTGTTTTCCTTCCTTTACTTACAAATATTTTATGATTCCGGCATGTATTTTTTGCCTGTTTCTGTCTGGGCAAGACCTGCCTGACTGGTTTCCTTTAAAGAACATGGCAAGAGGTCTCCGACTTCTGCCATTGCATCGATCACTTCATCCAATGGAACCTTGCTTTCAATGCCTGCCATTGCCATATCTGAGGCTGTGATCGCATTGACAGATCCAATGACATTTCTCTTGATACATGGTACTTCTACCAAACCACCTAATGGATCACATACCAATCCCAATAATGATTTCAAGGCAAATGCTCCTGCATCAAAGATCTGCTTTGTGCTGCCGCCACGAATGTACGTAATAGCTGTTGCTGCCATACAGGAGGCCGAACCGATCTCAGCCTGACATCCTCCTTGTGCCCCTGCGATACAGGCACGTTCTGCGATAACTTGTCCGACTCCGGCCGCAATATACATTCCTTCTAGCATCTTTGCTTCTGGTACTTTATGAAATTGTTCATATGTGATCAATACTGCTGGAAGCACCCCACATGCTCCGGCTGTCGGTGCTGCTACGATACGTTTCATACAGGCATTTGATTCGCCCATTTTTAAAGCATTTGCCATGACGGTCCCGACAAATTCACCGGTCAGATTCTGCATTTTTCTAACCTCTTCCATCATCTTTTCACCGTCGCCGCCAGAAAGACCGCTTTGTGACTTTAAGTCTTTATCGTAACTTTCATTGGCATCTTTCATTGCAAGATACATACTGCTCATTTTCCCGATAGACTCTAAACGGTCTACCTGTCGTTCTGTCATATCATCATGTAAAATTGTTTCCCATAATTGACATTCCTGTTCTTTTGCTCTTGTTTCTATCTCTTCTACGGATGCAAATCCCATACTCTAGTCCTCCTTCATCTTAGCAAGATATGTAACTTTCTGGATTCCTTCCAGACGTTCCAAAAAGTTCAGACCTTCTTCTGGTATTTCTTTGTCACATTCAATGACCATGACTGCACTTCCACCTCTGTGATCACGGTATAATTGCATCGTTGCGATATTAACCGATTTATGAGCAAGCATTGATGTTACTTCTGCTACATGTCCTGGCTGGTCGTCATTGTGTACGACTAATGTTGTATACTCCCCGCTAAAGTTTGCTTCTAGTCCATCGATTGTGCAGATCTTAATTCGTCCACCGCCTAAGGAACAGGCTACAATCTCAAGATTCCTTCCTGATTCTCCGACAAGTAATAATTTTACACTGTTTGGATGTGCATTTTTTAATTGAATCTTTCCAATCTCAAATTTCACTCCTGATTCTTTTGCAATGTCAAAACTGTCTGGAATCCGAATGTCATCGGCTGCCATGCCAAGTAATCCTGCCACTAATGCTTTGTCTGTACCATGTCCTTTTCCTGTTGCAAGAAATGATCCATGTAATAGTATTTTAGCTTCTTTTACCGATTCTCCGAGCAGGTGCCTTGATACCTGTCCGATCCTTACAGCACCTGCTGTATGAGAGCTCGACGGTCCGACCATCACTGGTCCTACGATGTCAAATAAATTCATGTGATTTCTCCTGTCTATAAATGCCTTTCGTCTTTTGAAATACTGTTTTGCCGTGTATCATTTTGTTTCTTGTATATAATTTACTCGTAATATATGAAAAAGGCAAGTATAGAATTTCCTATACTTGCCCTGCTTTGGAACATCTCATATTAATCTGTTAATTTTTCTTAGAAATTAAATCCTTTGATCGTTGCAAAATAATCTTCTGGTGTTTCTGCACGACGGATCATTTCTGTTGTTCCATCCTCTTTTAATAAGATTTCTGCAGATTTTAATTTACCATTATAGTTATATCCCATTGCAAATCCGTGTGCTCCTGTATCATGAATCACTAACAGATCTCCCATGTCGATCTTTGGTAATTTACGGTCGATCGCAAATTTATCGTTATTTTCACAAAGAGATCCTGTGATATCATATACATGATCTGCTGGTTCGTTTTCTTTACCCATAACTGTGATATGATGGTACGCCCCATACATTGCAGGTCTCATTAAGTTGACTGCACATGCATCAACACCAATGTATTCTTTATGTGTATGTTTTTCATGGATTGCTTTTGTTACTAAATGTCCGTTTGGTGCAAGCATGTAACGTCCAAGTTCGGTAAAGATCTTCACATCTCCCATTCCGGCTGGTACTAATACTTCGTCATATACTTTGTGTACACCTTCACCAATGACAGCGATGTCATTACCTTCCTGATCTGGAAGGTAAGGGATTCCGACTCCACCAGATAAGTTGATAAATCCAATATGAACTCCAACTTCTTCTTTTAATTTAACTGCTAATTCAAATAACTGTTTTGCAAGTGTTGGATAGTATTCATTTGTAACTGTGTTACTTGCAAGGAAAGAATGGATTCCGAATTCTTTGACACCGAGCTCTTTTAACTGTTTGAAAGCTTCAAAGATCTGTTCTGTTGTCATTCCGTATTTTGCATCTCCTGGGTTATCCATGATATCTGTTCCTAATGCGAAAACTCCACCTGGATTGTAACGGCAGGAAATCTTTTCTGGGATTCCGGCACATTCTTTTAAGAATTCGATATGTGTAATGTCATCTAAGTTGATCGTTGCACCTAACTGTTTTGCCAGAATAAATTCTTCTGCTGGTGTATCGTTAGAAGAGAACATGATCTCGCTTCCATCGAATCCACAACGATCTGACATCATAAGTTCTGTTAAAGATGAGCAGTCTGTTCCGCATCCTTCTTCTTTTAAAATCTTTAAGATTGTTGGATTTGGTGTCGCTTTTACAGCAAAATATTCTTTAAATCCTTTATTCCATGAAAATGCTTTGTATAATCCTCTTGCTGTTTCACGGATTCCTTTTTCATCATATAAATGAAATGGTGTTGGATATTTTTTTACGATCTCATCTAACTGTTCTTTTGTTACAAATGGTACTTTTGCCATGGTGTTTGGTTCCTTTCTTCTATACTTTTTGTATATTTATTTCATTTTTAATAGTTGTATTTCATTGGCCAGTGCATCTTTAAATACTTCCACCAGATTATTGTTACTGGAATACAGGCTGGTTGCTTCGTAACGATTTGTGATCGCGCCTGTTAAAACGTCTTTGGAATCCGTGATCAATCGGATCTGTTCTTTCTTACATTCTGTCAGATAAACAGTTGCTCCTTGTAAATCAAATGGTTCATTCGTTATGATCACGACTTTCTTTCCTTCACTTACCATCTTCTCTAAGTGTTCCCGAAACATCTCCAGTCGTTCATTGTATACAGAGATATACGCACGCTCTTCTGCACAAAGCAGCATATCAATGATCTTATCGCAAATATGTTCTTCGCCTTTGATCGTCAGATACCCGCCTTCGTTCTTGCGTTTGCCCGGAAGTTCCGCGATCAGCTCTGTCTTCTTCTGTTCCAGATGCCGGATCTTATTACTGCAGAATTCTTCGATCGCTACCGGTGTGTAACGAACTGTATCTTCCTCTTGTATATAGGCTGCGCCTTTGTCTACCAAGCCTGCCAGTGCATTGTAAGCGTTCGATCTTGAGATCCCGCTTTGTTTGGCTGCCTCGTATCCGTTAAGGCTTCCTTCCAGTGTCAGTAAAATGTAAAGACTGGCTTCGTGTCTTGTAAGTCCGAATTCCATCAGACGCTCTACATTATCCATCACTTTCACCTCGTGTTCCTATCTAGGACTACTATAGTCGAATTAAAAAAGAATGTCAAGGTTTCCTTGACATTCTGAGAATTTTTCTTGAGTTTATTATGAATCCTTATATTTTTATATTGACATTTATATTTATAATTGTTAATATATTCCATGTAAATATTTTACAGTATGTTGAGATTTCTTCTTTCGTCTGTTTCCCAATCAAATATTTATCATATCATGAGTTTATGTATCAATTAATTTATTTTCTTATCTAACAGTGCTTGCCACTATCTGTATTTTCTAATACAATGAAAGGAGAAACTTATGAGTAAAAATAAAAAATCGCTGCAAGATTTAACTTTACTTGACCGCTTTTTATTTGCTGAAGTTATGGAAGATCCTAAGACATTTGAGAATATATTATCTATTATTCTTGGAGAAGATATCTCCATCAAAGGCCGTCCACAATCTGAACACGAAAGTCGGACTTCGCCTCTAAAACGACAGGTGCGACTTGACGTATGGGCAGAGGATGAAACCGATGCTGTTTATAATGTAGAAGCTCAAAAAGAAAATACGAAAAATCTTCCTCATAGAAGTCGTTTTTATCAGGCTCTGATTGACTCCAAATTATTAGATCCTGGAGAAGTAGATTTTTCGAATATGAAAGACTGTTATTCTATTATCATTGCACCTTTCGATCTGTTTGGAAGAGGATTATATCAATATACTTTTCAAATGACTTGTGCTGAAACTGGTCAGCCATTAGAAGATGGTGCTACGCGAATTTTTCTAAATACGCATGGTAAAAATTCAGAAGATATTAGTCCTGAATTAAAGGAGCTTCTTTACTATATGGAACATACTACTGAAGAAATATCTTGCTCTACTTCACGCCTTCAGGAAATTAAGAATCACGTCAATATTGTGAAATCCAGCGAAGAGATTGGAGTGAAATATATGCAGGAATGGGAAGAAAAGATTCTTGAGAAGCGAAAAGCACGTGCTGAAGGGCTAGCCGAAGGGCGTGCTGAGGGGCGAGTTAAGGGGCGTGCTGAAGGAGAAACCTTCCAATTAATTCAACTAATAAAAAAGAAAATCCAGAAATCAAAATCTTTCATTCAAATTGCTGACGAACTGGAAGAAGAACCTGACAACATTCAATCACTTTACGAATGCATTTCGCAGAATATTAATCTAACAACTGAAGAAATCTACAAAATCTACATCTCACCTGATAAAACTGAAGATTAATAAAGAACTCCACAGCATACGCTGTGGAGTTCTTACTTTATCGATATTTACATCATCAATATTCAATTTCGTCAAAAAATGGCAAATCTTATTCGTCAGCTTTTCCTTCAGATCCGAATAATTTAATCTTTGTAATTACCATATCTTTAATAGCTTCAGCACCTGGTGCTAATAATTTACGAGGGTCGAAACCTTTTCCTTCAAGGTCTTTTCCATCTTCGATATATTTACGTGTAGCTTCAGCAAATGCAATCTGGCATTCTGTGTTAACGTTGATCTTAGCTACTCCAAGAGAGATTGCTTTTTTGATCATATCATCAGGGATTCCTGTACCACCATGTAATACTAATGGCATATCTCCTGTTAACTGCTGAATTGCATCTAATGTTTCGAAGCTTAATCCTTCCCAGTTTTCTGGGTATTTCCCGTGGATGTTTCCGATTCCTGCTGCAAGCATTGTTACTCCAAGATCTGCAACTGATTTGCATTCTTTAGGATCTGCGCATTCACCTCTACCGATAACTCCATCTTCTTCTCCACCGATAGATCCAACTTCAGCTTCGATAGACATTCCTTTTCCTTTTGCAACTTTTACAAGTTCTTTTGTTTTTTCAATGTTTTCTTCGATTGGATAGTGAGATCCATCAAACATGATAGAAGAGAATCCAGCTTCGATACATTTGTAGCATCCTTCATAAGAACCGTGGTCTAAGTGAAGAGCTACTGGTACAGAAATGTTTAATTCTTCTAACATTCCGTTAACCATTCCTACAACAGTTTTGTATCCTGTCATATATTTTCCTGCTCCTTCAGAAACACCAAGGATCACTGGAGATCTTGTCTCTTCTGCTGCTAATAAAATAGATTTTGTCCATTCTAAGTTGTTGATGTTGAACTGTCCAACTGCGTAATGTCCGGCTTTTGCCTTGTTTAACATTTCTTTTGCTGATACTAACATAGTTTGTCCTCCATATAATTCGTTAACTTTTTCACATCGAGTTTATTATACTCTATTTATACGTGGGTTGCAAGCTTTCACTTGTTACTAATATCTTCTGTTTTCCTGCAAAAATTTGGTCATTATTTTACTTGCAAATAATCGTTATCCTGTTCCACTTGTAACAGCAGATTCAAATGTTTCCGGCAGGAATTTTTTAAAACTCTTGTCACATTTTTACTGTCACTGTTTTGATACCATGCCACAGCTTCTTCTCTTGTGAGACCTCCTTTTTCCTTTCTTGAGATCAGACGTTCTTTCAACATCTCTTCCTCGGCCAGAATTAAGATTTTATAGTCTGCGTATTGCTGCATGGATTTCCATGGTTCTTGTTTTAATAGTAACCAGTTCCCTTCGATCAAAATGATATCTTTGGTAACTTTAATCTGATCTTCCACAACGTCGTGAAGATTTCTATCATAAATCGGCCATAAAATATCTTCTATTTTTATCTTCTCAAGTTTCTGTCTTAATTTTTCTGTATCATATGTTTCCGGACATCCTTTTACCTGCTTCATTGGAACTTTTTCTCCAAGCACGATCGCATCATGAGAATTAATGTAATCAGAGTGATAATGAAATCCATCTAATCCTAATGCTTGAATGTCTGTAAACTCTTGATCTTGTTTTGATAAATATTCCAAAAACTCACATAATGTTGTCTTTCCAACAGCCGGCGGTGCTGCCATAAATACAATGATCCGTTCCTTTTTTTCTTTTTGTAACTGCTGTAATTGTTTTAATAAAGGAAGAAAAACTTTCTGGATCGTATCTTCGTTATAGACCGCTGTCATTTCAAATCCATTGACTTTAAATAAATATTCTTTCCATTCTTTCATATGCCACCTCTTTCTTTATGTTTATTATACGATGTGTTCTTATACAAGTACAAGCAATAGACCTTTTACTTTGGCAGCATTAAAAAGTGCCATCTTTTTCTATTACAAAAAAGATGGCACTTTTGATCTGTGACAAATATTTAATTAAATTTTGTGTAATGAATGAGGTCTCCCAAATAATCATATCCAAACTGGTACACCAGTATATTTCTGATCACCGCATATCCAAAGAAAATACACACTCCCAAAATCAACATCCACAATCTCGGCTTCATGCTCTTCATCTCTCTGGCTGTCAGTTTCTTTACCATCCATCCTGCAATACACCATAAAAACATAACCCCGGTATATACAACGGTCGGATTACATAAAAATGCTCTCTCAATATCCAAATGCAGCAGTGCGATCACACTTCTTGTCCCGCCGCATGCCGGACAATAGAAATGTGTTACTTCCTTAAAGAAGCATGGCATACTTCTTATGATCTTATATAGAATCATCATTTTCATCGATATATGTATCATAATGTGTATTAAACTCTTTCATTTCATTCTGAAAATCCGAACTAAGCAAAATATTCACAACAAAAACTGTGATCAAGATCACAGAACCAATGATGCCTATAATCCCACAGATCAATCCTGCTTTCGCTTTATTTCCTCTTGTTCCTCTGACTTTTGGTGTCACCGCAAAACAAATGACCGCTGCAATCCCAATGATGATCGCGATTGGCGTGCAACAACAACTAACCATGCATACAACTGCTATGATTCCAAGGATCATTGTTGCGATCGCAATTCCACTTGTCTGCTCCTGCTGTGGTTGTTCTATGTGATCATCTTCGTAACGATATCGTCTGTATGGATCATCATCTTGTGTATGATATTCTTGTGTTGGATCTTCATCTTTAATCTCGTATCCAGTATACGGATCGTATCTCTTATCTTCCATATTTTTTCCTCTACTTTCTAATGTAGCGAATCATTCCAGGCCCTAATTTGTCCGTTGGACGAGAAATAAATTCATGTTTGTGATAAAATGGTTCTCTTCCGATCGCACACATCAGATCCAACATGATCTCGGTTCCTTCTTCACAAAGATTCTCTACATACTCGATCAGATCTTCTATGATTGCACTTCCGATTCCATAATGCTGATAATCTGGATGAATCATTAAATCCTGAATGTAACAAATGACCGCCCCGTCACCTACAAGTCGTCCCATTCCAACAATCTTGGCATCAATGTATGCGCAGACGATATACAAACTGTTATCTAAGGCTTTCTTCGCCTGTGTTCTTGATAATGGTTTAAAGTTGACCGCTTTTCTTAATTCCAGATACGTATCAACTCCTACATTATTTGATATTAGTGTTACTAATTTCATTCTTTCCTTGTCTTCTTTCTTCTATATAATATGTTTCTCTTCCTAATGTCAAAATTATTTCTCTGATTGGCTATCATCTTATCACGAATTTTATCACATTACAAGAAATGAATCTTTCTTATTATATTTTTTAATTTTATACACAATAAAACAGGTGATTTTTATTTTTTCCCACAAAAATCACCTGTTTCTTCTATATAATAGTAGATATTTTAAGAACTAATCCTGTAATGCATCTACATCACGTTCTCCGGTACGGATCTTAACTACATTCCTTACTTCGTAACTGAAGATCTTCCCGTCACCAACTTCTCCTGTAAATGCAGATTTCTGAATAGCTTCGATCGTTTTTCTTTCCCATTCTTCAGAAGATACGACGATCTCAAATTTAATCTTTGGACGCATCATCATATCAACTTTTGTTCCACGGATAACTTCTGTAAAACCTTTCTGTGCTCCGCATCCCATAACCTGTGATACTGTGATTCCATTAACTCCGATTTTATTTAAAGCTTCTTTGACATCTTCGAATTTCTCTTCTCGAACGATTGCATTAATTTTAATCAACATATATTTTCACCTCTTTTAATCTAAACCATTAAAACTTGGGTAAGCATTCTCTCCGTGTTCTGATACATCCAATCCGACTTTCTCGGCTCTTTCTTCAACTCTTAATGGAGTAAAGATACGGACAATCGCGATACAGATCAGGCTTCCGACTACTGCAACTGCGATAGATACAAGAATCCCTATGATTTGTGCTACAAACAATCTTGTTTCTCCAAACACTAATCCATTCCATTTTGCGACTCCATTGATGGATGTCATTCCAAATAATCCTGTTGCGATACCACCCCAGATACCACCGATTCCGTGACATCCAAATGCATCCAATGCATCATCAATCTTTAATTTTCCTTTGATCAGTTTTACACCGAAGTAGCAGATTGGGCTTACTAATAATCCACAGATCACTGCTGCCCACATTGGAACAAATCCGGCTCCCGGTGTGATTGCTACCAGTCCGATAACTAATCCTGTGGAAGCTCCGACTAAAGTTGTTTTTCCTTCTGAAAATACTTCGATCAACATCCATGAAACAAGAGCTGCGGCTGCTGAAACACATGTTGTCATAAATGCATGTGCTGCAAGTCCATTTGCTGCAAGAGCACTTCCTGCATTGAATCCGTACCATCCAAACCATAACAGTGCAGCTCCTAAAAATACAAATGGTGTATTATGTACGTGGTAGACTCCCTGGTCATATCCACGACGTTTTCCAAGTGTTAAAGCTAATACCAGACCGCTGACCCCTGATGTGATATGAACAACATTTCCTCCTGCGAAATCGACAGACCCGATCTCTGCTAAGAATCCTCCTTCTCCCCATACCATATGTGCCATTGGGTAGTACACGATCAATGACCATAAGATAATAAAAAGAACTAATGCTTTAAATTTCATTCTTCCTGCAACAGATCCTGTGATCAGTGCTGGTGTGATCATTGCAAACATCATCTGAAATGCTGCAAATGCAAGGTTTGGAATCGTATCTGCATATGGTCCTGGTTTCATTCCAACTCCGTTAAAGCCAAACCATTTTGCTCCTCCAATGATCCCTGCATGGTTTCCACCGAAAGATAGTGCATATCCAACAAGTACCCACATGATCACGGAAACTCCCATGATAAATACACACTGCATCATCGTGTTCCCAACGTTTTTCCTTCGTACCATTCCTCCATAGAAAAATGCAAGACCTGGTGTCATAATAAATACAAATGCTGCACATAGCAGAATAAATGCTGTATCTCCTGTGTTCATAGTATATTCCTCCATTCTCATTTTCAACTATGCTTCTATGCTCGTCAGAATAGCTGGTTCTGACATTATTGAAAATCTCTCGAGAGAATGTTTTTATTAACTAATTCTAGCTAATAAAAAAGGAGCCAAAGCACACTTTTCTTTATGCTTTGACTCCTTCGTCACGTTTATAGTAACAAAAGGTGTTTTAAAATGCAAGATTTATTTATGTATTTTTATCAAGACAATTGTGATTTGAATGACGGAAATTATTTGATTCAAACCACTATACAGTGTGTATGTTGTATGGTATTGATTGATAATTTTTGTATTCGTTAACAGAAGTTTAGCTAAAATCTACAAGCACCTTCTGTCTGAAAATTTCCTATTTTACAATCAATGCTGTTCTCCATACACCCCCACTTGAATTTTTCAATCTTGTAATTGTCCACACTTTAGACTTCTGGTATATGATAAAAAATAAATAAACGATCGGAAGCGCAGCATTAGAATTTTACCATGTTTTTTACGGATTCGCAGCCGGCTTGGTGCGTTGTCTGAGCCTCATAGAGTTTCTGTTTTGAATACCCTTGAAGGCGAGTTACGCAAGGAAAGCCGGCGGATCAGCGATCTGTAAAAAACGTGAGGAAAATTCTCTAGCTGCTCTTCCGATCGTTTATTTATTTTTTTCATATACTCAAAATCTACAGTTGGCCAACTACAAGAATTAAAATTTCATTCTTATTCAACGTCTGCTAATGCTGCAAGATTTTCTTCTCCTGTACGGATTTTAATAACTTTATCTACGTTGTATACAAAGATCTTACCATCTCCGATATGACCTGTGTAAAGAGCTTTCTTCGCAGCTTCAATGATGTTTTCTACTGGGATATTTCCTACGATAACTTCAACTTTAACTTTTGGAAGTAATGTTGCATCGACTTCAGCACCTCTGTAACGTTCTCCGGCACCTTTCTGGATACCGCAGCCCATAACCTGAGTGACTGTCATACCAGTTACACCAACATCATTCATTGCTTTTCTTAACTTGTCGTATCTTGTTAATTTTGCGATAATAACAACTTTATACATTCCTGTAGGTACAAGATCTGGAGCTTTGCTGACCTGTACAGCTGCTGCTTTCTGTACTTTAGAAGCTCTTTCGTAATCTTCTTCTCCAAGAACAGTATTTGCATTTTCTTCCATGATCATTGTGTTAGAAATATCCATCATACTGAATCCAGCATATGCTGATGTTAAACCATGTTCTGGTCCATCCAGACCGATGATCTCTTCTTCTTCTGTTACACGAAGACCAATCGTTGCTTTGATAATTGTAAATGTTAAACTGATCGTCACGGCTGTCCAAGCGCAGACACAAACAATACCGATGATCTGAATCTTTAATAATCCAAATCCACCACCATAGAAAAGTCCATTTAATTCACTTCCTGGTGCAGTTTTTGTTGCAAATAATCCTGTTGCTAATGTTCCCCATAAACCGTTCATAAAATGAACTGCTACGGCTCCAACTGGGTCATCAATTCTTAATTTATAATCTAATAACCATACTCCAAAACAAACAAGTAATCCAGAAACTGCTCCGATCACAATTGCTCCAAAAGCATCTGTGACATCACATGGTGCTGTGATCGCTACAAGTCCTGCAAGAGATGCATTTAATGACATTGATACATCAGGTTTTCCATATTTTACCCATGTAAATACCATACAAACAACTGTTGCGACTGCTGGTGAAATTGTTGTTGTTACGAAGATAGATCCTAACTGTTCAACAGATGTTGCTGCTGCACCGTTGAATCCATACCAGCCAAGCCATAAGATAAATACTCCTAATGCTCCAAGTGGAATATTGTGTCCTGGGAATGCATTTACTTTTGTAATATTTCCATCTTTATCTTTTGTGAATTTACCAATACGTGGTCCTAAGAATTTTGCTCCGATCAGTGCGGATAATCCACCAACCATATGAATTGCACAAGATCCTGCGAAATCATGGAATCCCATCTGAGATAACCATCCACCACCCCAGATCCAATGTGCTTCAATTGGATAGATCAATGCAGAGATTACTGCAGAATAAATACAGTAAGATAAGAATTTTGTTCTCTCTGCCATGGCTCCAGATACGATCGTTGCTGTTGTTGCACAGAATACTAAGTTGAATACAAAACTGGACCAGTCAAAATTTGCATAAGATGTAAAAATGTCAAATCCAGGTTTTCCAATCAATCCGATCATATCTTCCCCGAGTAATAAACTGAAACCGATCAGAATAAATACACAAGTACCAATACAGAAGTCCATCAGGTTTTTCATGATAATGTTTCCGGCATTCTTAGCTCTTGTAAATCCGGCTTCAACCATTGCAAATCCGGCCTGCATCCAGAATACCAATGCGGCTCCGATCAGGAACCATACCCCAAAGATCTGGGTATTTACTGCGTTCATAATTTCTTTTGTCATATCTTTGTCCTCCCATTTCGAAAGTTTTTGTTTTTTCATTCAGGAGAAACGCGCGTGTCTTTACTCAATGAATTGATTGAAGGTTTTTAGAAATCCTTCTTGATAAAAAGAAAAGGCGTTATGAAGAATGATCTGTGTCATCTCATAACGCCTTTGTTATGGTTGGAATTATAAACGCCTTATTTTTATTTGTCAATAATATTTTTAGCATTTTTTATGCAAAGAATGTATATTTTTTAGCACAATCTTAACTATTTAATTCGTTCTCAAGCATACGGTATCCGACTCCGACTTCTGTAAAAACATACTTTGGAACTGCTGGATTTTTCTCAATCTTGCGGCGGATATTTGCCATATTTACTCGCAAAATCCTATTGTTCGTATCTGCATGAGGTCCCCAGATATCTTTGATGATAGACTCATATGTAATAACCTTTCCTGCATTCTCTGCAAGAAGGGATACCAGTTTATATTCAATCTGTGTAAGACGGATTTCTTCTTCTCCAAGAAAGACTCTTCGCTTATCAAAATCAATCTTTAACTGACCTGCATGATACATTGGTGTCTTCGTCTCTGCTCCCATTGGCTGTCTTCTATGTCTTAGGGCAGTACGGATTCTAGCAAGCAGTTCCTGATTGCCAAATGGTTTGGTGATATAGTCATCTGCTCCGGCATCCAGGGCTTTTACTTTCTCTGATTCTCTGTTCCTTGCAGAAATCACGATGATCGGAGTAACTGCCCATTTTCTGATCTCGGAGATCACATCGATTCCATCCATATCCGGTAGTCCAAGGTCTAATAAGATTACATCCGGACAGTATGATTCCGCACACTGGATCGCCTGATTTCCTGTAGTTGCTATGATTGGTTTGTAGCCATTGGTTTTTAAGATCGTTGATATAAAATTGCCGATGTTTTCTTCATCTTCAGCAATCAATACATTAAATTTTATCTCTGTCATAGTTCCTTTTCCTCCGTCAATTCTTTTTCATCCATTGGCAGACTAAAACTAAACTCTGCTCCATCCTCATAGTTTCTTGCATAGACATCACCTTGATGTGCCATAACGATTGATTTACAGATACTTAATCCGATACCCATGCCCTTACGGCTTTCATGGTCTAATGCACCTGCACAGCCGTCAAACAATTGATCCAAGCGCTCTGGTGCGATACCATTTCCGTGGTCACGGATATAGAATACAACTTTGTTACCTTCTTCTTTGATATCAAGTTCAATAGGTGCATCACTTCCAGAATGTACCCATGCATTTTCCAAAAGGTTCATAATTACCTGCTCGATCAAAGTCGGATCCATTGGAACCATTAAAAAATCTTCTGGGATCTTTACCTTTAATTCACTGTCTGGATATCGCTTCTGATAACGCTGGATTGCTTCTGCTACAACTTCTTCGAGAGGTTCCGGTACTTTCTTTACATGTGGCTGTGTGTCACTTCCATTGCTCTGGATTCTCGTGATACTAAGCAGGTTTTCCACCATGTTTAACAACCAGTTTGCATCTTCTTTGATTCCCATGACAAGCTGATCTTTTGCATCTTCATCCAGCTGGTCTTTGGCTTCTAAATATGTCGAACTTGCCCCGATCATTCCAGTCAGCGGAGTCCTAAGATCATGTGAGATCGCTCTTAATAAATTTGAGCGCATCTTCTCCTTTTCTTTCTCAATCTGAAGCTCATTGATCTGCTTGTTATATTCATTTAATTTTGCAAGTTCTTTCTCTCTCTTGACAGCTGCTTCTTTCTCTCGGTTTAAGCTTGTTGTTGTCATATTCGTGATGATTGCGATCACTAAAATTCCAAGAAATGTCATCGGATATCCGTCAATCATGAAATTAATCTTAAAATATGGAAACGTAAATCTCCAATTAATAAAAATAACGCTTAACAGTGAAGAAACAATTCCCCATCCATATCCTTTTGTATATCTTGAAATAAAAAAAGTTGCCAATGTATAAATCATTGGCACATTAATGTTGTGAGCTGTCTGATAGAAAAAAATATGTGCAATGATGGTCGCAATGATCAGGATCGTGACCGAGATCAAAAAATCCTTCTCCCACTGCATCAAACCTTTTTCATTCTGCTTCATGTTTATTCTCCATTCGGCCGGATATTCACATCTATCTTACATTTTGAAACGTGATCAGAGTTCATACTCAGATCATAATCCACTTTAAGATGCATCTGTTCTTCTTCTTCGATCCAGTCAATATTGCTTGTATTGACTCCCATCAAAAGACTTCCAAATGGTGTATCATAGTAAGAGAGGTTTTCTTTTCCCTCTTCAAAGACCATATGAGAAGACTGTCCGCCTTTTCTTGTAAGTTCCACACTCTTTGGTCCGATCTTTATGACATTTTTTACGACCTCGTTGTCTTCAGAAAGTTCATCGTATAAAATATAATGTTTTCCATTTCTCAGGTAATAGGCACCTGTCGTCATCATCTCGATCGGATCATTTGGATCTACATCCATCTGAAGTCCTGAAATATTAATTAATATATCTTTTGTCATCTTATCTTCACTTCCTAATAATTCTCAATATCTACCGGCTGTACCTGATCCACACGGCATGGAAGTACTTTGTCGGCAAATGATAAAAACTGATCCGCCATATCACTGACATAATATTCATACTTCGCAGTATGATCTTCTGATGCCGCCATATCTCTCTGTGCGAGCATCTGCTTTAAAGTCTTCGCAACTTCATAGGCAGGGTTTACAAGTGTGACCTTATCCCCTACAAATCGCTGGATCGGATTGATCAACAATGGATAATGCGTGCATCCAAGGATCAAAGAATCAATATCATACTGCTTAAATTCTCTTAAATATCTGGATACCATATCTTCTGTAATACGATCATCGATCAGTCCTTCTTCTACTAGCGGAACAAATAATGGACATGCTTTTGTAACGACAGTTACAGATGGATCTAGTTTCCTTAAATATTGGCCATACTGTCCACTCTTGATCGTTGCATTTGTCCCAATGATCCCGATATTCTTATTCTTCGTCGCATTCATTGCTGCGATCGCACCTGGCTGTACCATACCGATGATCGGCACATTATAAAGTTCCTGTAAATCAGCTAAGGCGAGCGCACTCGCTGTATTACAGGCGATGACCACTGCTTTAACACCCTTACTCAACAGAAAATTGACGATCTGTCTGGAATAGCGCACGATCGTATCTTTGGACTTCGTTCCATAAGGTACACGTGCAGTATCCCCAAAATATATCATACTTTCTTCCGGGAGCTGGCGCATAATCTCTCTTGCAACAGTGAGCCCGCCAACTCCAGAATCAAACACCCCAATTGGTGCATTCATATCAAATTCCTCCTAACGATATCTTGTCATTGCCTGATCGATCAATGTATCAAGTAACTCAGGAATATCAAGTCCGCAGGCTTTCCATAACATTGGATACATACTGATCGATGTGAATCCTGGCAATGTGTTGATCTCGTTAAATACAACTCTTCCTGATTCTTCTAAGAAGAAGTCAACCCTTGATAATCCAAATCCGTCAACAGCTCTAAAGATTGCTTCTGCATCTTCTTTGATCTTGCGTTTAGATTCTTCTGGCATCTCTGGATCAACAACCGTTTTAGACTCTGCATTGTTGTATTTTGCATCAAAATCATAGAATGCCGCTTCTTCGGCCGCAAGGATCTCTCCAACACATGTACTCTTCACCTGTGTTCTGTCACCTAACACCGCACATTCCACTTCTCTTCCGACAATTGTTTCCTCACAAAGAATATTACGGTCATGTTTCACTGCTTCGTATAATGCCGCTTCCAATTCTTTTCTATTCTCTGCTTTAGAAACTCCCTTAGAAGATCCTGCACAAGATGGTTTTACAAAGATTGGATATGGGATTTCCTTTTCCACACGATCCATTGCTTCTTCTAAATGTTCAAAATCACTTTCTCTGACATGAACAAACTTTGCCTGATCGATTCCAATATGATCTACGATGATCTTTGTGTATACTTTATCCATTGAAACCGCAGATGCCAATACACCACATCCAACATATGGAATTTTAGACAATTCAAACAACCCTTGAACGGTTCCATCTTCACCATTCATACCATGAAGAACTGGGAAGATCACATCAACTTTCTGAAGTTTATATGTACCTTCTGCAAGGATCACTAAAGAACGAGTTGTTGTATCAGGAGAAATAAATGCTTTCACTTCTCCTTCTCTCCAACTTCCATCTTCGATATCTTTAACACTATCTACTAATAACCATCTTCCTTCTTTTGTGATACCAACTAAGATCACATTATATTTTTCAGTGTCCATGTTCTTGATGACTGTTGTTGCTGACAAACATGAAACATCATGTTCAGAGGAATCTCCTCCAAAGATCACTACTACATTCTTTTTCATTGATTTAAACTCCTTTATCATCATAAAAAGTATTTCATCATTATCATTTGATTATAGCACAAATTTTTCAAAAATAAATCCTTCAAAATAAGGTTCATTCTCTTTATATGCTTTTTTATCACGAAATGTCCATCCGTAAATTGGAATCTTGTAAAATCTGCGGCAGATCTTGAGTGGAAGACAGTCTTTATATTTATAGTGATAGGCTATAAAATCTGGTTTTGTAATAAAATTTGTCAATAAATTTTTCACAATAAAATAACCGATTTTGCGAGTAAGCGTCCCTTCTTCTTTTTCTTTCAAAAACTGCTCACTTAACTGCCCACGGATCACTTCTGGACGGTTTTTCTTAAACCAATACAGAGCGTACGGATGAAAACATTCTATACAATATAATCCTTTATATTGATCTAAAGCTTTTGCAACTTTCTTGCATAATTTACGATTGCATGTTTCCATTTTTAATTCTACTAATAATGGTACTTTGCCATCAACTTCTCTTAAAACTTCCACAAACCTTGGAATTCTTTCTCTCGTTCCCATCAAACGATATCTGCATAATTCACGATAAGTAAGATCCGCGATTTTTTTGTTCACACCACATGTTCTCTTAAGATCATAATCATGATGAACTACCATTACACCGTCTTTGGTCATCTGAACATCTAGTTCTATTCCGTAACCTGATCCCTTTGCTTTCTTGAAAGCCGCCATGGAATTTTCCGGAATTCCTTCTTCTCCATGAAGTCCTCTGTGTGCATAGTATTTTACATTTAATACCGGATGTTTTCTTTTCTCTCCCGGATCGATCATCTTGATGTATGCAAAGATTAAGACTGGTATCCATAACAGGATCATTTCACATCCCTCTTTTCTTCTGCCATCTGCATTAATGTTTCACGTTGATTTAACTGTGGATCTTCTAATACTTGATCTAACAGCCAAGATAAAATTTGACCGATTTCTTTTCCCTGTGGAACTCCCATATCCATCAAGTCTTTTCCATTGATCTTTAATTCTTTGATGGAAAGGCAGTTTTTCTCTTCGATGATTTCTTCGAATAATTTCTTTGTTTCTTGTAATACTTGTTCTTTCTTATCTCTCTGATAATCACTTTGTGCACTGATATCTGCTTTCTGAACCTCCATCAGTCTTGTAAACAATTCTGGGGTTAACTGGCTGACCCATCGTCTGACTGTTTTCTTATTGACTTCTTCTATTGAAGCAAATCTTCGGTCATGCCATCTGACAAGAGTTGTTACCTGCTTGATCGTCTGGTTGTCAAACTTTAATCTTCGGAGAATCTTCCTTGCCATCTCTTCTCCGATCACTGGATGCATTTTAAAATGATCTTTATCTGGACCTTCAACTCTCGCTGTTGGTTTTCCCACATCATGAAGCAGCATTGTCCACCGGTAAATATGTTCTGCTTCGATTTGTTTCATTGCTTCGATCGTATGGATTCCGACATTATATTTGTGATGTGGATTATTCTGCGGTGTTTCCATCATAATATCAAACTCTGGGAAAATGATCTTCGTCACACCTAGTTTATATGCATTGACCAATACTTCTGGATGTGCCGATGTGATCAGTTTTTCAAGCTCTACCTGAATTCGCTCAGCACTGATATCTTTTAGAAATTTTGCCTGATTTTTAATTGCTTCTTCGGTTTTTTCTTCGATTTGAAATCCTAATTGAGCCTGAAATCTTAGAGCTCTTAAAATTCTCAATGCATCTTCATCAAATCGTTTCTTTGCTTCCCCGACACAGCGGATCGTTTGATTTTTAAGGTCTGTCATACCATCATACATATCAATGATCCCTTCACTGTCATTATATGCCATCGCATTGATCGTGAAATCTCTTCGTAACAGATCTTCTCTTAATGACTTTGTAAAATGCACTTCATTGGGACGTCTATGATCTTTGTATTTTCCATCGACACGATAGGTTGTTACTTCGTATGGTTCATGATTCATAAGAACCGTAACTGTTCCATGTTCGATTCCTGTATCTACCGTATGATCGAAGATTTCTTTAACTTCCTGAGGTGAAGCTGATGTTGTGATATCCCAGTCACCCGGAGTTCTTCCTAGTATGGAATCTCTGACGCAGCCCCCAACGATATATGCCTCAAATCCATGTTGTTCTAATGTCTGTATTACCTTTGCTGCCTGTGCGGGCATCTTGATCTTCATCCTATCACCTCTCCTTTTCTTTGTTCTTATATCTGCTTCTCATATTCATTTACTATTCTTACAAATGTATCTCGCAAACGGAAGAATTGCCGGAAATGTATCTTCATAATCCCCGGCAATTGTTATCATTATACTCTTAGTAAGCTTTTCCAAAGTAAACCATCTTCTTCGCAGGTTTTCCACAATGAACACATACGTCACTTAAATGTTCCTGCTCAAATGGCATACATCTTGTTGTAGCTGTTGTCTCGTCTTTGATCGCTTCTTCACATTCTGTTTCTCCACACCACATTGCTTTTACGAAACCATCCTGTTTCTCGATGTGGGCTTTGAATTCATCCCAGTTTCTAGCCTCTACTGTATGTTCTTCCAGATGTTTCTTTGCTCTCTCAAGCATATCATTCTGCATCTGTTCTAATACTTCACCAAGTTTTGTCTCGATCTCATCTAAAGATACAATGATCTTCTCTCTTGTATCACGACGAACGATCACCGCCTGATTCTTCTCGATATCTTTTGGTCCGATCTCGATTCTTGTAGGAATTCCGCGTACTTCCTGTTCACTGAATTTCCATCCTGGGCTCTTATCAGAATCATCAACTTTTACTTTGTAAGAAGAAGCAAGTCTCTTTCTGATCTCTTCTGCTTTATCAAGCACTCCTTCTTTCTTCTGCATGATCGGTACGATCATTGTCTGTACTGGTGCAATTCTTGGTGGTAGTACAAGACCTGAATCATCTCCGTGAACCATGATGATCGCTCCGATGATACGTGTAGACATTCCCCATGATGTCTGATGTACATACTGAAGTTTATTATCTTTATCTGTATACTGAATATCAAATGCTTTCGCAAATCCATCACCAAAGTTATGGCTTGTTCCAGACTGTAATGCTTTTCCATCGTGCATTAATGCTTCAATCGTATATGTGGAATGTGCACCTGCGAATTTCTCTTTCTCTGTCTTCTGTCCTTTTACAACTGGAATTGCCAGATACTGCTCACAGAAATCTGCATACATATTTAACATCTGTACCGTTCTTGCTTCAGCTTCTTCTTCTGTCGCATGTGCTGTATGTCCTTCCTGCCAGAAGAACTCTGAAGTTCTTAAAAATGGTCTTGTTGTTTTTTCCCAACGTACAACAGATACCCACTGATTATATAATTTAGGTAAATCTCTGTGAGACTGGATGATCTTTGAATAGAAATCACAGAATAATGTCTCAGATGTAGGTCTTACACAAAGACGTTCCTGTAATTCTTTATCTCCACCATGAGTTACCCATGCAACTTCTGGTGCAAATCCTTCAACATGCTCTTCTTCTTTCTTTAAAAGGCTTTCTGGAATAAACATTGGCATTGCAACATTCTCCACACCTGTTTCTTTAAATTTGGCGTCTAAAACTTTCTGGATATTCTCCCAGATCGCATATCCATTCGGACGTAAGATCATACATCCACGAACGCTTGAATAATCTGCTAATTCTGCTTTCTTAACAACATCTGTATACCACTGTGCAAAATCATCTTCCATCGCAGTGATCGCTTCTACTAATTTCTTATCTTTTGCCATTGCAAAATGTCTCCTTTTCTATGGTTATATACACAGTTTTTGTGTACAATGATACTAAGAATAATATTACTGTAAAATGTCGGATTTTTCAAGGGGTGACGTTTTATTTAACTACACAAAAAGGAGTTTTTTATGGCAAATGAAAACAAGATGGGGTATCTTCCCATCAAAAAGCTGATATTGCAGATGTCCCTTCCTCCGATGTGCTCCATGTTTCTGCAATATTCTTACAACCTTGTTGACAGCATGTTCGTGGCTAATATCAATGAAAATGCACTTGCGGCAGTTTCTCTTTCCTTCCCGATCACAACCCTTATGATCTCCCTGTCCATCTGGATTGGGGTCGGTATCAACGTTTTGATCGCAGGTTATCTTGGAGAGAAAGAGCAAGACCTTGCTGACTGTGCAACAACACTTGGATTGCTGGTAGCCTTGATCGTCGGTATCTGTATCAATATCCTTGCACTATTAATCATGAAACCGTACTTTTCAGCATTCACAAACAATCCATCTATTTTTGACTATGCGATGCAGTATATGTCCGTCTGTGCTTTTATGCAGGTTCCAAACATGGTACATATCGCCATCCAAAAGGTCTTTCAGGGTACTGGAAATATGATCACTCCTATGTGGTTTCAGATCGCAGGAGTTATCTTTAACTTTGTTTTCGATCCATTACTGATCTTTGGAATCGGACCATTCCCTAAGATGGGAATCCGTGGTGCTGCACTGGCTACTGTCCTTGGATATGCTTTATCTATGGTGATTGCTTTTCTTCTGCTTGTTTTTACAAAACAGAAAGTTCGTATCAAGATCAAAGGATTCCATGTTGATTCTCATATGTTAAAGAATCTGTTTTCCTATGGATTTCCTTCATTTGTTATGAATGCTCTTGGATCTTTTATGCTGACATTTACCAATCTGTTTTTAACAGCTTATTCAGATACTGTTGTTGCCTTTTTTGGCGCCTATTTCAAAGTACAACAGATGATCTTCATGACAGTAAATGGCTTGATCCAAGGATGTTTGCCTGTCATGAGATTCAACTACAGTGCCAAACAGCCAGAACGTTTAAAAGAAGCTTTTCATTTTGGCACACAGGCGGCAACTGTTATGATGATCGGTGGAACATGCCTGCTTCTGTTTTTACCAAAACAGATCTTGTTCCTGTTTGCAGCTTCTGAATCAATGATCAAAATCGGAGTTCCAGCCATGCGGATCCTGTCAATCGGTTTAGTTTTCTGTGGATTTTCTATTATGATCGCTACTTATCAGCAGGCAATTGAGAAGATCCGGTCTAGTATGTTGATCCACATCTTACGACAGGGAATTTTATTGGTGCCTTTGATGTGGCTGTTTAATCATATGTTTGGGATAAATGGGATTTGGATCTCATTTCCAGTAACAGAAATTTTAGTGTTTATTGTGGCTGTTTTATTACAAACTGTTATTCCAAAACCACAATAAAAATTATTATTTCTTGTATTGAAAAAGCTCACTCCTGTAAAAATAAAAAAGGTAGCAGATTCCTTTTCCGACGAAATTGGAATCTGCTACCTTACATTTTATACTCTATCACATTTTTAAATATTACAGTAAAGATTTATATAATCCAATAATATCCTCAACACTTGCATCCTTAGGGTTTCCAGGTGCACATGCATCTGCATAAGCGGATTCTGCTAAGAACTGGATATCTTCTTCTTTCACAATTTCTTTTAAGTCTGCTGGTATTCCGACATCTGCTGATAATTTTTTAACCGCATCAACGGCTGCTTTTCTGTATTCTTCCTGTGTCATATCTTCGACACCTTCTACACCCATTGCTTTTGCGATATATTTGTATTTATCTCCTGTTGCATCTGCATTGTATTCCATAACTGTTGGAAGTAAGATCGCATTCGCTACTCCATGAGGTGTATCATAAACTGCACCTAATGCATGAGCCATAGAATGTACGATTCCAAGTCCTACATTTGAGAATCCCATTCCTGCAATGTACTGTCCCATTGCCATTCCTTCTCTTCCTTCTGGTGTATTCTCAACAGCTCCTCTTAAGCTGTCAGAGATCAGTTCGATGGCTTTGATATGGAACATATCTGTCATTTCCCAAGCTGCTTTTGTTGTGTATCCTTCGATGGCATGTGTTAATGCATCCATACCTGTTGCTGCTGTTAATCCTTTTGGCATAGAAGACATCATTTCTGGGTCGATCACTGCGATCACTGGAATATCATGAGGGTCTACGCATACGAATTTACGTTTCTTTTCAACGTCTGTGATAACGTAGTTGATCGTTACTTCTGCAGCTGTTCCGGCTGTTGTTGGAACTGCGATGATTGGTACGCAAGGTTTCTTAGTATCTGCAACTCCCTCTAAGCTTCTCACATCTTCAAATTCTGGGTTGTTGATGATGATTCCAACAGCTTTTGCTGTATCCATAGAAGATCCACCACCAATAGCGATCAGGTAATCAGCTCCTGCTGCCTTAAATGCTGCAACTCCTGTCTGTACGTTTTCGATCGTTGGATTTGGTTTGATCTGTGAATATACTTCATATGCAAGTCCTGCATTATCTAATACATCTGTTACCTTCTTTGTAACTCCGAATTTTACAAGATCTGGATCAGAACAAACAAATGCTTTTTTGAATCCACGTTTTGTTACTTCTGTTGCGATCTCCTGAATTGCTCCTGCTCCGTGATAAGATGTTTCATTTAATACGATACGATTTACCATTTTGTACACTCCTTTTATATTGACATTTTTTTAACTATCTTCAGTATAAAATTGTTTTTTCACAAATACAAGTTACACATTTGGCAAAATGTAAAAAATGTTACACTTCATCAAAAGTGTAACATTTTGTTATCTTTATATATCTTTGAACAGATCATATAGCTTTGGAGGCATCGCATCAATCAGCTGATCTGCGAACTGTTCCGGCGACATCTTCATTCCTGTTGTCGCCCATTCTACAGTCATGGCAATTGAACCTCGGCAATACATTCTCAATAAGAATTCCAATTCTTCTGGAATTTTATCAACTCCCTGTTTGTGAATGATATCACAATAGAATTGATAAATGCACTGATAATCATACTCCATCAGACAGTTCTGACTCTCGCTCGAAAAAGCTGCTGCGAAAAATTGTCCTTCACCTTTGATGAATTCAAATTTCTTGAGCAACCCTTCTCTTAATGTCAGACTGATACCCATCTGTTTAAACGACATCTGAGCCAATACATCAAAATACCAGTTGATCAGATCATATTTATCCTTAAAATGCCGGTAAAAGGTTGGACGAGTTACATTGCACTGATCTACAATTTGTTTCACTGTAATCTTATCTACTGGCGTATGCACCAACAACTCTTTCATAGCATTTGCTAATTTATATTTCATTCTCTCTGATACGTCCATCCCGTCCCACCTTCTTTCATATATGGTTTTATTGTACCTTATTTGACACAATTTATAAAGGCAAAAAAGGCTATTATCTGCTTTTGTCTCCAAATAACAACCTTTTTTATCTATTATCAAGAAGTTTCATGTTTAATAAGAGGCATTTCCTCTTTGACCACAAAGTGCTTCGAATTCTTTTAATTTGTTTTTTGCCTGCTGGGAGACATTTTTTGGAACCTGAATCTGAACAACTGCGTATTGATCTCCCTTCTGAGATGGATTCTTCATAAGCGGCATTCCTTTTCCACGCAGTCTGATCTTAGATCCTGACTGAGTTCCTTCTTTGATCTTACAGATAACATTTCCATATAATGTCTTGATCACTGCTTCACCTCCACAAACGGCTGTGCTAAATGGAACATTGATTGTTGTATACACATCATTTCCTTTTCGCTCAAATCCTTGTTTCTCACCGACTGTTACTTTCAGGAATAAATCACCTGCTTCACCGCCTCCGATTCCTGGATTTCCTTTTCCTCTTAAGCGGACACTTTTTCCTGTATCAATTCCGGCTGGTATATGAACCTGTAATGACTGCATCGCACCATTTTGATCTTGCAAATGAATGACTTTATCGCAGCCCGTAACCGCTTCATCAAAACTAATAGAGATATCTGCGTGTGCGTCGGAACCTTTCTGTCTGAAGGATCCACTTCCGAATCCACCACCTCCAAATCCATCAGAAGAGCCAAAACCTCCTTGATGGAAACTGCTTCGATGGAATCCTTTGTTGTTTCTTCCGCCACCGAACATACTTCCAAAGATGTCACCAAAGATATCATCGCCATCTCCACCTTCAAAGTGGAATTCCTGATATCCTCCATGAGCACCACCATAGTTTTGGTAATTCTTATAGAACTCAGATTCTGCTCCGGTTCCGTCAAAGGCAGCATGACCATATTGATCATATAATTTTCTCTTCTCTGGATCACTTAATATATTATAAGCATCGGTCGCTTCTTTGAATTTCTGTTCTGCTGTTTTATCTCCAGGATTCATATCTGGATGATATTTCTTTGCCAGTTTCCGATATGCTTTCTTGATCGTTTTTTCATCTGCAGTTTTACTGATTCCAAGAACTTCATATAAATCACGTTTTGCTGCCATTTCGTTTCACCTTCTTTTCCTTTCATTCTCAAATAGATAGAAAGATTCCCCGGGAATCTGATCATCCCGGGGAAAGTTCTTTTATCCTTCAATCGTAACGAATTTCTTTTCTTCTACTTTCTTCTCCGGAGCTTTCTTCGGAATATCCAGCATCAGAATACCATTCTCGTATTTACCGTGGATATCTTTCTCTGTGATATCTTTGCCAACATAGAAGCTTCTGCTCATGTTTCCTGCGTAACGTTCACGACGGATATATTTACCTTCTTTATCTTTCTCGTCTTTATCTAATCCTTTTGCTGCACTGATCGTTAAATATCCGTCTTTCAGTTCAGCTGTTATCTCATCTTTCTTAAATCCTGGAAGGTCGATCGCTACTTCGTAGTTTCCGTCTTTTTCCTTCACATCAGTCTTCATTAAGTTCTTTGCGTGTTTACCATACAGTTCTTTATCAATATCTGGGAAAGAAAAATCCATCCAGTCGTCGTTAAATAAGTTTCCTCCAAAAATACTAGGCATCATCATCATAAGTCATCTCTCCTTTTTCTTTATAATAATGTTTGGGCGTGTCAGGGTAATTCCTGACACTTGCCTTTTATGTGAAGCATATTGAGAAGTTCTCAATATGACTTGTTGTATCTTATGGAGCCTTCGGTTCTTTGGCTTCTCTCTTAAGCCCTTCCCTCTTGCTCTAGTTGTACTATAACACCTATTATTAGCACTGTCAAGAGGTGAGTGCTATTTTTTTTAAAATTTTATTTCTAACATGTTATCCAACCAACAAATCACAACCTGCAGTACTCCACAAATTTCTCCATTTCTTTTGTCATATATTTATTTGCATGATAAAACACTTGTCGATACATTGTAATATCAATATCTTTCACATCTAATTTTGCGATCTTCCCTTCTTCAATATCCTTTTCTACAACAAATAATGGGAGATAAGAAAGCCCTTTTCCTGTCTTTAGCATCTTCTTGATAAACGCGGTATCACTGCATTCAAGTACTGGCGATAATGTCTGTTTATGCAGAGCTAATTCCTGTTCTAATGCCTGTCTGTAGTTTGCATTTCGTTCTGTTAGATAAAACGGTGCATTTAAGATTTCCTCAACCCCTATATTCTTTTTCCCTGCTAACTTATAATTTGGTGCAGACACAAAGATCACAGGCTCCGCTTTTTCCATGACTTTCACCCAGTTTTTATTCCATCTTGGTGTGTCCAGAATATAAATGACATCGAGTTCATTGTGTTCCATCTTCTGGATCAGGCGTTCTGGAGAACCAATCGTGATCTGAATTCTAACCTGTGGATGTTCTTTCCGAAACCGCTGTACGATTTCCTGCAATTTGACAGTGCAGAGCGATTCAATCGTTCCGATATGTAATGGATTTTTTAACTCTGCAGTATCATTCATTGCATCTTTTGCCTTGTGCATTTCATCAATGATCTTATTTGCATGTATTAAAAATTCTTTTCCTTTCGGTGTGAGTATCACTTTTTTTCCTGTACGGTCAAATAACCGCACTCCCAATTCTGTTTCTAACTGACGGATCTGTACTGTCACGGCAGATTGCGAATAACCTAGTAATTCTGCGGTTTTTGAGAAATTCTTCACTTGTGCTATCTGCATAAATGTCTGTATTTGACGGAATTCCATTTTTTCTCCTTTGTACTATTATGAATAATTTTCAATGTTATCATTAAATCTATGAATTTGATTCATCTATACGTGGATGATACAATACAAACATAAAGACGTCAAACATTTTTTGTGCACATTAAACAAACTACGATGATATGTGATTATGCTTTTAGAGGAGTAATTAAAAATGGAAAAGAAAAAATTTAAACTTGGTCTGGTACCAAAACTCATTATTGCCATCATTATTGGTATCCTGTTTGGACAGTTCCTTCCAACTGGATTCTGCCGCTTTGTTGTAACACTGTCTGGATTCTTCAGTACCTACTTAAAATTCATCATTCCACTGATGATCCTTGCTTATGTAACCATGGGAATCGCTGATCTGTCACAGGGTGCTGGACAGCTGCTTTTAATTACCGTTGCTCTTGCTTATGGTTCAACTTTACTTGCTGGTACAGCTTCTTACCTTGTATCATCCAATCTGTTCCCACACTTTATGACTTCTGGGGCATTAGATCAGATTGCTGCGACTGCTGATGCGTCACTGAAACCTTATTTTTCACTGACGATCACACCGCTGTTTGATACATTATCTGCTGTTGTTCTTGCTTTCGTTTTAGGATTATGCTTATCCACAATGAAAGGTAAAGAGATTGGAAACAGCCTTTACAACGGAATGAGCGATTTCTCAACGATCATCGATAAAGTCCTTCACAAAACGATCATTCCTTTATTGCCATTGTATATCTGTGGTACATTTACTGATATGACGAAATCAGGGAAAACATTTGCAATCCTTGGAATCTTATGGAAAGTATTCCTTGTAGTGATCATCATGCACTTTGTATGTATCACGATCCAGTTTATAATTGCAGGTTCTGTCAGCAAAAAGAATCCTTTCTCTCTTATTAAAAATCAGGTTCCTGGTTATACTACAGCTTTAGGAACTCAGTCTTCTGCTGCTACAATTCCTGTCAATCTGGAATGTGCAAAGAATGACGGTGTCAGTGCTCAGATCCGTAACTTTGTAGTGCCTCTTTGTGCCAATATCCACATGGCAGGTTCTATGATCACGATCACAGCATGTGCAACTGCTGTATGTTTGATGAATCAGTTACCGATCAGCCTTGCAACTGTTATTCCATTTATTATGACACTTGGTGTTGCAATGGTCGCTTCTCCTGGAGCTCCAGGTGGATCTATCATGACTGCATTACCTTTCCTTTACATGGTATTTGGTACAACAGCAGGAGATACAAACGGACCAATCTGTGCTTTAATGGTTGCACTTTATATCACACAGGATTCTTTCGGAACTGCATGTAACATTTCCGGAGATAATGCGATTGGAATCGTTGTAGATTCTATTTACAAGAAATTTATTTTAAAAGAAGATACAGTGGAGGCTTAATTTATGTCTTTTATCAGTGCATTTGATGTTATGGGACCAAATATGATCGGTCCTTCAAGCTCCCACACAGCTGGGGCTGCAAGGATTGCATTTCTCGCAAGAAAAATGTTAAATAGTACACTGAAAAAAGTTCAGTTTACACTCTATGGATCTTTTGCAAAAACCTATCATGGACACGGAACGGATCGTGCCTTATTAGGTGGGATCATGGGATTTGGAACCGACGATATGAGAATCCGCGATTCTTTCGAGATTGCAAAAGACATTGGACTTGATTTCTCTTTTGTACCAAATGAAATAGAAACTGATATCCATCCAAATACAGTGGATATCTTAATGACAAATGAAAACGGAGATCGCATCTTGATCCGTGGGGAATCTTTAGGCGGTGGAAAAGCCAGAATTTGCCGTATCAATGATGTAGAAGTTGATTTTACCGGGGAATACAGTACCTTGATCGTGATCCAGAAAGATAAACCTGGCGTTGTTACTTATATCACAAAATGTCTGAGTGATCAGGATGTTAATATCGCTTTTATGCGTCTTTTCAGAGAATCTAAAGGAAATACAGCTTATTCTATCGTTGAATCCGATGGTCTTCTTCCTGAAAACATCGCAGAGGAGATTAGGAAAAGCCCAAATGTCTCAGATGTTATGATCATTCAGCTGTAGAAAGGAGACTGAAATATTATGGATTTTAAAAACGCAAATGAATTGCTTGATTTATGTAAAAAACATGATCTTCCAATCTCCGAAGTGATGAGACAGCGTGAGATCGTAGAAGGGGAAAAAGAAGCTGATACGGTTCATGATGCAATGGCAAGAGTTCTTGAGATCATGAAAAATGCTGCTTTTACTCCGATCAAAGAACCAGTTCGTTCCATGGGTGGACTGATCGGTGGCGAGGCAAAGAAGATTGCTTCCCGGTATCATTCTGGAATTGGAATCTGTGGTGATCTGTTAGAAAAAAGTATGATCTATGCGATGGCAACTCTTGAGACGAATGCATCCATGGGGTTGATCGTAGCATCCCCAACCGCAGGGTCTGCCGGAATCGTTCCTGGGCTTTTACTTGGGCTTCAGGAAGTTCATAAATTAGATGATGAACAGATCATTCAGGCACTGTTTAATGCCAGTGCGATCGGATATCTTGCTATGAGAAATGCAACGGTTGCAGGTGCTGTCGGCGGATGTCAGGCGGAAGTCGGTGTTGCTTCTGCGATGGCTGCTTCTGCCATTGTCGAACTGCTTGGCGGTGATCCAGAACAATGTCTTGGAGCTGCCTCTACCGTTTTAATGAATATGTTAGGTCTTGTTTGTGACCCCGTTGGCGGGTTGGTGGAATATCCATGCCAGAACCGTAATGCCGCAGGTGTTGCAAATGCGATCATCGCAGCTGAGATTTCTTTATCTGGAATCCATCAGCTCATCCCGTTTGACGAAATGTTAAACGCAATGTATATCGTTGGTAAACGACTGCCAGCTGAACTAAGAGAAACCGCCCAGGGAGGCTGCGCTGCAACTCCTTCTGCATGTGCTGCATGCGGAGGTTGTGCGTAAAAATTCCTTCAGAACACATTTTTAAATAGTAGGTAATAAATCAATCTCTTTTTGCCTCTTTTGGGTGTTTTCATATATTGGAATCTAAAAGAGTGTCTGCATCACTTAATGATGCAGACACTCTTTATTTACTATATCTTAAGCATCCGATATCCAATACCTATATGTGTCTGTATATACTGCATACCATCTTTATCTGGCTGTAATTTCTTCCGTAATGTTGCCATAAACACTCTAAGTGATGCAACATCATTTTCCAGTGAACTGCCCCAGATCTGTTGCGTGATATAAGTGTGAGTCAATACTTTTCCAACATTATGAGACAGCAAACATAATAATTTATATTCGATTGGTGTTAAATGCAGTTCTTTATCTTTTAAATATGTAGATCCTGCTGTATAGTCGATCTTTAACTCTCCATTTACAAAGACTGCTTGTTCTTGTTCCTCGCCTGACTGGATCAATGCTAATCGGCGCTGTGTAACCCTGATCCTTGCAAGCAGTTCATCAACTGAAAATGGTTTTGTGATATAATCATCTGCTCCTGCATCCAGTGCTTCTATTTTATCTACATCTTCACTTCTTGCACTGATAACGATAATTGGTACGTTAGACCATGTTCTTACTTTTTTGATCACATCCACACCTTCCATATCAGGCAATCCAAGATCTAATAAAATGATCTCTGGTTTATGAGAAGATGCTTCTAAAATAGCTGAACTTCCATTTTCTGCTGTAATATATTTATAATCATGTGTTTTTAATGTTGTCACGATCAGATTACGGATCGGCCGGTCATCCTCCACGACTAAAATTAATGCTTTATTCATTTAATGTTACCTCACTTAATGGCAGTGTAAAAGAAAAAATACAACCATGTGGTGTATTGTCCTCCAACACCAGTTTCCCGTTATGCACCTCTATGATCGAACGGCAAAGTGCCAAACCTAAACCAAGACTTCGATGGCTGTCTGCGATCGTATTTTTCCCTGTATAAAACATTTCAAATATATGCGGCTTCATTTCATCACAAATTCCAGGGCCGTTATCTTCTACTTGAATCTTTGCTTTTCCATTTTCATTCATGGCACAAATGCGGATTGTAGATCCTTTCGGTGTATATTTAATTGCATTATCGACCAGATTGATCAACACTTGCAGGATCAGCCGCACATCCATATGTGCAAGTATCAATTCATCGCATTCTGTAACGATCTGATACTCTTCATGTTTCCTGCTGATATGCCGTAATGATTCCGCGATCACCTCATCTAATAATTGATCTGTAAATTTCAGTTTTAATCTTCCATCATTTAATCTTGTGATCGATAATAAATTTTCAACGATATTGATCAACCATTCTGAATCATCATAAATATCTGTATAAATCTGATGTTTTGTTATATCATCAAGACGTTCTCCACTATTTAACAGCATGTCTGCATTCCCAGAAATGGAACAAAGTGGTGTCCTTAGATCATGTGAGATCGCACGAAGCAGATCTGCTCTTAACTGTTCATTTTTGGCAAGAACGGAGATTTTTTCTTTCTCCATGATATTCTTTTTATTTTCCATGGCAAGTGCACATTCATTGATCACAGAAAGTAAGATACTATATTCGAAGGAATCTAATGTATATTCGTCAACTGGTATTGCGATCACACCATACACATTATCCTCAATACAAATGGCAAGGTATAGACACTGTGCATCTTTAAAACGTTCGGTCGTTGCTCCAGCACGCTGCCTGTTTTCATACACCCATTTTGCGATCTCCTGCTCCCTGCTTGTCAATAAATCTTCTGTCTGTTCTTTCTTTTTATTCGAAAATATATGTGGTGCTGACAATTCATCGTCTTCCACAACATATGCTACAATACTGCGGTCTAATAATTTGATAAGCTGTGTACATGTAATACTTAAAATATCCGTATCGTTTTTTGCTTTTTGAAGTAACCGGTCTGTGTCAAATAAAATCTGTGTACGAAATGCAGATTGTGCTGAAAGCCTTGCATGTGTTTTTAATTTTGCTGCAAGTGTTCCAGTAATGACAGAAGATATTAACATGATCACAAAAGTTACCGGATATCCAACTGCATACGTCTGAAATGACATTCTTGGTTCCGTAAGGAAAAAGCAGAACAAAAATACACTTAAGGCAGAACCTCCAATGCTGTATAAATATCCATCTGTAAGGATTGACGTTAATAAAACACCCAAAATATAAATTGTAACGATGTTTGTATCTGTAAATTGAAGTTTCTGGATGAATAGACCGATCAACGTACAAACTACAAATATAAATAATGTCAATAAACTGTCTTTCATCGTAGGCTTTCCTACATAAACCGCTCCATGCGGTTTTCGATAATTATCTAAGTTCATCGCATCTGGAATAATGTGGATATCAATATCAGGAACAGCCTCGATCAACTTCTCTGTTAATGTCTGTTTGCTGAAAAGATGATTTCTCTTTGCACTGCTTTGTCCGATCACGATTTTTGTGACATTTGATAAATGTGCATATTCCGCGATCTGTACCGGAACATTTTCCCCATGTGTCATTACGATTTCCGCACCAGATTCCTTTGCAAATTGTACATGAGCTTCCAGTCTTCTTTTGTCCGATTCCCTTTCTCTTTTCCCTGTCTGTACATACAATGCCGTAAAACGTGCCCTCATATCTCTTGCCATTTTTGCTGCTGTACGTATGATCTTTTCATTCGACGGTGAAGAAGAAAGACAAACAAGAATGTGTTCGTTTTCTTTGTTCAGCTCTACAAATTCTCCTGTGCTCATCTTGGCCCCCTTTCCTTATCGGATGCATTATATCATGATCGTCAATAATAATCCATAAACACATCAATCATCATCATCATCTTGCTCCCTGTCAATTACTTTCCGATTTTCTCCAAGAAAATAATTTACTTTTTTCAAAAAGAATAACACAAATGCAAACATCAGTATTACCGCCAATGCTAAAATGAAATCTGACATAAGCTCTCACCTCTTTTTCATGACATCAGATACAAAAACACTTTTTGATCGCTTTATATTCTCCTAATACCAATAATGTAACATCTTCCTTAAAACAGGTATCCGCAGATATCGCCATACTTACTTTTCCATCATCTTTTACTGCCATAATGTTAATATCATATTTTTTTCTAATATCAAGTTTTCCCACTGTCTTTCCGATCCATTCCTTCGGAACCTCCACCTCAAAGATCGCATGTGAGGCATCGACTTCCATATAATCAAGAATATGATCATCGGTATAACGGATCGTTGCCCATTTTGCCACCATTTTTTCTGGATAGACTACCTTATCGGCTCCATTTCGTAAGAGGAACTTTTCCTGTACATCTCGTTCAGCTCTGGAAATAACCATTTTGCCTCCAAGTTCTTTTAACAAACAGGTGGTTTCCAACGAATTTTGGAAATTCCCACCGATCGTAACAAAACAGATATCATAATTTGCAATCCCCAGAGATTTTAAAAATTCCTCATTCGTACTGTCCCCGATCTGTGCATTCGTAACATATGGAAGTGCATCATTCACTCTTTCCTCATCCAGATCAACTGCCATGATCTCATGTCCAAGCTGACTTGACTGTATCGCTATATGTTTCCCAAAACGTCCAAGTCCGATCAATAAAATATTCTTCATCATCAATTCCCTCTTTCTTTTATCCCACTATAATCTTATCAAGTGGTAGTCTTGCTTTTCGTTTATTTTTATCTGAAAATACTGCATAGATCAGCGTCAAACCGCCAACACGTCCCAGATACATCAGTATGATCAAAATGATCTGTGACAGAATATGAAGTTTTGGTGTGATTCCTAATGTCAAACCTACGGTTCCAACTGCAGATGCTGCTTCAAACAGACAGCTTGAAAGCGGCAGTCCCTCATACACACTGATCGTCATTCCGCCTGCAAAAAACAAGATAAAATACATCATTGCGATCGTTGTTGCATTTTTTATCACACTAGCATCGATTCTTCTTCCAAATGCTGTCACATCATCACAACTTTGAAAGGTCGCCAGTACATTTAAAAGTAACAGAGCAAATGTTGTTGTTTTCATACCTCCTGCTGTAGAACTTGGTGAACCTCCGATCAACATCAATAAAATCATCATTGCCTTTGATGCTCCTGTCAGCATCGAAAGATCTGTCGTATTAAATCCTGCAGTTCTCGGTGTCACAGCTTGAAACAATGATGCAAGCAACCGGTGAATCCCTGATAGATTTCCATAATCCTGAAAGAAAAAGAAAACAGCTGGTAACAGGATCAGACATAATGTTGTAGTTAGAATAACCTTACTCTGCATATGGTAATGCTTAAAATGAAATTTATGAAGATAAATGTCTTCCCATGTAAAAAATCCAATTCCACCAATGATGATCAGTAACATGATCACAATGTTGATCACTGGATTTACCGCATATGATGTCAATGATACAAATGGATGCCATTTTGTTCCAAGAAGATCAAATCCTGCATTACAAAAGGCTGATACAGAATGAAAGATCGACATCCAGATTCCCCGTAATCCAAAATCATGACAGAAAACAGGCATCATGAATAACGCACCAATCAATTCGATTAATAAAGTTCCTTTTAAAATAAAACTCATCAATCGAACAATCCCTCCTACTTTCGGTGCAGAGATCGCATTTTGCATCGTGCTTCGCTGCATAATCGATATTTTTCTTCCTGATAATATAAATACGGCTGTTGCTGTTGTTATAACTCCCAGACCTCCGATCTGTATCAGGAACATGATCACTGTCTGTCCAAAAACGGACCAGTAACTTCCAGTATCCAGAACTGCAAGCCCTGTCACACATACTGCAGAAGTTGACGTAAATAATGCTTTATGAAATGGTGTTATGATTCCTTGAACCGATGAAATTGGCAGCATCAGGATCAATGCTCCAAAAAGGATCACTCCTGCGAACCCTAATATGATCACCTGAAATGATGTTAAATGTCTTTTTTTATGAATCTTCCATGGCATATATGATCTTACCTCTTTTTCAAATTATTTTATGATCTTTTAATCTTATCATCATTATATCTTTTATGATAAAAAGATAGTGTAAGGATATGTTCTCTTGTATTAAGATTGTATAAAGAAAAAAGGAGCATAATATGATTTCAAGAAAGGATCCTGCTTTACAGGATTCTCCGCCTGCGGCGGGTCGCTTCTGCCTCTGGGATTTCGTAAAAATATCTGTAAAATATAAAATCCATGAGAACACGATTTTTTGGTTTGTTGTTCTCATGGATTTTATTGTTTCTTATTTTTTCAAGTATTCTTCAATCATACATTCATGCTTCTTTTCTTTTTTACTATAATTAATTCCCACAAGCAAAATATTACCTGCATATTTTTGAATAGAATCTGGATATTTTTTATCCTTAATCTGTTGCAATGCACTAACAGCACTCTTATTCCACTTCAATTCCACAACAAGTGCCGGATAATCATTTCGATATTCTGTTTTTGGAATAAACACAAAATCTGCGAACCCACGTCCTGTAGGAAATTCCCTGACCGGTTTAAAATAATACTGCATTGCACTCAAATAAGCTAATGCCAATACACTGCTGAGTGAATTTTCATTGTTATATTGAATTGCTGAAACATATTCCTCATGGATCTTCTCAATCTGAGCTGCAACTATTTCTCCATCCATATCCAAAGTTGCATCCAGTAAATCCTCTGATTCTTGCTGAAATTTCAGCATTTCATTCCATTCTTTTCTTTTTGTTGCACGAATCAGTTCTTGTCTTATCTCTTCATTCGGTACAAATGCCATCCTATTAACACTTGAATATGCTAAGTATCCCATATGAATCAAATATGTTAAAACGTCATCTTTATTTACAATATTCTCAACGTCATTTTGGAATGACCCAACATCTACTTCGACAGATGCTCCCGACACCATTTCAATAATTGCGGTCTTCAATCCATCAAAAGCCATATTGATCAATGGAACAATCGAATCATAAGAAGCTGTTCCTGACCAATAACTTTGGAAGTTTCCATCCGCCATCAAGTTTACAACTGCATTGGGATTATAGACATGATATTTTCCTAACTGATATCCATCATACCAACGTTTGACTTCTGTAAAATCCTTCTTATATGTCTCACAAAGTGCTTTTACTTCATCTTCTGTAAAACCGATGTAAGAAGCTAAACATCCTGCATTCAACATGGAATATTCTCGGAAATTGTTAAGTGCTGATTGTGTTTTTTCTTTCTTGATCGGCAAGATGCCTGTAAGATAAGCAAGTTGAATATATTTCGTTGGTTCTGTTCCCTTAAACATACCTCTTAGGAATCGGATATACTCATCCTGCACCTTTTTGTTCGCTGATTCATCTCTGATCAGCACATCCCATTCATCAATGATAATGATAAATTTCTGTCCTGTCTTATCCTTAACCAGAGAAAGTGCATCTGGCAAAGATACCACTTCTTGACGTAAAATCTCTGGATAAACTTCACGCAATTCATCCAGCACAACTTTTGTGATATATGGCACAACATTATCCGCATCTTTGCAATTTATCAAAAACCATTGTACATCAATATGAATCACATCATATTTATTCAAATGTTTCTTAAAATCTTCTGATTGTCCTATCTCAAGATCAGAAAACATCTTTTCTGATTCTGCTCCCTTACTGTAATATGCTGCAAGCATATTCGCTGCATATGATTTTCCAAAACGTCTTGGGCGGCTATTACAAATATACGCATCTGTAGAATCCAGAACTTCATTCATACATACGATCAATCCTGTTTTATCTACATAAATTCTGGAATTTAGTGCTGCTTGAAACGCACTATTATCTGGATTAACAAATCTGCCCATATTTTATACCTCTCCAATTCCTTTTACCTGTTTTTAATATTTCTCTATTTTACACACGTGTTCTTTTGTTTTCTTATCATAATTAATACCAATCAACAACAGATTATCCTGATATTCTTCCAAACTTTCAAAATACTTCTTATCTTTGATCTGCTTGATCGCACCTTCTGCGCTCTTATCCCATTTTAATTCAACTACCAATGCCGGTTTCTCTGCAAATTGTTTTTTCGGAATAAAGACCAAATCTGCAAATCCTTTTCCACCTGCCAGTTCTCTGTGAATGGTATAAAAATTCCTTGCTGCATATAATGCGAGTGAAATCGTATAACTCAATGCATTTTCATCATTATACTGGATATGTGATGTCTCAAAATGTGCCTGTTCAATGGCTTTCGATACCTGTTCTTCTCTGCCTTGCCAGATTGCATTTAATGTATCTGCAGAATCTTTTAGTGCTTTTGAAACAGATCCCCAGTCTGATACTGAAACTGTATTTACATATTCTGCCCGAATTTCACTATTTGGTATCTTGACTGTTTTTGTTTTATCATCATATGCAAGATATCCAAGATGGATCAATAATGTCAGTACATCATCTTCTGTACGAAACGTTGCCATATCATTCGTAAAACTTTCGGTATTCACCGCCACGCTTTCTCCAGCGATCATACTTAAAACATCATCTTTTAGATGCTCAAAATTCATATCAATATACATCTGTAATGCTTCAAAAGTCTCTGTCTGATTCCAGTAATTTGATATCTTTCGAAATCTCATACTATTTACAACCGATCTTGGACTATACACAGACAGTACTCCGTCAAATGAATATCCATCATACCAGTTCTTAACTTCTTCCATATCCATTCCGTATTGTTCACAGAGCTTTTTGACTTCTTGTTCTGTAAACCCGACATAACATGCTAAAGGTCCCGGGGCGATCATGGAAAATTCATCAAACATATTCAGTGCCGAATGTGTTCCATATTTCTTAATCGGTAAAATTCCTGTCATGTAAGATAGATAAATACATGCCTTATCTTTTAATAAGTCCCGTAGAAAATCTAAATATTTTTCCTGTGCTTCTTTATCTTGTTTATATTCCCTAAAAATGCAATCCCATTCATCAATGATCACAACAAATGGGTACTGCATTTGTGCATAAATATCCTGCATACACTCAATCAAATCTGTATCGTCAAAATAATCAACTTCTGGATATTCCATTTTCAAATCTCTGATCACAAGCTTCTTCACACGATCGATCAATTCTTCTACATTATGACTTCGACTTAGAAATTCCTGCATATTTAAGAATATGGTATTATATTGATTCAGATATTTTTCAAAATCTTTATCTTTTGCAATTTCAAACTTTCCAAATAATTCTTTTGAATTACAACCGCGGCTGTAATAAGCTGTCAGCATATTCGCAGCCATTGACTTCCCAAATCTTCTTGGACGGCTGACACAGACATAGTTTTGTGCTGTATCTAGTACGGAATTCGTATATTTTATCATCCCTGTCTTATCTACATAAATTTCAGACTGAATCATTCTTCTGAACTTTTCATTCCCTGGATTTAGATAATTTCCCATACGATCACCTCCTTGAATCAATTTTCTATAATATGAAAAAACTTCGTGCTCTTATCTATATTGATTATGATAGCACGAAATTTTAGCCGCCTCAACTTATATTAATTACATGAAATGAAAAAACACCTGCTCATAACATACATAAAATATACGTTACGATCAAGTGTCTTTTCATACAGTGATTATATATAGAATTTCTTCTATCCTAGTTGTTTACTGCAACATGTTTTGCCTGATCTGAATTGTAAACTTCTTCATCAACCAGACCTTCAGTTGCTGCTGTGATAACGGCTGCTGTTGCTGCTCCTGTTACATTTGTCATTGTTCTTGCCATGTCAACGATCGTTGAGATTGGTGCAAATACGACAACTAATTCGATTGGTAAGCCAAGTGCTGCAAATACAGCTGTTGATGTGATCGTCGCTGTTCCTGGAACCCCGACTGTTCCAACAGATACTACTAATGTGATCAGGATCAGAAATGCATACTGTGCAATTCCGTAATGATATCCTAACATATGAACACTAAATACCGCTGTTAATGCTGGCCAGATTCCTGCACATGCTGGCATTCCAACATTGGCTCCAAGACCTGCCGTAAATGATGCTACATCTCCATCAACTCCAAGTGCTTCTTTTAACTGTCTTAATGTAACCGGGATCGTACCAACACTGCTTTGTGTCGTAAATGCTACATACTGAGCTGGTGCGATTCCTTTAAAGAATTTAACAGGACTTAATTTTGCTACAAATTTAATTAATAATCCTTCTACTCCAAATGCCTGAACTGCACATAAGATATAAGATAATACTAATGTACTTAATAATGGCAGCAATTCCGTGACACTGCTTCTTCCAACGGCTCTTGCCAAGAAAGATAATACTGCATATGGTGTAAATCCAATGATCCAGTCAATTGCCTGTCCGATCACCTGATTCCCTGCATCAATAAATGCTTTAAATGGTTTTACGGATTCATTTTCTTTGGAAATTGCATTGTAAGATAATGCAATGATAATTGCAAATACGACGATCGGAATGATCTGTCCTTCACTCCAGTTTGTTGCGAAGTTGCTTGGGAATAAGTTTACGATCGTATCAACAACAGATGGAACTTCAACTTTCTGATATCCATCAGCTACTTTGTAAGCAAATCCATCACCGACTTTTAAGATGACTGCTGCAATCACTGTAATCGTACTTGCAATCGCTGTATTTAAGATCAGATAAAAGATTGACTTTCCACCGATTTTCTTTAAATGAATGGATTCACTTAGATTTGTGATACTTGCGATGATACTAAATAACAGCATTGGTACAACAAGTGCTGTCAATACATTGGTATAGATACGTCCGAAAATCTCAACATATGTAAAATGATTTCCAAATCCCAGACCAACTGCGATTCCAAAAACTGTTCCTAATAATGTTAAAAGTCCGAAGTCTACGCCTTTCTTATAATCTAAATAATAGATAACCGCAAACAAAACAATTGTAACTGCTAGTGCGGCAAAATCTGCTGTGTTAATGCTCATTTTGTTACACATCCTCTCTTATAGTTTTTTCTTTTTCATAGTTTTCCAGTAGGAATTATTCGTATAATATCATTTCCTAGTAATACTGTCAAGAATATTTGATGCTTCTTTTTTTATACAATTTTGATTTGTTGATAGTGTTGCATGTATGAGTCAGAAAGAAACTTACGAACACCGATTTATCGAGATGTTTATGAAGCATAATAACATTACCTTCTGTCTGAAAATCCCCTATTTTACAATCAATGCTGTTCTCCATACACACCACTTAAATTTTCAATCTTGTGAATTGTCCACTCTATAGACTTTAGGTATATGATAAAAAATAAATAAGCAACCGAAAACGCAGCATTGGAATTTTGCCATATTTTGAACAAATTCGCAGCCCAATTGGACGAGTGTCTGAGCTTCAAAGACTTTTGTCTGAAACAAAACTTCAGAGCGAGTTCTCGTAGGAAATTGGGCGGATAAGCGATTTGTTCAAAATGTGAGCAAAATTCCACCGCTGCGTTTTCGGTTGCTTATTTATTTTTTATCATATACTGAAAGACTACAGTTGGCCAATCACAAATTTAAGATAATTCCAACTTACCAGTATATAATTGATAGTAGGTTCCTTTATTCTTAATAAGATCTTCATGATCTCCACGTTCAATGATCTTACCATGTTCAAGTACAATGATCGCATCACTATTTCGGATCGTAGATAGTCGATGGGCGATTACAAATACAGTTCTACCTTTCATCAGGTTATCCATTCCTCGCTGTACAATGCTTTCTGTTCTTGTATCAATACTTGATGTTGCTTCATCTAAGATCAGTACTGGTGGGTTGGCTACGGCTGCTCTGGCAATGGATAGTAACTGTCTCTGTCCTTGAGATAATCCTTCTCCATCTCCGCTGATCACAGTGTCGTAACCATCTGGAAGCATTTTGATGAACTGGTCTGCGTGTGCTAATTTGGCTGCTTCGTAGATCTGTTCGTCGGTTGCCCCTAAATTTCCGTAACGGATATTGTCTTTGATCGTTCCTGTAAACAGGTGTGTATCCTGTAATACAATTCCTAAGGAACGTCTTAAGTCGTCTTTTTTGATCTTCTTGATGTTGATTCCGTCGTAACGAATCTTACCATCCTGAATGTCATAGAAGCGGTTGATCAGGTTTGTGATCGTTGTTTTTCCGGCTCCTGTGGATCCTACAAATGCTAGCTTCTGTCCTGGTTTTGCGAACAGACTAATGTCATGAAGGATGGTTTTATCTTCGTTGTAACCAAACGTTACATCTTCAAATCTTACATCTCCAGTTAATTCTGTATATGTTACAGACCCATCTGCAGAGTGTGGATGTTTCCATGCCCACATTCCTGTTCTTTCTTCACATTCGATAATGTTTCCATTTTCATCTTTCTTCGCATTTACTAATCTTACATATCCCTCATCTGTCTCAGGTTCTTCATCGATCAGGGCAAAGATCCTTTCTGCACCTGCAAGTGCCATTACAATAGAGTTAAACTGCTGTGCGACCTGCATAAATGGCTGTGTGAAACTCTTTGTAAACTGAAGGTATGATGCCATGACACCTAATGTGATCCCTCCAATACCTTCAATAGCTAACACACCACCTAATACCGCTGTTAATACAAATTGAAGGTTTCCGATATTACCTACAACTGGACCCATGATATTTGCATATTTGTTGGCATTTGCAGCACTTTCAAACAGAGATTCGTTTAACTTGTCAAATTCTTCTTCTGATTTACGTTCGTGGTTAAAGACTTTGACAACTCTCTGTCCATTCATTCTCTCTTCGATAAATCCTGTCACATCGGCTAATGATTTTTGCTGGCGGATAAAGTATTTTCCGCTGTTTCCACCAATCGCTTTTGTCACCGTGATCATGATTCCGATAACAACAACTGCAAGAATCGTTAAAATCGGACTTAATACTAACATAGAAATAAATGTTACAATGATCGTGAAAAATGACATCAATGCCTGAGGAATTGCCTGGCTGATCATCTGTCTTAATGTGTCCGTATCATTTGTGTATAAACTCATGATCGAACCATTTGTATTCTGGTCGAAATAACGGATCGGTAATGTCTGCATATGTTCAAACATATCGTCTCTGACACGTTTTAGGACTCCTTGTCCGATAAATACCATCATCCTTGTATAAATAAATGTTGCAATGACACCTGCTGCAAAGATGCGTCCAAGGACGATCATTGCGTGGTAAAAATTTGTGAAATCTGGATTGCTCTGTCCAACCAAAGGCAGGATGAAGTCATCGAGCATAAATTTCAATGATAAAGATACAGATACAGAAGCTGCTGCACTGATGAAAATGCAGACAAACACGAGAATAAACTGTAATTTATAAGTATCTGTTACATATTTTAAAAGACGTTTTGCTGTCTTCGCCGTATTTTTGTTGATCGTCTTTTCTGGTCTTTTACTCATCGTCTTCTCCCCCTTTCACCTGTGATTCATAGACTTCTCTATAAATATCATTTGTCTTTAATAATTCTTCGGATGTTCCAACACCCATGATCTTTCCATCATCTAATACGATGATCTGGTCTGCATCTTCGATGGAAGATACTCTCTGTGCGATGATGATCTTTGTTGTATTCGGAATTTCTTCACGGAATGCCTTACGGATCAATGCATCTGTCTTTGTATCAACCGCACTTGTGGAATCATCTAAGATCAAAATCTTTGGTTTCTTTAATAACGCTCTTGCGATACACAATCTCTGTTTCTGTCCACCAGAAACATTGTTTCCACCCTGTACGATCTGTGTATTGTATCCAGCTGGAAATTCATTTACAAACCCGTCTGCCTGTGCTAATTTACACATTCTCTGAACTTCTTCATCGGATGCATTTTCATCTCCCCAACGGATATTATCGTAAATTGTTCCTGTAAATAATACATTCTTCTGGAGTACCATGGATACCTGGTCTCTTAATGCTTCTAAGTTGTAATCACGGACATCAATGCCGCCAACTTTGACACATCCTTCTGTAACATCGTAAAGTCTTGGGATCAACTGTACTAATGTAGATTTTGCACTACCTGTTCCACCGATGATTCCGATCGTCTGTCCGGATCTGATATGAAGATCAACATCTTTTAAGGAAAGATTTCCACCTTCTCCCGCATAACTGAAGTTTACATGATCAAAGATGATCTCTCCGTCTTTCACTTCTGTTACTGCATCTACTTTATCCTGCATTTCTGGTACTTCTTCCAAAACTTCTGTAATACGGTCTGTAGATGCTTCTGCGATCATGATCATTACGAATACGAAGGTTACCATCATCAGAGAACCAATGATCTGTAATGCGTATACGATGATACTTGTTAATTCTCCAGTTCCCATTGTTCCATGGATGATCCCTGTTCCACCGATTGCTATAAGCAGAAGTATAACAACATACATTGTAAACTGCATAACTGGTGAATTCCATGCAACGATCTTTTCTGCTTTTGTAAACAGTGTATATACATACTTGGAAATTCCGTGGAATTTATCGATTTCATAATCTTCACGTACAAATGCTTTTACCACACGGGATGCGTTTACATTTTCCTGTACGGAATTATTTAAGATATCATATTCATCAAATACTTTGATAAAGTGTGGATGTGCTTTTTTCGCAATAAAGATCAATGTTCCTCCTAGTAATGGAATCACGATCAAAAATAATAATGCTACTTTCACACTGTACTTTAATGTCATTACCCATGATAAAATGATCATGATCGGTGCTCTGGCAAGTAGTCGGATACTCATCATATAGGCCATCTGGATATTTGTAATATCTGTTGTCATACGTGTGACAAGTCCTGATGTTGCAAAGTGGTCGATATTCTTAAATGAGAACTCCTGCACTTTGTAGAATATATCGTGTCTTAAGTTCTTTGCATATCCAGCACCTGCAACGGCTGCCATATTTCCAGCTGAAATCCCGAAAAACAGGGATAACATTGCCATAACAACCAGGATCACTCCTCGCTGGATAATATAATGTAAATCTCCGCTTGTCATTCCGATATCAATGATATTTGCCATCTCCATCGGAATCAAAACTTCCATCAGTACCTCAAGAATTACCAGGATTGGAGCAAGTATGGATTGTTTTTTGTATTCTCGGACTGATTTTAATAGGGTCTTATTCATCTTTCTTTCCTTCCTCCTTGTGTTTTTCTATAAGATTTTGTAATACCTGATATAAAACATGTTTGCATGTTATGACATCTTCCTCAGGAATGCCTTTTTCCATTCTTTTTTCACTAAGCTTAATATCTTCCAAGATTGCCTGTCTTAATCCTTCGGCTTTCTCTGTTGGTACCAGCCGCTTCTTTCTAGCATCTCCTTTGACACTTTCTCTTGTCAGATATCCATTCTTCTCCATCAACTGTACATATCCTGTCACAGTTGATTTGCGGATCTGAAATTCTTCTTCAATGTCTTTTTGATAAAGATCTTTATGCATTGTTTCTAATAAAATAAACTTTAAAATATGTTTCTGCATGATGGTAAGATCAGCCTTGATCACTTTATCAATTGGCTGATTCCTCTTCATCTCATGTGATAACATATGGATCAGTTTTCCCATGTGCATGTTATTGATCTTATCATTTATATCCTGCATTCACTCATCCCTTTCTTTTCAAAATAGTTAGCTTCCTAACTTTTTAGTATTATACAGAGAATAAAAATGAATGTCAATCGTTATTTTATTATCTCTATTATCGTTAACCAAATCTACTTACCGTGTTGACAATTGTTTTTTTCCATGCTAAAGTTCAGATTAATAAGATATTTCGAATTTAAATAAAGGAAGGTATACATTATATGAATTCAGAACAAAATTTAACCCGTGAAGAAGCCATCGCGATCTTAAATACACCTGATGAACAATTAAATGAACTGATCGAACATGCCGGAGCACTTCGTAAAAAATATAAAGGGAACCATGTAAGCATTCATCTTTTAACAAACGCCAGAAGCGGAAACTGCTCCCAGAACTGTGCTTACTGCGCACAATCCTGTCGTTCCCATGCAGATATTGAAAAATATAAATGGGTCGATGATGAAAAATTATATGGAGATAACACATTTGTCCATGATCATAAACTTTCCCGTCATTGTATCGGATTAAGCGGTATGAAATTCAGCGATGATGAGATTGAAGAACTTGCTTCTAAAATTCGTAAGATGAAAGAAGAGGGTACACATTTATGCTGCTCTATCGGATTTTTAACAAAGAAACAGGCCTTAATGTTAAAAGAAGCTGGATTAGACCGTATCAACCATAACTTAAATACAAGCCGTTCCAATTATCCAAATATCTGCACAACACATACATACGAACAGCGTGTAAACAACATTCATATGTTACAGGACCTTGGATTTGAAATCTGCAGCGGTGGTATCATTGGTATGGGCGAGAGTAAGGAAGATGTTGTTGATATGTTATTAGATCTGAAAGAAATCAATCCAGAAGCACTTCCGATCAACTTCTTAATTCCGATCAAAGGAACACCTCTGCAGGATAGAGATACTTCAAATTTGACACCAGAATACTGCCTGAAAGTATTATGTCTGGCAAGATTACTGGTTCCAACATCTGATATCCGCTGTGCCGCTGGACGTGAAATTTATTTTAAAGGAAGGGAAAAAGAATTATTGACCGTTGTGAATTCTATCTTTGCTTCAGGATATCTGACTGCAGATGGACAGGGAATTCAAGATACGATCAAGACGATCACGGATGCTGGATTTACATGCGAAGTAGAATCTGATTAAATTGTGATTGAATAGCTTAAATTATTGATGGAATATTATAAAAAGAGATCATGTGTCTGCAACCCACTTGCGTTCGGACTCTCACGTAGCTGTACTAAGCTCCTGAATGGTCATTCGACCATCCACTCGCTAAGTGCAGACGTGTTCGTACGGTTGCTGACACATGATCTCTTTTTATAATATTCAAATAATTTACGTTATTCAAACCACCACACAGTGTGTATGTTAAATGGTACCGATTTGTACTATGCGTTCTTTACATAAACGCCGTTTTCTTTCACAAATCCCATTTTTTCAAGATAACTTTTATGTCCTTCTGCCACTTTCTTACAGATAAATTTCTTATATCCCTCTTCTGCTAATTTCGCATAAAGGAAACGTCCTGCGGAACAGTCTCTGTAGGTTGGTGTTGTGTAATCAAAGCTGATCTCTAACGCATCTCCTTCTTTCTTTCCCACTAATACTCCGGCTGAACCCCCCTCGCAGCAGACTGTATATATTGTATCTGCTGCTGAAAGCTCCAAGGTGTTCTCTAAGAAGTATTTTTTCATATCTTCTTTATAGTGTTTTATAAAATATGTTAAGTAGGAATCTTCTTTGTTCCAACGAATCATATCATAGTGATTTCCATCTGCTTTACTTAACTTGATCAGATTATAAATATTGATCACTCTTAGTTTTACTACGGATGTCATCAGCATAGAAATGATAACAAAAATGCATCCGATATATCCAAAAATCTCAATCATTAATGCTGTACTCATTTTTTAATTCCTCATTTTCTGAAATTAGTATCCTGCACCATCGTCTGTATTTTTCATAATCTTGATCAAACGGCTCGCTCCAAGACTAATGAATTTTTCTGCATCATCAAAACTTGAAATTCCACCAGCTGCTTTGATCTTTTCTTCTTCTGTTAACAGACATGTTTCGATGATAACTTTTAAAATTTTTCCATCACATGCTTCATGAATCTGTCTGATCTCTTCTTCTACTTCTTCATATCTTCCGTCTTTCAAAAATCCAATGTTAATGACCATGTCAATCTCAGATGAACCATTTGCGATCGCATTCTTTGTCTCGAACACTTTAACCGCCGTTGTATGGTAACCATTCGGGAAACCGATAACTGTACAAATTGGAAGTTTTCCCTCTACATATTCGGCTGCCTGTTTTACATAAGCTGCTGGAATACATGCGGATGCTGTTTCATATTTTATCTAATATCTGATGCCTCATTTAAATGAATTTAAAAAAGTGTTACCATGCTGACGATCAATGCACTCATTAAACTTACGAATACACCAGCGATCATAGAACGGATTTGCAACTCATAAACATATATTTTCGATCACTTGCTTTTTCTGATGTCAAAATAGTCATTATATTTTTTATTCTTAACAGCAATGCATTTTCATCATGTTTGATCCATTTCCAGTAGATCGATGCTGGAATTGCTAACAGCTCACTATCTTTAGATGCACAGATGGAAACATTATAATTTGTATCTTCGGAAAAAATTTCAAAATCTCCTACAATATACATCTTTGCGAAATCCATAAAATAATATACTTTTCCTAATTTTTGATAATCTACCCCTGCAACATCGCCTTTTAAGATGATATAGACAGTATCGCATGGCTCTCCTGCTCGAATAATAAACTCATCTTTTTTTACATTTTTATGTACCGCCGCCCGGATGACTGCTTCTGATACATATTGAAATAACTTATTTAAGTAATCTCTTTTGCTTCCTTTGACTTTATTGATTTCCTCCAAAAATTGCTGTTTCGTCTCCATCTTTATCCCTCGGAACACTCTTTCCATTTACAAATTTTGCAACTACATTTCGATCATCTGCTCAATCTTAATCCCATCTGCGAAATCTCCAAGTCCAGATCCTAAGATCAGTGCAACCTCCGGCTTGAAATCAATTTTCTTTTGTACGCTTTCCAAACATGTCATCAATTTTTTGTACTTGTTCTATTTTCACAAGAATTTAAAGAAAATAATAGCAGCAGAAACAAAACTTCTTTTTTGCTTCTGCTGCTATTATAAAAATGATGATGTCCTAACAAACATCTTTCTCTAATTTATGAATGATCTGCTCTGAATCTAATGGTTTTGTATAATAATATCCTTGTACAAGATCAACACCCCATTGTTTTAACAGGTCAATCTCTTCCTGAGTTTCCACTCCTTCTGCTACGACTTTATGTCCCAGATTCTGCATGACTGCAACAATATTTTTGTATAATAATGCGACCTGGTCATCATAGCAGATTCCATTTAGCAAAGAGCGATCCAGTTTGATCGTTGAAAATGGTAGTTTTAGTACCGTATTTAGATTCGCATATCCAGATCCAAAATCATCTAGGCAGATCTGAATTCCTGACTTTTTGAAATCTGCGATCGTCTGATACAATGCTTCACTATACTCTGTCGCAACAGTTTCTGTAATCTCAAATTGAAAATACGAAAACGGTATGTCAAACTCTTCGATCGTACGGAGCAGTTTTTTGCTATATCCTGATTTTAATAATTCCAATGGAGACAGATTATACTTTATACTTTCAATCTTTTCCATGATCTGTGGATGTTCTTTTATGAACTTACAGACCTTTCGGAATTGAAGATACCCAAGCTTTGCGATCTGTCCATGTTTCTCTGCAATTCCGATAAAAACTTCTGGTGAGATCATTCCAAGTGACGGATGTCTCAATCGGCTTAATGCTTCCATTGTACGATATCTTTTTTCTTTTAGATCATACAGTGGCTGATAATATACTTCAAAAAGATCCTCTTCAATTGCTGTCGCCATATATTTTTTAACTTCCTGTTCATAAAGAAATCCTTCTTTTGTATGTTGATCATTCTGAATCAGTATCGTTCTGTCTGATTTAGGTTTTAACTGTACCAGATATTCCAGATAATCGATCAATACATCGATCTCTTTGACTTCTTGAACGTTGATGATTCCACATATCGCAGCAGAAAAAGAAATTCGTTCCCCTTTTACTTTAAAAGGTCGTTTAAATAGTTTCATGATCGCATCTTTATTCGTTTCATAATCCATCAATGATGTTGTGAACACAAAAAAACGATTCCCATGAATCCTGAAAACATGGTTTGCTTCATTAATCTTGTGAAGGTATTCTGCGATCTGGATCAGCAATTCATCTCCTGTTGTAACTCCATATAGCTTATTAACTTGTTTTAGTTTCCACAAATCGATCATAAGCAGATGAAGTTCCTTCTTTCTCTTGATCTGCTCTGGAAACCATCTCCTGAAATAGCCTTTAGAATACAATCCGGTCAGGCTGTCTATATATAACTGTGGATTATAAAGTGCCCAAAATAAGATCGTAATCCCTAAGGATAACCCAAATCCTGTCATTAATACAGATTGAAATTTCATCTGTATCGTAACACAGACCAATGCAACTCCAAGGAATTCCTTGATCGCCCGAAGCTCATTCTTCTGATATTCTTCCTGATTGATAAAGCAATTTATAATGACAACAGCTATACAGATCAATGTAAAAATATATGTTACCAAATATGCTTTTCCATGAACATACTGCCCCTGTTCATTACAATAAAAAAACTGTTTGTGTAAAACATTGGTCACGATAGCTACTTCCATACATAGTATTGGTACTGCCATGATCTTTATATTTCTTGTTCTTATATCTTCATCACAGTGTCTTAATGCCTGTGTATAATTATAGAAAATATATACAACGATCATCTGCAGGATATAAAGCATCGTGGAAAAAAAGATCATCCATGAATTATAAGCAGGATTACTTTTTACCAATAGTATGGAGCTTAACAGATCAAATATGATATCAAATATTCCTGCAATAATTAAGAACCAGAATGTTCTTCCACTGATATTATTCAGTTTTTTATAACGCTGAAAATGAATCAACAGAAATATTAAAAATACAAGTCCTGCGATCAAAAAATCTATATTATAATCTGTCATTTATATTTCTCCTCTTTTTGTTACAATACATATCCTGATCGGCCTCATATTTCCAATCACTGATCTTCTTCTGTTTTCCTTCTGTATCTTTTAAGAAACTTACCCCTCTTGCAATTGAAAGATAATATCTGTTATTTCTATTATACTTTATGATCTCTTGATCCATTTGTTTCAATAATTCATCCACATTCTCTATTGAATCAAAAATAAGCACACAAAATTCATCCCCGCCGATCCTGTAACATTTTCCATATGTTGCAAATACATTTTTTATACATAGCGCCGCAGAAATGATCAGTTCGTCCCCTGCATTATGTCCATAAAGATCGTTTGTATTTTTTAATCCATCTACATCCATAAAGATCAATGCAGCATTATCGTAATCTTGTGCGTGATCCTCAATGTCTTGAAGCTGTTCCTCGAATGCAGTCCTGTTATTAATACCTGTCATACGATCTTCTTTTAGAAGTCTTTCATAAACTTCAAGCTCAGATCTTGTTTTCGCCTGTTCAACAAGATTTACAAAAATACTAGTTAATAACAACTGTTCAAAGATCAAAACACCCACTTCAAAAATGGTTCCATAAAAAGGAATCTCAAGTTTCCAGTACATGCATAATGATAATACCCCTGCAACGGCCATGATCCCAAAGGCATTCATAATGATCTTAAGTTCGCTATCTTTTGTTCTTCGGTATTCTTCTATCATCAAAACAACAATGGTTATTACTGCAATGAACAAGAGCACATGTGTTACGAACAGCATATGGACCATATGGATTTTCAAACATTTGTTTAAAATTCCCTGAATCAACGCATTCGCATAAAATAACAAATTGATCACATCTAAGACTTTATATTTTTCAAACTTCAGTGTATTTTTTACAAAATGAACCATCGGTACTGACATCAGCATAAATGCATAAAAAGAAATCATTCCTGTCAGTGCCGGAAATGATGTATATTCCTGTGCTAATGCTGAATCTGACAAAAACCAGATCCCACTTAGTGCCAGAAATGCTGCTATGTTTAAGAATCTGGTGCTGTTTAATTTAAAATGCTTCAGATAAATTCCAGTGGTCAACGCTACAAAACTTAAGAAAAACATGATCGCGATCATCACGATACCGACTATTTCCTGTTGGACATGAAATCCCATAACTACATCCCCACGTCCAACTAAAATATCATCAAGGTCATAGATTCCGTTGCTTCCGTTCTGATATATGATCTTGATAACGGTTCCTTTTTTTCCCTGTTCTGGGATTCTCGCATCGCAGCTTAATTTAGATTTCATTTGATCATTGCGATGAAAATTAGAATCACTGTATTGATAGATCAACTGATCTCCAGCATAAATTCTGACAGAATATTTTGCTGCCTTTGTTGTCATCAGATATCCTTTGTATTTCTGGGCAATCGTATCATTATATAGTACAAGTTTTCCTTGCGGATCTGCCTTTATCTTCTGATTTAGATCTACTTGCACTTTTTTATTATCTTGTATTCGATACCACCCAATTGTCTCTGTTAATTTTCCTTTTGTATTCTTTACCTCTTTTTTTATGATTCCTATGCAGAGTAACGTCATGACAACGATCACACAACAGAGTAATATTCCTTCTGTTAACTGAATTAATCTTTTCTTTTTATCCATATATTTTCCTTCTCTTTTTAGATTTCCAATATACTCATTATAAAGAAAAAAATGACCTCTGACAATCTATTTAGAGATTATCCTGAGGTCATTTTTATGATTTCATTTTTTTCAGTTATTTTTGTTCTTCAGAAAACCGTTTTTTGGCTCTTACGACTTCCTCTACATGTTTTGCTACGGTTGTACAACATCCTCCAACTGCACTTGCTCCAGATTTCATATAATTGTATGCGTATTGTTCAAATGACAGGGCTGACTGTTTGCCAAACCAGACTTTCTTCACTGCATCGTACTCTTCCCCGCTGTTTGGGTAAACTCCGATCGGAATATCACAGTTTTCTTTGATCTTATGGATCAATCCTGTGATATATTCTGGTTTTGTACAGTTGACACCGATCATTTTTAAATGGGGATATCCTTTTGCAAATGTTGTTGCACATTCTGCGATCGGTGTTCCTTCGCAGATAATATTTTCACTTAGACATGAGAAACTGATCCAGTAATCATATCCATATTCTTCAGCAATTTCTGCCTCAACTTTAGCTTCTTTTAGAGATGGTACTGTTTCAAATAAAATGATATCTGCTCCTGCTTCATGTAACAGTTCGACTCTTCTTTTGTGAAATTCCTTTAATTGTTCATCTGTAATACCATAATTTCCACGGTATTCGGACCCATCTGCTAAATATGCTCCATATGGCCCTGCTGCACCTAGACACAGTGGCCACGCTCTTCCAGCTTCACGTCCTTCTTCTTCCCACCATTCATCTCTTGCTTCACAAAAAATCTTAACAGCACTGCGTATAAAATTTTCTGCTTCTTCTAACGTATATCCATTTTCCATAAGCCCTGGAATGGATGCCTGATAGCTGCATGTGATCCCACAGTCTGCTCCTGCTTTGAAGTAATTTTTGTGAACCTGTTTGATCAGTTCTGGCTGTTCCGCTAAGATCTTAGCTGTCCATAACTTGGAATTCAGGGAAACTCCCCTATTTTCCAGTGGTGTGGACATAGAGCCATCAATGACCATGATCTTATTTTCTTTGATGATGTTTTCAATAGAATTCTTCATCATAAAACATCTCCTTTTTCTTCGACTGTTTCATAAGATACTTTTTCTGGATATTCTCCTCTTTTTAATGCTGGAATAAAACGATCCCAAAAATCATTATATAGTCGCATGATTTCTTTTCGTTTGCTGTAAATAAAGATCAATGTGACAATGACATAAACTGCACTTAACAAGTCAGTTGCCGCCCATAAAAGATCGGCTTTGATATTATAAAATAATAAACATGGAAGCATGTAATATACCATATAAATTGGTGTTGCGATCTTATTTGCATTGGAATCCCCAAATGCATAATTTACAGATTTGGCACAAGAATAATACATTCCAATGATCGTTGTCCATGCAAAGACTGTGATCGCCAGGGATAAGAAATATCCTCCAATATTTCCGTATTCCACCTTAAATGCTACCGTTGTAAGCTGTGCACTGGTTACGTTTGGATAGTCAATATATGAGTTTGTAAGGATCAATGATAATGCTGTAACAGAACATACAACGATCGTATCTAAGAATACTTCTCCCCATCCCCAAGATGACTGACGAACTGGGTGGTCTGTGATCCCTGCTGCATGTGCAACGATTCCATATCCTGTTCCAGCATCGTTTGAGTATAATCCTCTGGCGATTCCGTAACGCATCGCCTCTTTCACTGTCGCTCCAGCAAATCCACCGACTCCTGCCATTGGTGTAAACGCACTCTTAAAGATCAGTGCAACGGCTCCTGGTACTGCATTGATATTCATCAAAAGAATTCCGATTCCACCAAGGATATATAACATTGCCATAAATGGCACGATTCGTTCCATAACAGAAGAAATTCTCTTTAATCCACCTGCGATCGTTAAGAAGCAAGTGATTCCTAATACAATGATCGCAAATAATGGTTTGATCCCAAATGCTTCTTTTAAGGAATTCACGACTGATTCTGTCTGAACACAGCATGTCCATGGTCCAAGTACAAAACAGCAGATTGCAAGAATAAATGCTCCCTTTTTCCATCCTAATGCATTTTTCATAACGAAAGAACGGTCACACATATATTCGTCCATAGAGTTTTCATATTTCACTCGGTATCTCTGTCCAAGAATGATCTCACATGCTTTTGTAGACATTCCAAGCAGTGCAGAGATCCACATCCAGAAGATCGCTCCCGGACCTCCCATTGTGATGGCAGTTGCGACACCACCAATATTTCCAACACCGATCGTGTTTGCCATTGCCGTACAGGCTGCTGCAAATCCAGATACCGTTCCTTCTCCCTCACCTTTTCCTTTGAACATCTTTCCAAATGTATTCTGGAAATGGAATTTGATCTTTGTGATGTAACGGAACTTAAATTTAATTGATAAATAAAGTCCTGTTCCGATCAGTGCGATTGTCATTGGCGTTCCCCACAGGAAATCTGAAATCGTCTGAATTACAAGTAATAGTCCATTCATATATTTTTGTTTTATCCTCCTTTGTAATTTGTTGCTTTCATGATAAATTCAGAAATGAAAAAAGATACAGAACCTCATTTTCTGTATCCTTCCTTATCATTTTTATCATAATTTATGTTAAACCTTATTGTAAGAATAAGGTCAAGCTATTTCCTAGTTTTTTTCTAGTAAAATCTGTATTTCATAATTGGCATGAGCATAATTATCAAGATTATCCTCATATTCCATCGCAAGCATCAGTTCTGGCTTTGCCTTTCCCTGAAAATAACTGATGATCCTTTGAGGATTCCATGCCTCTTCTAAGATTCTTTCCCGAAAGCACAGATAATCTCCTTCTGGGAGCTTTAAGATATTTGGTGCATCTTTTACTTTCTCATTTAAGTAAATAAAATAGTAATCCGGCCGGAATTTCTGCTTACAAAATGCATCGTATGAAATCTTATAGCCATACTGTCTTAGATACATCGCATTATCAATTCCCTGCTCACTTTTTTCCTTCGCAAGACGGATCTCCATGTCTGCCAGGAGATCTCTTTTATAGCATGGAACCTGCAGATAATATCGTTCTTTTAAATGCATGACACATGGTGCATCTTCATTTCGCTCCATATAGGTAAAATAATCTTTGTACCAGTCAACCATCTCGATCTGATGACGGATCTTTTTTTCTTCTTCTTCTGCTGGTCAAGAAATGGAAGTAACCGCTCGACTTTCTTACTAAGCATGACTTCTTTGATATCATCAAGCGGCATTCCAAGACTTTGTAAATATTTGATCCTGTCGATAAAATGAAATTGTTCATATGCATAATAACGATATCCGGTTCTTGGATCGATCTTTATCGGTTTCACGAGTCCAATCTTATCGTAAAACCGCAAAGTCTGGGTTGTAATTCCCATCAGACTTGCCGTCTCACCGATTCGGTAGTATTCTTTCATCTATGATTCACTCTTTTCTCTCAAAGCTATTTTTCTTTATCATAGCATACTTTTGTTACTTCTGAACCATATCCATTGCAAATAAAGCTGCTCCAAGTGCCCCGCATAACTGAGCTTTATCACTGATCACAAGAGTTGTTCCAAGTTTTTCTTCCAGTGTCTTTACCAGACCTTTATTCTTAGATACACCACCTGTCATCATATAGCGTTCTTCTCCTCCAACTCGTTTTGCAAGAGCTGCTGTTTTGGATGCAACGGCTTTATTTAATCCGTGAACAATGTCATCGGTTTCTTTGTTCTGCGCGATCAAGGATACGACTTCTGATTCTGCAAATACCGTGCACATACTGGAGATTGTGATATCTTCTTTGTATGTAAGTCCTGCTTCACTCATCTGGTCCAGATCCATTTCCATTGTTCTCGCCATCATCTCTAAAAATCGTCCGGTTCCAGCTGCACATTTATCATTCATAACAAAGTTTGCAACCGCTCCATTTTCGTCAAGACGAATGACCTTGCTGTCCTGTCCACCGATATCAATGACCGTTCTCACTTCTGGATTTAAGAAATGTGCTCCTCTTGCATGGCATGTGATCTCTGTGATACTTTTATCTCCATCGGTGATTGCCGTTCTTCCATATCCTGTTGTTACCATAGCATCGATATCTTCTCTCTGAAGTTTTGCCTGTTTTAGGGCCTCTTCCAAAGCTCGTTCTGCTCCCATCGCTGCTCCAGCACCTGTTGGCAGAATGATTCCTGTCACGATTTCTCCATCTTTATTCAAAATAACAACGTCTGTACTTGTAGATCCGCTGTCGATTCCTGCAAAATATCCTTTTCCCATTTTCTTCTCACCACTTTCTAAATTGTCCATATTCATGCTTTCTGCAAATGCTTCTAATCTTGTCAGTAACTGTCCGCTGCTCTGCACTGTATAGTCTGACTCGATCTTTAATAATGGCACTGTAATGTTTTGTTTTACCTGTGCATACTCAAAACTGTAGAAATCACAAAATTTGACCGTATGGTAAATGATCCCTTTTAAGTTTGGATCATTATACAAACGTTTTCTTCCGCTGTTATCCATCATACGCATACAAGGTGTCTGTCCTAAAAGTTCTGCTGCATACCATTCCATTAATTCATTAAAATCATCTGTCTTTGGTGGCTTTACTTCACCGACGCTTCGGTTATTGACACAAGTATCATTCTCCACTGAATATGGCATGGATTCTTTGACCATTTCATATAATTCATTTCCCATTCTTGCCCCAAGAACACTGATATATGGTTCTTTCTGCTTTTCTGGTTCTTTAAATGCTTCAACAAATTTCTTTTGATCAAATTCAGATCCTTTGTAGGCTCCATAGGCTCTTGCAAGTCCTTTTAACTGTAAAACAGTTCGTTCCCTGCTGCATTCTCCGTCACAGTGCAGCATATCGATCATATATAAAAAATCAAGTTTTCCACTGTCTTCCAGAATATCATAGACACTTCGGATCGTATCACAGCAGTTTACTAAAACCAGTTCTTTTACTTTCCCAGTCATAACTGCTTCTAAGACAGCTTTTCCAAATCCACAGATATTTGGATGTGCGATCTGATCTGCGAGATCAAATCCTTCCGGCATCTGGTTTAAATTCTCACATTCCCCGCCAAATGCCTGCAATAATTCAATTGGTGTATATTTACAAACGTAATATGTCTTACTCATCTTGTCCACCTTCCATTTCTTCAGCTCCAAGCATCTCTAAAAATGCTCCTAGTCTTGTTGAAGTCTGTCCTTCTCCGCCGTGGCTTCGGTCACATCCATCTCCATCTAATAACAGCATTGGAATTCCTGCTTCTTCAAACTTCTTCTTGGCAAGCTGTGCTGCTCCAAGTGTATGTTTACATCCCCAGTGTCCAAACCAGACAGCTCCATCTGCTTTCACATCTTTTGCATGGCGGATTCCGGCTTCAATTCTTCTTACCGCACTTCCATTTAATCCATGATAGACCATTCTTCTCGCCATCGCATCGTATGGATCTTCTGGATCAAAATCAGGTTCGAATGTACGACTTAACTCGCATCCTGCGATCTGTGCATTCTCATTAAATGCCAGTGCTTCCTGTACTGCACCTGACCAGAATGGGATCGTGTGCATCCAGTAGATATTCTTTCCTTTTTTCTTTGGTGCTTTTTCGATATCTTTTAATAACTGATCCACATATTTCTCTTCTTCTTTTGTTCCCAACAAAATATTATTTGTCATTCCTGCAAAAAGCGGTGTGACAAGATCTGTTTTGATATCTTTATCTGCGGATTTTTTCTGACATTCAATGAACTTATCCATCGTACGTTTGCTTCGTCTCATTCGTTCTTTTAGTCCATCTTCTGTAATCGTCTTTCCAGTACATTTTTCTAAAAATACTTTCAGATCTCTGATCTGATCTGCGACATATTTGACGTTATCTTCATTTTGCTGCATCGGTACATCGATCGCAAATGCTGGTACATCATATAGTTTTGCTAATGTTTTGAATGTTAGTAAATTTGCATCACAAGTAAGGTTTGTGTATACGATACATTTGGGCTTTGGAAGGATCTTCTTCTGTGCCGCTCCCAAAAATGTCTTATGATAGCTGCATAGTGTTTCTGAAATTCCTGTGTTCTCTGCCTGCTGTAAAAATGCTCGTTCTGAATTTGATGCGGAAAGATAGCAGGAAAATGCTTCTACATTATATGGATGTAATCCTGCTTCGTGTAAGATCTCACATGGTGTAAAGATACTGACGATCGCACATTCCTGAGGATTCTTAAGTGGCATCAGCATCGTGTTCATCATCAGATGCGCAAGATATCTATCTGCTGGCAGTAATCGTTTGTCTGGTGTAAATTTATATTTTAAGTTCTGAGCTTCCCATCCAAGTTTTAATAATACTCTTGCTCTGTCTGGATTTGTATTTGCCCATTTCTCGATATATTTTCCGTATGTCTCTATGATCTGCATATTTATTTCACATCCTTTTTTTGTTCTAAAGAACTATATTACTTGTTATTTTTCAAAAAATCAACGATTAAATTTGGCACAATACATATATATGTATACATTTTACGGATTTTGTGATAAAATGAATTTTTATGCTTAAGAAAGGATTTGGTAATTTTATTATGAATAATGATAAAGAATTTTTAGCAACGGAACCCATTGGGAAACTGCTTTTAAGACTGGCAATTCCGACTTTGGCCGCTCAGATGATCAATATGCTTTACAATATTATTGACCGTATTTATATTGGACATATTCCTGGAAGTGGCGCTTTAGCTCTGACTGGAGTTGGAGTTTGTATGCCGCTGATCATGATCATTTCGGCATTTGCCGCTCTTGTTGGAAATGGTGGTGCCCCTCGTGCTTCGATCTTGATGGGTAAGAAAGATCTTGATTCTGCGGAAAATATTCTTGGAAATTGTTTTACGATGCAGATCATTATCTCTGTGATCTTAACTTTGATCATGTTTTTTGGCAACCGTACATTTTTGATGGCATTTGGAGCCAGTGAGAATACGATCGAATATGCAGTCAGTTATATGAATATTTATTCTCTTGGCACGATTTTTGTACAGTTAACACTTGGAATGAATGCATTTATCACTGCGCAAGGATTTGCGAAAACTGGAATGTATTCTGTTTTGATCGGAGCCGTGATCAATATCATCTTAGATCCGATTTTTATCTTTGCATGCCATATGGGCGTTCGTGGTGCCGCACTGGCTACAATCATATCTCAGGCTTGTTCTTGCATCTGGGTATTGAGTTTCTTATTTGGGACAAGATCGACACTTCGTATCAAGAAACAAAACCTGACACTGAAAGCTCCTGTGATCCTGCCTTGTCTGGCTCTTGGACTTTCTTTGTTTATCATGCAGGCAAGTGAAAGTATCATCTCTGTGTGTTTTAACTCTTCTTTGCTTAAATACGGTGGTGATGTGGCTGTTGGTGCAATGACGATCCTTACTAGTGTAATGCAGTTTGCGATGCTTCCTCTTCAGGGACTTGGACAGGGTGCACAGCCGATCATGAGTTATAATTATGGTGCAAAGAATACGGATCGTGTAAAGGGTACTTTCTTCCTCTTATTAAAGGCAAGTTTGACTTACTCTATCATCTTATGGGGACTCGTCATGTTATTCCCTCAAATGTTTGCTGGTATTTTTACTTCAAATCCAGCTCTTGTTATATTTACAAAGAAGGCTCTTCGTGTTTACATGGCAGTTATGTTTATGTTTGGAATTCAGATTTCCTGCCAAATGGCATTTAACTCTCTTGGAAAAGCAATTTCTTCTATTGTTGTTGCTGTTATGAGAAAATTTGTACTTTTAATTCCTTTGATCTATATCATGCCTCATATTTTTACAACAGATCAGACCATGGCTGTTTATATGGCGGAACCTGTTGCTGATTTTATTGCAGTAACATTTACAGCGATCTTGTTTTCTGTACAATTTAAGAAAGCTCTTGCTGCGATCCGTTTATCCTAAAAAAGAAAAGTCTGGAAAATTCTAATACTTTTCCAGACTTTTCTTTTTATCATAGGGTCATAGACGAAAGAGTCTTAATCTCTCTTTAATTTCACTGCCACACCTTTTTCAAGACTTTCATGGACTGCTTCTGCGATCAATTCTGCCTGTAGTCCATCGTTTCCATCAGCTATAAATGGAAGATCATTCTGTAAACAGTAGATGAAATCGTTAATTGGTTCAATTCCAAATCCACTTGGTCGTCCACAGTTATTTAAGATGAAATAAGAGTTTGGTGTACGTAATTTGCTATTGTTATAGATTTCTACTCCACGATTCTGAGAGTCGATCCTAAACATTGCATTTTCACACAGGATCTGTGTTCTTCCATCATTATTTTTTGCAAATCCTTTTGGTAAAATCCAAGAATTTTCTACTGTCCAGTAGCATCCATTTTCCATTTTCAGTGTTGCTTGGATAGAGTCGTATGTATCAACTCCTCTTGCTTTTAACACTTTCTTTGTTCCTACTGCGTATACTTCTTCTACTTCACATCCCATATACCAACGAACCTGATCATAACAATGTGTTCCTAAGAAATGTACAGGGCTTGATTTGTCTGCCCAGTTGAACCATTCTGTTGGAACATCAATGATATCATCCATGCACATATATCCACGGATTGGTGCTCCTGATTCTTCGTTCTGAAGTTCATTTCGTACATTGATCGCCGCTGGATCCCATCTCTTATGATAGTCGACCGCAACTCTTACATTGTATTTTTCAGCTTCTGCTAAAATTCTCTTTGCATCTTCTGATGTTGTTGCTAATGGCTTCTCCACCAGAATTGGTTTTCCATGACGGATCGCTGCTAATGCCGGGTCCATGTGGAAAGCATCTGGTGTTGCAATAGATACAGCATCAATTTCTTCGTTGTCTAACATTTCATTTACGTCATTGTATGTTTTTACGTTGTATTGTTCTGCAATGCGATCTGTGATCTCTTTATTTAAGTCACACACTGCAACTAAATTTGTGTTTGGATTCCACGTATATGCATTTACATGGTTAATTCCATAGATTCCTGCTCCTACTACTGCAACATTCATAACTTTCATTTTAAATCTCCTTTTTAACTATATGACACTTTAATTTTCTAGAAAATTCCTACAAAAGAAAGCAAAATGGAAACTGCGATGATTCCAATTACGATCTTTCCTGTTCCTACTTTTTTCTTTCTGATCAACCAGTAGATCAAGAATAAAACGATCAGTGGGAATACATTTGGGAAAATAGAATCTAACTTATCCTGTACTACGACTGTACTGATCTTTAACACAGTTTTTAATGTTACCATGGAAGCGGTCATAGCACCCATCATAAACATGGCGAGTACATTGGCTCCGGAGATAACATCCTGCATTAAACCAGATCCCATGATCGTTTTAATAGATTCTCTTCCCTTTTTGTATGTCATATTTGTTGTTAAGATCAATTCACCAATACAATATCCAACGAACAGTAATAATACGACTAATGCCAGTGGATTTCCTGCTGCCGCAAGTGTTGCTGCTGCGATCTTCATCAATGTTCCGATGATTCCCCAGTCAAAGCTGTCTCCTAAAGCTGCGACAGGTCCCATCAATCCTGTTTTTAAACCTGTGATTGCCATATCAGGCATCTTAGATGGATCTTTCGCTCTCTGCTCTTCCATTGCGATGGTTGTTCCAAGGATCAGACCACCTGCTGTTACATTACAGTTATATAATAATAGGTGACGTTTTAAGGCTTCTGATAAATCTTCTTTTTTGGTATATAATTTCTTTAAAATATGTGAAATACTTCCGCAAAATGCAATTCCCTGCATATTTTCAAAGTTCAGAGGCATCTCAGCGGACATGTACCAACGGAACATTGCTTTATTTAAGTCTTTTTGTGTTAAGACTTTCTTTTCTTCTTGTGTATTCATTTCATTACTCATGTTCTCTTACCTCCTCTGCAATTTCCTGTCTCTGGAATACTGTAATAAATGCAATACAGATTGCGATGATTCCAGCTGTTAATGAGTTTACTCCTCCAACGGATACTACGATATAACCTAAGAATACGAAAGGAATCAGTTTGTTCTTTCCGATCATATTCATGATCAGTGCGAATCCTAAGGCTGGTAAAACTCCTCCTGCTACTTCTAATCCATGTGTCACAAATGTTGGAAGTGCCTTCATAATGTTAATTACTACATCCTGACCTACCATGTTAATAATAAACACTGGTAAGAATAGTAGTGGAATTGCTAATAACGCTGGATAAATCGTTGCGCATCTCCAGATAGCATCTGCATTTCCTTCTTCTGCATATTTATTTGCTTTTGCTACAAAGTATGTGTTGATCACTTTTCTTAAATTAGTTACGAATGATCCGAGTAATCCAACTGGTACTGCTAATGCGATCGCTGTTGTTGCATTCATTCCTGATCCGATTGCGATCGGAATAACGCATGTTGCTGCCAGACACTCGTCTGTTGGAAGGTTCGCTCCTGGTGCAAAAATTCCCGCAAATACCAGTGCGATCCCACCACCGATAATTAATCCTTGTATTGGCTGTCCCATCAGTAAACCTGCTACAAGTCCTACCGTTACAGGACTTGAGATAAACAGGAATCCGAAATATGATAAGATCATTCCTCGGCACCACCAATACATAATTCCCATGACAATTGCTATGATTACAGTATTCATATATTTTTCCTCCTTCTGTTACATCTTACGTTTTACTGCATCGAAACTTATTGCTGATATTTCAGGCATTGGCTGGACAGTGATCTCAATACCTTTACTATTTAATTCTTCCAGCATATCAAGTTCCTTTTGTGAAATTGCAACTCCTGTTGTGATCAGTTTTCTTCCTTCCTCATTTGGTACTGCTCCAACATTGATCGCAGGTAATTCAACTCCTTTCTCTACTAATTTCAGACATGTCTCAATATCTTTGGAAATCAAAAATACCGTATCGTCTGTGTTATCTAGCACCTCTTTTGCTTTATCAATGGTTACAATATCAACATCTGTTCCTTTTGGAACTGCCATCTTGTAAATGTCACTCATAAATTCGTCACTTCCAAGTACATCATCTACTAATACGATTCGTCTTACTGGGCAAACCTTTAACCATCTTGCCACTACCTGTCCATGGATCAGTCTGTAATCTACTCTCACTAATTTAATTTCTGCCATAATTCTTACCTCCGCTCTTTCATTATTTTTGTTGGACATTTAATTCCATCCTGTGCTGTTTCGATACAACTTTCTACCAGTTCATCTAATGTCTGCGTTTCTCGCTCTGTCACAAACTGAATGATCATTGGAAGATTCACTCCTGTTACTGTTTCAACGTTTTCTTTCCTCAAAGCAATTTTTGTTGCCAGGTTGGAAGGTGTTCCTCCAAACAGATCTGCCATGATCAAGACTCCTTCTTCCTGATCTAATTCGTCTACGTATTCTTCTAACATCTGCTCCCCTTTTTGAATATCATCCCCAGGGTTTAGGGTCCATGCTCTGCACTGACTTAATGGTCCTGCAAACATCTCTGCTCCTTTGATCAATTCAACACTTGAATTGCCGTGTGTTGCAATGATTAATCCGATCATCATACCTCCTCTCTTGGTCATCCATATTTCTATTTCGACACATTTTAATTTTTTGTTTTTCACATCTTACACTTTTTTATAAAGCAAGACCCGTGCCAACTTTTTATTTTTTTGCAAAATAAAAAAAACACATATTCATTTTTTCGCATAAATACGTGCTTTTTTCATCTTAAAATTTTTAATTATTTTCTGTCAGATAATAGATCATCAAAATCTCCCGCTCATTCAGCGACACATTGTACTTGTTTTCTATGACACTAAAACTCTCTTTTAAATTTTTTATAAAACTTTCCCGACACTTCAGATCATCTGTCATATCTTCCTGTGGCAGCCTTCCTTTTTCAAGTATCAATCGTTCTACCATGACACACATATGAATATACAGCATCTTTTTTTGATCGATCGAATAGGTTGTATCTTCTAAAATCTCCAGCTTGCTGACAGTTTCTTCGACATCTCCCATGATCTTATCTGGATTCAGGATCGTAAGCTGCCCGATCAGATTCTTTATTGTAAAGCTCCTTACGATATTCTCAATAAATCGTTGTGTCTTGTCCTTGTCACAATATCGTCCTACTGTGGAATAAATAACTTTCTCTCCCCTCTCGTCAATCAATTCATTTAACATAAGTGTCGTAACGCCTTGGATCATAAGCTTGCTTGTCGTTATGATAAACTGTATATCATATTTACGAAAGACATCACATCGGTTTCCCTCCGTACTTAATTCTGCATAAGTCATCTCCACAACATCAATATCAATGCCTTCCAGGCATCCTTGCAGCAACATCTTCATCTTATCTGTCGTTCCTAAACCTGTTGTACAGCATAAAAGAATTGCTTTTGGTTTTTGTTTGCTTGGAACAAATGATTTCTTTGTAACATGATGCTCGATGATCGTATCCATAATATTTTGAAGATCTTCATGTTTTAAGATCAATTCTCCTGCTTCCAATGCCATTTCTGTCGTAATATTATTGACAATCCCCAAATCTCCTTCGACATCATCTTTTATGTCTTCTGAAATATCAAGTAATGATCCCATATCAACAAAGATCAACAACCCTTTGGATGTATTCGTATTTTTGAGATATCGCTTAATACGTTTTACTACATCTTTCTTTGGCGTATCATATTCCATATCAAAAGCTTCAAATATATAAGTTTCAAATACCTTATTGACAGTACTTGTAATACTAGATGCCGTCGCTGGTCCATGTGATACGATGATCGCATTTGTATAATCCATCTCATCCCTTGCAATACTGTAAAAATATAACATCGCAAACATCCTTACAAACCATGGATTTGTCTCATAATCTACTGCCTGATGAAGCATCTCATAGAAAATAAGTCCCATCTTATAATAACGGTACATCACTCTCTGCAATTGTTTTGCCAGATGTTCGTATTTCCTGTCGTCTGTATGCTTATTCTGATTATTCAGTACATAAAGCATCTTTACAAATACCATTTCCATCACACCACTGTATTTGAGGCCGTAATTATCTTGAAGATAGATCAAAATATTTCTCACTGCCTGTGTATACAGATTCTGCACATATGGATGAATTTCCTGATCGATCACGATATCTTCGATTCGATTCACTTCATCATAAATGATCTTTCGAAACTTAATGGTTGATATATCTTTCTCAAGATATTCTTGGATCAGATCATTGATCACTTTCTCCGAAAAATCCACATCCGCCTGTTCTGTCATAGAAATCTTCCACACTGCGTCCTGATCTGGTGACACTTCGATCATTTCATTGATATATGGAATTGATTCTCCATTTCCAAGAAGCAATGTATCGGAAGACAGGTGGCTTAAATTAAGAGGTATCACTTCCTGTCCTTTACTTCTTTCATTGTATGCCTTTGCACAGGATAATCGAATGATATTTTTTAACGTTCCAATATTGCCTTTTCCTTGGAATGTCAGCAATCGATTGATCACATTGCTACTCACCTGAAATGTAGTATTCATCGTTTTGGATTCCTGATGGATCAAAAACAAGATCAATTCATACTTCTCTTCCAAAGTTCTTTCCTGAAAATCTGGCAGCACTACATCTACTGGAATTCTTCTTAGAAATGTATCCAGCATAGTTTCTCTGCCTTCTGTTGTTGCAAAGATCAGTCGAACATTCAATTCACAATTTTGTCCACTGTCTCCCATTCTGGAAATAATCCCTTTATCCATATATCGAAATAACTTTTCCTGTCCTTCTGGCGATAGGCGATGAACTTCATCCAAAAACAGATACCCTTTGTCTGCTTCTTCGATCAGGCCTTTTGTATCCTTATTGGCCCCTGTAAACGCTCCTTTTTTGTATCCAAATAAGACAGACGATAATAATTCTTTATTATTCGCATAATCCGCACAGTTTAATACAACAAAAGGGGCATCCTCTGGAATTGTTCCAATGAATTTTGCATATTGGTAGATGTACTCTGCCAAAAGACTTTTTCCAACTCCACTTGATCCAAATAATAAAATCGGCATACCCTTGTTTGGATAACCTGCCGATAACTTACACTTCTCTACTGCGTCTTTTAAACTTTGATCTGCTCCAATAAATGTTGTAAATGGATCCTCTGGTAATTGATCTTCTGGTTGTATGTAAGAAAATATAACCGGCCGTGTTTTTTCTTTCTGGACAATTCCTTCTCTTACAAGCTCATTTAAAATTCCACTCGCTGTGTTTCTCTGAATATTTAATTGTACTGCAATACTCTCCGCCGTTTGATGATTCTTACATTCCTTCAACAATTTCAGAATACGATCCTTATTATTTTCTTTTGCCATACTTTTTCTTATCCTTTCTTATTTCGTACTCCAAGTCTCGTCTTCTTTGTTGTTCTTAAATATATACAATTCTTATCATACCACACATGATCGGCAATTTGTTAAAATATTTGCCACTTGAATATTATTATGTAAAAAAAGGAACTGCATGATCCATTTGCAGTTCCTTCTATTATTTATTATTCTACCATTTATAGTGATGCAGCTGTCCTTCCATCTGAAATGCCTTAAATCCCTGATGTCTCAGCACTTCATAGGCAACGATCGCTACAGAGTTAGATAAATTTAATGACCGGATATGTGGCAGCATTGGGATTCTTATAGAAGTCTCTTCATAATTCAATAAGATTTCTTCTGGAATTCCAGCGCTTTCTTTTCCAAACATGATATATACATCTTCGTCATCTTCATATGCTGGTGCCGAATATACATGTTTTGCTTTTGTTGTTGCCATGTAAATCTTGGGATCATTGTTCTTCTCTAGAAAATCCTCAAAATTGATATATGTACGTACATCTAATTTATCCCAATAATCAAGACCGGCTCTCTTGATCATTTTTTCGTTTAAACGAAATCCTAGTGGTTCGATCAGATGCAGAACAGCACCGCATGCCACGCAGGTTCTTCCGATATTTCCAGTGTTTGCCGGCATCTCCGGCTCATGTAATACTATGTGAAGCATTATTAACTCTCCAATCTCTTAACTTTTTATCTATTGCTTCTTTGGAAGATGATTGATAAATCGTTCCAGACGCCCTAAAGCTTCTTTTAGTTCTTCAATGGAATATGCATAGGAAACTCTGAGATATCCTTCTCCACAGGCTCCGAAGGCAGATCCAGGAACGATTGCTACTTTCTCTTCATTTAACAGTTTTGTTGCAAATTCTTCAGATGTCATGCCAAATTTCTTAATAGATGGAAAAATGTAAAAGGCACCTTCTGGTTCAAAACATTCGATTCCCATTCGTTGAAACTCATGTACCAAAAATCGTCTGCGCTGATTGTATGCAGTCCTCATCTCTTCGACTTCATCATCACAGGAACGCATCGCTTCGATCGCTGCATACTGACTAGTCGTCGGCGCCGCCATGATACAGAACTGATGAACCTTGACCATCTGTTTCATCATGTACCTTGGTGCTGCAACATAACCAAGTCTCCATCCAGTCATTGCAAATGCCTTGGAAAATCCATTGATCACGATCGATCTGTCTTTCATCTCTGGCAAGGATGCGATACTGACGTGATCTCTTCCATAGGTAAGTTCTGAATAAATCTCATCAGAAATTACAACAATATCATGTTCTTTTGCAAACTCTGCAATCGGTTCTAACTCTTCTCTTGTCATAATCGCACCCGTTGGATTGTTTGGAAATGAAATGATCATTGCTTTTGTTTTATCTGTGACAGCGGCTTCTAACTGCTCTTTTTTAAGCTTAAATTTATCTTCTTCCTTAAGACTTACGATCACAGGAGTTCCACCTGCCATAACAACACATGCCACATAAGAAACGAAACATGGCTGTACAACGATGACTTCATCTCCTGGATCAAGGATTGTACGCATCGCAATATCAATCCCTTCACTCCCGCCAACGGTCACTGTGATCTCATGATTTGGATCATAGACCAATTCGTATTTTCTTTCTAAATATTCACTGATCTCATAGCGCAGCTCCTTTAACCCTGCATTCGATGTATAAAAGGTTCTGCCTCGCTCCAATGAGTAAATTCCTTCTTCCCTGACTCTCCATGGTGTATCAAAATCCGGTTCCCCCACACCTAAGGAAATGGCATCTGGCATCTCACTTACAATGTCAAAAAACTTGCGGATTCCTGATGGTTCCAGACTTACAACTCTCTTTGATAAAAAATCTCTCATTATGGAGTCACCGCCTGTCTCTCATCCACTTTCTTTGCTTCAAGAACAGTTCCATGATCTTTATATTTCTTCAATACAAAATGTGTTACTGTACTGACAACAGATTCCAGTGGAGCTAATTTGGATGATGTGAACATAGAGATCTCTTTCATCGTCTTTCCTTCTAACATAACCATGAAATCATATCCCCCAGACATCAGATAAACGGCTTTTACTTCTGGAAAATTATAAATACGTTCTGCAATGCGGTCGAATCCCTGACCTCTTTGTGGTGTTACTTTTACCTCGATCATCGCTGTCAGTTGATCCTTGCTTGTATTGTCCCAGTTGATCAAAGTATGATACCCACAGATGATATGTTCTTTTTCCATATCTGCGATCTCATTGGCGACTTCCGTCTCCGCGACATCTAGCATCACCGCCAGATCATGGATCGCTAAACGACTGTTTTTCTCGATCAATTTTAAAATCAGTTCTCTTAATTCTGTGTTCATACTGTTTCCTCCATTTTTCTCTCTGAAAATTATCTGCGATTATTTTCAGAATATATTTTATATAACTCGTCCTGTCTAGGTGCCTCCAGATTCGCTGCCTTTCCCTGACGATAGATTACTTTATCTCTGGAATCTGTTGTATGACCAATAATGGTTGCTTTGATGCCTGCCTGTTCCAGTTCATTGACTAATGTTCTTCCATGATCTGTTGTGATCAGCATAGATCCACTTGAAATCAACTGATATGGATTCAGATCATATCGTTCACAAAATTCGATCGTATGTTGTCTTAATGGAATATCTTCGATACAAACTTCCACCCCGACACCAGATGCTTTGGAAATCTCCCATAAAGCACCATAAACTCCGCTTTCTGTGATATCATGCATACAAGACGCATATTTTCTGGCGATCAGACCTTCTGGCACGACAGAGATATCCTCTAGAAATGCCTTTGCATCATCAATAAATGTATCAGAAAACCATTCTTTTAACTCGTCTTCTTTTTCATTTGCGATGATTCCCGTTCCTTCCATACCAAGATATTTTGTGACTACGATATCCTGACCTGGTTTCGCCCCGCCAGATAAGATCAATTCATCTTCTTTCACTTTTCCAATCCCTGTCACAGATAATACTGGCTGCGTAACTGCTGCCGTAATCTCTGTATGGCCGCCTAATACCATGATATTTAATTTCTCACACTCTGCATTGATCTGCTGCATCATCTTCTTGATCTGTGCTTCCTTGATCATTGGTGGCAGAAGTGCTGTCACCATAAGTCCGATCGTCTCAGCTCCTGCGGATGCAAGATCGTTGGCAGTTACATGAACTGCCAGACGTCCGATCTCTTTTACCGTGCCTGTGATCGGATCTGTTGATGTGACAAATACTTCTCCTTCCTGAAGTTTCAATGCCGCACAATCTTCCCCGATTCCAGGTCCTACTAAGACTTCATCTCTCCTTGTATGCAATTGCTCAAACACAACTTTCTGCAATGCAGATTCTGATAATTTTCCTATTTTCATCCTTAATTTCCTGTGCTTCCCTGAGATTTCACAGCCGCTGATTTCTTCGCTGTTGTAGACTTCTGTGCTGCCGTTGTAGATTTCTGTGCTGCTGTTGTTGTCTCAGACTTCTGTGCTGTTGTTTCTTTTGAATCTTTTTTCTTATCCTTTTTATCGTCTTTTTTATCTTCCGCTTTCTTTGTTCCTACACGATAAACCGTTGGTGTTGACATATATGTGGACGTATTAAATACCTTTTTGGATACCTGTTTACCATTGATCTTCACGATCTTCCAAAGTCTTGCACTGTATCCTGTATGTCCATAGCTTTCCAAAACTTTCTGTCCTTCGGCAAGCGTATTATCGCTAACTGTACTTTCAGAACTTTCTTTTACCTGTGTTGTCTCAGATAAGAATTCTACCGTACGTTTTGGATCTTTTTTCTTTCCATAGACCGTAAATGTGATCGTTGAACCATTTGCTTTTCCTTCAATATAGATTGGAGTATCAAATGTATTCTTAAACTTCATATCCTTATGCGTTCCTGCGATTGCTGCATCTGCAGATCTTGGCACATAATGTACGGTCATGGAATGTGGAAAACGTTCTACGATCTTTAATTCTGCACGGATAACTGCATTATACAAAGTAGTAGATACCTGGCATATTCCACCACCATATGTCTGAACCGTCTGTCCGTTTTCATAGGAACCTGCGAGTGCATATCCATTTTCTTTTGTAAATGGTGATACGGTTTTATATACAGATAATGTCTCTCCTGGATAAACAATGCTTCCGTTGATCTTACTTGCACCATTAGCAACATTTACTTTACGACCATATGGAGACCCACCGTATTCGGTTGTATAAGTTCCAAGTACATCTTTGATCTCTGCCATATCTTTTGATGTATATTTTGCTTTTTTCTTTACAACATCTAATTCAAATTGATGTTTTCCAGCTTCAACTGCTTTTTTGAAATTCGCAAATGTTTCATTCATATTTAATGTATAACCTGTCTTTTCTTTGATCACGACAAATTTGCCAGCCTTACGTTTCACACTTGCATTTCTTGGTTCTGAAACAATCTTCTTTGTTGCTTTTTTTACATTCTTTTCAAACTTCGCTTTATCATATTTGCGATAAACCGGAAGTTTATGTTTCTTCTCTTTTACATCGGAATACTTTGTAAAAATACTTCCGCTTCTCCCAAGTGCATAAGCTTCTTCCACTGTCTTGTCTGCCTCAGCGAATGCTCCAAGATCTTCGATCTTGGCACTTGATCTTTCATCGTCTACATAAAGTGTGATCTTTTCCTGATGAATCTCCTTCATATGAGATTCAATCGCATCTTTTGCTTCTGATCTTGTCATTCCACCGATAGAAATTCCCTCACATGAAACCCCTTTTATGATCTTTCCATCTTTTACTGCACTGTTGATCTTATGGTTTAGGTAAAAAGTTCCACCTGCTGCCAAAATAACGATCACTGCAACCGCAATGATAATTTTTTTCTTCATCGTCTCTTCCTTCTTCCTCTCCAAATTCATTCTTACATCATCAAATATCCTGCTACCATTGTTCCAACCATCACAATGATCAGAAGAATCGCAATAACGGATACAAAAAATCTTTTCTTTTTCATTTCTTCATCACTCCATAATTTAATATAATATGATCAATCTTCTTTGATGCTTCTCTCTGTGTCATCTGATCAATATCTAAGCACTCCCCTATCGCATGATATTTCATCAGATTCTCTAGATACTTCTTTTGTTTTGGTGTAGCCGGACGTTCTTTCTTTACCTTGAATCGAAGCTGCTGTGGCTGAAAGATTTCCTCTTCTGTTGGAAATTCTTTCTTCATCTGCTCAAACACAACAGCTGTTGCCAATGCATCATCGTAAGCACGGTGTGCTGCCTGATTCACATAATGATAATGAGCACAGAGTGTCTCCAGCTTCTTATTTTCAAGTCCAGTTAATAACTTCCTTGCTACTTTTAACGTGTCAACTCCTGTTTTCTCAAACGGATACTTAAATGAAGCTGCTGCCATCTTCATAAACTTATAGTCAAACATGACGTTATGTCCAAGAACCGGAAGATCCCCGCTAAATTCCAAAAATTCCTCAACACCTTCTTTCAGTGGAATTCCCTTCCTTAACATATCCCTGCTGATTCCTGTTAAATTGATGATAAAATCACTGACTTCGATCTCTGGATGAATGATACAGTTATACTTTCCACTGATCTTCCCATCTCTGATCTTAACAGCTCCAATTTCAATAATCTGATCTGAATCTGGGGATAACCCCGTTGTCTCCAGATCAAATGCAACATAATCTTTCATCTGTCGTTACCTCTGAGAATTTATACTTATTTGTGCAAGCACAAACGCAATTTATACTTATTGACACTTACATCATATTATACACAAATCAACTTTTTGCCTCAACCCTGTTTTCTACTATATTTTTATGCTTTTTTATGTTACGATTAACCTAGATATAATTAGAAAACAAAGGAGGACGGCAAGATGATAAAGCTGATCGTTTCTGATCTTGACGGAACACTGCTTAACAGCAAACAACAAATCAGTGATCGTACACTCCGTGCGATCAAACAAATTCAAAGAAAGGGACTCCGTCTTTTGATCAATACGGAACAGAATTATTTTGATGCCAAAAAGATCCTCGATGCATACAATATTCCTTGTGATATCGCATGTTTTGGCGGTTCCTGCATCTTTGATGCTTCTGGGCACCAGCTGCATGCTTCTTATATTCCAACCAAACGTATCCCTGAGATGCTGCGGATCTTCGGTTCCTGTCGTACTTTTTATGAGATTCACAGTACTCGTGGATTATGTGTCTTGGGTTCCAAGGAAGGATATGCAAATTATCTGTCTTCTGAAGTTGTTCCCGCTTTGAGAGAAGAATTTCCAAGCCAAATACTAGACGAAGAGTCTTATATCTGTGAACGACTTGAAAATGCTCATTTTTATGATAATGGACAACTTCTCCTTTCTGAGAATCCACAGATCATTAAAATCACAACGCAGTCCTTAGACCAGCAGAAACTTGAGCAGCTTACAAACAGCCTTCACACACAGGTCCCACACTTTGCAGTATCCCATCAGAGTCCATATCGTCTCGATATCACAGCTGTAAATGCATTAAAAGGTGCAGCCGTTCATTTTTATACTGAGAAATATCAGATTTCACTGAAAGATACCATGGTGATCGGTGACAGTGAAAATGATTATTCTATGCTTGGACTTCCTTATATCGAAAGCATTGCCATGGGAAATGCAGATGATATCATTCAGGAGATTTGTCTCCATCACACAACAGATAACGATCACGATGGCGTTGCAATCGTGTTGGAACAGATTCTTTCCAAACAATGATCATTGAAATATATTTTAAAGCAATTTGGAATGTTTTATCTATTCCAATTGTGATACTATAAAGATGAGAAGAAATTACACCCAATACAGGAGGCTATCACATGATTAAATTAATTTCATCCGATATGGATGGTACTCTTCTTGACAGCTATCGTCAGATTACCCCGATCAATGTCGAAGCGATCAAAAGAGCTCAGGAAAATGGTATCAATTTTATTATCAACACAGGACGTGAATATCCAAATGCACGCGGTCTTGTGGAAGCAGCCGGATTAAAATGCGACTTAATCTGCAGTAATGGAGCTTGTGCTTTTGATAAAGATGGAAATCTTTTATTCGAGCATATTCTTGATAAAGAAACTGTCCGCACCATTTTTGATGCATTTAATAAATACGGAATGGAACCTGCATTATTTACAACAGAAGGACGTATTTCTCTTCTTCCATTAGAAGAACGTGAAATTTATACAAGAGATGTATTCATTCCTGCCATTCAGGTCAATCACCCAGATATGAAATATACTTTAGATGATTACCGTGAGTTAGTTGATGATGTTATCTTTGTTGATGGTCAGGAGGCGTTATTAAACAGTGACCACCGCATCCTAAAGATCACATCAAACTCTCCAGATCATGAATCCCTAAAGAAACTACGTGTAGAACTCGAAAAAATTCCGGGACTTGCTGTTGTATCTACGGTTCCAACGGATATTGAGATTACTTCTATCAATGCTCAGAAGGGAAGCTCTTTACTAGATTATGCAAAAAAAGATGGATTAAAACCAGAAGAGATCATCGCGATCGGTGACAGTGAAAATGATTATTCTATGTTATCTATCCCTGGTATTCATTCCGTTGCTATGGAGAATGCTTGTGATATGATCCGCAATATCTGTGTTTACCAGACACGTGCAAATACTCGTGATGGAATTGCTTATATTATTAATTGTATATTGGCAGATCGAGAGAATTTCAAGTTGTGATCTGTAAGTAGTGTTGGTCATGTATGAGTATTTATTATAATTTCCTGTCTACTGCAACATAACCTGAAAACCAATAACGTCCACCAGCTTGAATTTTCTTAATTTTATGATTGAAAGTCTTCAGGTATTTAGAGAAAAAATGAAAGATAGCATGTGAGCAACACGAATTCCATAGGAGTTTTGACAGAACGCTTATCCGCTGGATCTCCTGCGATTCTATCAAAACTCCTATGGAATTCGATCGTTGCTCACATGCTATCTTTCATTTTTTCTCTAAATACTCGATGACCTTCAACTCATATAAATAAAATAACCTATTTTCGTTTTAATCTCACCACAGTCTCTACATGTGAGCTGTGACTAAATTGGTCGACGGCGCAGACTTTTTCGACTTCGTAGCCTTGTTCTGATAGTACTTTTAAATCTCTGGCTAGTGTTGCTGGATCACAGCTTACATATACGATTCGTTTGGGTGCCATTTTCACCATTGTTTCTAACAGTTTACTGTCGCATCCCTTTCTTGGTGGGTCAACGACGATCGTGTCTGCATAGACTCCATTTTTCTCGTATTCTCTTGGAAGTACTTCTTCTGCTTTTCCTACGAAGAATTCTGCATTATCAAAGCCATTCATCTTAGCATTTAATCTTGCGTCGTCGATGGCTTCTTTGACGATTTCTACTCCATAAACTTTCTTTGCTTTCTGAGCCAGGAATAAGGAAATAGTTCCGATTCCGCAATAGAGATCCCATACGGTTTCTTCGCCTTTTAAATCTGCGTATTCCATAGCTTTTTCGTATAATACTTTTGTTTGTGTTGGATTGACCTGGAAGAAAGATAGTGGTCCGATCTGGTATTTTACATTGCCAATATAATCATAAATGTATGGTTTACCATATACTTCTTCAATCTTGCTTCCCAAGATCCTGTTTGTCTTTTCTTTGTTGATATTGACGCAGATACTTGTCATTCCTTCGACTTCTGTTAAGGAATCTACGAGCATTTCTAAGTTTCTCAGATTCTTTTTGCTCCCATTCACAACAAGACAGACCATGATCTCACCTGTTTTGAATCCGACTCTTGTTACAATGTGGCGGACCAATCCTTTATGGGTCTTTTCGTCATAAGCTGTAATATTGTTTTTCTTCATATAGTCCAAGACTTTTAATAAAATCTGTTCGTTCACTGGATGTTGGATCATACAGTGTGTGCAATCAATAATATGATGCGTCCTTCCTGCATAAAATCCTGTGATAAGATTCCCTTCTTTGTCATATCCGACTGGAAACTGAGCTTTGTTTCGATAGTAAAATGGTTCTTCCATCCCAAGGATCGGTTCCATTTTTTCTTCAATATTTTCTAAGCCTCCAATTCTTTCTAAACAGTTTTTCACTTTATTAAATTTATATTCTAACTGCTTTTCATAAGCTAAATGCTGTAATGTACATCCTCCGCACTGTCTTGCTTTGGAACAGCGTGGGCTGACTCTGTCTTTGGATGCTTCTATGACTTCTTCTACTCTTGCGAAGCCATAATTTTTCTTTGTTTTGATGATCTTTGCACGAACTTTGTCTCCGATGACTGCATCTTTTAAAAAAAGGGCATAACCATCTATATGGCCGATGCCCTCTCCTTCGTTCCCAATGTCATCGATATAGAGTTCTACGATCTGATTTTTTTTAAATTCCATACGCACCTCTGTATCTTTTTCTTGGTTAAACTGTTGTATTGATCCTATTTTATTATAATTCTTTTAGATAGAGGTCTTACGGATTCTTGTATCTAATAAACGCTGGAATCCTGACCATTCCTGATCTTCTTTTTGTTTCTCCATGATCTCTGCAAATGTTTCCATCTTCGCATCTAAATTATCTGCCTGACTTAGTGCAATTGCTTCTAATAATGCAGGTTTCTTTGGAGAACCAAATTCTAATTCTCCGTGATGTGCTAACATACAGTGTTTTACTTCATTTGCAAGTTTTGGTGGGAAACCTGGAATCTCACGGATCAGGCGGTCTAATTTGATCGCTCCCATCACAATGTGTCCAACTAACTGACCTTCATCTGTATAGTCATTCTCTGGAAAGCTTGATAATTCTTCGACTTTCCCCATATCATGCCATAATGCACACATTACGATCAAGTCTCTGTTTAACTGTGGATACAGATTTGCATAGCTTTCGCAAATCTTCGCTACAGATAAACTGTGCTCTAAAAGCCCTCCGATATACCCATGGTGTACGCTTTTTGCTGCGGAATGTACTTTGAATTCTCTTGCAAAATTTTTATCCTCTATAAAGATCTTCTCTGCTAACTGTTTTAAATACTGGTTCTTTGTCTTGCTGATCATTGCAAGAAGCTCTTTGAACATCCCATCAATATCCTTCTTGGTACTTGGCATATAATCTGCCATGTCAAACTCACCTTCCTGAGCTTTACGGATCTGTTGGATGTTTAACTGGTTAGAACCCTGGTAACTTGTTACCTGTCCTCTGACTAAAATGTAGTCCATCGCCTCGAAATGTCCGATCGCATTGGTAAGTTCCCATACCTTTCCGTCGATCATTCCTGTTTTATCTTGTAGTGTCAGGGAATAATATGATTTTCCAAATTTGGATGTTCCCGGTGATTTTGTTTTGCATAAATAAATCTCGGAAACCTGATCTCCTTCGTGCAAATCACTAATATATCTCATTGCTTTGTGCCTTTCTAAATTCGTTCTTCGCCAGCCAACTCTCCTGGCGATTTTTAAATCCTCTATTTTTTACCTATGTTATTATGCCACAGTTTAGTTGTAAAATCTAGTGAAATTTACTTATTATGAACGTCATGATTTCAAAAGGCACAAAACTGTTTATGAATTTACATTTTTCGCATTCAAATATGCCTGCTTATAGAAAAATTCCTGTGAATTTAGTGGTGTATCCTGATTTTTAGGAATTTTATAATTTCCATTGTGATCTTCTTCTCTTGCTTTTACATTATCACTTAACATTGTAATAAACATCTCGATCAGCTGCATTTTAATATCTGTATTGTAGATCGGTACGGCTACCTCGACTCTTCTTAATGTATTTCTTGTCATAAAATCTGCTGACGCTATATAAACTTTTTCTCTGCCCTTCGTTCCAAAAATATAGATTCTTGAATGTTCTAAGTATCTTCCCACAATACTTCTTACTTGAATATTATCTGTTTCACCCTTTACTCCCGGAATCAGACAACAGATTCCTCGAATGACCATGTCAATCTTCACACCTGCTTTGGATGCTTTGATCAATTTCTCCATGATCTTTTTGTCTGTTAAAGAGTTCATTTTTAATCCAATATAAGCTGGTTCTCCAGCTTTTGCATGTTCAATTTCCCGATCGATCATATGGATCACTTTATTCTGTAGACAGTGTGGAGCTACTAGCAGATGATCCGTTTCTTCCACAGTCTCTCCCATAGATAATGCCTGAAAAACTTCCGCAGCTTCCAACGCAATATCTACATTTGCTGTCATTAAAGAAAGATCTGTATAAAGTCTGCTTGTCTTTTCATTGTAGTTGCCTGTTCCGATCTGTGTGATATAAGATACTTTTCCTTTTTTCTTTCTTGTGATCAGACATAATTTAGAGTGTACTTTATAACCATCTAATCCATAGATCACGCGGCATCCTGCATCTTCTAACTGTCTGGACCATTCAATATTATTTTCCTCATCAAATCTAGCCTTTAATTCTACAAGGATCGTGACATCTTTTCCATTTTCTGCTGCCTCGATCAAAGATGCAATGATCTTACTCTGCTTTGCGACACGATATAATGTCATTTTGATTGAAACAACATCTTTATCTTCTGCCGCTTCCTGAAGCATTTTTAGAAATGGCCGCATACTTTCATATGGATAAGAGAGTAACTTATCTTCTTTTTCAATCTGATCCATAATTGGCATTTCTTCGTTAAACTGTGGTGATCTTTGAGGAACTCTTTTCTCAAAAAACAATTCTGTCTCTTTTCTTAAAATATCCTGAATCTTAAATACAAAAGACAGATCTAACGGTGTCTGTGTATAGAATACATATTTTCTTTCAAGTTCCAGATACTCACATAAAAGATCAATGATCTCTCCATCCATCTCTCTTGATAATTCCATTCGGACTGGTGCTAATTTCTTTCTTTTCTTGATCAGTTCTACCATGAAATCGCGATAATCAAGATCTTCATCATACATAGAATCTGCATCAATATCTGCATTTCTTGTAATTCGGATCAATGTTTTTGCTTTGACATGGTATCCTTTGAAGATCCTTGGCACATAGTGAAGAATCATTTCTTCTGATAACATATAAGCATCTTTTCCAGAAATATTGATCAATCTGTCAAACGTTTCATTTCCACATGGGATAATTCCTAATTTTTCTTTTCTATTTTTAGTTTCTAACACAGCAACTGCGTAGATTTCTTTATTCTTTAAAAAAGGAAATGGCTGTCTCTTCCCTATGATCGTAGGAGAGATCAATGGCGCGATTTCTGCTTGAAAATAAGCTCTTAAATATTCGCTTTCTTTTTTAGATATTTTTTGAAAATTTACCAGATGGATGTTGTGTTCTTTCAGAGAATCCATCATCTCCTCATATACGCTGTCTTTTCTTCTATTTAATTTCTGTACCTGTGGAATGATCGCATCAATCTGTTCCTGTGGTGTCATCTTTGTCTTATTTTCTTTCATGTTCTTATCAAGTAACATCTGATCGATCAAAGATCCAACTCTTACCATAAAGAATTCATCTAAGTTGCTCTGGTAAATGGATGCAAATGTCAATCGTTCACATAGTGGTACTTCTCTATTCTCAGCCTCTTCTAATACGCGTTCGTTAAACTTAAGCCAGGACAGTTCCCGGTTCATAAAAATCTTCTGCTGTGTTTTCATCTTTTCCTCCAAATCTCTATACGATGTAATTTCTATTGTACTGGTCAAATGTAAAATCATACTGCTTTTTATGTTAAGTTATCGTAAATTAACGTCTGGAATTGCCATTTTCCCTATGTTTACAGTCCAAACAATCTGTGTTAAACTCTTTAGTGAGTTGCAATAATTTAATGTAAATGAGGAATTTTTCATGAATCAGAAAGTATTACAAACACTTGAATTTGATAAGATTATAAATATTTTAACAGGATACGCAACAACCGAACTAGGTAAGTTAATGTGTGCCAATTTAAAACCAATGACTGAAGAAGCTGATATCTTAAACGCTCAGGATCAGACACAGGATGCATTGACACGTATCTATAAACGTGGAAATGTGTCTTTTTTTGGAGTAAGTGATCTTTCCCCTTCTCTTGCCCGTTTGAAGATGAGAGGTACACTTGGAACTGGGGAACTTCTTGATATCGCTCGTGTTCTGGAATCTGTAAAGAATGCCGTTTCTTACGGAGTCCGCATGGAAGACGATCTTGAAGCAGATTCTCTCGACGAGCTTTTTGAAAGCCTTGTTCCTTTAGATGATCTTCTGCACGAGATCCGCCGCTGTATTATTTCTGAAGAAGAGATCAGTGATGATGCCTCTTCTACTTTAAAACATATCCGTCGTGCAATGAAACAGACAAACCAGAAGATTCATACACAGTTAACTACGCTGGTAAGCTCTGCATCCAATCAGGATAAATTACAGGATGCGATCGTTACAATGCGAAATGGGCGTTACTGCATACCAGTCAAGCAAGAGTACAGAAGTTCATTCCAAGGTATGATCCATGATCAGTCTGCTTCTGGAAATACGCTGTTTATTGAACCAATGTCTGTTGTAACATTAAATAATGAATTAAAAGAATTGGAAGGAAAAGAACAGTCTGAGATTGAGCATATTCTTTCTATATTAAGTGAACAGGCTTCTTATGGTGTTGATGATCTTGCACATAACCAGAAGACCCTTGTATTATTAGACTTCATTTTTGCAAAGGCAAAATATGCGAAGGATATTGATGCATCCAAACCTATTTTCCGTGAAGATGGAATTATCAATATCAAACAGGGATGTCATCCTTTACTAGACCGCAAAAAAGTCGTTCCGATCAACGTATCTCTCGGCAAAGATTTCTCCATGCTGATCGTGACCGGGCCAAATACAGGTGGTAAAACTGTATCTTTAAAAACCGTTGGATTATTATCTTTGATGGGACAGGCAGGCCTTCATATTCCTGCATTCCAAGGATCTTCTCTTGGAATTTTTCGTGAAATTTTTGCAGATATCGGCGATGAGCAGAGTATTGAGCAAAACTTAAGTACCTTCTCTTCTCATATGACAAATATTGTATCGATCGTTCAGCAAGCTCATCGAGATTCTTTAGTATTACTCGATGAATTATGTGGTGGTACTGATCCAATCGAAGGTGCCGCACTTGCGATCTCTATTTTAAGTGATCTGCACGGACGTGGAATTAAAACAATGGCGACAACCCATTACAGTGAACTTAAAATGTTCGCACTTTCCACCGATGATATCGAAAATGCTTCCTGCGAATTTGATGTAGAAACGCTTTCTCCAACATACCGTCTGATGATCGGTATTCCTGGAAAAAGTAATGCGTTTGCAATTTCCCGCAAATTAGGATTGGATGAACATATCATTGAAGGTGCTGCAGATCAGATTGATGAATCTGTCAAAGATTTTGAAACGATCTTAGCTGACCTTGAAAAGAGTAAACAGACGATTGAAAAAGAACAGGAAGAGATCCTTGAATACCGTAAGGAAATCGAAACTCTCCGTAAGAGTTTAAAATCTCGTCAGGATAATATAAAAGAAAAACGTGATAAGATGCTTCGCGACGCCCGTGAAGAGGCTCACAATATCATCTCTGAGGCGAAAGAGATCGCAGATTCTACGATCCGTGAATATAACAAATTAAAGAAACAAAACAAGAATCCAGATGCAAATAAGAAGATGGAACATATGCGAAGTGATCTTCGCGGCCGCATGACAAAATTAGAAGGTCAAATGGCTTACAAATCCAAGAAAAAGAACAAGAAACGTCACGAGGCGAATGATTTCCATGTTGGTGATGAAGTTTATGTAACAAGTCTTTCCCTTGCCGGAACTGTTTCCACGCTCCCAAATGCCAAAGGTGATCTGTATGTTCAGATGGGTATGATGCGTTCTCTTGTTAACATCAAAGACCTTGAGATCACAAAAACGGCCAAAGATGTAAAACGTGAAAATCAAAGAAATGAAAGTCGTAACCGAGGACGTACTGCGATCAACAAATCCGCTTCCATCCGACCTGAGATCAATGTTATGGGTATGACGGTTGATGAAGCAATCGCACAGCTTGATAAGTACATCGATGATGCGTGCCTGGCCAACTTAGCACAGATCACTGTTGTCCATGGAAAAGGAACTGGTGCTTTACGTAAAGGGCTTCATAATTACTTTAAACAGTTGAAGAAACAAAAACGTATCTCCGGTTACCGTGATGGTGAATATGGTGAAGGAGATCTTGGTGTAACTGTTGTTATACTGTAAAAAAGATATAAAGAAGGAGATTTTATGACTTATTACGATATCTTATTTAGCTTTTTTATATATGGGTTTCTTGGTTGGTGTTCTGAAGTCGCTTTTGCAGCTTTTAAACAACATTCCTTTGTAAACCGTGGATTTCTAAATGGTCCGATCTGTCCGATTTATGGAATTGGAGTGACGGTTGTCGTTGCTTCTCTTCAGCCTTACGTCGGAAACTTGATCTTGCTTTATATTACCTCCACCATTCTCGTTACTTTTCTTGAATGGCTAACGGGTTTTCTTCTTGAAAAGATGTTTCATCACAGATGGTGGGATTATTCTGAAATGCCATTGAATATCGGCGGCTATGTATGTCCTTTATTTTCTGCGATCTGGGGCGTCGCTTGTGTATTGATCGTGAAACTTATCTATCCCTTTACGGATAAACTAGTTTCTTTTCTCCCGATATGGCTTGGAAAATTTCTGCTTGTTTTATTAAGCATTGCTCTTATAGTTGATATTTGCATCACAGTTCAGGGTATTTTAAAATTCAACAAACGTCTTGCCCTTATGGAGGATATTGCAAAAGAACTGCGTAATATTTCTGATCAGATCGGTGAAAATATCTACGATAGTATGATGGATGGTCTGGAGGCTCAAGACCGATTAAAAGCTCGTGCAGATGTTATTCGAGAGAAAGTTGATGAAGCCAAACAGGAAAATGCAGATGAACTCAAAGCTCGTATGGATTCTTTAAAACAGCGAGCTGAGGAACTTCGTAGCAAATACGAAAAGATGGCAAAACTTCCTACATTTACATCACGCCGTATTTTACGTGCATTCCCTAAGATGATGCCTCGTGAACATGTAAGAGAATTTGGGCAGTTACGACGCATCCTGAAGAAAAAAAGAGATGAATTGAAAAAGTCATGATAAATTTTTAACTGTAAAAATGTCAGGTACATCTAAGTTTCTCGAAAACTTAGATGTACCTGACATTTTTTTCTTTTTATTTTCTATCCAATTAACACAGTTTTTCCACTTCCTGACGTTACGAAAGAAACTAATTCGTGAATGTATTAAGAATATAATCAACGTCCGTCGTCTTCTTTAATTCTTCCAGAATTTCTTCTTCTGTCACTGCTTCTGTGATCTGTCCAAGAATCTCTAAATGTTCATCTCCAACTCCAGCAATTCCAATGACAAGCTGTGCTGTTCCGCCATTAAATTCGACTCCGTCTGGATACTGCATCACAATAATTCCGCTTCTTTTTACGTCTCTTTTGGCATCTTCTGTTCCGTGTGGAATTGCAAGTCCTAATCCCATGTATACAGATGCTTCTTCATTTCTTCGGATCATTGCTGGAATATAATCATCATCTACATATCCAAGATCTCTTAAAAGTTCCCCTGCTGCCACGATCGCTTCTTCCATGCTTACCGTTGGAAGTCCCAGTTTAATTCCTTCCCTTACCAAAATCAAACCTTCTTTCGCTGGTACTTCTGGTGTCGTTTCTACAACTGGTGTTACTGTTTCTTCCTCTTTATTTTTTTTCTTATTCTTGAAAAAGAATCCCATAATTGTCTCCCTTCTAAATCCAATTTTTATTCCATTATTTTTTTCTATCTCTATTATAGCAATGAAATTTTTTTACGTCTATTTTTAGTAGTGCTAATTTTTTCAGTAAATTTTGTGTCATTATTTTGTTTTCTGCCGTCACGCCCTTTTATTAATTTCTATTGTTTCCTTTTATAGATCATTCTTTAACATATAAAAATCCTTCATATGTATTTTGTGAATTCTCATCTTCTGGAATAATTTCTAATGTTATCCTCTTGTAACCATCTCCTTCTTTTCTTCGATAGGTGATCGTTACAAATTTCTTTTTATTTGCAAATTGCTTTTTCAGATATTCAATCTTTGTCTTCTTAAGATATTTCACCAAATCATCTGAATGAATAAGCCGTATATCTTCAAAATTGTGAAACCACTCTGACAGAGCTCCTATGGAATCTTGTTTCTTTTTATTCTTGGTTTCTTCCCAATTTAAAATCTTATAACGGTCTTTTTCCAGATTGATTCGGAGAATTTGTGTATACAATCTGTAAAGAGCTAAATAGGAAGCGGGCTGTCCCTGACGGTCTACTCCATTTTTCTTGTAATACATCGCTTTTTCTTCATACATACGAATATCAGCAACATCTGATATCTCTTTCATGGAATCCCATTGGCATTCACTGCTTGAAACATATCCATAGGAAATCGAAAGCTCCTTGATCCGGTTACAGCTCCAGTACTTGATATCTCCATCAAATTGCCGTCTGATCCATTCAAACTGTTCTCTTTTCACAAATAGAATTGCTGCAAATTCATCTCCACCCATTCTATAAACTTTTCCATATTTATTAAACCTGCACTTCATGCAAGATGCTGCCACACAGATCAATTCATCTCCCGCTGCATGTCCTTGTCTGTCATTGATAATCTTTAGTCCATTCACATCCATAGAAACATATATAAATTGAGAATCCATGCGTATCTCTGAAATGTCTTCGTCATATGCTTTTCGATTAAAACATCCTGTCATCTTATCGATATTCGACATCTCTGAAATAGAGGAAATCATCACAGATTGTTCCTTATTCTTCTTTTTAACTTTCGATAATCTTAGTACCATAAATAGAATACCGATTGCTGCAATACTCAAATATACAACCATGATCAATATTGCGATCAAATTACTCTTGTTGTCTACCGCAATCCAATATGTAACACCCACAATATATTTCTGTGTTTTCTTTAAGATATAATAATTCTTTTTTCCATCAACACGAATGATTCCCGATACAATCTTCTCCTTCGCAACCGTCTTTCTCTGCTTGCGAAACCCCATATCATCTAATTTCACTCCTATCTTTGAAGCATCTGTAGCCCCATAGATTCTTCCAGTTTCTTTATCCGCTACATACAAAGCAATTCCTTTATATACTGGAATATCTGCTACAACAGTCCCCACTTCACTTTGTTTGTTTTTCTCTACGATTTCAATCGTCTGATCTAACAACACTTTGGACGTTTTATATACATTCTTACTATTTACAATATAAAGAATTCCTGCTTCCAAAAATACTGCTGTCACGATCATACCTATCAGCAAACAGAAAATCTTCAACGTCTTATGTTTTATTTTTTTCTTTTTGTTATACATGCATTTTCCCTTATTTTACATTATTATTTAGACCAAGATACTCTATCATTCTCCCCTTGATATTCGAATACTCCATCATTCTTTTCTTCTAATGCTTTGATCATATGATATGTATATTCATTATATGGGGTTGGAATCCCCAATTCTTTCCCCATTCTCATCATTGCACCAGAGAACATATCAATCTCTGTATGGCGACCAGAATCAATATCCTGTAATGTCGAGTATCTTGCAGATGCTTTGACCGCACTCCCCCGTCCAGACTTTGCATTGATCATACTTAAGTCGATCCCTTTCGCTTTAGCAACTGCTTCAACTTCGGCTCTTAATCCATCTCGAATCGCTGCCATATGTTCACTATCTTCATAGCATCCAACTCCAACTCCTAAGATTGCCTGTGGCAGATTATTGCAGACATTTAATTTGAATTTACCCCAGATTTCTGCCTGAATATCATCTGTGATGATCCAGTGAAGACCTGTATTTTCAAAAATATCATCGACTGCTTTTACTCGTTCGCTTTCGTATGGTTGTTGTAGTTCTCCAAAATAAATCCCTACTGTTGTTTCTGGATCAAAATGATATCCATCTTCTTTCTTCTGTGATGCTACTTTAATAAAAGAGTATAAAATATGTGATTTATCAATTTTCTCCGCTATGATCTCTTCACTGTCAACTCCGTTCATCAGACTCATGACCGTTGTATTTTCTCCTACGATCGTCTGAATATCCTGTAATGCCCCTCTCAAACTTCCGTATTTTAAAGATACGATCAAAAGATCCACATTGTGTGCTTCTTCTGGAGTCCACACTTGCGGTGTGTATTTTGTTCCGTTGATCATTAATCCTTGGGTTTTGAGGCGTTCATTTCTCTCACCATCTGCTACAACTCCCAGTGTAATATTTTTATTATTTGACAGTCCCCAGATAACGTAAGAACCTACGGCACCTGCTCCAAGAACTGCTACTTTTTTGATGTTCATTGTTTTTTGGTTCCTCCTGATCGTCGTTTTTTGATTGTTATTCTTATTTTAACATTTTTGGAGTGTCTTTTGGGTATATTCTTGTTTTATTTATATTTATTTATTATAATAAACATAAATAAATATAAATAAACATATATTCATATAATAAACATAAATAAACATAAATAAATATGGAGGTGAATAGAAAATGGAAAATCCTTTTACTTTAACATTTGGTCAAAAACCTACGGAATTCATTTCGCGCACTAACCAAATTGGAAAGATCATTCATACATTTGATATGGAAAATCCTTCAAATAAAGTTTATATGGTTGCTGGTGTCAGGGGGTCTGGAAAGACGGTTTCTCTTGCTGAAATTGCTGATCATTATTCTTCAAATGATCAATGGATTGTTTTAAGATTGAGTGCTGATACAGATTTGATCGCTGGTGCAGTTTCCGAACTTACCCGCGTTTCACAATTTCATGATCTGGATCTTGGATTAAATCTAAATCTCGGAATTGCTGAGTTGTCGGTAAACAAAACAAATGATTCTTTGGAAAAAGAAGCTATGCTTCGTAATATTCTTGAGAAGTTAAAAAATAAAGGAAAGAAAGTTCTTTTTATCATTGATGAGATTATAAATAATTCTTATGTCAAAGTATTTGCTAGTAATTTTCAGATTTATATTACACAGAATTACCCTGTGTATCTTGTAATGGCTGGTTTGTTTGATAATATCAGCAATCTTCAAAACGAGAAGAGTCTGACATTTTTATATCGTGCTCCAAAAATTTTTCTGGAACCACTTAGCATTCCTGCAATTACTACAAGTTATCGTTCTGTATTTGACATTTCTCCAAGTGAGGCTGTTGAGATGGCGAAACTTACAAAGGGGTATCCTTTTGCTTTTCAGATTCTTGGTTATTTGAAGTGGGAGACAAATGATGATCTTGAAAAACTGCTTCCTAAGTTTGACGAGGAATTGATCATTTATGCTTATGAGAAGATATGGAGTGAACTTTCTGAACTTGACCGGAAGATTGTTTATGTAATTTCTACGGGAGTTTATAAAACTTGGGAAATTCGTGAGAAATTATCGATATCTCCACAGTTATTGAATACCTATCGAAAGCGATTGATGGAACGTGGTGTTGTGAATGGTTCTGTTCGTGGAAAACTGACTTTAGCGCTGCCTCGATTTGAGGAATATATTGAAATGTATTGTGAAGTGAATCTTTAGTTTTGCTTTATCTCAATGAGGGCTTTCGCCTTTTACAGAGACATCTCTTTTAATAAGCCACTTATATGCACGTTCTGAATCAATGCGATACCCCACAGCAATAATTGCTGCTAACGAATAAAATTTGTATTTGTATGTTTTTCCATTATCGGCAACTTGTGCAAAATTTGCACAAGTTGAATTTTCATCTAATTCTCCCTCTTTAAAAATATTACTCAGATGTTTTGTAACCACACTTCTATCTACATCAAAAAGCTGTGAAATTGCCTTCTGCGTAAGCCATACATCGCCATTCTGAACCCTGACTTCCATTCCATCTTTCTCCTGCATCTCGTGTGAAAACCAAGAAATCAATAGTGCTATTTCTTACCTGCTCATTTCAATTATTTTTTTTACTTCCTGCTGCAATTCTCCACTGAATTCTGATAAATCATCATATGTAATCACCTTCAATCTCATGAGACGAACAATATCCCATATTGCTTCTGATTTACGCATTTCCATGATAACGCCCGGATGATGTTTATCTTCTTTTATCCGCTTTTCAAGTCCCCAGAGCTTCTCTGATGCTGGCTTTGTATCATCATTCAGAAAGTTAATATACTCTTTGATGAGACCTTCCATATATTTTTCTTGCCAGTCTGCTAATCTTTCTCGAAATAATTTCCAATCTTTTTTACTTATGTCCATAAGTTTCCTCACTTTCAGCAACCATCAAGGGCTTTGCATAATTTGATTCAGCATATGATCATAGTCATTCTCCTTTGAAATTTTTAGAGAACGACTAGCAACGGCAATTCTTATATTGCTCCTGCCGTTGGTAGGAGTATATATCTACAAATCCTCAGTTTTGTATATCACATAGCCTTCATAATAATAGCTATGATCTATACCTTTCATATAAATTTCTCTATCATTAACCTTATCCGTCAATGCTTGTTTTAAAATATATTTTATTTCAATATCTCTGATTGGACTTCTTTCCATTGCCAACAGATAATCTTCCTTATCTACAAGACTCCAATCAATAACTTTGTTCAACTCTTTCTTAAGAATCAAATCAAGCCATATTCTGGTGCTTCTCCCATTACCTTCACGAAAAGGATGTGCTATATTCATCTCAACATATTTTTCAATAATTTCATCAAATGTTGATTGTGGCATCTTCTCAACATTCTCTATTGCAACTTGTAAATACATCATTGGTGCAAATCGAAAGTTTCCTTTCGCAATATTTACATTTCTCACTTTTCCTGCAAAATCATAAATCTCACCAAATAGATATTCATGAATTGCTGCAAGCATCTCAAAAGAGCCTGCTTTATATTTATCTAAATATCCATTTTCAAACAGTTCCACTGCCTTTTTCTTACTTATCTTTTCTTCCATTCTTGCAAGTTCTATAGAATCCATGATATTAAGCTTATTTTCTAATGCCATATTTTTCCTTTCCAAATGTGAATTGACACATTTTATTTATATATTGAAGTTCTTTAATCTTCTAAACAATAATTTAGAGCAGCAGGCTCAGGCAATATATCAGCAGATGTTTATTGATAATGCAAGCTCAAATTGGACAGAAGGTACATTGAGCGATATAGCCGATATTACTATGGGACAGTCCTCAAGTGGCAGTAGCTATAACAGTCCCTATCCTCTTCAAATCCAATGTTAGCATTATTTTGTTCTGCCATTTATAAATTTCTCTCTATCATTAAATTACTTTGTTCATTTGCATATGCGCCTTCATTTTTAAATATCACTATTGTTCTATCTCCAAAATATCATCAAAACCGCATTTCAACTCAACACATATTCTTGCTAAAATATCTAGCGATACTTGCTGACCATTATTCATCTTAGTAAATGTACTTGGTGCAATCTGTGTTTTCTTTCTTAATTCAGTTTTCGTCATATCTCTATCAATAAGTAACTTCCATAAGGGCTTATATGTTATTTTCACTTGATTTTCTGACATGTTGTTTCCTCCAATTATCACGTCAAATAGTCCTTTTATTTTAAAATTAATTATATCATTCAATTTTCACTTATGCAATCGCAACTTTTGAGTTCTCGAAATTTTTAGATTAATTATGAATGAGTAGAAATAAGCAAATAAATAAGGTTTTGTCATCCACGGTTTTTATGCTTTTTATTTTTGAGATACGTAAACGGTAAATCAGTGTTACCGATAAATTTTTGATCACTGGATTTTTATCCAGTGATCTTATTTTTTACATTCTGTTGGCAGGTGTTCTGACCATGGTAATAGTTCTTCTAAAAAATCTAGATTTCTATCTTCCATGTGTTTTGGAATCTCTATCAGCAGATATTTTAAATATTCATATGGTTTTAACTGGTTCGCTTTGGCTGTCTCTGTAATACTGTAGATCATTGCACTTGCTTTGGCCCCATTCACTGTATCTATCACATGCCAGTTATTCCGCCCAACGCAAAAGCTCCGAATAGCAATCTCTGCATTATTATTATCGAGAGGTACTAATGGATCATCCAAAAACGCTCTGAGATATCTTTCCTGATTCAGACTGTACTGCATTGCGTTATATAAAGCACTCCCAGTTCCTACAGATCCTATGTTTGATCTTACCCACGAAAAGAAAGCATCGACCAATGGTGATACCTGTTCTTTCCTCCGTTTTTTTCGCTGCTCTGGTTCATACCCGTCCAGGCTGTTATCGGTATGATAGATCGCTCCGATCTGGGCAACTGCAGCTTCTGCAAGACTTCCTTTTGATGCTTTTTTCCCTAATGTTTTACAGATCTGGACATATTTCTGCCTTGCATGAGTCCAGCAGCCTGCAACTGTGATGTATGCATTTTCCCTCGCAATCTTATGATATGCTTCAAACCCATCACAGACGATTGTTCCTTCATATCCTTTCAAAAACTCCGCCGGATGGCTTGAATTTCTGGTTTCCTGATATTCATACAGGATCACTGGCTGTTGTCCATCTTTTGTACCAGTACGATAAACCCACATATAACTGTTGCACATCGTATCCCTGCCGTCTCTCTTGACTTTGACTGGTGTTTCATCCGCATGGATCACAGGGCCCTGATAGATCTGCTGATGCATCCGGTCATATAATAAAGATAAATAGCGTTCACTGCTTTTGATCACCCAGCTGGACATTGTCTGTCTTGAAATATGAATATCATTCCTTTTAAATTCCTGTTCCAGACGATACAAAGGCATCGCATTCACATATTTAAAGTTCAGGACTGCCGCTAACAGAGATGGCGTTACGATACTGTTTTTTAAGATTTCAGAAGGTCGTTCTGCACTTATGATCTTATCTTCATTTTTTGCACTATAATAAGCGACATGATGCTCGATCACTTCGAAAGTTGCTGGATGAAAATCCAGTTTTTTATAAATCCTGTCTGGAAGTCTCCGATATCCATTTGGGAACAGCTCAGAAAGCTGTTTTCAGAAAGTTCATGATATTCTTCCCGGACTGGAAGTCCTGACAGATCTTCATCACGTTTTCCTTTCGGTCTTTTTTTACGTTTATATGCAGGAATGACTTCTTCGATCAATGGTTCTTCTGCACAGTCTGTTTCTATCGTAACTTCAGCTTCGTTAAAACACAGAGTCAACTAATCATAGTCAAATTTCTCCGTTTTCTGAGCAAAACGATCTGTTCGTGACATGGTAAGCTGTTCATAGATCAGCTCAAACTTTCGGTTCAGTTCTTCTAACTGTGTTGTCTGTTTTTGCAGCTGTTCCTGTTGAGAAAGAAACAGTTCGATGATCTGTTTCTTTGTAAATCTGTTTAATTGTCCCTCGTTAAATATGATCTCTTTCATAAGACCACACTATCATAGAACATAAACGCATGTAAAGAGATATGAGACAACTTTTTAAATCCGTGGATAAAGTCATTTTGACAGGAATACTTTATCCACAGAATGTTCAGACGAAACGTGGATGATCTATTTTCTGAATACATTTTTTAGGCTTGATCGTCAGACCTTCCATCAGCCATCGAAACTGCTGGGATGTAAGCTTACATACTTCTTCCTGACTTCTGGGCCATTGGAATTTACTGGCTTTTTGTTCTAACCGTTTATAACAGAGTAAAAATCCATCACCTTCCCATATAAGTGCCTTGATCCGGTCTGTTTTACGTCCACAGAACATAAACAGAGTTCCAGGCTGAAAAGGATCCATCCCATAGGTTTGAGAAATGATGTTTGAAAGAGAATCGATTCCTTTTCTTAGATCTGTATAACCACACACAATATAAACAGCTTGAAGATCTTTTGCATCATTCAGCATTTTTCAGGTTCCTCAGCACACGGAAAAGAAGTTGTTCGTCCGTATTTTCATAGATACGAATGCGAAGATCATCCTGAAAGATATCAAGGAAAGAATCTGTGGTTTGAAGTTTTGATGGATTTTTTTGTACACTCTGATCTTCATGAAACAGTTCTTTGGGTACGATTGCTAGATTTTCCTGAAGTTTTTCTTCAGATACTTGATCGAGATAAGCTTCTTTTACCTTTCTGACTCTGTAATAATATCCAGCTGCAGAAATCCCATAATTCTCTTTACACCATTCATCCAGAGGGATCTGTTGAGGTCGTCCTTTGGATTCCTGCATCATATGAAACCATTCCTGCAATTGAACCTGTTGCGTGACTAAAGTTGTTTTTGACATAAACTATATCGCCTCCTAAAAAAATCAAGAATGTTAAGACTCAAACTTTTTTACAAGTTAAAAAAGTTAAGGCTTAACATTTTTGACCCCTGTTTAAAATCTTGAGTTAATTATCTCAGATTACTTTAGGATTTTGTAGAGAACACTGATTTACCGTTTACTGAGATACTTTCACTGTATCCTCTCAAACCCTTTATTTATGCCCAGAAAAGCACGAAAGAAAGAGTTTTGAACCTACTATGTAGTTCCAAAACTCTTTCTTTTATAGACTATTTCTTTTTACAAAAAACTGAATAATCAGGAATGGTGATTAACATTTACCTTATTCAAACTCGGCAAGTTGTCCTTATGTCTTAAACTGTTTTGTTTAAGTTTTATTCAAAAGCTATTATTTTACTTCATTTACATATTTTATTTTGGCTTACTGATTTTCTGTCGCCAAAGTGTTGCCATAACAATTATACCAGAATAAATGAGCAAAACAACTGTACTTCAATTAAACAAATAATAAACTTGCATTATTCTTGACATGCAATATGATTTAATAAAGAAAAATTTTCCTTTTCTGTCCTTATTTCATATGCAGTGTCAGTTACTGCAATTTCTATATCGCCATAACATTTTCTATTAAATTCATTTGCATTACAATGACAAAGGCTCGTGAATTCTGTACAATAAACTTTTATATTTTTTTCTTTCAAAAGCTCAATTGTTTGTATGTCGGGATGCTTATATTTTTTATTATCACCAGACGATATGATAACATCTCTAGGTTGCAAAATTTCTAGTATTTGTTTCAATCCGATTCCACTTTTTTCATCATAAAAAGCTCCATGATGTGGCATTTTTAAAATTTCACATTTCAATTCAGGCATTCGTTCTAATAACTTTTTCCATCCGCTTTCTTCTAAATCCCCAGAAAAAAGGACATTACAAACATCGTTTTCTAACAAACATACAATTGAAGTATTATTTGTATCATTTTTTAAATATGCTTCTGTAGATTCAGCCACATTAGGATATATCAAAAATAATTTCGATTTATCGTTTGAAATCAATTCCCTTTTTGGGACTGAAGTATCATTCTGTCCCCTCAGCAATGTTATTCGCTGCTTCTGATAAATTTCTATAAATTTTTTTAATATTAGTTTCATGGTTTTAGTTGGTTGTCTCTTATCTAGATTAAAACATATATTTTTAACAATACCTACCGCCATATATTTTTCCAAAAAATCATTTACACCTCTGCAGTGATCTGCATCTGAATGAGAAATAATTATTAAATCAACAACCTTAATCTTATGACTTGTTAATTCCGTTAATAACTTATCAGAATCTACAATATCTACAATAACAACATTTTCATTCTCTGAATGACCACTATTTAAATATATTACAGAACTATCGCCATGTCCAACATCTAGAAATTTAACTCTTTGATTCTCACTTTCCATTATTATTCTCCTCCTATCACTCAGAAATTTTGCTGCTCAATAACGCAATAATTTCATCATCATCAAGGTACGAATACACTAATGGTTTAATCTCAAAAAGCTTTCCTTCATGATATTTCGCTGAAAATTCTGCTCCTTGTCGCAAAAACCATCCTGGCATTGATTTTTCAATTTTTATCTCCTGTTCTCCAAATTCTGCTAGATAAACAGTACAATACATCCTTTCAGTATCAATTTTTTCTACCTGCCCTGAAATATTATGATACTCCTCAAGTTCTACATTCGCTGAAGGCGAATTATCTCCATCTCTTGTATAAACTTCAAAAAATTTAGTTATTTTTTCTCTCTCATCCTTTCCTAACTCAAAAGCTTCAAAAATTATGTCATCAATTTTTTCCTGAACTTCCTCTACTTTTTCCTTATCATCCAATGCATAAGCCTCTTTTATACTCAAATAACATTGCTCAATCTTGCTAATCTGCACATCACTAAATTCTGGCACAGGTATGCTTCGCACTACACTAGTTGTAAGGGTTCTTTTTACACACTCCCTACGTACATATGCATTAATTATTTTGCTATTTATCAATGCGCAGAGGACATAATTCGATACTTTCTTGTCCTCAGAAATTACCACAAAAAAGGAATGACTAGGATAATATCCGTCTTCATCTACTAGAGCATTAATACAATTTATTTCTCCTGGAGTAGAAGACATTTTTACCAATATTTTATTAGAAGCCGCATATATACTCTCGTAATCTCTACGCAACCTCAATCCTTTGTAATCTTTTTTTATTTCTTTTTCTTCTTCCTTAGACATATGATAATCAAAAAAGCCTACATTATCACGCATTTCAGGTGATATTACATATTTTCTAAAATTATTTGCATTAGCAATATAAGGAATCCATCCATCAAATTTCATTTGTGAAAAATTATAGTTTGATGGCATCATAATTCCCATAACATTTTGTGTAATATCTCCAATAGTTCTCTTCCCTTTTACAATTTTTTGAAGTATATCTTCTATAGGTGAAACACTAATTCTATATCTAGGTTCATTCTTCCAAGAATTTTGAATGTTAATAAAAAATTCAAAATCCCATCTGCGATGTTTAAAATAATCTCTAATAGATTCTTTATTTCTTACCAATACCTTTATTTTTGTTAAACATTCACATTGTGTTTTCTTTTTTTGAGCAATCAAAACTATAGTCGAACAATTATTTTCAAAAATCTGTCCTGGAAGCATCCATAGCTCCATAATATCAAATTCATTTAGTAACTTTTTTCTTTGCAATATTGAACTATCATTTTGCAGAAAACTTTCCGGCAAAATTATTCCTATAAATCCTTCATCATGCAACCACTCTAAATATTTATCTAAAAAAGCTGTAGCCTTCTGTGTTTTCTGACTATTTCCACGAACTTCTTCATATGGTGGATTTCCTAATATAACAAATGGTTCCTTTATTTTAGATTTGCTTATACGAAGCAAATCTCCTGCATGAATATCCCATTTATTTCCATAAGGTAAGCTGTATAAAAGCAAAGATAATCTAGCAACTTCTGATGCAAATTTATCTATATCATATCCTTCTATCATCCTTGTCAAATAATCATGTCTATCAAACTCAGTCTTTTCGTAACTTGCCAAATCCTCAAGTCTTTTGCATGCACTTAAAAGCAAACTTCCAGACCCACAAGTTCCATCCAATACATACCTTTCGTCAATAGGAATACTTTCAAAAGGAATACATGAAACTATCTCCTGGCTTAATATCCTTGGTGTATAATATATTCCAAATTCTCTCCTAATATTTTCAGCTTTCTTTTCACTAAGTTGTAACAAAGTAGATTCATAAAAATATCCCAATAATTCATGATCAACACTCTGATAGTTTATACTGCAATTTAAATTTTTGTATATTTCACTAAGTAAATCTTTTCCATACTTAAACATTAACTTATTACTAAAATATTCTATATATGTTTGTGACAAACTAGTAAGTAAATCAAATATATCTGGTACTTTTTCATCTGGTCTTATTTTACTATTGATAATTAAAGCAGAAATCACATGCATTGTAATGCTTGTGATATTATTTAAATCTTGACCATTAATATTTTTTTTACTTTTTAAATATTTTTTTGCTGCAAGTAACCCCTTTTCAAATTCCTCACTTAATATTTTACAAGTTGCCGCTCTTGAAAAGTCAATTAATCCTGATGCCTCAAAAATATTCATTTGCCTATATCCCATTTTAGCATCAATCAAATTATCAGACATAAATTCAAATCTATTTTTTTCAAAATATAAATGAATAATATTTTCTTCACTGTCACTAAGCAATGTCGTTTTCTGTGGTGCTATGTTCCAAACACGCACATGTATGTTCTTAGATATAATAACAATTGGTGTTGCTAAATATTTAGCCCCCTCTAAATATTTTGTTTCCTCGCTGTCATCAGTTACCTCCTGTATAGCTATACAGGAAGTTGAAACATCCTTCAAATATCTATCACTAAACGCAACATAATCAAACTTGATAGCGGAGGTACCATTAATTTGTACAGAATAATTCTCAGAAAAATGTTCATTACTATATCCCAATGATCCAAGCATATTTTTCATATACACACTTTTCATCGTTGCACCTCCTTAACATTTCAAATAATCTACTCTACAGTCCGTTTTATTATAGCACATATTTATGCCCAAATCTATCATTATAATCCTTAAACTTATACAAACTTATTTCTTGCATTACTGTGAACAGATATAAGGAGTGACCAGTAACTTTCTCGCACCACTGGTGCGAGTCAGACTGTAGACAAACTAGGTGCTGGGATCATCCCAGCACCATTTTTTCCTTTAAAGTTAAATTGTATCCAAAAATTTCTTAGAAATCTTCGCTTTTGTTCATTTAGCAATCCGTTCTTACCAAGA